>Ga0307373_10012853_pt1 | contig 11816 bp, 9 predicted proteins | sample OX2MG_FD_202534 | JGI IMG/M metagenome (GOLD analysis project Ga0307373, IMG submission 202534) | Soil microbial communities from Risofladan, Vaasa, Finland - OX-2 | ecosystem: Environmental > Terrestrial > Soil > Coastal area > Acid sulfate soil | place: Finland: Risofladan, Vaasa | collected...
TCTGGATCTCACCCGGGCCATCGCACGGACGGTTCCAATTCCCGTCATCGCTTCAGGCGGGGCGGGTAATATAGAACATATCGTTGATGCGCTGACGATTGGCGAGGCCGACGCCGCGCTCATCGCATCCATCGTCCATTACGGAACCTACACGATCGCTCAAATCAAGGTTGCGCTCAGGGAAAGGGGCATTCCGGTGCGGTTAGAGGCATCGTGTGCGTATATGCCGGCGCCCGACGTCCCATAATTCGCGTCCGCTATTGGAGGGAATGTACTTCAGGTGAATATCTTCGACATGGTGAAATTTGACGATGCCGGGCTGGCGCCGGCGGTGGTGCAGGATGCCTCGAACGAACAGGTGCTGATGGTCGCCCACGTGAACCGCGAGGCGCTCCAACAGACGTTAGAGACCGGGCGCGCTACGTTCTGGAGCCGGTCCCGGCAGAAGTTGTGGATCAAGGGCGAGACATCGGGGCATACCCAGCAGGTTCGTGAGATCCTGATCGATTGCGATGGTGACTGCATCCTGATGAAGGTAGAGCAGGTGGGGGCGGCCTGCCACACGGGTTTTCGGACCTGCTTCTTCCGCCGCGCGGCAAATGACGGAGAGCTCGAACAGGTAGGCGAGCCGGTGGTGGACATGAGCGGCGCGGGGTAGGGCGCCGCGGCACAAATTAGCTGGCGGCCGCGGCCCCCATTTTAGAGGGATTGGCACAAGATGCTCCCCCGTTATCGGGGGCCGGGGGCTGCGCGGCCCATCAATTCAGGAGAGCGCATGCTGGATTTGGAGGCAGTCGAGTCGGATCAGGAACGGCCGCGCGTCGATTATGTGATCGAAGTGTGGGACCGTGAAGCGGCGTCGAGCGGCGCCGGCCTCTCCCTTGTGCGAGACATGCATGATCTGGGCGCGGCCGGCGTGCGCGCGGTGCGGATCGCGCACGTTTATCGACTCAACGGAAACCTCGACCAGGACAGCGCCGATCGACTGGCCAGCGAGCTTTTCGCGGATCCCCTCACCCAGGATTACCGGGTTCTTGACCTGAATGCGTCCGCCGAAAGCGAACTGCTCCATTCTGCGGGGCCGGGGCGTGATCGGATTGACCCCAATGCGCCAACCGAAGTCGGACTCCCCCGCTATTGGGGGCAGGGGGGTAAGTCAATCGAGGTCGCTTTCAATCCTGGTGTCATGGATCCACGTGAGGAGAGTATCCGCAAGGCGGCGAGTCACCTCGGCGTCACACTGACTGCCGTCCGTACGGCGACCCGGTACGAAATTGAGGGCGCCATTTCCGACGCCGATATGCGGCTCGTGACGGATCGCCTCCTCCTCAATAAAACGGTGCAGCACGCGACTTTGCCGGGTGAGCGAGCGACTTTGACAACCTCGCCATACACGTTCCGTCTGGTTCACATCAGCCTTATCGACGCCGAGGAAAGCGAGTTGGAGCGGCTCAGTCGCGAGGGCCAACTCTGGCTCACGCTGGATGAAATGCGAGCGATTCGGGACTATTTCCGGGATATCCAACGCAGCCCAACCGACGTCGAGCTCGAAACCCTGGCGCAGACCTGGTCGGAGCACTGCGTTCACAAGACGCTCAAAGGTGATATCCGGTGGAAAGGGGGCGTGATCCGCAATCTCCTGAAATCCACGATTGCCCGCGCCACCGAGGAGATTGCGGCGGATTGGTGCCTCTCGGTCTTCCAGGACAACGCGGGCGTGATTGTCTTCGACGATGAACATGCGGTCTGTTTCAAGGTGGAAACGCACAATCACCCCTCGGCGTTAGAGCCGTATGGCGGAGCTTCGACCGGGCTGGGTGGCGTCATCCGCGACGTGATCGGCGCCGGTCTATCAGCCCGACCGGTGTTGAATACGGACGTGTTCTGCTTCGGTCCTCCCGATCTACCTTACGACCGGCTGCCGAAGGGCACGCTGCACCCGAAGCGAGTTTTCAAGGGTGTCCGCGCCGGCGTCGCCGACTATGGGAATCGAATGGGCATTCCCACCAGCAATGGCGCGATTCTGTTCGATGAGCGCTATGTGGGCAATCCGCTGGTCTTCTGTGGAACGGTGGGGGTCATGCCGCGGGACGCTGCGCTTCCGGGCCGGCAGGACCCGGGCGACCTGGCGCTCGTCGTGGGCGGACGCACCGGCCGGGATGGAATACATGGAGCGACGTTCTCTTCCGGCGAGCTGACGGCCGAATCAGAGGTGACTTCGGCGAGCTCGGTTCAAATCGGCGCGGCCATCACAGAGAAACGGGTGCTGGACGCCCTGCTGCAGGCTCGCGATCGGCGCCTGTTCAAGCGCATCACGGACTGCGGCGCCGGCGGCCTCTCTTCGGCATGTGGGGAAATGGGCGAGGAGACTGGAATTGAGGTTTATCTGGACCGGGTTCCGCTCAAGTACGAAGGGCTCTCCTACACCGAAATCTGGATCAGTGAGGCGCAGGAGCGGATGGTAATCGCCGTTGATCCTGCCAGTTTAGACGCCATCATGGAGATCTTCGAAGCGGAGGATGTGGAAGCGACCGTGATTGGCCGGTTCACGGATGACCGCCGGCTGCGTCTCTATTACGAAGGGAACCTGGTCGGTGATCTCCCGATGGAACTGGTTCATCATGGTTTACCAAGGTTGGAGCGTGAGGCTGACTGGACCCCGCCGGCGATAGAGCCCGTTCATCTGAGGCCGGCCGCCGACCTCACCAGTGATCTGGAGCGGATTTTGGCGGCGCCCAACGTTTGCAGCAAGGAGTGGGTCATCCGGCAGTACGACCACGAGGTGCAGGGTGGGAGCGTTCTGAAACCGCTGGTTGGAATCGATAGCGATGGACCGGGAGACGCGTGCGTCGTCCGGCCGCTCCTCAATTCGATGCGCGGGATTGTTGTTTCCTGCGGCATCAATCCACACTATGGTGACCTGGATCCCTACGGAATGGCGGCGTCGGCGATCGATGAAGCGATCCGCCAGATAGTGGCTGTCGGCGGGCCACCGGATCGTGTTGCGCTTCTGGACAACTTTAGCTGGGGAAATACGGCGAAGCCAGATCGCCTCGGCGCGCTGGTCCGAGCATGCCAGGCCTGTTATGACGTAGCGGTGGGCTATGGCGCGCCATTTATATCGGGAAAGGACAGCCTGAATAACGAGTATATGGTGGATGGCGAGAGCATTTGTATCCCGCACACTCTCTTGATTTCGGCGATCAGCGTCATGCCCGATGTGACACTCGCCGTGTCCATGGACGCGAAGTCAGCCGGGAATCTGATTTACCTCGTCGGCCTCACCCGCGCAGAGATGGGCGGCTCACACTACTATGTGACTCACGAGATTCGCGGGGGCCAGGTCCCGCAGGTGAACGTGAGCCTGGGCCGCAGCGTATTCGAGGGAATCCATCGCGCCATCCGGAACGTGCAGGTCCGCGCCTGTCACGACTGCAGTGAGGGCGGGTTGGGCGTGGCGGCGGCTGAAATGGCGTTCGCTGGTGGACTTGGAATGGAAATTGATCTCAGCGGAGTACCCGCCGAGGGTGATTTGCGTGATGACGAGATCCTCTTCTCGGAGAGCAATTCTCGTTTCGTTGTTGAAGTCGCTCCCGAATCGGCCGGTGCGTTTGAGGCGGCGCTGGGTTCTGCGCCCTTCGCCCGGATCGGGCGGCTCACGGAATCACCGCAATTTGTGGTAACCGGACATTCCCGGCCTGGCGAACCGGTCGTGAGTGTCCCGACCGCCCGTCTGAAAGCCGCGTGGCAGTCAACTCTGGCGTGGTGATAGGAGGGCGCGGGGCGGGGACGGATGACGGAGGACCTCAAAAGGATGAAGGATGAAGGATGAATCAACACCGTTCGAACACAAACTCGCCTCTGCCCGATAGACAAACGCCCGAGCATAGGCACCTCTCCCCTCGCAGGGGAGAGGCCGGGAGAGAGGTTAAAACGCCCGAGCATGGGCCCCTCTCCCCTCGCAGGGGAGAGGCCGGGAGAGAGGTCTGATGGAGATGGGTTTTTGAAACCTCGAGTGGTGATACTGCGGGCGGCGGGAACGAACTGCGACCTGGAGACCGCGCACGCGTTCGAGATGGCGGGGGCCGCTGTCGAAACCGTGCATATCAATCAGTTCACCCGCGGACTCCGGCGTTTGAGCGAGTTCCGGATTCTCGCAATCCCGGGTGGATTCACCTATGGTGACGATGTCTCGGCAGGGCGCATTCTGGCGAATGAGATGCGCTGCCTTTTGCAGGATCAGATCCGGGAATTTGTGGCGTCTGCGAAACTGGTGATCGGGATCTGCAACGGGTTTCAAGCGCTCGTGAAAGCTGGCATTCTACCAGTCGGAACGGTAGGGGACAAGCCTTTGGCGACCTTAACCGACAATCTTAACGGGCGATTCCAGTGCCGCTGGACGCATCTCCTCGTAAATGAAGCCGCATCGCCGCCGTTTCTGCATGGAATGGACGGCCAGGTCTTGGAGATTCCAATTGCCCATGGCGAGGGACGCTATGTGTCCGCGCCGGAAACCATGCAGCGGCTGCGCGATGAGAAGCAGATCGCGCTTCAATACTGCGGCCCAAATGGAGAATTAGGGGATCGCTACAATGTGAATGGCTCTGCGCTGCACGCGGCCGCAATTAGCGCGCACGGCGGGCGCGTGCTCGGATTGATGCCGCACCCCGAGCGCTGCGTATATGGGGTCCAGCACCCCCGCTGGACCCGCGAGGGACTCCGTCCGGAAGGGCAGGGCCTCGCCATTTTTCGGAACGCTGTTCGCTTCTGCGAATAGTTATAGAGCTGCCATGTCAGAGTATCGTATTGCTATTGTCGATCCCGACGCCGCCTCACGGGCGGAACTCCGCGGCCTGCTCGAAGCGGCAGGATGTTTGATTGTGGGAGAGGCTGAGAGCGTCGCCGACGCCGTCCAGATATCGCGAGCGCAGCGCCCCCATCTGTCTTTCGTTGATCTGGCGCTGATCGAAAGCGACGCGGTGAGTGGTGAAAACGCTCTCGAACACCTCGAAGGCGCAGTGCTAATGACGCTGGATAGCGATGCCGCTTTGCCTGATCCCTTGCCCGACTGGCTTTTCGGCTGCATCGGGCGTCCCTATCAGAAGTCCGCTGTGCTGGCTTCGTTCCGGATTGCCGCCGCCTGGCGGCGCCAATTCGCACGGTTCGAAAGTGAGCTAGAGTCCCACCGGGAGATTCTGGAAACCCGCAAAGTGGTTGCCCGGGCGAAGCGCCTCCTCATGGAACTGCACGAGATTTCGGAGGAAGAGGCGTATCGTCGCGTGCAGCAGCGAAGCATGAACAGTCGAATGAGTTTGCGGGCCGTAGCGGAAGCGATCATCGAGTCGCACACCAAAAAGGGCTGAGCCAGCCTGGCATTCGGTCAGAACAGGATGCGGAACTGACCGCCGGGCGTGACAAAACCCGCGGCTCGTTCCGCCCCGGGGCCATCTCCAACGCCGGCGCCCAGATCGCCGCTGCCGAGCGGAACCCCGCGCGGTGAACGAGCTATCCAGTAGACGTGGCCGCCCTGGTTCCATGCCAGGCAAACATCTCCCTGCTGATCGGTCAGGACAAGGGGGTAATTGGCGCCGTTGGCCGGAGCGAACCCGGGTGGCGCGAGTGGGGTTCCGCCGATTGGAAACTCGCCATCCGCTCCTTGCTCGCTCCAGAACGCCTGGCCCTTACTCATCCACGCCACGGCGATTCCGCTTTTCGTGGAGATGGCTGCGGGCCCGGACATCGGGCAGGCTTGGATGACCCAGCTATTATAGGAGACCCGGGTGGCCTTCCAACGGTTGTCCGGCAGACGATGGAGCAGCCAGATGTCACGAATGTTATGGTAACCGCCGCGGGCAGCGACATAGAGCTGCCCGTCGAGACCGATAAATGGCCTCGGCATACAGCAGCCGCACCAGTTCCCCGGGTAGTCGCTCTTCACCATGGTCGCGGCGCCCCACGTTTTGCCATTGTCATGGCTTTGCGTGTAAAAGAGCGGGCTGGCGACCGGGCTATCGGCGCGTGGTCCCAGCCGGCCATCCAGCCAGAACGCGTAGACATTTCCCTCCGCGTCAGCCGTAATGTTCGGTTCGTCGTATCCCTTTGGGGCCTTTCGAATATCGATCTGCGGGGTGAAGGTCCCTCTATCCGTGCTCTGAGCGTACCAGACCTGGTTCCCGCCGGGAGGGAAGTTCGGCTGCCAGACCACCTGCAGCACGTCGTCCGCGCCCAATGCAATCCGGGGTCCTCGCTCCATCGCTGAATTGACGCTGCCGGCAATACTGTTGATCCGGACCGGCCGGCTCCAGTCTGTGCCCCCGTCCGCAGCATGTTCCGAATAGGCGTTCGAGCCCACGACGAAGACCATCCAAACGTTCGCGCCGCGAATTACCGCCTGCGGATTGCGAGCGCCCCGGGGAAGAGCCTGTCGCACGACACGCCGCGCGGCCGGAAGCATAGAAGGCGGCTTCATATGCATTTCCTGGGCGGGTGCAGCAGAAGGTAACAGGATGGCCGCGGACAGAGCGGTCGCAAGAGTGCGCAAAATGGTCATAGTGATATCCGGGAAGGGCGGGCGCCGGATGATTTTAGAAGCCGCGGCGCCAGACGGCAATTAGACGCGCCGCTCCCTCGAAAGTTCCAGGCGAGTGGGCGACAAAAAAGGGAGCCCTTAATCAGGCTCCCTTTATGCTTTCAGAAAGCCGGAAACTCCGGCCTGTCCAAGTTACATTTTCAGTTTTTCGATATTCGGTTTCAAGTTGTGGATATTCAGTTGTAAATATTCGGTTTTCTGTTCAGGCCGCTGCCTGAACAGTACCACACGTTTTTGTCTCCAACGCTCCTCCTCTCCGAAGTAGCGCCGTGCACACTTCAGTGCATGACATGAGTATAATACCCCGTGCGCGCAATCCTGAAACCTGGGGAGAAATGAGAGCCGATAGGCCCGGATACAGAAATGTTGATCCGAGGGACCTGGTTCCGCAGCGCAGGTCGGGGGCACGGACAGTGAACCGGGCGCAAAGGGAGGGTCCACGGCGCGAACAGCGACGGATCACCGGCGGCGCAATTCAGCCGCGGCCTATAATCCGCCAGTCGACGGCGAGGGCGTCAATGCGCGCCGGCGCGTGCCACCGAATGGATGCGGTTCACAACGTTCTAAAGCCTTGGGAGCTTACCTGAACTTCTTGTTGGACGGTTTCGAGAGGAGATAACCGATCACGGCCCACGCCACGATGGCGATAGCGATTGCAACCATAGCCCAATTATTGGGCGGCAGTCCGTTTCCCAATTGATTCTTTCTCCGGAAGAACTTTACGGCGCGCCGATCCTGTAATCTCGAGCGCCAGAACCATCACCCCTGTTTGCCAGAATTGGCGGTTTGAGCCACGGCGCAGGGGATGCGCGCCGGCGTTCATCTTTGCCAGCGCTCGGTCCGTATGTTACCACGCGGGGGCGAGCGAGTCAATGGCTCGCCCGCTTCGAGTACCGGGCCGGCCCGCGCCAGGGGAGCTGATCTGAGAACGTCTGCAGCAGCCACCCGGCGGCGATCGAAACGTGGTTGCATCGGTCATCCTCAAAACAGGCTCGGTTGAACTGAGTCTTCATCAGGCTCGGGCGGAAGCAAGCCGCCGCCCCAGATCTCGTTGAACTCGCGAAGTGTCGCCGGCGAAAAGCCCGCGTAATGATTGTTGGCGTAAGCGTAAATCCGGTTGGCGCTCGATAAAAGCTCGCGGCTCAGATCGACCCACTGCCGCAGATCATCCGCGCGGTCCACGATTGTCCGGTTCCAGACGGTGGTTTGCTCTTCCATCTTATATCGGTCACCCAGCCACCGGATATAACTGAACGGCGCCGTGACCAGTCGTTCCATTTCCCCGTACCGCCCGGGCCCGGGCATCCACGGATGATCGATGAGGGTGAATGCGACCCCGTGATCCGCGAGCAGGTCGAAAAACTCCGCAGTCAGCCAGGCTCGATTGCGAATCTCCAGCGCCCACTGATAATCGCGCGGCAGCTCCTTTAGAAAGGGTCGAAGACGGTCAAAAAACGCGTTTGCGCCGGAAAACTTTTCCCGGCTGAAGTACGGAAATTGAAGCAGCAGTGGTCCCAGTCGAGGGCCTAGTGGCGCCATAATCTGGCAGAATTCCAACAGGTCGTCCTGGGCTTCTCGCAGGGTTTTTTCATGGGTGATGACGCGTGGGACTTTGGCGGCAAAGATAAAACCGGGCGGCGTCCGCTCAGCCCAGGTCGCGACGGTCTGCGCCGAGGGTATCCGGTAGAAGGTCGCGTCGATCTCTACGGTAGGAAAGCGCCGGGCGTAGTAGGCAAGATAATCATCCTGGGCGGTCCCGGCCGGATAGAAGGCGGGCTTCCAACCGTCCGCGGTCCAACTGCACGAGCCGAGCAGGATGGCGGGCGATTCGGCGCCCGGAATGTCTGGACTTGACATAGACCCTCACAGTTTTACACGGTCCGGTCGGAAATGTCGCGTGCGCGAAGTGGTATGAAGTTAATGATCGACCGGCGTCAGCGGTCCGTCAATCGCGGAATAAAGGTCCGAAGCGGTATAAGACAGAATAATCAAAGCACGTGCCGTCCCGGATCGGCTCCGAGGGACGAGAACACCACCGATGTTAGGGAAATGAGCGCAAACGGATCGCTCATTCTGATTCTACGCTAACGCGTTCTCATCCTTTTCCCTTCAGACGCTGTTGGGCGCCACCGGGTTCTATGGCGTTCGGGCGAACGCCGCCGGACGCGTGGGTCTTGCAGCCTCGGGCGCGAGGCTGCGCGGGAGATGGATAATGAAGCCTGAACGATTGACGCTGGCCCATGTGATCATGGCAGTAGCCGTGTGGATGGTTATCAGCACTTCTCTGGTCGCATTGGTCGTGATAAAGGCCGGACACCCGGTCGGGCGAGCGGTCATCCTCATGGGTCTCGGCCTGGTGGTGATCTGGAATATTTTCGGGGGCCTCCTCATGCGGCGATTTCGCGATCCGATACGCGTATTCGTACGTGCGCTGCCCGGTCGATGGCAGGTCAAATTCGTGCTCTTTGCCACCCTCCTCGCGCTAATAGAGGAAGCGGTGACCACCACGATGACCAACATGGCGCCCGTTTTCGGCGTTCCAATTGGGAAGGCGTATATCACGGCGTCGGCGAACTACCTGGACGTTGTCTGTTTTCACAGCGTAATCATCTTCATCCCGATGTTCATCGGATGGTCGGTGCTTCTCTGGCGCTACGACTTCCATCCGAACGCCGTTTTGCTCCTCTTCGGTCTCACGGGGACGATAGCGGAGGCCGGATATGGCGGACCTCAGCACCTGCTCGAGTTCGGAATGTGGATCTTCGTGTATGGCCTGATGGTCTACCTGCCGGCGTATTGCGTTCCCCCCGAAAGAGGCGCTCGCAGGCCGCCATGGTGGCTCTACCCGCTGGCCGTGTTTATCCCTTACCCGTTCATTCTCCTGCTTTACCCGTTCGCGATTCTGTTCCACTATCACCATCCTGCGCAGCACTTTCCACCTATCAACGCCAACAGTTGACCGATATTCAAGGAAGATAAGCGCGGTTTCGACGGGCGGCACTGTGGCTGCTATTTGCCTGTGCAATCTCATTTCCCAGCGCCTGGATTACAGCGTGATCGATAGCCATGTCGTGGAATCCGTATACGTGAAAATGCGCCCGGCGATGAAGCGCCACATGGGCCATCGCGCGCACCCGCGCGGGTCCCGGATTGAGCACCGGACCACAATCCGTGTCGTTGATTGTCGGCTTTCCGCTGGTTGATATCCGTACGCTTCGATCATCGAAATCCGAGCAGTGATGCCAGTCAACATAATCGTAGCCCGCGACCTGCGGAACACCGCGCCCGGCGTTTCCATTGGCAGCCAGAACGCCGGTCCATTCCCGAGCGGTGATCTTCATCCACCGGTAGGCCTTTCCATCTTCCTGGCCATCCGGCTCAGAGACACCGAGCAAAATGACCTGATCAGGACCGACTGTCGTCTTCATTTCTTGAACCCTTGCTGAAAACCAGGCGTCATCCTCTTCTCGCGCCGCAGCGCTGTTCCAGTTAATCAATGAAACGAGCGTTTTTATCCGCTTACGCCGCATCGCCTCGATGAACCTCCGTGCGGCGCCGACGCTGGTTACGGTCGATTCGCCCTTGCGAGCCGCGTCATTGAACCAGGCCACGTACTCAATCTCGGTCAGCGTGCAGCCTGCGTCTGAGAGCGCCGCGGCCAACTCATCCGCGTCGATGGTATGCCAGAGGTTCACGACCCCGTATCCGATAAGGAGTCTTGATGGCGGAGTGCGACGGGAATCCCCGGCCTCCGCCGCAGCTTGAGAGGTCGCCAGTGCGATGCCGGCGGCGCCACTTAACCACCGCCTGCGTGTCATTCGCATTCCTATTCTCCCTTCGTGGGCCAACTCTGACATTGAGCTCGGGCCCGGTACTCTACTGTCGTTTGACACTAAGCCTCCCGCGATCGATACTTTTGGCCGGATTTAGGGGTTGGATTTCAGGGCTTCCTCTGGGGTTTGCAAGGGATAGAGTCGGTCAACGATGAGTGGTCGTGAAGAGGGTCCGACTCAACAGCCAGGAGCGCCGAAGGTGATTCGAAGTAACATCCCAAGCCGAAACGCCATCGAAAGGATTAGAGCCGAGTCGGCGATCAACCGACGACATGACTGGTTTCAGGAGCTATTACGTTTGAGATCCGCACTGCAAACTCTGGCTTGCGTGGGTTGTTTCGCAGCGGGCCTTTGCGCGGCGCGGGCTGCATTACGGCAGAGCTTGGATTCTTACACCTTGGCTCGCGCCAAAGCGATCTGGCACTGGCGCCGCAATCATACCCCGGGCGCGTGCATGGGCGGGCGTGGAGTATCTTGTTTACCTCCCGCATGGCGGGAGCGTAATCTTCGGTCTGCCGTCGGGGAGATACCGGGCCGAATGGCGGAATCCGCGTACTGGAAGGCTCATGGATAAAAGCGCCGTCGCGTGCGAGGGCGGCCCGCATCGTTTCGCGGCTCCCGATTCACCCGATTGGACCCTCCGCGTCTTGAGACGAAAGTCACCGAGCGCTCAGCAAGCAATGCGACCCGAATCGACGGGTAGTACTGAACGAAGAATCCGTTCACAATATGCTATATCGTATTCTATTAACCCTGGCCGCTCTATCAGCACTCGGATTGGTCAAACCAGCGCCCGCGCCGGCTAGCGGCGTCAAACTCGCCATCAAGGGAACGCATTTCACGCTCAACGATAAGCCGACGTTCTTGCAAGGCATCAGCTATTTCGCCGGGCTTGGCGCCCCCGAAGCGTTCATAAAGAAGGATCTGTCGGACATGCGCCGCCTCGGGTTCAACTGGATTCGCGTCTTCGCAACCTGGAACGCCTATGGCGTTGATCTTTCGGCGGTAACTAAGGACGGCGGGCCGCGGGCGCCATACCTTGAGCGTCTGAAATGGCTTGTCGCCGAATGTGACCAACGGGGCATCATCGTCGACGTCACGCTCTCTCGCGAGTCGGGATCGGCGCCCACGGCGCATCTCGGGACGCCCACGGCGCTTCAGCGAGCCGCAGAGACGGTTATTGCGGCGCTCCGAGACCACCATAATTGGTACGTCAATCTCGCGAACGAGCGAAACATTGGCGACAGCCGGTTTGTGAGTTTCGACGAGCTCCAGACCATCCGGGAAGCGGTGCGCCGGGCTGACCCGGCTCTTCTGGCGACGGCCTCCAATGGTGGTGACATCTCAAAAGATGATCTCGTAAAATACCTGAAAGTAGCGGACTTGGTCTTTAT
>Ga0307373_10012858_pt1 | contig 11812 bp, 8 predicted proteins | sample OX2MG_FD_202534 | JGI IMG/M metagenome (GOLD analysis project Ga0307373, IMG submission 202534) | Soil microbial communities from Risofladan, Vaasa, Finland - OX-2 | ecosystem: Environmental > Terrestrial > Soil > Coastal area > Acid sulfate soil | place: Finland: Risofladan, Vaasa | collected...
CCCCTTGCGGATGTACTCGAAGCCGTGACGTTCGGCCCGCCCCGGGGACAGGGGCAAGACCGGGTCTCGGCGGTCGAGGGCTTGGATTGCGGTCTTCTCGTCGAGACTGAATACGATTGCGTGCTGGGGCGGGTTCACATAGAGACCGATAACGTCGGCTGCCTTGGCCTCGAAGTCGGGATCGTTGGAGGCCATGTAGCGTTCGAAACGATGTGGCTTGATGCCGGCCCGCGCCCAGACCCGAGCGACCCGCATGTGCGGAACTCCCAGATGCTTGGCCAGCTTGCGGCTGCTCCAATAGCGTTTCCGGTGGCGAAAAAGACGTTGTGCGACGAGTCATCGACCACAACTCCGCCGGCCGCCCAGGTGCTCTCTCCGGTGGACGGGGTGCGGAAGATGTTGGTCGTCCCGCCGGGGGTGGGAACTCCGGCAACCCATCCGTAATACGGATTGCCGTTGCCGCTGTTGCCGATGTCCAGCCCGAACAGGTGGTAGGTCGGCGGCGAAGATCCCGAGGCTGCGATCTCGGCCGCGACATAGATTCGGTTGGCGGCGGTGTCGATGACAGGCGTTCCAAGGATGCCGGCCGAACCGATGTCGCCACAAGACCAGCCGCTGGTCTGGGAGCGCCCACGCACTTGCTTCAGATGACAGATCGGTTGGCTTGGTTGAGGGCGTACACGGTGTTGTTGAGGGTGGCGGCGAAAACCATGCCGTTGAACACAAGCGGCTCCGCATAGACCTCGCCGTCAAGCGCCGTGTTCGTCCAACCGGCGATAGACTGAACGCTTGTGAGGGTGGGTGCCGAAGGGTCATAGCCAGTGTGCGCGTTGTCGTGGTGGTAGGTGCTCCACGAGCCATTGGGCGCTATCGCTGCAGTCCGCGGCACGGCCAGGATCGGGATCGTGGCACTCTGCTCACCTGCCTGCACCGAAAAGGCGGTCGGAGCCGAAATCAGGATCGCGGCCAGCAGCCAGCCCTTCACCGCCATTTCCTTCTCCTCAAACGAGCCGGGGCGGGCAATCCTTGCGCGGTAGATGGCCGCAAAGCAAGTCTCGATCCGGTGCGGGCCATCCGCCTACGGCGGTGATCTGGCCTCAGCCGCCCCAAACGAATTTGGCGATGTCCCAGCCCGGCCAGTAGGCCGAGTTGGTGACCCCGGGGGCGCCGCCGAAAGGATGCACGCCGCCGTAGCCGTCCAGCGTGTAGCCCGCGGTCGCAGAGCCGGGGAGGAACCAGAGGCTGCGGGCGATGTCCCAGCCCCAGTAGGCGGCTCCGATCGACGCCGGCATCGTGCTGCCGTCACTGTTCGGGTGGAACGGGTGCAGCCCGCCGTAGCCGTCAAGGACGTAGCCCGAGTGGCCCCCATTGCCAGGCACGAGCTGGATGTCACGCGCGATGCTCCAGCCCGGCCAATAGCCGCTGGTGACCATCGACGAGGGCGCCACCGGCGGCGGGCCGTTGATGCCGAATGGATGCAGTCCACCCCAGCCGTCCATCACGTAGCCGCCGGTCCCGTCGGGGAAGATGACCACCTTACGGGCGATATCCCAGCCGGGCCAGGACGCGGTGATTTGGGCCGACAGAGGCGCTGTGCTGCCGTTGATGTGGAAGGGATGCAGCCCGCCGTAGCCGTCGAGCACGAAACCTCCCGTTCCGTCCGGTAGGAAGGCGAAATCGCGCGCGATGTCCCAGCCCGGCCAGGAGGCCGTGATCCCGATGCTGATCGGGGCGCCGTAGGAATGCAGGCCTCCGTAGCCGTCCAAGACCGCACCCGACTGGGGAGAGTTGGCGCCGGGCAGGGCATGCACGGCGCGCACGATCTTCCAGCCCGACCAGTAGGGGAAGCCACCCAACGGAGGGCTGTTGTCGGTGTGAGCTCCTCCATAGCCGTCAAGCGTGTACAGGCCGTGGAACGGGTGAGAGACGGTCGCCGTCGCCGAAACCGTGGTCGACGCATTAGCCCACGAGCTGATCAGACCGCCCGTTGAGTGGGCTCGCACACGCAACAAATAATTGTGCCCCTGGAAGCCTTCAGCGGTAGACGTGCCTGATCCACCGACAGGCACGGCGGTCCCGACCGGAAACCAGCCCTGGTTGAGAGTGAGGTCGTACTGCTGCACTTCGTAGTACGCCACAGAGCAACTGCCCGCCGTCATCCCCAGGCCGAACTCGGTGGTCGACTGCGTCGCCGGCAGGGTGATGGTGACCGGGCAGGAGAAGTACGTGCTCAGCGCGGACCACAATTCGGGTGCCCCACCGCCGTAGTCGAGGGTGAAGAGGCCGACTCCGGCCAGGTTATCGTGGTTCACCAGGTCGTATTTCGCCCCTAGCGAGCCGACATCATCAAAGAACTGCAGGCGCTGGCAATTGAAGTCGGTGTCCCACCAGGTATCCCATTCGCTCACGCCGTCGATTGGGTCTCGGTGGCTGGAAAAAGCCAGGACCCCGGTCTGCGACGGGATGGTCGACGCGAACAGGTACGTTGGAGTCGCGAAGTTGGTGTTGGGGAGCAGGTGCTGATGCGCGACATTGTTGTCACCGACGCACCCTCTCCGGCCGTAATAGGGCTGTCCGAGGATCACCTTGCTCGCGGGCACCAGCGCCGTGTACTGCGCCATCGAGGTGGTGACGTTGAACCGGTAACCGGAGAGAGGTGAAACCGGGTTCGTGCAGTAGTAGCCGCAGTTGAGTGGCGGATTGACCGAATTGTCGAAATCCATGTCGTACGCCATAACGAAGAAGGCGTCCACAGACGGCGCCAGGCCCGTGATGTCGAAGAATTCCTGGTTATCCTCGGCCGAACCGGTGAAGGTGTCGATGGCCAAGTACTTGCCGCTCGGCATCGCCTGCCTGAGGTTGGCGACAAACGAAGCGAGCTCGGCGCGGTTTGTCACCCCGTCGGCACACGTGGTGATCGTGCCCTCGTAATCGACGTTGATGCCGTCGATGTTCGCCCACTGCATCTGTGAGATTGCCCACTGCACCGTTTGCGCTGCATTGGCCGGTTCGAGTCCGACGCACACCTGGTTGTTTGGATCGGTGCTGAAATCGTGCAGGTTAATCGACACGATGACGCGAACGCCATGCGCGTGGGCGGTGTTGACGAAGTTGGCCATCGTCGTCGAGTGGTACACGGCCCAGGCGGTGTCGGTCGAAACGAGGTGGCCGTCACCGCTGTTGACGTGGAGCCCGAAGAAGGCGACCGTGGTTAACAGGTTGAAATTCCATGTCGTGTACCCGACGCTCGGATCGCCGAGCCTACCCGCGTCGGCGAAGCCGAACACCTCGCGCTGCGGACGGGTGCCGCCAGCCGCCTCGGGCCGGACCTGGAGGGGAGTGGATTGCATCTCCGCCTCGAGGGCCTGCGATGCCGGCGTGTCGGCGAGGTTGGCAGCCATGTCCATCACAGCCGGGTGGGTCAAATCGGCGCGGCTCGAGGCGATCGGGGCAGCCTCGACAGGAACAGCGGCCGCGACCAACGGGGCACAGCTGACGGCGATCGCGGCCAGCGCGCCGGCGAATCGATGCATCTCTCTCAGGCTTAACAGGAAGTCAAGTCTCCTCCTGCGCATTGTGCTCAGCTCAGCCGCCCCAAACGAATTTGGCGATGTCCCAGCCCGGCCAGTAGGCCGAGTTGGTGACCCCGGGGGCGCCGCCGAAAGGATGCACGCCGCCGTAGCCGTCCAGCGTGTAGCCCGCGGTCGCAGAGCCGGGGAGGAACCAGAGGCTGCGGGCGATGTCCCAGCCCCAGTAGGCGGCTCCGATCGACGCCGGCATCGTGCTGCCGTCACTGTTCGGGTGGAACGGGTGCAGCCCGCCGTAGCCGTCAAGGACGTAGCCCGAGTGGCCCCCATTGCCAGGCACGAGCTGGATGTCACGCGCGATGCTCCAGCCCGGCCAATAGCCGCTGGTGACCATCGACGAGGGCGCCACCGGCGGCGGGCCGTTGATGCCGAATGGATGCAGTCCACCCCAGCCGTCCATCACGTAGCCGCCGGTCCCGTCGGGGAAGATGACCACCTTACGGGCGATATCCCAGCCGGGCCAGGACGCGGTGATTTGGGCCGACAGAGGCGCTGTGCTGCCGTTGATGTGGAAGGGATGCAGCCCGCCGTAGCCGTCGAGCACGAAACCTCCCGTTCCGTCCGGTAGGAAGGCGAAATCGCGCGCGATGTCCCAGCCCGGCCAGGAGGCCGTGATCCCGATGCTGATCGGGGCGCCGTAGGAATGCAGGCCTCCGTAGCCGTCCAAGACCGCACCCGACTGGGGAGAGTTGGCGCCGGGCAGGGCATGCACGGCGCGCACGATCTTCCAGCCCGACCAGTAGGGGAAGCCACCCAACGGAGGGCTGTTGTCGGTGTGAGCTCCTCCATAGCCGTCAAGCGTGTACAGGCCGTGGAACGGGTGAGAGACGGTCGCCGTCGCCGAAACCGTGGTCGACGCATTAGCCCACGAGCTGACCACGCCTCCGGTCGAGTGCGCCCGCACCTGAATCTGATAGGTGTGCCCCTGGAAGCCCTCTATCAATGCGGTGGCTGTGCCGTTCGACGGCACGGCGGTGCCCGCCGGAAACCAACCCTGGTTGAGAGTCGTGTCGAACTGCTGGATGTCGTAATACGCGACCGAGCAGCTTCCGGCCGACAGGCTGACACTGAATTGGGTGGTCGACTCGGTGGCAGGCAGAGTCGCGCCCACCTCACACGAGAAATAGGTGCTCAGGGTCGACCACAGCTCTGGCGCTCCGCCGCCGTAGTTGAGCGTCCAGATACCAACCCCCCGCAGGTTGTCCTGATTGACCAGCTTGTACTTCTGCGACAGAGACGAGACGTCGTCCCAGTAGAGCTCCCGGGTGCAGTTGAGGGACGTGTTGAACCAGGTGTCCCAGCGCTCCTCGCCCGCCGGATCGTCGGCGTCTCTGTGCGAGACATAGCTGCCCGCCTGGACGCCTGTCGCCGTCGACTCACCGCTCGCGTCAAGGTAGCTGTCGGCAACGACGCTCGTAGTGGGCGTCTGGTGAGGCAAGGCGCTCGACACGCACGACTTGCGCCCGTAGTACGGGACGCCGAGGATGACCTTAGAGGCCGGCACTGTCGACAGGTACTGGCTGGCGGTCGAGGTGTCGTTGTAGTAATAGCCCGAAAGGGGAGCTGTGGGGCCCAGGCAGAAGCTGGCGCAGTTGGTGGGAGCTCGAGACCAGTTGGAGTATTCGAGGTCGTAGGCCATAACGAAGAACGAATCCACGCTCGCGCCGAGACCGGCGATGTCGAAGAAGCCGAGCGGGTCCGTGGCGGAGCTTGCGTAAGAGTCGATCGAAAGGTACGAGCCGCCGGGCAGGCTCGAGCGCAAGGCCGCCGCGAAGTTGACGAAGTCGTGACGCGCCCACGATGAGTCGTTCGTCCCACAGCTGCCGTTCAGCCCCTCGTAGTCGACGTTGACCCCATCGACGCCCTTGGCCTTGACCTCGGCCACGGTGTTCGCGATCGTGGTGCCGCCGTGCATCAGGCCGGCGCACATATTCGGCGTGCCGGCGCTGAAGTCCTGGAGGTCGATGGTCAAGACGACCTTGGTTCCGTGCGAATGCGCGGCGTTGAGGAGGCCGGTCAGCTCGCTCGAGTTCCAAACGTTCCAGGCCGAGTCAGCGGCGAAGGTGCCGTCGTCCTGGACGTGCAGCCCGAAGAACGCGACTGTGCTGAGGAGAGAGAAGTTCCATGTCGGGTAGCCGACGGTGGGGTCGCTCAGGCTGCTCGCCAGGGCGAAGCCGAACACCTCCCGAGCCGGGCCGCCCGCTCCGCCAACGGCCGGCATCGGTGTCGCGGGCGTGAACGGCTGCAGCGCACCAGTCCTTGCGGTCCCGACCTGTGTCGCCGCCTGCTGCATCACGGTCGGGTGAGTCGAATCTGGAGAGGGCGAGGGCGCAGGCGAAGCAGCATGCGCCGGCAGGAGACTGCCGGACAGCGCCACGGTGGCGAGCAATGCTGGGACGAGGTACTTGATTCGCTGCATCAACATTGGCGGGTTGTTGGGCTTCCGAACTCTACACGCCTGTTTCGGGGAGAGTCAAATCACTATGCCCTCAGTTATCTGAAGTTCCGGCGCAGCAAACGCGCCGTGAGGGGCCCCTACGGCCCATAAGGTGGGGATCATGCTACCGCACGTGCTTTGTATCCGCTCATTGCACGTGAGCACCGGGTCAGACCATAGACTTCTGTACTGACATGGCAAAAACGGCATTGATCACGGGCATCACGGGCCAGGATGGCTCGTACCTCGCCGAGCTCCTGCTCGCCAAGGGCTACGAGGTGCACGGAGTGGTGCGCAGGTCATCGAGCATGAACCGCGGACGGATCGACCATCTCCAGCACGCCAATCCGAGTCATCCGGAGGGATCGCGCTTCGTTCTCCACTACGGTGACATGACCGACTCCGGCGGGCTCAACCGGCTGGTCAAAACGGTGCGCCCGGACGAGATCTACAACCTCGCAGCCCAAAGCCACGTCCAGATCTCGTTCGATCAACCCGAGTACACCGGCGATGCGGACGGCCTCGGCACGACACGGCTGCTCGAAGCCATTCGGACCACCGGGCTGCCAACTCGTTTTTACCAAGCCTCGACCTCTGAGATGTTCGGTCTCACCCCCCCTCCCCAGAACGAAACGTCGCCGTTCCACCCGCGCAGCCCGTATGCCGCCGCCAAGCTGTACGCGCACTGGATGACGGTCAACTACCGGGAGGGCCACAAGCTGTTCGCGTGCAGTGGGATCCTGTTCAACCACGAGTCGCCGCGGCGCGGTGAAAACTTCGTCACCCGCAAGGTAACTCGCGGCATCGCCCAGATCCTGGCCGGCAAGACCGACAAGCTGCGGCTCGGAAATCTCGAGGCGAAGCGAGACTGGGGTCATGCGCGCGACTATGTCGAGGCCATGTGGTTGATGCTCCAGCAGGATGAAGCGGACGATTATGTGATCGCGACCGGCGATATGCGCTCAGTTCGAGAATTCGTCGAGGCGGCTTTTGGGATGGTTGGACTCGATTGGAACAAGTACGTCGTGTTCGACGAAGCGTTCCTCCGCCCGGCCGAGGTGAACGAGCTTCGCGGTGATCCGTCAAAGGCGATCAAGGCGCTGGGCTGGAAGCCAAGGACCACGTTTCAAACCTTGGTTCACGAAATGCTTGAGAACGATTTGAAACTGGAAGGGGTTGACCCAGCCAAGGATCTGCGCCAGCCCCCCAGCGGAGAGTCGGGGACCTAATTTAGACCGGCCGCGACCTCACATTTAGCGGCCAGCTCGAGAATATGGTCCCCGCCAGTAGGCGGGCCGTGATCAGACATCTATGGTCCGGCTGTGCCGCACCAGATGGAAGGACATCGACAGGACCTTCTGATTACGGCGAACCGTCCCCATTTGACCCGTGATCTCTTCCTGGCCCAACAGGGATCGGCTCGTTGATAGGGTCGGAAGCCGAATCGGGCAAATAAGCGGCGCGTGGTCTTCGAAAGAGAATTGCCTCCACGGGTTCCGGTATCCAGAAGTCTCCATCTCCCAATCGCGGCCCGATCAGCATCGCGACATAGATGAGAATCGTGACAATCGGGAAGATCGCAACTGGCCAGCGTCCCAGCGGTGGACCGGCGAGTGTCAGGCCGGTCGCCGCCGCCACCAGCGCAATCGGCACCGCACCCGAGCGGCGAAATACCAGAACCCCGATAGGCACAAAAGTGAGCAGGGAATACATCCACGCGATCGGCAAAGCGACAACCATCACCCACACCGTTGGCCAAAACGTGTCTCGCGTCAGCAGCGCCAGAACCACTCCCGCCAGTCCCACGACAGCCAAGGGGGCGATGGACGAAAGGCCCAGGGTTTCGCCGAGGTGAATCAAGGAAGCATTGTCGGGCCGAGCCTGGTTGAAGATGATCGCCTGCACCCCGGCATCCAGATACCGGGCCCACACATCGGGCTGGAACAGCATCGGGACAGCGGCCATGACGGCGAAGCAGATGGCGGCCCAGGCCACCGTGCCGAACCGTCGGGCGAGTAGAAATGGCACCACGAGGATCAGGCCGGACGATTTGGGAGCGGAAGCGATTGCAATGCCCAGACCGGCGACGAACGGCTCGTTGTGCCATCTGTACGCGAGCGCAACTCCGAAGCCGATGAGCAACACCGGATTGGAGATTCCGTATGCGCCCGGCATAGCCAGACCAAGACCTACGCCTATCGGGACAGCCAGGCTCCAGGACAGTCCCACCATCCGGATCGTGGCGACCAGGACGAATATCATCGCCAGCGTCCAAGCTGCCAGGGCATGGCTGTACTTGACCAGCTCGAACGGTAGTACGAGTGTCAGAAGCGTCGGCGGATGTGGGTTGGCGGTGCTGACCGGCCACTCGATTCCCAACCGCTGGAAGAGCACCGGTGACTGCGCGTACGCGTCTACATGGTGGGTGAGCGCCGACGCGCTGGCGTAGTCGACCAGGAAATCGGTACCCAGGGTCCGTCCGAGGAGCTCCTGAACCGCTACCCCCAATCCTCCGCCCCCTGGAGCATCAGCCGGTAGCGCGAAATTGACTCGGCTGATCAAGAGTAGTCCTAACAAGATCAACAAATAGGCGGCGACGAAAAGGGCTGCCTCGCCCAGTGGCCGCCGCAGCGCCGACCGGGCGGAAAGCCTATGCACAGCAGATGGCCGTGGAGTTCAGATCGACCGCCGACCCATCCGGCAAGACGCCGAACGCAGTCAATCTCGTGTTAGCCCGTCGACGCGGCGGGCGGCTCGCGGCATCACGTTACCCGAAGCCGGGACCAGCCGTGGTCGGCCGATGAAACGTCATCCGAGCAGCGTAACTCTCCGAAGCCGAGGGCCAGCTTTCGCATTCGACCCTGAGCCGTGTCCTGGAGGCGACCTCCGCGAGGCCGCACCCGACGGCTCCAGATCTAATCGCGGATGAACTGAAAAGTCAGCGTGGAGCTGCCGGCAGTCACGTTCGCGCACCCCGGCGCGCTGAGACCGGCCGCCCAGCCGATCACTCCCTCATAGTCGCCGATCTCGCGGCCCTCCGCGAGCATCGGGCTCCCGGGTGTGAAGTCCACGGAGCCGGTGTAGTTCTGCATGTCGCCGCGAAATCCGTTCAGGATGATCAAGACGCCGGCAGACCCAGCCAGGTCCACCGGCCCTCCCCGCCCGTTGGTCTCGGTGAAATGCGCCGTCGATTGTGGCGTCACCTGGAAGGCAGGCGTGCCGTAGTCAAAGGTTAGAGTCAGCGTGTTGGCTGAAACCGTGGCCGAAACGATCGGCGGAGTTGTCGTAGTTCTCTGATCCGGTGCCGTCCAGGTCGCGGACGCAGTTCCGCTCGACGTTCAGCTCAGTGGCGTCGGCCCGGGTGTCGGACTTGGTGACACCTGACCCGTTGACGGGGAACTGCCACAGGCGACGACAAGGCCGGTCAGTGCCAGCCACACGGCGAGGCTGCCAATTCTCGGGAAGTGAAGCACCTGACGAATCGTGTAAGCGGCGCGTGATCGCCGCCAGGGGCCTTCGACCTAGGATCTACGGGCTGATCGACCTGGCCCTCCCGGGAATGAGGATGGGTTTCGAGATCGCCGCGCTAAGGCATCCCACCGCGAATCAAATTTCGAGGCCGTAATGGGTGTCGGCAGGCGTACGTGCTGTGGCAAGATCTCCCGGCCCGTGTCGTTGTCCTTCCAGGTGCTACAGGGTTTCACGCGCTTCCCGATGGAGGCGATGCGCACGATCGTGAGCTCCCCAACCGTTCGAGGCCTGACGCGATCGCTGGCCGCAGCCATGCTTCTTGGGGCTCTCACCGCCGTGCAACTCCAATCACTTCCTCAAGTTCGCCTCAACCCCACTCTTGCGGCCAGCGGCCCCTGGCTCACCCAGTTCAACCTGTGGCGAGCCAGCGCAGGCCAGTCGGCCCTGACCGAGAACGCCACCTGGAGCAGCGGCGATTACAACCATGCGGTCTACATGGTCAAGAACGACCTGGTCACCCACTACGAGACTCCTGGCGTGCCCTACTACACGACTTCAGGAGATGCGGAAGCCAGGAACAGCAACATCTACGTGAGCTCGAGCACCGCGACCTCCGATCAGCAGGCCATCGATTGGTGGATGGGCGCGCCATTTCATGCGATGGCGATGATGGATCCGCGACTAACGCAGACCGGTTTTGGGTCCTACCGCGACAGCACGACCAGCCCGTGGCAGATGGGAGCAGCTCTTGACATCGTCAGCGGCAATTCGTTCACCGGCGGCCAGTTCCCGGTGTTCTTCCCGGGAAACCTCTCGACCGAGCCGCTGACCCGGTACAGCGGCAACGAATTCCCCGATCCCCAAACGGCATGCCCCGGGTTCAGCGGATTGCCGGTCTTCGTCGAGGTCGGAGGGAACGTGAGCACGACGGCCGGAGCGGTTCACACCATCATCGGCAACGGGACATCGCTCCCGGACTGCGTCATCGATTCCACCAATCCGACGCTCGGCAGCTACCTGAAGGAGCGCGGCGGTGTGATCCTGATGCCTCAGTCGCCGCTCCAGAACGGCGTGACCTACAGCGTCGCGCTCACAGTCAACGGCGTTCCCTACGCGTGGTCGTTCACAGTAGGCCCCCTGAGCGCAGTGGGCCCCCTTCCCCCGACCTCTTCCACGTGGCAATCGCTTGGCGGCGTCCTCACCTCCGGCCCCGGCGTTTCAACCTGGGGCACCGGTCGGATCGATGCGTTCGTGCGCGGGTCGGACAACGGTCTGTACCAGGACACATGGAATGGGGCCGCATGGAGCGGGTGGATTGGCCGTGGTGGAATGTTGAGCTCGGGCCCAGCCGCTGTCTCGTGGAGCGCCAACCGCATCGATGTGTTCGTGCGGGGCACGGACAACCAACTTTATCACCGCTACTCGGATGGCACCAACTGGTCCGCATGGGAAGCGCTGGGTGGCGTACTGACGTCTGGGCCCACTGTCGCCTCCTGGTCCCCGAATCGCCTCGACGTGTTCGTCCGTGGAACCGACAATGGTCTGTACCACAAGTGGTGGGATGGGGTTCGCTGGAATGGATGGGAGGGGCTTGGCGGCGCCCTCACGTCCGACCCGGGCGCTGTGGCTCCGGCAGAGAACCGGCTTGCCGTGGTCGTCCGCGGAGCTGACAACGCTGTATGGACCCGCGCATGGACCGGTGGCGGCTGGACCGCCTGGTCGAGCCTGGGCGGCGGTGCAACGTCGGCGCCCGCGATCGCCTCGTGCTCAGGACATCCCGACGTCCTCGTGCGGGGCGCGAGTAACGCCCTGTACCAGGACGGTTTCGATGGAACCTCGTGGGCGGGCTGGAAAGCTATCGGGGGAACCTGGACATCGGGCCCGGCGGCGGTGTGCCTGCCCGGGACCACCACCGTCGAGCTGTTCGCGAGCGGTTCGGACAGCGCACTCTGGACCATGTCGGTCCCCGGCATTTAGAGAGAAAGAGGACGGCACACTAGCTGCACCAACCAGCGAAGTCGGCGATGGCTCGCTGCCCTGCTGGACTGCGGCAAACATCCTCAGGATCCGGCCCGGACGTCGGCGGTCGCCGGCCGGCTCGACTCGGGCTCCCCAGGCTCGGGAGGCGGGCCGGACGGGCCGCGACCCATGCCGCCTGGCGGTCCCGGCGGCTCATCCCCCTCCGGTTTGTGATGCCAGCGCATCTTGGGCGGCCGGTCGCGCCGGTAGTCGCGGGCCCGGTCCGCCGCGATCTCGAAGTTCTCGCAGAACTTGTCGTTTCCCGTTTGCATCCTCAGCGACCCGACATCCTCCCGCA
>Ga0307373_10012860_pt1 | contig 11811 bp, 9 predicted proteins | sample OX2MG_FD_202534 | JGI IMG/M metagenome (GOLD analysis project Ga0307373, IMG submission 202534) | Soil microbial communities from Risofladan, Vaasa, Finland - OX-2 | ecosystem: Environmental > Terrestrial > Soil > Coastal area > Acid sulfate soil | place: Finland: Risofladan, Vaasa | collected...
TCGGCAGTCGCGCCACTTGGGTGAGACCGCTAAGGGAGTCTAGCACAGCGACCGGTTCGAAAAAAGAAAAGCGGGACGCGAAAATCAATCCGCCCGGGCAAACGCATTGGTTACAACACGAAAATCTGTTCGCGCAAACGGATTTCAATCCGGTATAAGCTTGTATAGGACAATGCAGCGTTTGCCAGCGAGGACCATCAGGTGTCACAAGCAGAGCTACTGACCGAGCAGGACATTGTTGCCAGGCTGGAAGAACGCCTGGGCCGGGTGCACGCCCGACAGCGGCTCGGGATTGAAAATGATCACGAGGCGCAGGTGTTCGGCCAGGGCCTTAACTTCTTTCACCCCGAAAACTGGTATTCCGTCCAATCCGCGATTCGAACCTCTCTGAGGCTGGCGGGGCTGTACGGGCGCGGGCAAAGGAATGCCGAACGCATCCAGATCCGGCACAACGATGTCGTGTGGGCGGATCTTCCTCCAGCATTCGACGGATTCACGATTCTTCACCTCACCGATTTGCACGCGGACATGAATGCAGGCGCAATGCGGCGCCTGATTGAGCTTCTCGGGGAAGTCCGCTACGACATTTGCGTGCTGACCGGGGACTATCGGGGAAAAACCTTCGGTCCATTCGACGAGGCCCTGGAAGGCGTGGCCCAGGTGCGTGCGCACCTCAAGGAACTGGTTTATGGCGTGCTGGGCAATCACGACACGATCCGCATGGTTCCCGCCCTGGAAGAGATGGGTATTCGCATGTTGCTCAACGAGTCGGAAACGATCGTTCGCGGCAATCAGCGAATCCATCTGGCCGGCATCGATGACGCCCATTTCTACCGGGCCGACAATATCGAAAAGACGGCCACAGGATTGCCTCACGACGAGTTTTCCATCCTGCTCTCACACACACCGGAAATTTACCGGCAGGCGGCCCACGCGGATTTCAAACTCATATTGAGTGGCCACACGCATGGGGGCCAGATCTGCCTGCCCGGTTCCATTCCGATCACTCTGGATTCGGTTCTGCCGCGGCACATGGGATCGGGTGCGTGGAAATACCACCAGATGTCCGGTTACACCTCGGCTGGCGCCGGATCGTCGATCGTAGCCGTCCGCTTTCATTGTTCCCCGGAAATTACGCTGCATCACTTGCGGCGGCCTTCCTCGCCCGCATCCCGTTAGATTTGGAAGCGGTCTTGAATTAATACGGGTGGTCGCGAAGGTGGAAGCGGAAGAGCAGGCGGGACAGTAGCAACTCACCGGCAAAAAAGATTGCAACGCCCGCGGCGATATCCAGCGCCGTCAACGGGAGCACGGCCCGGCAAGCGAGCAGTGGAAACAGGGACTCCGGAACCTGGTCGAGGGCTGTGGCCTTGCCGCCCGCCGGCAGATTCATCCGGCGTTTCACAAAACTGGAAAACAAGTCTCCCGCCATCGCTAGGCCCGCCACCAGGGCCCCGATTTTCCAGCCGAGACCGAGCAGGGGCGCGCACGCGGACGTCACCAGAATCGAAAAGAAAATTCCCCGGTAAGTCTTCGATGAGCCGAAGACCGGCCGCCCATCGATAAAAAATTTGACGCCTCCGTCGAGAGCGCTTGCCAGGCGCTCCTTCAGAATGTCTTTCACGATCACTGGCGCCCCGTTTGCCACGGCCAGCAAGACCAGCATCTGCGCGATCGTCCAGAAGTGCATGCGCGCACTTTACTGCAAAGGCCGACTGTATGCATTGCCCGATTTTTTCCGCTCATCCTGGTTCCTTGCCTGATCGCGCCGCGGGGTCACCGCGATCTTGACGGCCAGGATTTCCGCGATAAGGGATAAAAAATCCGCTGCCGCCGCTGGTAGGATATACGGCGATGTCCACTGCGGCGGCATTACCGGCAATATCGGACCTTGGGCTGCGCCGTCCGGCGCTGATGCGCTGGCTGGTGGCGATTGCAGTCATGACCAGCGCCATCATGGAGCTGGTGGATACCTCGGCGGTGAACGTCAGCCTGCCGTACATCGCCGGCAGCCTTTCCGCCACGGTGAACGAAGCCACCTGGGTGCTGACCTCCTACCTGGTTGCCAATGCCGTGCTGCTGCCGCTAACCGGGTGGCTGGCGAACTACTTTGGCCGCAAGCGGCTGCTGATGATTGCGGTGACGGGCTTCACGGTGGCCAGCGTATGTTGTGGCATAGCGCCCACCCTGCCGTTCCTGATTTTTTTTCGCGTGTTGCAGGGGGCCATGGGCGGCACGCTGCAGCCAATCACCCGCGCCATCATGCTGGAGACATTTCCACGGGAGCAGCGCGGGCAGGCCATGGCGTTTTTTGGCGTGGGCATTGTGGTGGCGCCGATCCTCGCCCCCATGTTGGGAGGGTGGCTGACGACGAATTACTCCTGGCGCTGGGTCTTCTTCGTAAATATTCCCATCAGCATACTGGCGCTGATCCTGGTGCAGACGTTTGTGTTCGACCCGTCCTACATCCGGCGGCGCTCGCGTCGCGTGGACTACTGGGGAATGGGGATGCTGGTGACAGGGATCGCGGCGCTGCAGATTATGCTGGACAAAGGGCAGGAGGCGGACTGGTTCAGCTCGCATTTCATCGTCGCGCTGGCCGTTGTAGCGGCCGTCCTGCTGCCGGCCTTCATCTTCTGGGAACTGCGCACGAAAGATCCCGTGGTGCACCTCAGCCTGTTCCGCCATCGCACGTTTGCCACCGGCGTGCTGCTTTCCGCCACGCTGGGGCTGGTGCTCTACGGAAGCATCGTGCTGATGCCGCTGTTCATGCAGGAATTGCTGGGATTTCCGGCGGTGACGGCGGGATTCTGGAACTCGCCGCGCGGATTGATCACACTGGTGATGATGCCGCTGGCGGGTTTCCTGATCGGGCGGCGCTGGGACATGCGTGTGCTGCTGTTTTGCGGGCTGCTGGTTGCCGCGGTAGGCGTTTACATGTTCTCACACCTCAATCTGAACGCTTCACCCTGGGATTTCGTCTGGCCGCAGGTGGTGATGGGCGTGGGGCTGTCGTTCACGTTCGTGCCCCTGTCGACGATCACGGTTGATCCCATTCCCGACGAGGAAATGGGCTACGCGACCAGCCTGATCTCGGTTTCGCGCAACCTGGGAGCCAGCTTCGGCATATCGGTCATCACGACGCTGATTGCGCGGCGAGCGCAGTTTCATCAGGACCGGCTCGTGTCGCATCTGTCGCAATCAAACGCCGCGTTCGCCGGCGCGCGGGAAGCCCTGCAGAAGATGTTCCAGCGGCACGGCGCCAACATCGTGACGGCCGGGCAGGACGCCCTGGCAGGAATCTATCAGATGATGCTGCACCAGGCTGTGGCGATGAGTTATCTCGACGGCTTCCGCGTGCTGGGCGTGGTCTTCGTGTTGGTGTCGCCGCTGGTGTGGCTGATGCACAAGCCGGTCTTCAAGGCGCGGTCCCGGGGCCGGTGAGCGGGCGTTGATTGAAATGCGGCGCTTCCATCCGAAACCTTCATCCGAGTTCAGAACGGAAAAGTCACGGTCACTGTGGTTTCCACATCGACGGCGCGGCCATTTTGAATGTAGGGGCGGTATCTCCAGCCCAGGACCGCGGCGCGCGCCGCATTTCCAAGCGCAAGATCGCCGCTTAAAATTGTGGCTGACCGGACTTGACCCAGCACATCGATGATGACATCGAGCCGGACCGTTTTTGAGATTCCCGGCCTGATCGCTCCGGGTGGAGCGACGGGCTGCGCGCTTTGCAGCAACATCATCTGGGCTTCCAGTGCGGAAATATAAGGGAGTCCCGCATAACTTTTCGTGGCGCTCAATGCGCCAAATACCAGTTCGTCGATCTCCCGGAAACCGCCATCCACGTAAAAGAAATAGCCCAGCATATGGCTGTTGGTTTCCGATGTGCCCTTTGCCTCCGCCCGGTACGCATGGACCGCTTCTTTCCCTTGCATGGATAAAATCGATAAATAGATCGGCTTCGCCCAGGAATCGGGCCGGTTCACGGCGGCTTGCGCAAGCGGCAAGACCTGGATGGTCAGATTGTCCAGGCCGGCCACAAACTGGTAAACCTTGCCCGGGCCGGCGGCTGTGTTCGCAATCTGCCTGGCGTAATTCGTTTCCAGGCGCGCGCCCTCCTGTTCGCCGAAGACTTGCGCGAACCATTTTGCGTGGTTCGGCAAAATCGCGCTTTCCCAGAGGGAATCGATCTTTGGATTGTCGTGGCCCTGGATCGCGGCTATCAGGTCCTGAAGAAAATTGCGCAAACCCACGGGCGAATCGGGATATGCCGGCTCCGTTTGAACGGAAGTCTGCGATGTTTGTGCAGGCGGTGTTTCTGCAGAATGTGTCTGCGCCGGCTGCGTCTGGGCGTTCATGCACGCCGGCACGAGGGCTACAAGACACAACGCTGTCCTCATGGCCCACGTCAAGGAAGCGGCCCTCCTTCCATACACCGAACACGCCAAGCTTACCAAAGTCCTTCCATACTCCCAATCCAGGAAAGCATCTGATATTCGCGTATGCCGGGAACGGGCCTTACGTGCATGCGGATTCAATTAAGATCAAATTTCCGCCATAGTAGAGGGACCTTTTGGAACCCGCGATGCTAGCATTCGAAGTAGCGCACGGGGTCAGTTGTTCGAACGTAACCTCCGCGATCCGGTCCGGCGCGCGCTTCCGCACAGCGCAGCCGGACGTGCAGCGCCAGCGCAAGGCCTGAAGTGTTTTTCGAATTACTTCGCGGAAGGCTCGCTGGATTTTTTACTCACCGGAAATGTAACTTTCCACAATTTTCCTGGCTGGAGCATGCGTGCGCCGATAGACCAGCCGCTGGTGCGGCGCGCAACCCACATGACCTTGAACTTGTGAGCCTCCTCTTTTGATGGCGTGACATCTTCGGGGAGGATCATTCGAACGTCCACCGTGTCGCCTGCTCTGAGGCGCACATCGGTCCGAATACGGCAGCCCGTGTCGCTGATGTTCTCTGTTTTAGTGCGCTCGATAAATGGCTGGCCGTTATGGTCTATTCCACTCATCTCGATTGAAAAATTGAGGTAAAGCCGCTTGCCCCTTCGCCGTTCCTCAGTGGATTCGCCAGGGAGTTCTCCCTGGTTAAGTGAAATGGTTTTGGATCTCATGCCTGATAGTGGGCAATTGAGATGCCATCCTGAGGCATTTACGCGCATTGAAACTGCTGGGCTTACGCATTGAGGTTGAAAGGTGGCGTTCCAACGAGCACATTCTGTTCGCTTGTGAAACACCAGAGAGGCAGGCCGAGCTGGCGAGTCGATATTTTAGAAACGTTATGTGATGCACTCAGCGAGCCGCCGTTTGCGGCGCATTCTTCTCCGACCGTTTGAGGAATCGATACAGGCTGGTCCGCCCGATTCCCAGCATGTGCGCGGCTCGAACGCGGTTGCCTTCACACGATTCCAGGACGCGGCGGATGTGCTGTCGCCGGACTTCTTCCAGAGGGAGCGGATGCCAACTATCGCCCTCGCGGCGGTTCGGCTCCGCGGGTTTTTTCAGGTTTTCCGGAAGATCATCCACGTCAATGAATTCACTGGTGGAAGTAAGGCACGCGCAGGAGATTACGTTCTCCAATTCGCGAACATTGCCCGGCCAGCCATGCTGCAGCAGGACGGCCTGCGCCCTGCGGGTCAGTCCCTGAATCTGCTTGCTGTAGGTTTCATTGTATTTTTTCAGGAAGCATTGGATGAGCAGGGGCAGGTCGTCCATGCGTTCGGACAGGCTGGGCACGCGGATTTGAATCGTGCTGAGGCGGTAAAACAAATCGTCGCGGAAACGTCCGGCGAGAACCTCGGCGCGCAAATCGCGATTGGTCGCGGCGATCAGCCGCACGTCCACGTGCCGCACTTCCGGCGAACCCACGCGCTGGATTTCGCGATTCTGAATCACGCGGAGCAGCTTGGATTGCATCGACAGGGACGTTTCCCCCACTTCGTCCAGGAAGACGGTGCCGCCATTGGCGTATTCGAACAGGCCGGGCCGCGTATCGGTCGCCCCGGTGAAAGAGCCGCGCATATGCCCGAAAAGCTGGCTTTCCAGCAGCGTATCCACCATCGCCGAACAGTTGCAGATGGCAAACCGTTGCTGCGCCACCGGGCTCATCTGGTGGATCGACCTGGCAATCAGTTCCTTTCCAGTGCCGGTCGCGCCCACCAATAGGATGTTCGTGTAGTGGCGCGCCACCTTGCGGACCATTTCGAAGACTTCGACCATGGCTGGACTTCGGCCCACGATTCCATGGAATTCCAGGTCGCTCAGAAGCTGTTGCTGCAGTCCGCGAATGCGTTTTCGACGGCTGAACGAGCTGGCCAGCTCGTCCAGTGACTTCTTCAGACGCATACGGTCTACCGGCTTGGGGATGTAGTCATACGCGCCGTGCTTGACGGCCGCAATCGCATTGTCGATGGAATAGAAGCCATTCATGAGGACGACGTAGACGCCAGGATCGCGGTGCAGCGCTTTTTCCAGAAACTCCAGGCCGTCCATGCCGGGCATCTTGACATCCGACATCACCACGCGCACGCGGCCCTGATCGATCAGTTCCAGGGCATATTGCGGGTCGCTGGTGCCGATCGAGGCATATCCGAGGCACCGCAGTGATTCCTGAAGCGTTTCAACCATGCCGGTTTCGTCGTCCAGGACGCAAACCGTCATGGCGTCTTCAGAACTGCCGCGGACCAGGTGCGCTGGCGATGTTTGTTGGGAGTGTACAGTCATTGTGCTCATATCAAATCAAAGGCACGGACAATGCCACAGTCGAGGTCAGATTGGGTTTGGGATAATGCGGATATTTTGAAATCGTGGGGCGGAAGCGCGAATCTTTTAAATCTACCGCAAGCAATCAATTAGCATGGGGGGTAGCTTGGACGAGGACAAATATCTAAAATTTCTGTTGCGCGGGGACACCTGAAACTAGGGTTCAGCGGCCGTTCCGAGGGCAGAACCACGTTCCATTTTGGACAAACTTCGACCTGTCCAGTTCCAAATGCGAATCTTTATCGTCCTTCGCCTGCGCTTGCATCAGTTCACGGATGCCTCGTCCATTTCGCTCAGGTACGCGAAAAATTCAAATTCGTCAGCCGGGTACCGGATGATGCCGCCGAGGTCGGAACCCACTTCGCAGTAATTTCCCTTTGTGTAGCAAAGCTCCAGAATGCGGTCGGGAGTACAAGAGGTCGCACGGCGAATCTCTTCCCATGTTGCCGGTCGGTCTTGAGCTGGCGCAATAATCAATTCTGGTTTCATTGGATAGCCTCCCCAGGCCCCGGTAATGTTGAGCCTTCAATCGGTTCCCGCATTCTTGACGCTTTCCCCTGGTTATATGATGCAATTTTAGGTGCATTGGATTCTTGGGTGCGCGGCTGTAATCGCGTCAGATGGACCTCGCAATGGCCATTGCAGTCCATAGCTTGCGTACCCTTTACCTGATAGGCTACCGGCAAGGAACTCCCCGTGGATTCCGAAACCAAAAGGCGCACAAAAACAATCACTCCATCAGCCAACGAGCGGCGCAATCGTACTTTCTTTTCACCGTCTTGCGAGCAAATCAACTCGGTCCTCTCCACAAAAAAGTTACTATCGAGGCCCCAGCCGGAAACTTCAATCCGATAGGTTCCTGCAGATTGCATCGTGGTATTCACCTGGATGGCTCTCCTGTCACTATTACTTATGCAGCCCGTGGGCCACATGGAAGAAAGGTGTAACCGGTTGCAAGGAAGTGAGTTAACTGTATGTTTGCCGGGCTTGCCTGGCGGAAAGTGTGCATAATCCGGGACGAGTGTGCAGTTTTGAAACAGGCATTCCAAACGCGCGACGGACCCAGTGGAGTTCCTCGGACTGACCTGACTATCCCCTCACTGTCCTGACTAGAGGTTATGAATTCCAGCGTACAGAACGTGCAGAGCGAAGATAAGGACAGGTTGGAAAATCTCATCGAACAGGCGCCAGGCGATCACGATTCCAATCAAAGCATAGCTGCCGGAATGGCGGACCCAGTTCAGGTAACGCCGCGCAAAGCCTTCGGGCATCAACAGCATGATTCCTGTGTATCCGTCCAGCGGCGGTACGGGAAGCAAGTTGAACGTGCCGAGCAGCAGATTCAAAACGAATAAAATGCTTAGCGCGGAAGTAAGAAACGTCGGATCGGCACTATGCGTGGATGCGACCAGCCCGCTGTAGCCCGTAATGGAATAAGGCGCGTGAAAATTGCCCGTGGCCACTCCCACGCGAATCGCGATTCCCGCCAGAATCATGAGCGTGAAATTGGCCGCCGGGCCCGCCATTGCCATCCACGCCGAACGCCTGGGGTAGCGCTGCTGCCACTGGGGATCGTAGGGCGCGCTTGCCCAGCCGATCATCCACCCGCCCAGCAGGAACGACGCGATGGGCACAACCACCATGCCGAACGGCGAGCGGCTGATGTGCGGAATCGGGTTCAGCGTCACCTGGCCGCCGTCGGCAGCGGTTTTGTCGCCGCCCAGCTTGGCAACCAGCGCGTGCGCCGCCTCATGGCACGTCGTCGAAAACAGGAAGACGATGTACCAGATGGCGCCGAGAGCGATGTCGGGAGTATTCATTTTCTTGTCGTCATTATTGGGAAGAGAAGTTGGATTGGCTTGCAAGCCTGCAACCGAACCCGGATGGCCAGATCCAAAAGGGCGCCGGATGTCAGTGTAACTCTTTTATATTCAATAATAAATTCTGAAGTGCGGAATCACTTTCCAATCATTTGCGAAAACATGGTTCCGGGGCCTGGACTCGAACCAGGATTCCAGGCTCCAAAGGCCCGTGTGCTACCGATTGCACCACCCCGGAATATTTTAGAAAGTTAAAAGCCCACATAGAGTAGCGTAACTGGCGGAATCAGTCCATTGGGGTATTTGGGCCCGGACGGTGTCTCCACGGAAAAGTTTTGCACCAGGCGCAAACCGCAGGCATCAATCCATATCTCGCAGCCTTGGAATCCATGATTCCAGGATTTAGGAGCCGGGCAGGGGATCGTACGCCGCAATCGATCCGAAGTAGGCGACGTAGACGCGGTGCGTAACCGGATCGACCACCAGCGAGTGGCCACCGAAATGGGTGGGAGCATTTTCGAGGACTCGATATTGGTCGGGGGAATCCTGCTGTATCACGGTCATGGTGCCGACGGAATTTGCGGTGTAGACGCGGCGCAGGCCGGGATCGTACCCGGCGCCATCGACTCCCCCGCCGATGGGAAGAACCGCGACAATCCTTCCGGTATCCGAATCCAGCACGATGAGCTTCTTGTTTCCCGTGGCGCTGAACAGGCGATGGTCGGCGGCGTCGAAGGCCAAGCCCGTGGGCCCTTCACCAGGGCCGAGCTTGTAGCGTTTGACCACAGCTTGTTTCAGCGGATCGATTACCACAAGCTCGCTGGTATCCTCCAGGTTTTGATAGATCAGTCCCGTTGCGGGATCGGCCTGAGGATATTCCGGCTCTCCTCCCAGGGCAATGGTGGCGACGACCTTCCGTGTCGCGGGATCAATCAGCGTGCCCGTCTTGCCGTTATGATCGCCGGCGTAAACCAGATGAAAATGCTCATCGTAAATGATGGCGTCTGGGTCATCGCCCGCCGGAATCTTTTGCAGAAGTTTTCCGGCATTCAAATCGAATACGCCCACCACATTGTCGCCGCTGGAAGATGCGAATCCCAGGTTCCGGTCGGCAACCACGGCGACGCCGTGGACGCGCGTGAGGCCATCGACCGTACCCACGGTCTGGTTGGTGCGCGTGTCCACGATGCCGACGATGCCTTTGCTGGCGTACCCCGCGTAAAGGCGCGAACCGCTGATCGTCATGTAGTCGATGAAAGGCCTCCCAATGCGAAATGGCGTGGGAATGGAGATGATGCCCGCCGGCTTCATCGTTTTGGAAGCCGGGCGCGTCGCCAGGTAGACGTTGAACGCGACGATGCCCAGCAGGATCAGCGCGATCAATCCGCCAAGCGTTTTCAGAAGAAACCTGCTCATTTTTTTCACAACCAACTCCCCATTTCGGATCTCTCGACTCGCGCGCAAAACACGGCTGGCACCCATGCAGGCAAGGCCTGCCTGTCACTACGCCGGTGCGACCACCTTTGTTTCAGCGAATGTATTTCACCCAACGCACGCCGCGGCAATTTTCGGAGGTGGGGGTAGATGTCCCGGCGCTGCCTTGCTGTCCATGTCCGCGGCAGACCACGCGGCGGCAGTGTTGCCGCGCATCCGGCGAGGACTGTTTGCATCGCGGCAAGGTGCTCTACTTCTCCTCGCGACTTTCTGTTAGTCTTGTTAGGTTTTCCATGACCCGGAGAGGTGTCCGAGCGGTTTAAGGAGCACGCTTGGAAAGCGTGTGTTGGGGAAACTCAACCGTGGGTTCGAATCCCACCCTCTCCGCCATAATTATCTAAATTATCTAAAACAGGAGTGATACACGGCGTAACCGTTCCGAGTCACGCGCGGGTTTCGGTCAAGAAGGGCCGGTTCTTTTCCCTTGCGGGGCCACCCTCGCGACGACTTCTTCCAGTTCGTGACCCAAATCGCGAAGCAGTATGATTGCAGCGTTCCGTCCAGGTGCGCCAGTGATCGAACCACCCGGATGCGTGGTGCCACCGGTTTGATAGAGGCCGGGTATCGGCATGCGGTGCTGGGCCCAGCCCGGCACTGGGCGCAGAGCTTCACTTTGTGAGAGCCCGCGAGCGCCGCCATGGAACGTGCCGTGAATCATGTGCGGGTTCGTCGCCTCAAAGTCCTCGGCGGATTTCACCATCCGAGCCAGGATCTTGTCTTCGGTGAAATTCGGGGCTGCCCGTCGAACCGCCTCGATCTGTTTGACGGCTTGTCGGCGTTTGATTTCGTCCCAGTTCTTTTCACCCGGAGGAAGCTTCCAGGCCTGCGTGGTCAAAATCTTCACTGTGTGGTGACCATGCGGTGCACGCGAGGGGTCGGCTAAGGTTGGCGTGGCGACGAGAACCCACGCTGGGTCCTCGACAAAACGATTATCCTTGAGCGCGCGGCCATGCGCCACCACGTCCTCGGGCCAGCCCACTAATCCTGCCGACACCGCAGTGCGAGGGCCTCCGTTGAGAGCCTCAAATTGCGGTGCCTCGGTAGTGAGCAAGTAGATGCCGAATCCTGCCAATCCGATGTCGTAAGTCTTGACCCCATAGAGGAAGTCTTCTCCCCACAGCTCACGCGGAGCCATTTCGACCAGATGCTTGATATGGATCGTGGATATAACAGCCTTGCGCGCCAGATACTGATCCCCGTCCTTAGTTTCCACCCCCACGCATCGACCATTCTGGATCACAAGGCGGTCGACACGCTTGTTGCAATGAACCGTCCCGCCGTAGTCTTTTAGGCAGCTCACGATGGCGTCCGTGAGCTTGCCAGATCCGCCCACAGGCAGAGTCCAGCCTCTTTGCTGGCGCCCGAAAGTGATTGAGTAGGCCAGCGGGCCCGAGCCGGGTTCGTCAAGCGGAACCGCCGTCTGAAACGCCTGCCAAGCCATGTATGCCTGAATGTGCCGACTCTCGAATTCCGAGCGAATCACGTCCCAGGCGGTCATGGTAGAGCGACGAATCCAAATGTTCCCGCGTGTGTGCTGCCACAGCATCTCCTGCAGCGTTGGTCCGAACCCCACCGGCCGGAAGCGGTAAGCGCCAAAGATGTGCTTCACCTCGTCGTACTCTGAGATCATTCGTCGGTAGGACTGCGCGTCAGCCTTCGAATAGCGTGAGATTTCCTCGCATGTATGTTCCAGGTCGAGCCAGGTGGTCAGGGACTTACCGTCGGG
>Ga0307373_10012863_pt1 | contig 11808 bp, 10 predicted proteins | sample OX2MG_FD_202534 | JGI IMG/M metagenome (GOLD analysis project Ga0307373, IMG submission 202534) | Soil microbial communities from Risofladan, Vaasa, Finland - OX-2 | ecosystem: Environmental > Terrestrial > Soil > Coastal area > Acid sulfate soil | place: Finland: Risofladan, Vaasa | collected...
CCGGTCAGGCCGGCAAAGAATCCGGCGGCCAAAGCTCGTCGGGCGGCCAGAAGAGCGGCGACGCCGAGGGTGCCGGCGGTTCAGCCGTGCTGGACCAGTTCGGTCGCAACCTCACACAGTTCGCCCGCGAGGGCAAGCTCGACCCACTGGTGGGTCGCGAAAAGGAAGTTGAACGCGTGATGCAGGTGTTGTCACGTCGCACGAAGAACAATCCCGTCTTGATCGGCGAGCCGGGTGTCGGTAAGACCGCGATCGTCGAAGGACTCGCGCAGAAGATCGTCGCCAATCAGGTTCCGGTCACGCTCGCGGACAAGCAGCTCTACACCCTCGACCTCGGCGCCCTGGTCGCCGGCAGTCGGTACCGCGGTGACTTCGAAGAGCGTTTGAAGAAAGTGTTGAAAGAGATCCGCACGCGCGGTGACATCATCTTGTTCATCGACGAGATCCACACCCTCGTCGGCGCCGGCGCCGCTGAAGGGGCGATTGACGCCGCCTCGATCTTGAAGCCCATGCTCGCGCGTGGCGAACTGCAGACCATTGGTGCGACGACCATCGACGAGTACCGCAAGCACATCGAAAAGGACGCCGCCCTCGAGCGTCGTTTCCAGCCCGTGAAGGTCGAACAGCCGTCGGTCGCCATGACCATCGACATCTTGAAGGGACTGCGCGAGGTCTACGAAGAGTTCCACGCCGTCAAGATCACCGATCAGGCGTTGATCGCTGCGGCCAATCTCGCCGACCGCTACATCTCGGACCGTTTCTTGCCGGACAAGGCGATTGACCTGATAGACGAGGCCGGCAGTCGACTGCGCATTCGCCGCATGGACACCCCGCCGCAGCAGAAGAAGTACGACGAGGACATCTCGCGCGTGCGCGCCGACAAAGAGAGCGCCATGGCAAGCGGTGCCCTCGAACAGGCCAAGGCTCTGGACGAACAAGAACGTGAGCTCATTGCCAAGCGTGACGAACTCGACCTGACCATCCAGGCGTCGGGCGGCGTGGTCTTTGACCTCGTTGACGAGGACACCATCGCTGAGGTGCTCGCGGTCTGGACCGGAATCCCGGTCTACCGTCTCACCGAAGAAGAGACCACCAAGCTCTTGCGCATGGAGGATGAACTCCACAAGCGCATCGTGGGCCAAGACGAGGCCGTTATCTCGATCAGCCGCGCCATCCGCCGTACCCGCGCTGGTCTGAAGGACCCGAAGCGTCCGGGCGGATCGTTCATCTTCCTCGGGCCGACCGGTGTCGGCAAGACCGAACTCGCCAAGACATTGGCCGAATTCCTCTTCGATGACGAAGACGCATTGATCCAGCTCGACATGTCGGAGTACATGGAGAAGCACTCGGTCAGCCGATTGGTCGGTTCACCCCCCGGCTACATCGGGTACGACGAAGGTGGTCAGTTGACCGAAGCGGTTCGACGCAAGCCGTTCTCGGTCGTACTCTTCGACGAAGTCGAAAAGGCCCACCCTGACGTCTTTAACACTCTCTTGCAGATACTTGAAGACGGTCGTCTCACTGACGCGCAAGGTCGCGCCGTGGACTTCAAGAACACCATCTTGATCATGACCTCGAACCTCGGCACCGCCGATTTGCGAAAGGCCGCGATCGGCTTTGGCAAGGCTTCGGATGTCGCGGACCACGAGCGGATGAAGGAAAAGGTCCACACGGCGCTGAAGGCGCACTTCCGACCGGAGTTCCTCAACCGCATCGACGACACCATCGTCTTCCACGAGTTGAGTCGAGAAGAAGTGATCATGATCGCCGACATGTTCATCGCGCGACTCCGTGACCAGTTGGCCCTACAAGGACTCGGACTCGAACTCTCCGCGGCGGCCCAAGGCTTCCTCGCCGAGAAGGGTTACGACCCTGAACTCGGAGCGCGTCCGCTTCGCCGAGCCGTCCAGCAGTACGTGGAAGACGCATTGAGCGAGAAGATCCTCTTCAAGGAGTTCCACGCGGGACAAACGATCGTCGGTGACATCGCCGAAGGTCCGGACGGACCGTACTTGACCTTCGAAGGAGTCGAGGGCCTGCCACCTTCGGTTGACTTCGAGGATCTCTCCGACAACGCCTAACGTCACATCCCCTTCGTAATCTCTCGAGGGTGAAGACCCATTCGGTGCACGTCTGTCGCGAATGCGGCACGACGTCGCCACGTTGGAGCGGACGTTGCTCGGGATGTGGCGAGTGGAACACGCTCGACGAAGAACGAACCGCCGCGAAGTCGCGCGTTATGCAGGTCGCGACCACGTCACTGCGTGATGTCGAGGGCTCGACGGCCGCGGTGCATTCGACCGGCGTAGGCGAACTCGATCGGGTATTGGGCGGCGGCTTCATCGCCGGCTCGACGACGTTGCTCTTCGGCGAGCCGGGCGTTGGTAAATCGACGCTCGCTCTGATGAGCCTGCGCGAATTAGCCGCTTCGGCCACGTCGGTTCTTCTTATTGCCGCCGAAGAGTCGGTCGCCCAAGTCGCCCAGCGGGCCCGACGATTGGGCGACGTTCCGGACGGTCTCGAGGTCGCGGCGTCAACGAACTTGGAGGTGGCCGAACAACTACTGCGCGAGCGACGACCGACCCTTTGCGTCGTCGATTCGATATCGGCGATGAGCGACGACGCGTTAGGAAGTGTCGCCGGATCCGTGCCCCAAGTTCGACACGTCGCCGAACGACTTTGCTCGGTCGCCAAGGACACCGCAGTGGCGCTGTTGATCGTCGGTCACGTGACGAAGGACGGCGAGCTAGCGGGACCACGCGCCTTGGAACATCTGGTCGACACCGTCATACGAATCGAAGGTGACCGACACGGATCACTGCGACTGTTGCGAGCGATAAAGCACCGCTTCGGTCCGACCGGCGAAGTCGGACTCCTGGAAATGGTGCCCAACGGCCTGCGAGAGATGCCCGACGCCACGGTCTTGCGCGGTCCCGAACTCGACGTGCCGGGCGTCGTCTTCACGGTGACCAATGACGGGTCGCGTTCATTCCTCATCGAGATGCAGGCACTGGTCGCGACCGCGTCGAGCTCGCCTCGTCGAGTGGCCCACCAAGTCTCTTCGCAACGATTGTCGCTGCTGCTCGCGGTCTTGGAGTCGCGTTGTGCCGTCGACACCAGCGACCTCGACGTCTTCGCCGCCACCGCCGGCGGACTGCCGGCCAACGAGCCCGGCGTCGACGTGGCGCTCGCCTTATCGGTCGCGTCGGCGGCGCTCAACTTCGCGGTGCCGCGCACCTTGGCCGCGATGGGCGAAGTAGGTCTCGCCGGGGAACTTCGCGCCGTCACCGGCCTCACTCGCCGGGTCCGAGAGGCACAACGTCTCGGAGCGACGACGGTGGTGGTTCCGACTGATGGGGAGTTAGAAGAGGTGGCGGGAGTCGACGCGATTCGCTGTCGGACGCTCGCGGAAGCGATCGCCGTGGCCCAATCGGGCACAAAATGAACAATTTCTGGTAGAATGATTAATCCCCCCACCGCCTAGTCAGGCAAATTTTCACTGAGGAGAACCTCGTATATGGCTGTTCGCAAGTACAAAAAGGGCGATCGTCTCGTCTATCCCCACCACGGCGCGTGCACCGTGGAAAAGATCGAGAAAATGACGGCTTTTGACGTCAAACAGGACTATCTCAAGCTCAAGGTCGCCTACACCGACCTGGTGTTGATGGTACCGGTCGCCAACGCCGAGTCCGTGGGCCTTCGCGACGTCATCAACGACGAAGAGGTCGAAGAGGTCTTTGCGGTCCTTCGCAAGAAGGAAGCCCGCATGCCCACGAACTGGTCGCGTCGCTTCAAGAACCACTCGGAAAAGCTTCGTTCCGGCGACATCTACCAAGTCGCCGAAGTCGTTCGCAACCTGTCGATTCGCGACAAGGACAAGGGACTTTCGGCCGGAGAGAAGCGCATGTTGACGAGGGCGCGCCAAATCCTCGTCTCCGAGCTGACGTTCGCTTTGAACGTGGACACGGAAGCGGCTGAAGAAAAGCTCGCCTCGGTCCTGCCGTAGTCATGTCGGTCGCGGCCGTGGTCGTCGCAGCCGGTCAGGGTCAGCGCTTCGGCGGTGCCAAGCAGTTCGCCATCTTGAACCACGACACCGTCACGGCTCTGAGCGTTCGCGCCTCGAGGTCCGTCGCCGACTCCGTCGTCCTCGTTGTGCCCGCGAACTATCAGGGCAACGGTGAGGGAGCCGACGTGGTCGTGGTCGGCGGTGCGACTCGGGCCGAGTCAGTGCGCGCCGGTCTGGAGGAGTGCGGCGATGCCGACGTGATCGTGGTGCACGACGCCGCGCGACCCATGGCGACGTCGGCACTCTTTGTTGCGGTCGTGAACGCGGTCCTCGCCGGCGCCGATGGCGCCGTGCCGGGACTGCCGATATCGGATACCGTCAAACGCGTTCGTCGCGAAGGAACGCTCAACGTGGTCGAAGAGACTGCGGAACGAAGTGGGTTGGTGGCCGTGCAAACTCCTCAGGCATTTGCTCGAGACATTCTTGTTCGCGCGCACGCCAACGGTGACGACGCCACCGACGACGCGGCGCTGGTGGAAGCGTTGGGTGGCCGCGTGGTCGTCGTCGACGGCGAGATCGAAAATATGAAGATCACGTATCCCGGTGACCTCCTCCGAACCTCTTCGATCGGGCTGTCCCGATGAGAATCGGTCACGGAATCGACGTGCATCGAGTGAGCGATGACGACTCGCGTCCGCTCTGGCTTGGCCTCGTCGAGATACCAGACGCGCCGGGGTTAGTGGGTCACTCCGACGCCGACGTGGCAACCCACGCGTTATGCGACGCGTTGCTCGGGGCGGCCAATCTCGGCGACCTGGGTCGTCACTTCCCCGACACCGACCCGGAGTTCTTCGGATCGTCCTCACGCCGTTTGCTCGAAGAGACCGTGGCCCTGGTGGCGTCGACCGGGCTGCGCACCGTTTCGGCGGACATCACGATCATCGCCGAACGTCCCAAACTTTCGGACTTCATGCCGCGAATGTCCGACGAACTCTCTTCAGTCGTGGGCGCACTGGTCACCGTGAAGGCGACCACCGCCGAAGGTCTTGGAGCGCTCGGTCGCGTTGAGGGCATTGGCGCAAGCGCGGTCGCCCTGCTCGCCGAGACTGCGTGAGTCCACGTCCCGCCCCTCGCAAGGGACCGCCCGGGCGCTCGTCGCGCCAAGGTGGTCGCCCTATGACGGGTGGCCAAGTCGGCGGTCCGCGACGCTCGCCCAGCTCGCGTGAGAAAGAGGGGCTCGGCGGCGAGCAGGTCGAAGGTCGTCATGCCGTCCTGGAACTGCTCAAAGCTCGCCGTCGTCAGATTCAAAAGATCTATATCGCAGATGCGCAAGACGCCAGCGACACGTTGGATGCCATCGAGTTCGAGGCTCAGCGTCAGCGAATCCCCGTGCAAGTCATCTCGATGACCCGCCTCGACCGCGAAGCGCGCACCGAGGGACACCAGGGCGTCATGGCGATCGCGGCTCGACTCGAAACCGTGACTCTGGATGAACTTCTCGAGCACCGCCGCCCGTTCTTGCTGGTCTGTGATGGCGTCACCGATCCGCGCAACCTAGGAGCCATGTTGCGAAGCGCCGACGGCGCCGGTGTGACGGGCGTCGTAGTCCCCCGACACCGTTCTGCTCGAATCTCTCCGTCGGTCACTAAGACCGCGGCCGGAGCCATTGAGTACCTCACCTTCTGTGACGTGGGCGGAGTTCCGGCCGCACTTGATGTCCTCAACAAGGCCGACGTCTTGACCGTGGGACTTGCGGGTGAATCCACTGACTCCATCTACGACCTCGATCTGGGCGCCACGCCGGTCGCTCTCGTCGTCGGCGGAGAAGAAAAAGGACTTTCGGTGTTGACTCGCAAGCGTTGTGCGGCCGTTGTGTCAATACCCCAGTTGGGCAAGATCAGTTCGCTAAACGCAGGTGTCGCGGTGTCGGTTGCGGCATTCGAAGTAGCGCGACAGAGAAGTCGTCGTTCGTAATTTGATTCAATAGGGTCTTTCGACTCTACGAATTACAAGCGCGGGCTATCTAGTCTTGCCGAGCAAGGGAAACAGCAACAGGATTCAATCGTCTCCATTTTTTCAAGATGGAGACGTCGCTGACCTTGAGGTCTGTTCTCTCTCCAGAGTGGTGGTTGCTGGTACATCGCTCGTTCGCCCAAGAGCGCCGATCTTCTACGAAGGACGTCCCATGCGCTTCATGTCCAATGACTTCAACTCGATCCCCGAATGGCTACTTTCATGACCCTCGGGCCAACGTCGCGAACAACGTCAAGGGTGCGATTACTCAGCGTCCTATTGCTCGTGCTCATGTCATTGACCATCTCAATTCCAGCAAATGCTTTTCCTCAAGTTCACACCGTTACATTTTTTGAAAACGCAAGCGAAACCGACTCCGCAACAGCATTTGAAACTGGAACGACCGCTCAAACTCTCACGCTTGTCCAAAATATGAGTCCAGCATTCACGGATGCGGGCTTCACGTTCGATGGGTGGAACACAGCCGCTGATGGTTCGGGAGTGACGTACGCCGATGGATCCAGCTACTCATTCAGCGCAGACATTGGTTTATATGCGCAGTGGGTGGCAATACCCGTAGTGCGCACGGTGACCTTCTACGAAAATGCGAGCCCGCTCGATTTATTGAGCGCATTTGCGTCAGAAAGCGCTCCAACTCAATTGACGTTATTCGGAAGTCTTCAACCGACCTTCTCGAACTCTGGTCACATTTTTTCAGGGTGGAATACGGAAGCGGATGGTTCCGGCGTTACTTTTGCCGACGGATCGACGTATTCGTTCGCACTGAACGTGAGTCTTTACGCACAATGGACCGTTGCAGTCGCGTATACGGTCACATTCAACGAGAATGACACCACCACGGATTCGCTGAATTCGCTTATGTCGAAAAGCTCTTTGACCCGACTCACACTGTTTGCGAAATTACAACCTTCGTTTTCTAACGGGTCTCACACTTTTTCAGATTGGAACACATCTCGCGATGGTTCTGGCACCTCGTATTCCGACGGTGCGCAATTCCCGTTCAATAACGACCTGGTGCTTTACGCACAATGGAGTCTCATATCTCCCGATATCTTCACTTTCAGCGCCAACGGAGGCAATGGAATAGTTGCTTCAATCAGTGGATCACCAGGCACGATTCTTACGATTCCTGGTCAGGCTGGACTAATTCGAACGGGATTTGCACTGACGAATTGGAATACAAGTGCAAACGGCTCGGGCTCGAAATACCTCGTTGGAGAAAAGGTGACAATGAGCGGTTCGGTTCATCTCTACGCACAATGGAGTGGCCATGTTCCTGCAACGTTGTTCGGTGCAATAGGAACATTCAAAAAGGATTCGTCAACTTTGTCAGCAGCACTGAAGAATCAAATCAATCGCATAGCGGTCACCATCAAATCGAGAAAGTATTCGAAGATCTCACTCTTTGGATACACCTCAGCGACGGGTTTGAAAACACTGAACGTCATTCTGAGTCGAACACGAGCTAGAAATGTTGCTTCGTATCTCCGAAACCGACTTCACAATCTGAAGGTCCGTGGTGTCACCGTTTCCTCAACTGGCGAAGGGGCGATCGCCGGTCAATCGAGCAACTCCTATTCGAGAGTTGAAATATTCGGAGTCTGATGATGCGACGCCTCCTCATCCATCTCGAGTTGTAGTTCCGCGCTCGTGATGGATGGGAGGCACAATCTAGGGATCATGGATTGATCCATGTTGTGGTAACAATCGCTGCTGCTGGTGCTCCGAAAATTTTTATGAGAGCCGGTGGAGGGATTCGAACCCCCGACCTGACGATTACAAATCGCCTGCGCTGCCAGACTGCGCCACACCGGCTTGGAAGTTCAAGGTTACTGAAATTCGACTTGGCTCAATATGTAGGCTGAGACGAATGAGTGATTCATCCCAGCCACATCACGGATCCAATCCGCCCGGCTCTCACTACCAACCCGCGCTGAGTGTGGTGTTGATAATCGTCGTACTCTTCATCGCGGCAGCCTTTCTCATGATTCGATACGTCAGCCCGGCGTCGACCTCAATCACGACGACAACCCTGTCGCCATCAGAAACAACAACCACTCTTCCTCACCACACCGTCGCGAAGTCGTCCGTTCGGGTGCAAGTGGCGAACGGGACCAATGTCACGAATTTGGCCCGCACTTATTCTCAAGCGTTGCTGACGCAAGGCTGGAACGTTCTTCCCGGTGTCAATGCCACCGGTCCTCACGCAAAGAAGACCATCGTATACTTCAACCCGAATTTCAAATGGGCCGCGATCCAGATCGCCAACAAGATTCACGTCGGCCAGTACGCCGTTCAGGCACTCAACGGTCTGCGACCCGTTCCGGGCGCGTCGAGCGATGACGTCATCGTGATTCTCGGGCACAACTCCGCCAACGCAGGTTAGTCAAGCCTGCGGCGGAAGGTGCACGCTGTAACGTTTCAGCGCCGCGCGCAGCACATCCATTGACATCGGTCGCAGTTCTTCGAGAGGGCGATTGCGATGGCGTCGAACGCCGAGATCGACCTGAGCCAAACTGCGCACGCCGAACTGTCGGGCGACGTCGATTAAGAGGGCGATCTCGACGCCGTACGCCTTCTCCAACGTGATGGCTTCGAACGCGCTCCGTCGTCCGGCGGTCTCGCCGGCGAGTGGCTGTCGAATCTCGCCGAGTCCCGGGTAGAGCAGAGACAAGATTGGACGGGCGGCCAACTCGTTGACCCGTCCGCCTCCGGTCGGCATGTTGTGCAGCGGCCGCTCGTAATAGCCCTTCACCAACTGGGTTTCCGGGCGCTCCAGGAGTGGCTGGATGAGGCGGGCCACGAACTCCGAGGTGGTATTCACGACGTCGGCGTCGAGGAATACGACCAGGTCGGAGGTGGTCGCATCGATTCCGGCGCGCATCGCCTCACCCTTGCCGCTCGGGCCAGTCAGATGGACGACGCGAGCGCCATGGTGATTGGCGACCGTGGTCGTGTCGTCGACGGAGTTGTCGTTGACGACGACCAGTTCGTCGATGAGTTCGCGGTGGGCGAGCGCGGCGTCTAAGACCGCCCCGACGGTGGCCGATTCATTGCGCGCCGGGACGATGACCGCGACGGTCGCCGTCGGCTTGAGGTGGATCACGCGATCGAGACTGAATTCGTCGCCGCTAAGAGTCCACGGGACGTCTGGGTTGCTCATTGGTAGAAGGTTACGTGCCGAATCGCGAGCCCGGACTTGACACGGCCGGTTCGTTCGGCGAGAATTAATGGGTCATCAAGAGCGATTGAGGGACGGCCCCGTTGAAGTCGCGACAACCAGTGTGATCCTTGAGCTAGCCGCTCATCACACCAGGTGCCAAAGGCCGAACGATGAAAAGGGAGTTATGAGTTTCGCTACAGGTCTTCTATGTCGAGAGTGCGGTGCCACCTATCCCAGTGAGGCGCGATACTCGTGTGATTTCTGCTTTGGACCATTGGAGGTCGACTACGACCTCGACGCGGCCCGAAGCGTCCTCACGCGTGAATCGATCGCCAGTGGTCCGGCCTCCATCTGGCGCTACGCGGCGTTGCTACCGGACCCCGGTGTCGAACCGGTCGATCTAGGGGTAGGTTGGACGCCCCTTCGGCGCTCCACACGCCTCGCCGACGTCCTCGGCGTTCGCGAACTGTGGTTGAAGGACGACACTCGCAATCCCACCGGCTCGTTCAAGGACCGCGTCGTGTCGGTGGCGCTATCGAGCGCGCGACGCTTGGGCTTCACCACGGCGGCCTGTGCGTCGACGGGCAACCTCGCGACGTCGGTCGCGGCGCATGCGGCGTCGATCGGGTGGCCCAGCGTGACCATCATCCCCTCGGACCTCGAGAAGTCCAAGATCGCCATGGCGGCCATCTTCGGGGGCACGGTGTTGGGCGTTGAAGGCAACTACGATGACGTCAATCGACTGTGCGTCGAACTGGTCTCCGAGCACGGCGACTGGGCCTTCGTCAACGTGAATCTTCGCCCGTACTACGCCGAAGGATCGAAAACCCTGTCCTTTGAGATCTGCGAACAGCTCGGCTGGCGCACTCCTGATCAAGTGGTCGTGCCGTTGGCCTCGGGCAGTCAATTCACCAAAGTCGCCAAAGGGTTCAAGCAGTTCATCGAGCTCGGTCTGGTCGACGGCCCCGCGCCCGTGCTCTTTGGTGCCCAGGCGACCGGTTGCTCGCCGATCGCGACCGCCTTTGCCTCGGGGGCCGATGTCGTCACACCGCAGCGCCCCAATACGATTGCCCGTTCGCTGGCCATCGGCAATCCCGCCGACGGTCCCTACGTCCTGGATGAACTTCGCGCCCACGGGGGCGACTGTGGCTCGGTTCCGGACTCGGAGATTCTCGAGTGCATCGGGCTGCTCGCGGAGACCGAGGGGATATTCGCCGAGACGGCCGGCGGCGTGACGATTGCCTCGCTGCGCCAGATGATCGAACGCGGCACGATCGACCGGGATAAGTCCATCGTGGCGATCATCTCGGGACATGGGCTCAAGACACTCGACGCGATCGTGGACACCGCGACGGTCAGCTCGACGATCAGCCCGTCACTCGAAGCTGCCGAAGAAGCCTTGCGCTTCCACCAATTGGTGGCGGCATCATGAGTGTGACCGTCCGACTCCCCAGCCAATTGCGCACCCTCGTCGGAGGTGCCGGGGAAGTGCCGGTCGAGGCGACGACGGTGCGTGAAGCCATCGTCGCGGTCGACGCGGCCTATCCCGGAATCGCCTTTCGGGTCCTGGATGATCGCGGAGCCCTGCGCCGCTTCGTCAACGTCTTCGTGGCTGACGAGGACGTACGGTTCCTCGACGGTTTGGACACGGCCCTCGTGGCCGGCCAGACGATTTCGCTCGTGCCGGCCGTTGCCGGCGGCTGACCGGCATTAGCACTCGCCGCCTTAGACTGCTAATATCGCGTTGCACCAAAAGGGTGTCTCGCTTTAGGAGGAATCACAGTGGCGAAACTGATCTCATTCGATGAAGAGGCCCGCCGGGCGCTGGAGCGCGGCATGAACAAACTGGCCGATGCCGTTCGCGTAACGCTCGGACCCAAGGGCCGCAACGTCGTCCTGGACAAGAAGTGGGGAGCCCCCACGATCACCAACGACGGTGTCTCGATCGCGAAGGACATTGACCTTGAGGACCCGTTCGAGCGCATTGGCGCGGAATTGGTCAAAGAGGTCGCTAAGAAGACTGACGAAGTCGCCGGTGACGGCACCACGACGGCCACCGTCCTCGCCTGGGCGATGGTTCGCGAAGGTCTCAAGAACGTTGCCGCTGGTGCCAACCCGATGTCGCTCAAGAAGGGTATCGAGACTGCAGTCGAGGCCGCCGTGGCGTCACTGCACGACCTCGCCAAGCCCGCCGACACCAAAGAGCAGATCGCCCAAGTGGCTTCTATCTCTGCGGCCGATGACGAGATCGGTGCGATGATCGCCGACGCCATCGACAAGGTCGGCAAGGACGGTGTCATCACCGTCGAAGAGAGCCAGTCCTTTGGCATGGAGATGGACCTCGTCGAAGGTATGCGTTTCGACAAGGGCTTCATCGCTCCGTACTTCGCCACCGACACCGAGCGCATGGAAGCCGTTCTCGAGAATGCCTACATTCTTTTGGTCTCGAACAAGATCACTTCGGTCCGCGACATTCTCCCAGTCTTGGAAAAGGTCATGCAGTCCGGCCGTCCGCTGCTGATCATCGCCGAGGACATCGAGGGCGAAGCCCTAGCGACACTCGTAGTGAACAAGATCCGCGGCACGTTCAAGTCAGTGGCCGTGA
>Ga0307373_10012864_pt1 | contig 11808 bp, 9 predicted proteins | sample OX2MG_FD_202534 | JGI IMG/M metagenome (GOLD analysis project Ga0307373, IMG submission 202534) | Soil microbial communities from Risofladan, Vaasa, Finland - OX-2 | ecosystem: Environmental > Terrestrial > Soil > Coastal area > Acid sulfate soil | place: Finland: Risofladan, Vaasa | collected...
GCGATCGCCGCAAAGGCTTGGAAATCGCTGCGCGATTTCCACATTCCCACCGCGCCGACGACGACGGGTCCTCGTACCCGCAAACCGCAAAAAAGGGGACTTTCTAAACCGGCGTTTTTCTGACTTCGTCCGCCGGTGTTGACAAGCGCCTTGATGATCTCCGTCGCCAGGATTGCCTTGAACTGTTCCGCATCGGCGTTCTCGTTCCCCAAGTCCCGGCATACGTTGCCGCTTTTTCTTCTGGAACGCGTGCACGACCCAGGCCGCATCGCTGAGCCGCACTGCGTAGGCGACTCGGAAGGCATTGCCTTGAAATGGCAGCGCAGTCTCAAACACGCCTGAACCCAGGCCGTGCATGGGTTTCGCAATATCCGCCCTCGGCCGCAACCCTCAGAGCTATTAGGCAAATCGCCATGGCCCCTGCCGGGAACGCCTCGAATTCCTTTCGCGCCGCCCTGATCCAGCAAGCAGGCAGTGTGTTGCGCCGTTCCTCCGCTCGCTATCGCTCGACGCCCACACAGCAGTGTTGTCATAATTGAAAACTTTCGTGAAGACACTGGTCGCTTGAGGTCCGGCTGCGTGGCGGAGCGGGAGCGGCGCTAATCAAAACGTGCGGCGAACCGCCCTCAGCGGTTACGCCGGTTCGACTTCGATTTTGGCGTGCCCGGGGTCGAGGCGCCGCCTGTCTGCATCTGGCTAGGCATCAGATGATGGCCTGGAGCCCCTTGTCGGCGATGACATTGAGCAATTTGAGCGCCGGGCCGGCCGGTCGGGTATCACCTTGCTCCCACTTGCGCACTGTCGATGCCGTGGTATGCAGGTGATGCGCGAACACCGGCTGGCTGAATTTCAGCCGCTCGCGCAGCTGCTTGATGTCGTCGGCACTGAACTCCCGCACCGGCGGCGGGCAGACCGCGTCGAACTCGCGCATCGTCACCTTGCTGATCGCACCCGCTTCATGCAGTGCGGCCAGGTCGTCACGCAGGGATTCAATGATTTTGCTCGCCACAACGCACCTCCAATAACACACCGGCCTGCAATGCCTTCGACAACGCTTCCGCGGATAGCTCCAGGAATACCTTGCCGGCGTATTGCAACGCCTTTCTCTCGTCCTGCGTGATGTTCGCCTTGCCGCTCTTGGGGAACCCGTGCAGGAACACGTAGCGACTTCCGATCCGGGCCGACAGCAACGTGCGGTAGCCGCCGCTCTTGCCGCCGCCTGGACGCGCGACCCGCTTCTTGTAGAGAAAGCCGCCCAGGTCCGCGTCAATCAGGCCGCTTTCCATCTCCTTGACCGCCTTGCACAGGGCATCGTCGGGCAGCTTCTCGCCCGCCTGCCACCTTGTGAAGTCCTTGCGCTTGAGGACTTTCATGCCACTTAACTCCTAAACTATACCCGCAACGGGCATGGTTTACTAATCCATGGCGGCGCTCCCAAGCCGACGACTGGACGGCCGTCGAGGTCGAGGGTTGGCCCGATTGAGCCGGCCGCCGCGCCGCGGCGAACTGTCCTGACTGAGTTTGGACCCCGTCGTGGGCACCGGGATTCGCAAGACCCGCCCGGCGGTGATCGTCTCAAACGATTCCTGCAACCGGTTGGGCGCGCGCGTGGTGGTGGTGCCCATGACCAGCAACGTTGATTCCCTGTACCCGGGCGAGGCCATGGTCGAGGTCCAAGGCCGCGCGGCACGGGCGCTCGGCGATCAAATTCGATCCCTTGACAGGCGGCGGTTGAAGGCGCGCATCGGTACGCTCACGCCTGTGGGAATGGCCAATATCGATGAAGCCTTGGCCGTGACCCTTGGGCTGCAGCGTTGAAAATCCCCCACTCGCCCTATCCAATCGGTGGTGGGATATGCTCACAGACCAGGGAGGCTACATGCACGAGGGGCTCGTGTGGTTCAAACACGCGCTGGCGGATCCCATCGTGGGCAAATTGGTGGGGGCGGCAATCGCGCTGGTGGTGGTGTGGACGCTGAGCCGGATCGCGCAGCGCTCGATCAATCGTTTCGTCGCCGATGCGACGTCGCGCTATCGCGGCCGGAAGTTCGTCGCGTTCCTCGGCTATGTGATTGCCATTGCGGCCGTAGCCACCATTTTCAGCAGTCATCTGGGAGAGTTGACGGTGGCCTTCGGGGTCGCCGGCGCGGGAGTTGCCTTTGCCCTGCAAGAGGTCATCGCCAGCGCCGCCGGCTGGGTGGTCGTCACCGCTGGCCACTACTACGCGACCGGAGACCGGGTCGAGCTCGGCGGCATCCGGGGGGATGTGATCGATATCGGGATTCTGCGCACCACCTTGATGGAAGTCGGGCAGTGGGTGAAAGGTGACTTGTACAACGGGCGAATCGTGCGCGTGGCCAATAGCTTTGTTCTTAAAGAGCCCGTGGCCAACTATTCCGCGGACTTTCCCTTCCTGTGGGACGAGTTTACGCTGCCGGTGCGGTATGGTTCCGACTGGAGTTACACGCGGGGCGCACTCCTGCAGGCGGTGAACGAGATTTGCAAGGATTACGCCATTGCCTCCGCCGCGGCCTGGAAACAGGCCGTCAACCGCTATCGGCTCGAGGCCGCGGGCATTGAACCGATGATCACTTTGGCGGCCACCGACAACTGGATTGAATTCACGGTTCGCTATATCGTTAATTACCGGGAGCGCCGGGTGGTGAGAGACCGGCTGTTCACCAGGATTTTGGAGGAGATTGACAAGTCAAAAGGTCGCATCCGGTTGGCCTCGGCGACGTTTGAACTCTCGAATCTGCCGCGCCTGGAGATTCAACTGCCCAGCGGCAAGGGTGCGGTCGAGCCGCGCTACGTTCCCTAGGTGATGCCCATGTCTTCGTCCTCCACCGGCGTTTGGACGACGTTCCGCGACCGGTTCCAACGCGCCAATGAACATCTCGCGGCCGAAATGGCCGCCGCCGCGGCGGATGTCGGCCTGTTGATCGGGCGGCTGCGCGATGAACTGGCGGTGGCCACGCCGGGCGCGGCTGAAGCGGGACGCCCGGAAGCGGTTGCATCGTTGGATTCGCTGGCATCGTTCGAGCGATTGTTCGGGGAGGTGGAGCAGCGCTTCCTTGCCGGACCGGCGGAAGGGTTTGAGCAAGCCGGCCCGATCGCAAGAACGCTGTCGGCCATGGAACGGCACCAGTCGGAAATGAAGGATGTGGCGCGGGGGTTGCCAGAGGAGATCGTGCTGCCGGGCGCGGAATTGATCGATCTCCTTGGGGCGGACCTGCCGGGGGGGTGGCGCCGGGCCTGGGTGAAGCGGCAAGTCTCCCCACGGCCGCTGCCGCTGCGCGCCATCGTGCTGTCGCATGCGTGGGGACAAGTGGATCGCCGCGCCTCCCTGGATGGAGCGTTCGAGCTCGTGTTGGCGAGGGCGGGGCTTCACTTGGTGGCCGCGTGGCAGTTGTATCGCCGGCACCAGTTGGCGGAGCTGGCGGAGGCGCGCCGGGATGAGACCTCGCTGGCCGCGGAGCGGGAGTGGTGGCTGCGGACCGCAACGCTGCTCAGCGCGCGCGCCGAGCGCTTGGTGGAGGCCTACCAGCGCTGGTCGCGCGCGTCTACGGCCGGACTGGGCGCAGCCGTCGTGCGCCGCGCGCCGGCACTGTCCGGGCATCGTCAACAGGGGATCGCCGCGAGGTGGCAGAGCGCATTCAGCCGCTGGCATCGCCAACAGCGGGCCGTGCGCGCGGTGATCGATCTGGAACGGCAGATGTCGACCGTGGCCCGGGATGCGGTGCAGGCGACGCGCCAGGCCCTGGCATCGTTACGCGCCGAGCACGACGGGGTCATCGCGGAAATGGAAGGGGCCCTCGCTTGGCTCGAAGCCGGGGCCGAGGACCACCATGGCGAAGGATTTCCGCCGCCGCAAGCGGGGTTGCTCACGGTCGAGCAGCGCGCCCGCGGCTGGTCCGACCGCATCGCGTCCGGCATCCCCGCCCGCGTTCCCGCCTTTGTCGAGGTCATGCGTCCGGCTCCCGCCCTGCTGCGCTGGCGGAATCCGTGGCGGCAACTGCTTCCCCAGCGCGTGCTGCGGCAAGCCCTCCAGCACGCCGGGCTGGAGGCGGCGCGCGCGGGGCTGCGGGAGGCGGAAGCCGAACACACCGCCATCGTCCGGGATATCGAGCACGCTCGCCAGGTGGTCACGTTCGCCCTCGAGGCCGCGCAGGCGAAGGGAGACGCGGCGCCCAAGCTGCCGCGGGAAGCGGCGGCCAATGCCCAGGCGCTGTTGCAGCACCGCCGGGAAATCCTGCTGGATCCGCAGGCGGCGGCGGCCGCAGGCCTCGGCCGCGCGCAGGCGCTGACCTTCTTGCAGACGCATACGGCGCTGGAAATGGGCCGGCTGGGGCTGCTGGCCCTGCTCGCACGCGAGGGCGGACCGCGGGTGGTCCGGAGTGTGGGGAGGGCCGCTCTCGATGCCCTCCGGGCCGGCTCCCGGGGCGCGCGGGCCCGGTTGCGGAATGGACTGCAATGGGCCGCCTGGAAGCTGGGGTTGGCGAGGCCGGTGGCGCAGCGTTTTGAGCCGGTGGTCGAGCAACCGCGCTTGAGCGCGGTCCTTGAAATCCAACTGCGGGCGCGGGAGCTGCCGGCGCTGTACGAGCGCTTGTTTCGCTTGGCGCCGGTGGAAGATCCACGCTTTCTGGTGGGCCGCGAGCTCGAGATGCAGGGTCTGGCGCAGGCGTTTTCCTCCTGGCAATCCGGCCGCGGCATGAACGTGGTCGTCGTCGGCGCCCGCGGGAGCGGCAAGACCAGCCTGCTCAACTGCGCTTGCCAGACGGCGATCACGGGCGTCCCCGTCGTGCGCGGGCAGTTTGGCCCCAGGATCCGCAGTGCCGCGGAAATGACTGCCTTCCTGGAAGACCTCTTCGCCGTGCCGGCGGGCGCCGGCGTCCAGGCTGCATTGAGCCAAGGGCGGCGCGTCGTGGTGATCGAGGAGATGGAGCGCACCTTTCTCCGGCACATGAACGGGTTCGATGTGTTGCGCGACTTCTTACAACTGGTGACGGCCACGTCCCGGTCCACGCTATGGATACTCAGCCTGAATCAGGCGTCGTTTGGCTACCTTGATGCCGTGGCCGGTCTGGGCCGGAACTTTTCCCACCGCGTGAATGCGATGGCGATTCGGCAGGAACAGATGGTCGAAGCGATCCTGCAGCGGCATGCGCTCTCCGGCCTGCGCCTGCAGTTCGCCCCCGTGCCTCCAGGCGACCCCCGCGTGCAACGGCTGCGCCGGTTCTTCGGACTCGAGCTGACGCCGCAGCAGATGTTCTTCGATGCGCTCTATCGCCAGTCGGAAGGGCTGTTTCGCGCCGCCTTCGGACTGTGGCTCGGCAGTATCGAGCGGATTGAGGGTTCCGTCGTGCACATGCTGCAGCCCCTGGACCCGGACTACAGCCGTCTGGAAGCGGAGTTGCAAACCGGCGATCTCTTCGCCTTGCAAGCGATCCTGCAGCACGCCAGCCTCACCGAAGCGGAGTTGGCGGAGGTGTTCGGCACCAGCCTCGCGGACGCCCGCGGCCGGCTGGAACGCCTGCTGGCACTGGAGATCCTGGAACCAGAACCGTCCTCGCCCGGCCTGCGGGTCTGTCCGCAGGCGGGACGGTTCGTGCGCGACGCTCTCAGCGAGAAGAATCTTTTATAGTTTTGATAGTGAGGCGCGGATATGCAACTCAGCGGCATCAGCACGACGCGAGACATCTTTCAATACTTCACCTTCGGGCGAATCGCCTCGGTCATCCTCATTCTGTTCATCACGGCCTTGATCATCCGTTATATGGCCCGGGCGTTCGAGCTGTTGAGCCGGCGTGGCCCCCGCATCCGTTTCCTGGCCAAGGGCGCCGAACCGGTGGTGCGGATCACGTTATGGTTTGCCGCCATGCTGGTGTCGTTCCGGCTGCTGGCGCCCACCCAAGCGACGTTTCTGGCGCTGATCGGCTCGGTGGCGATCGCCGTTGGCTTGGGCGCGCAAGACCTGATCAAGAATCTGATCGGCGGGCTGGTCGTGTTGGGCGACCGGCCCTATCAACTGGGTGACTTGGTCCAGATCGGCGACGCTTACGGGGAAGTCGTCCATATCGGACTGCGCAGCACCAAACTCTACACTTTCGGCGACACCATGGTGACGGTCCCGAACGCCGACGTCCTGAGCATGCATGTGTTCGATTCCAATTCCGGTGTGCCCCATTGCCAAGTGGAAATATTCCTCTACCTGCCGCCGGATGCCGACCCCGATGAAGCCCTCAGCGTCGGTTCGGAGGCCGCGTATACTTGCCCCTATCTCTTTTCAGCCAAGCCGGTTAAGGTGCTGCTCGAGGACCGGTTCGAGAGGCGCCCCTATCTGCGGCTGCACGTCAAAGCCTATGTCTGCGACCACCGCCTGCTGACGCGCATGCAAAGCGATATCACGGCGCGCGCGAAACGGGAGTTCCTGCGCCGCGGCATGTTAACCAACTGGTGGCCGCCGGAGCACGCCCAGGCCGCCCCCTCCGGAGCGCTGCCAGCGACGATCGATTAAACCGGTTCGACTTTCCGTTAGTCGCTGATGGGCGGGCTGCGACTGGCGGTAAAGGAGGCCCGTTCTGCTCGTGGCATCGCCTGGCCGGTAGCCGGGGTTCCATAAAAACTTCCACCCCGCTATTTTGAATTGTATAGTTTGGGGGCGGCGGTCGCCCACGCACCGGAGAAAATGACGTGAAATGCCCAATGCTCGTTGGTGTTCTGGCCGCCCTTCTTCTTCCGGTGGGGCTCGTGAAGCGCGCGCACGCCGCGCCGCCACTCACGCCGTTGCACGTCAGCGCCTCGGGGCGGTATTTCGAGACCGCCAACGGAACACCGTGGTTCTGGTTGGGGGATACCAACTGGTCCCTGCTGACCGCCTACACGCCCCAGGAAGCGAAGACCTACCTCGATGCGCGCGCGCGCTCAGGATTCACCATCGTGCAGATCGTCGCGGCCTGGGACGGCGGCACGGGCACCGAGGCCGGCATCGTCCCCAACCCCGACACCGCCGGCGACCAGCCCTGGCGCCACCACGATCCGCTGCAGCCGGATGAGGCCTACTGGAAACACGTGGACGCGGTTGTGGCGATGGCGGCGCGCGATCACCTCTACGTGGGCCTGCTGCCCGCCTGGGGATCGTTCGTCGTCAACTCCAAAATGATCACCATGGCGAACGCCGAGGCCTACGGGCGGTGGCTCGGCCACCGCTACCGCAACGCCCCCAACATTGTGTGGATTCTGGACGGCGATCGGCCCGTGGCGGCCGCCCCCGCGGTGTGGGGGGCGGAGGCGCGCGGCCTCGAGGAAGGCGACGGCGGCGTGCACCCGATGACGCTGCACCCCAGCGGCGACGGCAGCGCGCTGCATGGCGAGGCGTGGCTGGCGGCCGACATGATCCAGACTTGGGCGCAGTACACGCGGATCCCGGGCGTGATCGCCATCGATTACGCGCGCGCGCCCACCAAGCCGGTCATTCTGGGCGAGGGCGCCTACGAGGCCGGCCCGCAGTACCCCACCGGGCCGATCACGCCATTAATCGTGCGCAAGCAGGCGTACTGGAGCTATCTGTCGGGTGGAAGCTTTACTTACGGCCACGACGCGCTGTGGCGCAAAGCTCCTGGCTGGAAGGCCGCGCTGCAGAGCGGCGGCGCCCAGGATATGCGGGTGCTGCGGAGCTTGTTCAACGGCCTGCCGTGGTGGCAATTGCAACCGGACCAATCGCTATTCTCCTCGGGCGCAGGTCACGGCAAGACCTATAACGCCGCCGCCATCGCCGCGGATGGAAGCTGGGCCATGGTCTATTTCAGCAGCCGGTCGCGGGCGAAGCTGGATTTGCGCCGGTTGAAGGCGGCGCGTTTGCGTGTGACCTGGGTTGATCCCCGAACGGGCCAGCGGCGGCAGGAGAAGTCCCGTTCAGCGGCCGGGAACGCGAGCTTCCAGACGCCGAACGGCTGGCCAGATGCGGTTCTGCAGTTGCGGTAGGCGCCAGGGTTGTCTGGTTGCACTGGCTGGCTACGCCGGTTCGACTTCGATTTTGGCGTGCTCGGGGTCGAGGTGGGTGATGCGGAAGGTGCGCACCTCGCCGGATTTGAGCTCGATGCCGGTGGGCGCTTCCGGCGGGGCTACCGCCGACGCCGTACGCGAGGCGGCGCGCAGTTTGGCGGCGAAGGTGCCCTCCTCGATGCGGCGCACGGGGGCGGCGGCGGTGGGGCAGGCCGCCTCGATTCCTTCGTCGAGTTGCACGCGGCCGGGGTAGGCTTTGACCACGCGGCCGCTGAGCGTTTCGCCGACGGTGTGGGAGGTGATGAAGGTCTCAAGCGGCGTGGGGATGAGCTGCTTCATGCCCAGGCGCAGGCGGCGTTTTTCGACGTCGAGCTCGAGCACCTGCGCGCGCACCGTTTCGCCGACCTTGAGGATGGCGTTGGGGTGGGCGAGGCGTTCCACGGCGATGTCGCTGATGTGCACCATGCCATCGACACCTTCGGCGATCTCGATGAAGGCGCCAAACTGCTGCAGGTTGCGCACGCGGCCTTCGATGACGGTGCCCGGGCGGAATTTGGTTTCCGCGTCGGCCCAGGGATCGCCGAGCGCTTGTTTCAACCCCAGCGACAGACGGCGGTCCTTGACGTTCACGCCCAGGACGACGGCTTCGACCGTATCGCCCACCTGCACCATGTCGCCGGGCTTATGCACGCGCCGCGACCAGGACATCTCGCTGATGTGGATGAGTCCCTCGACGCCGGGCTCGACCTCGACGAAGGCGCCGAAATCCGAGAGCCGGCGCACCGTGCCTTGTATCCGGTCGCCGGTGTGCAAGCGCTCGTCGACGCCGGCCCAGGGATCGGGGGTCATCTGCCGCAGGCCGACCGAGATGCGTCCCTTGGCGCGGTCGACCTTCAACACCTTGACGCGCAACGCTTGGTTGAGCGAGAGCAAGTGCGCGGATTCGGCCACCCGGCCCCAGCTCAGGTCGGAGATATGCAACAGGGCGTCGATGCCGCCCACGTCCACAAAGGCGCCGTAAGTGGTGAGGCTGGTGACGGTGCCCTCGACCTCGTCACCCTCCTGCATGTGCTCCAGCGTCGCATGCTGGGCTTCCTTGTGCGCCTGCTCGACCACCGTGCGCCGGTCCAGGATCAAATTACCTTTGGCGTCGCCATCGACGCCGGGGTCGCGCGCGATGCGGCAGCGGATCTCCTGGCCCACGAGTTTGTGCAGCTCGCCGGGATCCCGCACCCCGGTTTTGGACAGGGGAATAAAACCGCGCATGCCCACGTCCACGGTCAAACCGCCCTTGATGGCGCCGGTGACCTTGCCGCGCAGGACGAGGCCGGCCTGGAAGGCGGCGCGCGCGTCCTCGAGGTTGCGGGGGCGGTCGGGGGTGAAGGGGCTGAGCTTAAAGCTGCCCTCGGGATCGCGGCCGTCGACGATGACTTCGATCGCGGCGCCGGGCTCGAGCGCGGTGCCCGGACCTTGGGAGCGCCAGACCTCGAGGGCGAGCACGCCCTCGGCTTTGGCGCCGATGTCGATTAAGGCCACGTCCTCGCGCAGCGAGACCACGGTGCCGGTGCGGTGTTCGCCGGCCTGCGGGGCGGCGGCGCCGGTGGCGCCAGCGTTGTCGCCGTGGCTCTCGAACTCGGCCAGAACTTCGGCGAAGTTCGGAGTGGCGTCCGGGGCAGCGTCCTTGGCGGCAGGGGGCGCAGCCGCAGGGGTGGCCTCCGGAGCGGCATCAGGAGCGACGACAGAAGCCAAGTCCGGTTCGTCACCGGCTGCGGCGGCGAACGGTGCGGGTTGGGCAGAGGGATCTTGCATGGGATGCGGGAGGCAGTGCGCCCATCATTTTCTCACAAAGCCAGCGGCGTATCCAACATTGGCGCGGGCGCCCGGGCTTACGCCCGCCCGCTTGTGCTCGCAGGGGAGTGGGGCCCCCGACCCCACTCCCCTGCTGCGCGGGATCGCCGCGCTTTCCGGGCTGCGCCCGCCGACGTTCACTGGCGCGGGCGCCCGGGCTTACGCCCGCCCGCTTGTGCTCGCAGGGGAGCGGGGCCCCCGACCCCACTCCCCTGCTGCGCGGGATCGCCGCGCTTTCCGGGCTACGCCCGCCCCGCCACTGTGCCTGGCGGGGCAGCCCGCGGGGTGGCGAGTCCTTCATTGCAGCCCGGCCAGCAGCAGGCGGTCGGCGAAGGCGACGGCGGCACGGGTTGGGGCGGGATCGTGCACGCGCAGCAGATGCACGCCGGCCAGCACGGCGGCGGTGGCGGCGGCCAGTGAGGCCTCCAGGCGGGATTCTGGGGCGTCGTTCCCGGGCGGGGCGGTCGGGCGCAGGAATGATTTGCGGGAGAGCCCGGCCAGCAACGGGTAACCCAGCGCGTGCAACTCGTCCAGGCCGGCCAGCACCGGCAGGTTCTCGTCCAGGTTTTTGCCAAACCCGAAGCCGGGATCGAGCACTACCTGGGCTGCGGCGATACCCGCGGTTCGGGCCCGGCCAGCGATCGCCTCGAGGCCCTGGCGCACGCATCCCAACGGATCGGCGAGCGGCGGGAGGCGCTGCATGGTGCGGAACTCGCCCCGGTGGTGCATGAGCACGGCGCCGCAGCCGCTGCGGGCGATGAGTGCGGCCATCTCCGGGTCTTCGAGTCCGGTCACGTCATTGATGATGTCGGCGCCCGCGGCCAGCGCCCGCGCGGCGGTGGCGGCGTGGCGCGTGTCAGCCGAGATGAGCATGTCTGGCAAAGCGTGCCGCACCGCTACGATCGCCGGGATGAGCCGCTGCTGCTCGTCCTCAACGGGTACCGGCTGCGCGCCCGGGCGGGTTGATTCCCCGCCCAGGTCGATGAGGTCGGCCCCCGCGGCGGCGGCGCGCACGGCGGCGGCGGCGACGGCGTTGGGGCCGGGCGTCCGGCTGGCGGCGTAAAACGAATCCGGGGTGGCGTTGAGGATGGCCATCAGCCACGTCCGCTGCCCCAACTCGATTGCAAGGGGCCGTCCAGCGCGCGGCCCTCCCACCTGCCACTGCCGGATTGGCCGCCGGAACCGCATGCGGCGATTATGGCACCCCGGCTGCGGCCCGGACGGGCGCACACTAGCCTGGATCCCGACCGGGATCGAGCGGGACGAGCGTTGGGTTTGCCCATCAGCACGGAATCCACGGGCAGACGCGGTGAACTCAGGCCGGAGCGGCAAAAGTGGAAACCGGCGTGCAGGTAAGATCGTCAATGATGGAGAGAAAGGACGACTCTCATATGCGCCTTCCGAGCCGCCGTTCGGCCTTGGTGTTCACCCTGCTGGCCGCGATTCTGGGTTTGGCGCTCGCCGCCCAAGGCTTGGCGGCGCAGACGCCGGCCGCCGGTGCAGGCACCGATCCCGCTTATGTAGCCGGTTATCAGGCGGGATTTCCGCTGGGGCTGAAGGATCAGGCGGCGGGCGCCGAAGCCAACGCCCATAAATTTCGCACCTACCAGGAGGGCACCGCCGGCTACACCGATGCCTATGGCACGCCGGAGGCGTACCGCAGCGCGTTCCAAAGTGGGTTTGCCGACGGCTACGGCGATGCCTACGACGGGCGCCGCCCGGCGCTGGCGCTGAATAACCCGGAGGCCACGCCCGCGCCCCCGCCGGTGAGTGCCGCCCCCGACCCCATGACCGTGGCCCGCGCCAACGGCTACCGGGAAGGCTACAACGTGGGCCAGGCCGACGCCAACCGCCGCGCCAACTACAACGCCCAGGCGAGCAGTGAGTACCAGCAGGCGATGGTGGGCTATGGCAGCACGCTCGGCGACGCCAGCCAGTATCAGTTGAATTTCCGCA
>Ga0307373_10012865_pt1 | contig 11808 bp, 7 predicted proteins | sample OX2MG_FD_202534 | JGI IMG/M metagenome (GOLD analysis project Ga0307373, IMG submission 202534) | Soil microbial communities from Risofladan, Vaasa, Finland - OX-2 | ecosystem: Environmental > Terrestrial > Soil > Coastal area > Acid sulfate soil | place: Finland: Risofladan, Vaasa | collected...
GCCATCAGGAGCGTTGCGCAGCGCGCCACAGCCTCGCCGCCGAATATCGCCGCACCGTTCAGAAACAACCGACGTGGGAATGCTTGAGGGAGCACAGACATGATCGTTCTTCAATTCCTTGCGATGACCGCTCGTACTACTTTGTTTTCAGCAAGAGAGCCTTCCGCGTGGCGCAGTTCCCGCACGTTTTCGAGGAGGAACGCCAGGGATGCGAACAACATGATGCCCAGCAAGAATCCCAGAACCGTATTCAGCAAGATCCTGGGCCGGACCGGACGTTCAGGAACGATGGCAGGGGCAACCTGCTTCAGGTCCTGTGACTTCGAGCTGACGGTTACCGAGGCGTTCTGGTACTCGTGGCTGGCGGTCTTGACCGCTTCGTACGCCAAGCGGTAGTCGTGCTCGGCATTTTCCACCTCATTGCGCAGCGCGGTGAGACGGGCAAGGAGACTGGAAATCTGCTTATCCACTTGGCCAAGCCTCGATTCTGAAGCCGTAATGCCTGCGTTTTCAGCGGCGACGTCGACAGTGGCTTTAACAAAATTGTGCTGAATATCCTCGCGTGTTGTATTGAGGACCTCCTCGGTCATCGTGAGAGGCTCGCCCGAGGGGTCCAGTTTCTCCGTAGCCCGTTCAAGAAATCGATCCGTCGTGACACTTTTCTTCAGCAAGTAGGTTCGCGGTTGGGTTGCCAGCGCCTGCTTCAGCGTCTTGGCCTTGCTCTGGTCCTGAGCCAGGTCCAAGCGTAGTTGTTCGAGGCGGGCTGAGAGGCCGGCTTTCTCAGCGAGTAGAATGCCGAGTTCCTTTTCCCGATCTTCCATGCGCGCATCCTGCTGGACCTTCAGTCTGCGTGCGGCTGCCTGCGCCAGGCGGGTAGTAGCTTCTTCGAGCTGCTTCTTCAGGAACTCCTGGGTTGCGGACGTGTCTGCAGCATTCATTCGGTTGTTGAATTGCACCGCGCGGCGGGCCAGGTCATTGGCAAGGTCAGCGGCCAGTTGCGCGTTTGGAAATTCGACATCCAGCTCGAGAAGGCGCGTGGATTTTGGAATTCGCACGTCCAGATAGCCTTCCCGGCGAAACCGATCGGCGGTCAGGTTGTAGGGCGGACGATTCAAACGGAATCCGCTAAGCGACTCGCCGATGAGCGCATCGTTGTCGACAAAGGGCACGAAAGTTGGCAGGAGGGCTACCTGTTGCCACGGCGTGTCCCCCGAACCCGAACCAATTTTGGATTCGGAAACCATAATGTAGGTCGTAGCGCGGTAAATCTTGGGCAAAAACAAGCTCACCAGCAAGGCAACCCCTGCACAGGCGCCCGCCCATTCCAGAATCCAGCCCCAATGGCGGCGCAATTTGCCGACCCTCGTGAGGAAGCGCCGGTCGGCTTCGTAATCCATCATGGTTTCAGCCTTTCATACTTCTTCCTTAATAGGCATTTCGATGGAAGAAGGATCGAGTCAAAGTCAGAAGAAGAATCTTAAGATCAAATCCCATGGCCCAGTTTCGGATGTAGTAAAGGTCATGTGCGACGCGCTGCACGATCGAAGTGTCCCCCCTCCAGCCATTCACCTGCGCCCATCCGGTAATGCCGCTTTTGACGTAATGGCGCGCCATATATTCGGGCACATCCTGGCGGAACCGCTCCAGGAAAAAGCGGCGTTCGGGCCTGGGGCCGACAACGCTCATGTCGCCCTTGAGTACGTTCAGGAACTGCGGGAGTTCATCGAGGTTGCTGCGGCGTAACCAACGGCCCAGCGGTGTCACATGCGGGTCATCCCGGCGCGTCCAGTGGCAATCGGAATTGAACGCGGTGTCTTGCCGCATGGTGCGAAACTTCAGCATCCGGAAGGGCTTGCCATTGAGGCCCACGCGTTCTTGAGCGAAGAATACCGGGCCCGCCGAGCTCAGCTTGATCAAGAGCGCAACAAGCAAAAAGAACGGCGAGAAAAGGATCAACACCGCCAGAGACACGCTAACATCGAAGGCCCGCTTCAAAACCGCGTAACGGAAATTGTCCGTCGGATAATACCGGACGTTGACGAGGGGAATGCCGTCCAGATCGTGAATTTGAGTGTCCGTCCTTATCAAGGGAAAAAGGTCCGGAACCACCCGGACGTTGATCCCCTGATTTTCACACTCCACGATCAACTGTGCTGCAAGATCGTTGACCTGTGCCGGCAGGGCGAGAATAACATCATCAACATGATTCCCTCGAAGGTAGTTGCGCACCGCCTTCACAAGCGAGTCCTTTTCGTCTTGCTCATGCGCGAAATACAAAAAGTGGCAAAGGAGGCGATATCCATAATGGGCGTGCTGCTCGATCTTTGCTGCCAACCGGCGTCCAAGCTCTGGAGAGGTGATAAGAATGAGGGCCTTGGTGTTATGCCCGCGCCGGCGCATCTCACGGACGGCAAGCCGCAACCCCAATCTCGCCAAGGCCAGCGCTATAAAACTAGCCGTCAAGAAACGGACCAGAAACATGCGAGGGAGTCCAAACACCGGCGCCAGATACGTGACGACCTCGAGGACCACCAGGCTCACGATCGAAACCTTGGCAATGACGACGACGTCGGCAAAGGGCCGGTCCAATCGCCTGGAATGGTAAATACCAAAATAGAACGAGAGTGCGCTCCAAAGTACTAGGGCTCCACCGAAAGCCACGGCGTGCTCGGATGTAATCGCATGGTCGAATGGAGCGCCCATACCACGGCTTTCCGAGCCCCGCCATACAGTGATGTAACAAGCGCCAATCACCGCCAGATCAAAGCACGCGAGATAAGTTTGAATCAGATATGCTCGGACACGGAACATAGGTAATTCCTAAGCGTCAATGCTGGTTCGCCCCGGCCTGCTTCCGCCTTCGGATGCGAGCAACAATGAGCATTCCCTTTTGTCCAATTCTGAGCCCACACTCTTGCTCGCCAGGGATGAAGCAAGAAGCCGCGCCCTTCGGTGAAGCCGCCATTGCGGGTATTCCCACGCATAGCAAAGAGCAGAAAAGGCGTGGAACTTGAACCTTCGAAGAATGTGCAAATGTTCCGCCCATCTTCTCCCCAGGCCTTGAGGTCCACGCTTGCACAGAACGTCCGGGAGGCGATGGGGACGATGCATGGGGAATAAACGGCGTCTCCAAATCTTTGCCCACGCGGAGCGGTCGTCCACAAATTCCCCATGGAGAAATAAGCTGCTCTTGTTGTTGCGGAAATTGGCGAGCGCCGCCCGATGTCCATAGCGCTCGATCCACAGGTCCACAACTGGGGAGATTCTAGACGGCCTCCGCGCCTTGATCTCAGGCCGGGCGGAACCTCCGAAAAGCTTTTCCGCAAGACTGAAGACCATTTCGGAAGCTTCCGGCACACAAGTCAGAGTTTTGATTCGGCTATGATAGCGCGCCCAGAAATTAGAGTCCGAAGCTTGCCGTCGCAGAAAATGAGCGATTTCAAGAAACACGGATAAGCGGCACCAATTCCGCAGAATGTGCCGGAATGCATGCAGGACCTGAAAAACAAGACTGTCTTCATCACTTAAGGCCGGGTACTCGGAACCCCGCCACGGCCGTCGGCGCACCCGGTCCAAGAAATCTTCGGGGAGTCGAAGCTCGATGTTTTCTTCAGCACTATCCCACAGCCTGAGGTGCAGCTCGATCGATCGTCCCAACCCGGCTGAATAGAGCCCAAGCAATTCTGCGAAAGGATCGACTTCGAGCGCCGGCCGGATATAGACAATGGGATGATCCTCAGCGGGATTCTTTCGCACATATCCTGCGCTTTGGAGAAACTCTTCGGCTCGCCTGAGCGAGTCTGGTCGAACAAGGTAGTCATGGTCGTATTGGGTGCGAAGAGTGGGGTCGGGACAGTAGTCGGGCACCAAGGCGAAGCCCTTCAGCACAGCGTGTTCCACGCCGGCATCTTCGAAGAGCTTGCTCAAGATCATAAACTCTTTCTCAATTGCGGCCACGCGCGCGCAGTTCTCCTCGCACGACTTGCCCAGTTGCGCCTGAACATGGTGTGGAAGGGCTTCTTCCGCTTTTATACTTTTCATCCTCTGCCAGAAATAGAGTGCCAGCCCGCTGAGGTCGAGCCAGGCGAGGGCTCGTGTCCATTCAGACTGATCGAAGGAAAGCCAAAAATTAGAATCGAACGAGGTGTTATCGGTTGCAGCAAGCTCGGTGGTAATGGCTCGGCACAGTGAGCGGCTCACGACGGCTCCTCCATTGGACGGTGTGTACTCAGAATGCTGCGAAGAAAAACCGCAACCTCCGACGAGTCATTCCCATACGCCAAGCGGTACGCCGGCAAACGGCTGAGCGCCTTGAAGGTCCAATCACGCTCAGAAAGGGAGCCTGCATCGTCTTTGAAAGGAACAAAGGCGGCGAGCCGCGCGCTTGTCTCTCCCTGGCGAAGGGGAACCAACTTGGGTGATGTGCCTGCCTCCCTTTCGAGAAAAATGCAGCCCACTGGGATCGTGCTGCGAGCAGCAGAAGCGTTTGAGGGATTCTTCGGGATACACAAGAACGTTCGGTCACAATAGACAAGGGAGCGTAATTGGGAAGCGAGTTCAGGAAATATCTCCGCGGTGTCCGGGCGGAAAGCCGCCGGCCAAAAGTCTCCCCAGGCGCACAACTTGCCAGTTTTGACTTCCAAGAACACGGCTTGGTCGGCATGGAAATCCAATCCCAGTCTTGTACTCCGATAGCTTGCGGTGGTCTTGCCGCTGCCCGGGGTTCCGAAGAGGAGGAGCCCTCGCCCCTCCACTGCAACGCAGGCCGCGGAGACAGCCACCAGGCCGAGGGCAGGAGCAGTAAGGTAAAACATGCTGGCCAGGAAAACGCTGGAAAACCCCGGCTCATCGCTTGCGAAATGCTCCGGGAGCACGCCAACGGCCTGCCTTGCGCGAAGGTCGACCGCAATAAAGCTGCGCTGGCCCAGGTTGATGTAACGCACGTCGTTATCGGAAAAAGCCGTCATCGCAGGCCAGGACACCGCTACTTCTTCTCCCGGCTCCGCAACGATCTTCCAGAGGAATTGCGAATCCAGGCTGACGGGGCTTGCAAAACGGTTCATCAAATGTTCGACTTGCTTCATGACGGGCCGGCTGTTGGTCTCAACTCGGATGCTTCTCCCCATTAGAAGCACCTGGCAGGCGAGCGGAGTCGCACGAAAACGGCGAAGGGGATCTTCGCAGTGTGCCTCGGGTTGTAACTGTTTCCTCGGCGAAGTTCGAGGAAGCGACTTGCCTGCTTTCCAGCCCTCCGTAACTAAAGTACGTAGTGCCCCTGCGATCATGTGAGGGTCACCGCCGTAACGGAGCTGATAACATTCCCTTGTCACAAGCGTCTCAACCGTTCGGCATTGCGTTTCTCGGACTTCGGGTGATTCGCGGTGGAGGTGACTTTCCAAGCGCCGGGCGGCTTCGTCCGGGGGCACGCTGGTCAGGTAAAAGGCCGGACTTGGCTGGCGTTCGAGAAAAACCACCCACCGCGGTTCACAGCACCGGACGTGGCTGATGCCAAATATTTTGACCGGATCGAAGCGCAGCGCACCTTGTCGGTTCAGATGGTTATCCGGCTTGACCCTATGAAGAGCAGGGAAATAGGCAACGGCTCCAGCGATTTGCTTCATTTCGGCCGATAAACCCCAGGCCAAGAGGCGGCCCTGGTATTCACCAGCTAAAGTGCGATCATCAGAAAGGAAGTCGAATCCGGCCTGAGCCAAGGCCAATGAAAGGGTGGACTTTCCGCTGCCGGACTCGCCCGCGAGCAATAACCCGCTTCCCTTCCAGGCCACGCACGCACAATGTAAAAGTGTCAACCCCACGGATGGGCCGAGGACGGTGAGTAGAACTGGGAATATGGTGGTTTTCCAAAAATTTGCATCGGAAGCCACTTCGTAAGTAAAACGTCCCAAGCCATACCGATCGCGCAGGTTGATCAAAAGCGAATTGCGGCCATCAAACCCGGCAAAAACCAAGTGGTCCAAACCCCGGAAATAGGGTTTAGTTCTTGTAGCGCCCGCATGACGCGCGTCTTCTACCCAAAATCTCAGCCGGACTTCTTTCACCCCTTCGTGGACCGCCGGGACTTCTTCAAAGGTTTCCCGCGCGACTCTGAGGATGGGTTCAAAATTGGTTTCAATTCGCAAATGCACACCCGCCATCAAATGATGGCCTCTGAGAGGAGTCCTGGCGGCCTTTTTCAAGAAATCCCCCGTGGCGCTTTCTTCCATCCGCCCTGTCTCCCCTGCTGGTTTAAATATTCTCTGTGATGGCCATTCCCGTCGACGCGGAGAGAAGTCCTCTCTTGCCATCTCACGCCAAACCTATCACCGCGGCGGGGGCGAATGTGTCAGAGGGCTGTGGTGAATTTGTAAAATTTTGGGACCGCGGGGTAGATCCGCTGGCGAGATCTGAGGAGAGATCGGTCAGGACGAGGAGTTCGGTCTCTTTGAAGGAGGCTCGGCCGGGAGTGTAACCTTGATGGTGGTTCCGGAGGGGGCACTAGATTCGATCGTCACATCACCGTCGTGGTCACGAACGATCTTCTGGGCAACTGCAAGCCCCAGTCCTGTCCCGCCTTCCTTCCCGTAAGTTACAAAAGGCTGGAAAACTTCGTCGCGAATGGAATCCGGGATGCCGCCTCCGTTGTCGGCCACAATAATTTCCACATGATGATTCGCCCTCAGCACCTTTACTTCGATTCTCCCTGAGTCGGGCTGGACCGCCTCGCAGGCATTCTGCAAGAGGTTGTGGAAAGCACGATCAAGCTTTTTGAAATCAAATCGGCCATCGGTCAGCCCTTCGCGCGCAAGGGTGATCTTGATCTTGCTGAACTCCGGACGCAGCCGGATGGTTCCGACGGCGCGCTGAAGAGTTTCAAAAAGGTCTCCGTATGTCGGTCGAAGAGCCTCCTGTGCTTTCGAGAACTCGAGCAAGGAGGAAATCAATTCCGCCATCTTGTCTACGGCCAGACGAATTTCCTGGTATAGGTCCTTCCGCTGCTCTTCGTCCGCATTGCTTTCTGAAAGAAGCTCTGCATATGCAAGGACAGCCGTCAAAGGATGGCGCAAATCATGGGAGATTGAGCTTGCCATACGACCGATCGTGGCCAACCGTTCGGCGTGGAGCAGATTCTGCTGACTCTTTTGAAGGGATTTCCTCATGCCATCGAATGCGGTCGTTACTTCTGCCAGTTCATCGTGGCTCCGGACACTCAGCGGATATGTAAAGTCTCCCCTCGCGAGTGCCTGCACTCCGGCCACAAGGTTTGCAAGAGGCCGCGTAAACGTGTGCGAGATTAAGAAAATCAACCAACTCCCGGCCAGCACTGCCACGAATCCAACCCCCAGCAGTAATCGGTTCAGATTGTGCAGGAAGAGTGTCGCCGCGTCGTAGGACTTCAACACAGTCAGGCTGACGGGCTGGCTCCCTGTCGGAGCCAACTCTAAGGTCGTGCCGAGAAAATGCTCCTCTCCCAGTTGAATCTCTTTGGACTCGAGAGAGGCGGGAGTCGTAAATCGGTTCTCGTGCGAAGCAAGTTCTCTCTGCTGACTGGTCGAGAGGGTACTAACGACAATTTCTTTGCCATAACGAAAGGCTACCTGGCTGGAAGCGATTTGGGCAACGATTGCCGCCAAATGGTCATTCACTTCGAAGCCCATCGCCAGGACTCCAAGCAGGTTGTTGTCGCGGGCCGAACCGAAATAGATCGGTTGCAGAAAAACCTCATAGAGATGGCCGCCTCCGAACCACCAGTCACGGCTCTGTTCGCCGCGCAAGGTATGAGCGAGAGAGACCTGGGCGGCATTGCGATCGAAGCCGGATGTTGAGGTATGAAGCGCCATCACTTTTCCCGTGCGGTCGGCAAGGAGAAACAGATCGCATTCGGCAAGATGCCAGAACTCCGTTGACGCATCCTGAATCGTGGGCTGGTGATGGGTGGTCATCACAGCTCGGAGGCTCGGCAGATCTGCTAATAATCCAGCCGAATGTGCGAGCGTTCTTTGGCGCTGCTGTTCGAATTGCTGGAAGGTTATGACTGAGTGATACAGCGCTGCATGGATCTCATGCCGCGCGTGCTTGCTCAAGTGGTTCTGAACGATGTATAAGATGGCGCAGGTAAGAGCCGTGGTTGTAAATATCAGCGAAACGAGGAATTTGGTCCTCAGCCGAATCTTGACCATCGTCCTCAGTCCGCCTTCCTCACGCCGCGTCCCGACTTCTTATTATAGGAAACGTACGAGGCCTACCGGCCATGCAACCCTAAGGCACAAACTTGTAGCCGGCTCCGTGAACCGTTTTGAAATGGGCCGGATTCATGGGCTCCTTCTCAAGTTTTTGTCGGAGTTTCATAATGTGATTATCCACAGTTCGCGTCGAGGGATAACAAGCATATCCCCACACCTGGTTCAGCAACTCATCCCTCGATATGACGCGTTCCGGATTTCGCACGAAGTACTTGAGGATCTTGAATTCCTGCGGGGTAAGAGGAATTTGCGCGCCTGCCCGGGTTAATTCCATCTTGGCGAAGTCCACTGCTACATCGTCAAAGGCATACTGGTCGATGGGCTTCGGTCCCCGCACACGGCGCGAAACAGAATGTACGCGCGCCAGCAGTTCCTTGGGGCTAAAGGGTTTCGTAACATAGTCGTCAGCCCCCATCTCAAGCAGCAGCACTTTGTCCACTTCGTCGGTTGAGGCGCTGAGTATGATGATCGGAAGATTCGGTGCTTCAGCCTTGATGATCCGGCAGACTTCACGTCCGTGGACCTTCGGAAGCTTCAGATCAAGAACCACAAGCGCGGGCGGTGAGTTACGGAAAGATTGAAGGCCCGCTTCACCGTCCGCCGCGAACTCAAGGACATAGCCTTCTGACTCAAAGGCGCGTTTCAGCGCTTTGTGCAGCGAACGGTCATCCTCAATAATCAGGATCTTTTCCATCTAATTTCGTCGAATTTCACAAAGACTGAGCGCTCCCGGAATCCTTCTGAGGCAGGGCGCCCATCCCTCGTAGTCTACGGTGCCTAAGCCTTCCGGGTCTCTCCAGAGAGACTAACACAACCTTTACAAACTCACTACATCCGCCTGACCACCCTGCTTTTCAAACGTGCTACCTCTTACTGAGTACTGAAATCAGGAGAACGAGCATGCAACGAGCAAACTTGCCCGGGCGAGGCTTTAAGGAGCGGAGGAGAACGATGCCTTTTCAACACATAGGTTTTGTACATTTTCTCATGACTGCAGTGCTAGCGTGTCTGGCGACGACCTCGGTTCGGGCTGGGAACCGTCGCCCGGTCCCGAGCACAGCACCACCAGCCGCCGTCACAAATAATCAAACGAAATCAAACTCTTCGATGGCTGAGTCTCTCGGAATTCAATTCCTCGATGGATCGTCATCCTCCCTTATCATCGAACGCGATGGGAAGAAATATGTTGTGGATTTAAAGGATCGGACGATCCGTGAGGCGGATGCGCCGGAATCATCGCCGGTGGCCCACCCCGGTGAAATCGCATCGAGGTTTATCTCTTCCGAAAACACTCAACTGGGCGCGAGGATTTTTGTGGAGAAGTGCTCGGTGTGCCATGGCGAGGGTGGCAGAGGGCTTGCCTCAGTTGGAACCCCAGATTTCACCGACCCGAAAATCCAGGCAGCAATGGCTGACGGGGCCATTGTTGAAAGCATCAAGAACGGGAAAAAGGGGACAGTGATGCCCTCCTGGCAGGACAAGCTGTCGGATAACGAAATCGGTGCGGTGGCCTCCTTCATCCGGTCTCTTGACTCAAGTGACCCCGCCCAGCAACGTGCGGCGGCGTCCGAAGCCAAGGAGAAGGTAAAAGTCTATACGGCTGCCGATGATTACCTTTACAGCCTGCCCACAGGGCGGCGGCTGGAACGCCACGGGTTTTACGTCAACTTTACGCACCGCTTCGCCTTTGACCCAGCTTTCAGCGGGAGGGCTCGGGGTGCTGCCTTGCTGGGGCTTGACGGTTTTGCGGTTGCCTCGTTCGGTTTTCGGTATGGTATCACCGACAAATTGTCGATCAGCGCCTACCGCTCCCCAAGCGTGATTGGCCGGCCCATCGAGTTGATGGCTGCCTATCACATTTTGGATGAACACGACGGGTATCCGCTGAATGCAACTTTCCGCTTCTCGGTGGATGGCCAGAACAATTTCTCCAAGAACTTTACGGCCAATTTCGAAGGAATCTTTTCACGCAGTCTGTTTAAGCGAGCGCAGATCTACGTTGTTCCTACACTATCACTGCAGAATCGCAGGTTGATCCTTGATCCTACGCTGGAAAACGCGCCGCCGGCTCTTCCCGGGATCAACAGCTTTTCCTTAGGTGCCGGAGCGGCTTTCGACATTCGACCCAGTGTGGCCTTGATTGGCGAGGTGATTCCCACGCTGGTCAACGGCCGCGCACTCGGGATTCACCGCCCCGCCTTCGCCATTGGAATTCAGAAACGGCTGTGGCGGCACGCCTTTACGCTCGGCTTTTCAAACAGTCCAGGAACTGTTGTGTCACAGCGTGCGGGTACGCGCGCCACGTTTCTCGGTGACCCTTCGGCCGATACGCCGAGCGGGCTCTTCATCGGGTTCGATCTAATGCGGCAGATGTATTGAGGCGTCTTTGAAAAGCTTGCCATTGCTTGAAGCCTCTTTATCCCCGCCTCCGAAACCGGCGACGGAGGGACGACCTCGATCCTGGAAGGCGCTGTTCCACGGGCGCCTCGATGGCGCGTCACTGATTCTGGCGCTCTGGTCGGTCCCCATTTCGATTGCAGTCTCGGAGTTCTTTCTCTTTATCGCGCTTCTGGTTCGAATTGTGAGGCTGGCCCGCGGGCAGGACCACCTCTTTTTTCCCCGCGCCTTCCGCTTCTGGCTCCTGTGGGCAGGTCTCGAGATTGTTGTTTTGGTATTCTCACCTGAACCCTCCCTTGGGTGGAGTGAAATTCGCCATCTGCTCCTGATCGGCTCCCTGTTTCTGGTCATGCCCTCCCTTAGTCTTGCGGCAGATCGCCGGATCGCTTGGCAAGGAATCTTTCTGACCGCCACCTTGAGTTCCCTCTTCCTGATTGGTGATTTTGTCTCACGTCTTTTTTACTATCGTCGCGAACTCGCAGCGGGAGGAGACGTTGGTCTCTATCTGCGTTCCGGAGGGTTGCTCAACCACTGGATGGTTTATGGAACTGTAGAAATCCTGGCGGTGGCGGGTTTGCTTAGCTTTTGGGCGTTGTACCCCGAAGAAAGGTGGCGCTGGTGGCCCGTCGTGGCCGTTAACGGCGTCGCAATTCTCCTGAGCCTGACGCGCATGGCATGGGTCACTTGCCTGGCATTGTTTGGGCTCGACTTGATCTGGCGGCGTTCGAAGTGGCTCTGGGCTCTGCCGCTCCTGCCGGTAATCCTGTTCGCCGTGTCGCCGCGCCCAATTCGGGAGCGAGTAACGCAGTCAATCAAGCCTTCCTATTACTCAAACCTGGAACGCATTGAGATGCTACGCGTGGGATGGCAAATGATCAAGGAGCATCCCCTGACAGGAGTTGGTCCGGGACGAATCGACAAGCTTTACACATCGCACCTCTCACCTCACGACCCCGTGCCGGCCTATCACGGCCATCTCCACAACAACGCGGTTGAATTGGCTGCCGAATTTGGCATTCCCGTACTGCTGGCCGCTCTCCTATTCGCCGTCATGTTGTTCCGTGATCTCCTGAAACTTTCGAAAACAGCGCAAAGTAAAGAAGAACTGTTCCTCTCCCGAGCAGCTGTTCTTGCCTTCGTCGGTTATTTAGTTGCGGGCCTTTTCGAGTAC
>Ga0307373_10012867_pt1 | contig 11807 bp, 10 predicted proteins | sample OX2MG_FD_202534 | JGI IMG/M metagenome (GOLD analysis project Ga0307373, IMG submission 202534) | Soil microbial communities from Risofladan, Vaasa, Finland - OX-2 | ecosystem: Environmental > Terrestrial > Soil > Coastal area > Acid sulfate soil | place: Finland: Risofladan, Vaasa | collected...
TCGGGCAAGCCCAGCGTCACGGTGAAATGGAAAATGCTGCCTTTCCCCGCCTCGCTTTCCACCGAAATCGTGCCATCCATCATTTTCACCAGCCGCTGCGAAATCGCCAGTCCCAGGCCTGTTCCCCCGAACTTCCGTGTGGTCGAGCTGTCCGCTTGGGTGAACGCCGCAAAAATGAGCGTCTGTTTTTCCGCGGGAATTCCGATTCCCGTGTCGCGCACGCTGAAATGCAACTCTAGGCCTTCTGGCGTGCGGTTCTCCGCACTCACGGAGACGACCACTTCACCGCGCTCGGTAAACTTGATTCCATTGGCCACCAGATTGACCACAATCTGGCGCAATCGCGCGCAATCGCCGACCAGCCACTCCGGCACCTCCGCTCCCACTTGCCATGCAAGCTCCAACCCTTTCCGGTGTGCTAGATGTCCCAGCGCCTTCAGCGCCTCGCCCATGCTTTCGCGCAGGGCGAATGGCGACAGGTCCAGATCCAATTTCCCCGCTTCGATCTTCGAAAAATCCAGAATGTCGTTTAACAGTGTCAGCAGCGAATCTGCCGACGATTTGACCATGCCCAGATACTCCCGCTGCTCATCGCTCAACGGCGTTTCCAGCGCAAGCTGCGTCATTCCCAGGATTCCATTCATCGGCGTGCGAATTTCATGGCTCATATTGGCTAGAAATTCGCTTTTCGCCTGGTTCGCTTGTTCGGCCTGCGCTTTCGCTGCACGCAACGATTGTTCCGCCCGCACCCGTTCCGTAATGTCTTGATAAAGCGCGTAGCCCCCGGCATTCTCCCCATTCACACGCAAAGGCAATTCGTAAAGTTCCACATCCACAAGGCTGCCGTCTTTCCGCATCCGGCGCGTCACCAGGTGTGCGCTCTTCCCTTCCGCTCTTCCGCGCGTGATTTCTCTTGCCTCGGCGGAAAACTCGCCAGGTGCGACGAGATCGTCCAAGACCGCCCCCTTCATTTCCTCCTCCGAGTAGCCGAATATTTTCGTGAACGCGAGATTGGTTGAGCGCACGATATCATTCTGGTCGGCTACAACTATGGCTAACGGACTCCCCTCGATCAGTGCGTTCAGATGAGCTGTGCGCTCGGCCACCCGCTGTTCCAGTTCGGTGCGTGCCAGCTCGAGTTCGCTGTCGCGGTCTTGAATTCGCGCCAGCATGTCGTTGAACTGCTCGTAAAGAAAACCGATCTCGTCTTTGGTCTTTGAAACCATGCGGACGGAATAATTTTTGTCCACCGCAACGGCAAATGCTGTGCGCGCGAGTTCCAAAATTGGCTCGGAGATCGAAACCTGCAATCTCGACCCCACCAGCGTGGCCAGAAGTAACGAAATAAGCAGCGCGAAGCTGACCATCGCCGCCAGACCTTCTTCCCGTCCCACAATCATGCTCAGGTTGGATTCGAGATAAATTGTTCCGGCAAGCATTCCGTTCAGATCGATGGCGTGAAAAACCGTGATCTTCTTGGCTGCTAGGCGTGCGCCTTCCCGCCCCGGAATTGCCGGTACCGGTGCAACATCTTTTGGATCCCGCCTGTAGATGGCGAGCAATTTTCCGTCGGATGTGTATAGCGCCGCTCGCGTCAACTGTTTGTCCGCTCGCAACGATTGCAGGATTTTTTTCGCCGATTGTTCGTCGCGAAAGGTCAAAGCCGCGCTGGAATTTGTTCCGGTAATTTTGGCAAGCGTCGTCACAGCCTGAAGCCGATCTCGCCGGGCCACGTGAATGTCGTACACGGCGAACATGGCGCACGCCGACACGACCGCGAGTCCGCAGGAGATCAGGATGATGCGCGTCAGCTTCCCGCGAATGGATTGGTGATTCGGCGCGGCTGGCATTCTATCCCCCGCTCTTGCGGGGGTTATCGTGAACAACGTGAGCCAATGCCAGTAATTCCGCGCGGATTCTTAAACCCGCTCGCCCGGCCGCATCCACGTTAATTACAAAGCTGACGCGGTCGCCGTCTTGCACAAACTGGATAATGCCTCCGGTCGCCGCGAAATCGGTTGTCTCCCCCACCGTCAGCACGCCGGATTCGCGCAATCGGCCCAGAATCTCCTTCTGGCGCTTGGCTTCCGAAGAACTGACAAACAAAACGTCGCACTCGCCCAAATCCTGCAGTCGTTTCCCGCGCACAATCGCCGCCGAGCGATCACCGATCGGATGGCCCAGAATCGATTGGTCCAGTGTGGCGCCAAATGGGTCTCGGCCCAGGACACAGAAATTAATTGTGCGGCTAGCCGCCTTATCCCGTGCCGTCGGCCATTCCACAAACTCTGCGAAGTGCTGCAGGTCTTCTGCCTCGGTCCGATAATTCGCCGGAATCGGGACGGGAGCAGGGCGCAAACTTCCCGCCAAAGCGAAGGCGACACCCCCCAATAGTACGAACCGCGTGATGCTTTGAATACTTTGCATGGCAGTATGGAGATCAGCAGGAAGGTGGCCAAACACGCAGCCGAGCTAGAATGTAAAGTTCCTCTAATGAGTTCATTGTGGCAAATTCCGCCGAAGCGCGAATCGCGCCGAGGTCGAACCATGTTCCAGCCGTAACCCCTGTGCCAGGTTGAAACGCGGAAGTACTACCAACTCCTGTGCTAGACTCCCGCCGGTAGCCTGCCAATCTTTGGCCACCGTTTATCGGTCCGGCATTTACTGCCCGGAGGAAGAAGAAAGAATGAAGCGAATCGTTATTGCATCCATTTTGAGCATTCCGCTCTTTTGCGCTGCGAGCGCCAATGCGCAACAGATTTCTCCATCCTTAGCCTCTGGCCACACCTATCAGTTGAAACCCACGCCCAAGACAATTACGTGGGGCTACTACGCCGCCGGCGTGCCGCCGGCCCTGCGCGTGCATTCCGGAGATACGGTCGTGATGCAGAGCTTAATCACCTCGAGCCCCAAAGCCCTCGAAAAGGCTGGCGTGCCCGCCGATCATGTGGAACAGTCGCTGCGCGACATTTTCGATCAAGTGAAAGACAAAGGGCCGGGTGGCCACATTCTCACGGGACCCGTGTACGTCGAAGGCGCGGAGCCGGGCGATGTTCTCGAGGTGCGCATCAAGTCGATCCGTCTCGCGATTCCGTATGCCTACAACGCATTCGGTCCCGGGCGCGGATTCCTTCCCAACGAGTACCCTTACGGACGCATGAAAATCATTCCCCTCGACGCGCAGCGCATGATCGCGCATTTCGCCAAGGGAATTGAAATTCCACTCCATCCATTTTTTGGCAGCATGGGCGACGCCCCGCCCCCGTCCGCTGGACGCGTCAGCAGCGCGCCGCCGTGGATGCATGCGGGGAACCTCGACAATAAGCATCTCGTTGCGGGAACCACGCTCTACATTCCCATCAATGCCGAAGGCGCGCTTTTCTGGGCCGGCGACGGTCACGCGGGTCAGGGCGACGGTGAAGTAGATATCACTGCAATGGAAACTTCATTGGTTGGGACGTTTCAGCTCATCGACCGCAAGGATATGCATCTGCTCTGGCCGCGCGCGGAGACACCCGATTCCTACATGACGATGGGCATCCACAAAGACCTCAATGAGGCCACGAAGATGGCTGTCCGCGAAATGATCAAATTTTTGGTTCACCAGAAGCATCTCTCGCGCGACGATGCGTATATGCTGGCGAGCGTCGCTGGCGATTTGCACATCAGCGAACTTGTCGATGGAAATAAGGTCGTCAGCATGATGCTGCCGAAGGCGATTTTTGTTTCGGACAATTCCAAATGACGTTGCGGGCTTCGCGGCGCTGATTCAAATGCGCGCGACCGCATCCGCTTCATTTTCCTCAATATCGAGCCAGCATCTGAGTGCCGAGCGAGAGCGCCAATTGTGGCGAACGCCAGGACTTGTCGCCGGAACGATCTGGACGCATGTCGAAACCGTATTTCCTGCGCAATCGCTCGACGCGTTCCGAAATCTCGCGCCGATAGTCTTCTGGCGCGTTGCCGTGGCGCGTGTACCACTCCCGATACTGCCGCGCGAGCTTCGGAAATTTCGCTTCCACAAACGGGATGAACTGCTTCAGCGCCGACGGCATCAGGAAAAGCACGCGCCCCGCGAACCATTGCGCGCCGGCGTCGCGAGCAGCTTTCGCCAGCGCGTCGAGATCCTCTTGGCTGTCGGTGATTCCCGGCACAATCGGCATCGCCAATACTCCCGCGGAAATCCCCGCGTCGCGCAGACGGCGCACGGCATCGAGTCTCAGGTCCGGCCGCGGCGCGCGGGGCTCAAGCAATCGTGCCAGCCGCATACTCATGGTGGTTATCGACAGATTGATGCTCAGAGCCGACCGCTCTGAGATTTTCTTCAGTAGCTCAATGTCGCGCACCACGCGATTCGACTTGGTCGTGATCGAAAGCTGCAAACCCTCGCGCGTTGCCATTTCTTCCAGAATGGCGCGCGTAGCGCCGAATTCCCCCTCGGCCGGCTGGTAGGGATCGGTCGCCGTTCCGATGGCGATGTGGTCTCCCCAAATTTTCTCGTTTTGCAAGTCGCGCGCAACCAGGGCGCCGGCGTTCTCCTTGACGTAAACCTTCCGCTCGAAATCACCTCCGTCAAGCTCCATGTATTCGTGCGTATAGCGCGCGTAGCAGTAATGACACCCGAATTCGCAGCCGCGATACGGGTTCACCGTCCACCCAAACGGCACGCGGGGCGAATTGCACCGGTTCAAAATCGAGCGAACGGGCAACAGAAAATATTCCGTGCCGCGTTTCGCGTCGGCAAGCGGGGAAGAAGCGGCGAGGCGTGCGATACCGGCCAGATTCTCTGCGGGCTTCGAACTCCGGCCATCGGCCGAAGGGGGCGGAGAAGCACCGCGAGCCTCACCAGTGCCGTTGAGAGCGGCTGGAAAAAGGGTAAGGCTGGTCACAATCGAGTTCCGCGGTCGGGGCTTTTGCAGCGCCGGTGCGGCTCGAAGCGTGGGAAAAGTTGCCATCGGTAATGAACACCTCGCCGAAGTGAGTGCGATGACTATATTCGCTTTTTGTTCACCATGTCAAGGGAATTCGTTCGCTATTCATTCGCCTGACGTGGCTGGCCCCGGGGACAGCCCCGTCTCTGGAAACCAGACAATCGCGTTGCCTCGGGTGCCATAGCCCTGGCTCTATACTTGTTACGGAGGCAAGTTGAGCGACGCCAATATCAATATCCTTGTCGTTGACGACGATGCGGCCAGCCAGCACGCCCTGCAGCAAGTGTTGGACTCTGAGGGTTGGCGTGTGTGCGTGGTGCCGTTCGCCAGCGAAGCGATGCGCGAATTGGCACGCGTTCATTGGACGCTCGTGATCGTCAATGTCGCGCTCGCCGATCTCACAGGGCCGCTCTTCACCATGCTCAAGGAACTCTCCCAAGCAGGAGCCGAACTTGCCCCAGGACAAAGGCAGTTGCGCGTTCTTTTCCTCGTCCCCGCAATTGCAGCGCGATGGGCGCGGCCGGTTCTCGACAAGGAACGCTTGCCTTACGCGATGAAGCCGCTTAACCTCAACGATTTTCTTGAAAAAGTCAGCGACTTACTGCAGGAGTCCGGTGCCATTTTGCAGCCCATCCGCGACGTCAGCACATTGGCGGCAGGCAAGGAGCGCCGGCAGAAGGACCGTCGCTCGGGCCGCGACCGTCGCAACGGGAAAATGTTCGCGTCGCGCGAGGATTACATGATGACCGAGGAAGAAATCGAGGAATACGAGAAGCAGGAACAAGAAGAAAACCGGAAAAAACGTGAAGAGGAAGAGAAGAAGCGCGAAGTGCTTTAGCAGCCTGTGGAGAAAATCCGTCTTTGTCATCCGAGCAAAACGGGTTCAGTGCATTCCTAATGGCCTCCGGGAGCGAGGAATCTGCATTTAAGTCTTCTTCTGTTGCTCCGGTTTCCAAATGCGAACCGCGCTGCGGTCCGAAGTCGCTGCCAAAAGCTCCCCTATGGTTTTGTTTTTGACTGGATGGCGAACCGTGGACGCAATTTCCGCGAGCGGCACCAGCACGAACCTTCGCTCGGCCATGCGCGGATGCGGCATTTCGAGTTCCTGCGTGCGGATGATGCTCGAGCCACAAAGCAGGATATCAAGATCGATTACCCGCGGGCCGCGACGCACCAATCGGCGGTGTCCGATTTCATTTTCGATTCGGCGGATGGCGCGCAAGAGTTGGCGGGGCATCAAATCCGTTTCCGCTTCTACCACACAGTTCAAAAACCAATTCTGCGTCTCGAAATCCACCGGCTCCGTGGAATAAATCGAAGACCGGCGTGTGACGCGAATCCCCTGCGCGGCCAGCGCCTCGATAGCCGCCGCAAGATGCTCCTCGCGGTCACCCACATTCGACCCGAGCGACAAGTAGACCGTTTTCATCGGTGCGGTTTGCGGTTCAGAGGCATTTTCAGAAAAGCTGGGGCTGGCGGCGCGGCTCGTCCATGCCGAAATATTTGTAGGCGAGCCCTGTGGCAACGCGGCCGCGCTGCGTGCGATCGAGCAAGCCGAGTTGCATCAAATACGGCTCGTAAATTTCCTCAATGGCGTCCTCTTCCTCGCTAAGAGACGCGGCTAGGGTATTCAGACCAACTGGGCCGCCACTGTACTTCTGAATGATCGCGAGCAGCAGGTTGCGGTCCACCTCATCAAGGCCGTGCTCATCAACGCCGAGCATCCCGAGCGCTTCCTTCGCCACAGCCAGCGTGATTCTTCCGTCCGCGCGAACCTCGGCGAAATCGCGGACGCGCCTCAACAGACGATTCGCCACGCGCGGCGTGCCCCGGCTGCGGCGTGCGATTTCTTCCGCGCCAGCGCCATCCATCGCGATGCCAAGAATCTTAGCCGATCGATGCACGATCTCGAGTAAATCCTCCGCCGTGTAAAAATCCAGGCGGTGCACAATGCCGAAGCGCGAACGCATCGGCGCCATGATCAATCCCGCGCGAGTAGTGGCTCCGACGAGCGTGAACTTCTGCAATTGATACGGATGAATCCGCGCTCCGGCGCCCTGGCCGATTACCAGGTCGATGCGATAGTCCTCCATCGCGGGATAAAGAATTTCTTCCATCGCGGGCTGCAGGCGATGGATTTCGTCCAGAAAAAAAAGTTCGCGCGCTTCGAGTGCCGTCAGCACCGCCGTCAAGTCGCCCTTGCGTTCGAGAAGCGGCCCCGAGCTGATCTTGATGCTGGCACCCATTTCGTTCGCCAGAATTTGCGCAAGCGTCGTCTTGCCCAAGCCGGGCGGCCCATACAGCAGCACGTGATCGAGGGCGTCACCCCGGCTGCGCGCGGCCTCGACGGCGATTTTCAGATTCTCCTTGACGCGCGACTGCCCAACGAAATCGTCGAAACGCTTCGGGCGGACGCTCGCATCAAGGCGCGCGTCCTCGTCAAATGCCTGCCCGGAAACAATGCGATGCTTCAGTTCAACCATGCGTCCTTGTCTGGTGCGCCAGCCGGCGCCGGCAGGCGCATCGTTACGCTAATCACTTCGACCGGCCCGCGCGCCTTTCTCAATCGCCGCCCCGCCCAATTTTTGCAACGCGGCGCGAAGCAGCGCCTCGAAACTCGATTCTGCGGTGCCGCGCACCTGTTCGAGCGTTTTTTCTACGGAGCGTTCGTCGTAACCCAGATTGACGAGCGCCGAAACCACATCGGATTGGACCTGCGAACCTGACGCGCGTTTCTCCGCGCCGACCACTTCCACGACGGCAAACTTGTCACGCAACTCAAGAATGATCCGCTCCGCTGTTTTCTGGCCCACGCCAGGAATGCGCTTGAGCTGAAGCACGTCGCCCTTGCGGATCGCAGGCACCAGTTCGTCCAAATTCATTCCCGATAAAATTTTCAACGCGAGGCTTGGCCCAACGCCAGACGTCGAAATCAGCATCTCGAAGCACTGCTTTTCGCGCGCGGTCAAAAATCCGTACAGTGCGATCTGGTCCTCGCGCAAATGCGTATGAATCAGCAGCGTCACTTCTGCGTGCAGCGCGCCCAAGCTGGCGAACGTCGACAGCGGAATCTGCACCTGATAGCCGACTCCGCCAGCGTCCACGATCACTTGATTCGGCCGTTTATCGACAAGCACGCCACGAAGCTGTCCGATCATCTCGAGCGATTATTGATTAGCCGTCAGGGCGTGTCAACGCGACGTGAGCTAGCACGGCAATAGCGGAACAATTCAGCGGCGTCCCCGCACGGATTTTGAATCGAATCATCCGAATTTACGGAGATTGGCTCGGCAGCATTTCGGATGATCACACAAAAATGTCCGTATCTGCTGTCCGGAAACGATTCCGAACACTTCACACGCGACGCAAAAATTTATTTTCATCTCTTCGCATCGCGCTTGATTCCTTCAAAACATTTCCGCGTCCAAACCTGTGAAGAAACCACATCTCACGGAATCAAAGGAGAACGAATATGAAACACAAGAAGAGAATTCATTTTTTGCAGCGGTGCTAATGCTGGCCGTGGCGCTTCCTGCGATGGCATCACCGAGGGATGCAAAAATGCCGAAGGCGGTCGCAAGGTCGCATTTCAATATCCTCGGCGGCGAAACTCTCAATGGCACAACGTTGGCGTCGGGAGATTACAACGTGATCGCAAGCGACTCGACTGTTTCTTTCTTCCGGGGCAATAAGCTCGTCGCTCAAGCCCCGATTCAGTGGAAGGATGGCGCGCGGAAGGTCGAGCAAAATGCGATTGTGACTGACACAGGGAAAATCCAGGAAGTTCGCTTCAAAGGTCAGAGCCGCTCCGTCGTTGTTCAGCAGTGACTCAAAAAGAAAGCGCGGGCGTCTCGCAATTTTGCCCGCGCTCCTTTTCGTTCGGCCCGCGTCGCAGCAATCCGGACGGATTCTCAGTCTCTCAGAGATTTGGGATTGGATTTGTTCTTCGGCGAATGTTTCTCCAGCGTGTCGATTAACACCCGCGCCGCTGCCGGAACGCCCACTGCGTGTTTCAGGACAATGTCCTTCGCCTCGATTTTTCGCCCATAAACTTCTTTATTCGCGTCGTTATCAGGACGCAGTGTCGATCCTTGCAGAGAGATGCCTGCGAAAAGTCCTCGCGCGCGCGAGTACGTCAAAATCTCGGCACGCATCGTGATGTCCGTGTCTGCCGCGGCATTGCGGCCCTTGGGACCAGCGGCTGCGGAGGCGTCCGCGCCGAGCTTCACTTTGCTGCTGAGGATTGCGCCGGCGCCGCGCTTGTTCATCACCAGCAGCACGAAATCCGTCGCTTGTCCCCCAAGCTGGAACCCAAAGCCTCCGCCTTCAAGCCGCATCATTGTCGGTGCACCCCACGGCCCGGTGAAGTCATCGCCGCCGCGGCACGTCATCGCGCCGGCCCCGAAGCTGCCGCTGATGCCGAAAGCTACTTTGATTACCGAAGGAATCACAATCACGCATTCGGCCTTGTCGAGCAGATCTGCCGGAATATCGTCGGGAATGTCGAGGATTTCCTTCATCACTTGGCCCGCAGTCTCCAAGCGCTTATCGGCCTTGTTGTTTGCCCGATCCGCGGCGCGCGCCGTGGAGGGAGCCAGCAGCGCCGGCAGCCCCGCCAGTGTCATGGTCACCAACAGAGAAAACATTTTTCGCATCGAAAAACCCCCTCAACTGCACTTCATATTAATCGTTTCTCTGTTCCAGCACAACCAAACTGTCATGCCCGGGATTTGAGTTTTGCTGCGATTAAAGCGCCGAGCATGCGCAACTCGGTGTGCGTGCGCCGAATAAATTGGCATATAATCGTGCCGCTGAATTTCTGAGCGGTAAATTTCGCCGAGGGAGATTCCGTGCGCCAGTGTTCATTCGTAAATTCCACCGCGAGACTCGTTTTGATTTGCACGATGCTTGCCGCGCCGATGCTCGCCGTTTCGCCCCGCTCGTTCGCGGGTCCGCCCAAGAAGAAATCGGCCGCGCGTGTCTCTGCCGGTGTCGCGCGATTCCAGAGTGATGCCAAGATAGCGCTCGCAGTTCCATTGGCGCAGAAATCCTTCATCGGCGTTCTGATTGTTGACGCCGCCACGGGCGAAACGCTCTACGATTTTAACGCCGACCGCTACTTTACTCCCGCGTCAAATACCAAGCTCTTTACCACTGCTCTGGCAATGTCAACGCTCGGCCCCGATTATCGTTTCCGCACGACCATCGAAACGCAAGGCACTCTCGATACCGCGGGACGTTTGCGCGGCGATCTGATTCTCGTCGGCCGCGGCGACCCTGATTTTTCCAACCGCCGTATACCTTACGACGCGAAAAATCCCGTCGACGGTCCGTCAAACAAACCGCTCGCCGAACTCGTTGACGCGATCGTCGCCAAGGGCATCAAGGAAATTGATGGCAACATCATCGCGGACGACAGCTACTTTCCCTACGAGCCCTTTCCCGAAGGCTGGGCAATCGGCGATATGCCCTTTGACTACGGCGCCGCTGTCAGCGCCATTTGCTTTGACGACAATGGCCTCGACGTGAAAGTCACGCCCGGCGATCATGTCGCCGCTCCCGCATGGGTCGCCGTCGAGCCGTGGCCCGGCTACGATGTTTACGCCTATAGCGTCACCACCGGCCCCGCTGACTCGCAAGCCGATTTCAATACAGTCGAAAATCCCGGCCCGAAGCAGTTTCTCGTGCGCGGCTCCATTCCGCTAGGCCACGCGTCCATTGATTTGGGGATGGCCATGCCCCATCCCGCCGACTACACTGCCCACGTGTTGAAGCAGATGCTCCTCGCTCGCGGCATTCGCGTCACAGGAGAAGCCCGCGCGCAACACGCCCCTCCGCCCGCCGAAGGCATGGCGTTCGATTCCCCCGAAATCATCCCGCAAACGACGTCGCCCGCCTTGGCTGCAAACACGCTCGTCCTCGCCGAGCATCAATCGCCGCCGCTCATCGAAATTGTCCGCGTGTTGAACAAAGTCAGCCAGAACCTCCACGCCGAAATTCTTCTGCGCACGGTCGCCAAGGTTAAAAGCGGCGACGGCTCGCTCGCGGCTGGCCTCAAAATCGAGCGCCAGTTTCTCACGTCCATCGGCATCTCGCCCAGCGACGTGCTTGTCAACGACGGTTCGGGGCTATCGCGCCAAAATCTCGTCACGCCGCGCGCCGTGGTCTCGCTTCTCGAATATGTTCGCGGCCAGCCCTGGGGCGATGCTTATGCTTCGACGCTGCCCGTCGCGGGCGTCGACGGCACGCTCGACAATCGCATGAAGGGCACGCCCGCGGAGGGCCGCGTCGAAGGGAAAACCGGCACCGTCGAGCACACGCAAGCCATGTCCGGTTTCGCAACCACGCTTCACGGCGAGCATCTGATTTTTTCGATGTTCGATAATCACAATGGCGGCACGGGCCGCGACGCCGCGCACGTTCTTGACGCAATCGCTCAGGCAATGGTCGAGGACCTCGGGCCACCCGTGAAGAAAAAACGCAGATGAGCGGTGCCTCGAAACACACCGAAGCCGGCAAAGTCATCACCGTTTTCGGCAGCTCTCGTCCCCGTGAAGGCGATTCACATTACGCTTTGGCGCAGAATCTTGGCGCCGCGCTTGCCGCGCGGGGATTTATCGTTTGCAGCGGTGGCTATGGCGGCGTGATGGAAGCGGCGTCGCGTGGTGCGAAAGAATCGGGCGGGCGCACGCTCGCCGTCACCGCTGAATTTTTTCGCGCTCGCGCGAATCGTTGGGTAGACGAAGAAGTGCGTGTCGCCACTTGGCAGGAGCGTCTCTTCGAGCTTGTGCGGCGCGGCTCCGGCTACGTCGTCTGTCCCGGCGGCACGGGCACTCTCGTCGAACTCGCCGTCGTTTGGGAAATGATCAACAAGCG
>Ga0307373_10012868_pt1 | contig 11807 bp, 12 predicted proteins | sample OX2MG_FD_202534 | JGI IMG/M metagenome (GOLD analysis project Ga0307373, IMG submission 202534) | Soil microbial communities from Risofladan, Vaasa, Finland - OX-2 | ecosystem: Environmental > Terrestrial > Soil > Coastal area > Acid sulfate soil | place: Finland: Risofladan, Vaasa | collected...
GCTCATGGTGCTGCTCGCCGGTCTCGGACTGTGGCACTCGCGCCGGATCACGCCCGACGTCGAGCTGCTCCAACGGCAGAACGCCCGCACCCCCGCGACGGTCGCGTCGTAGAGCCGGCGAGCCAGTAGCCCTCGAGGGCATCCGCGCGCAGCGAGCCGATCGCGCGGATGACCTCGACCGCTGCGCGCGCAGGACGCGAAGATCACCCGGGCCGGCCGGCACGGTGGGGCACGATGACGACGGGACACGTCGCCGAGTGGGCGCAGTGGGCGCTGACCGAGCCGATCACCATCCCGGTGAACGCGCCGTGACCCCGATTGCCGACGACGAGGAGGTCCGCGTCGCGGGACGCCTCGAGGAGAACTGTCGCCGGGTGGCCTTGGCGGACCCGGCTGAGTACCCGCACCCGCGTCCCCGCTCCGACGACGGCGTCGACAGTCTCCGCCAGGACGGTAGCGGCAGCTGTCGCCGCATCGACGTCCACGACCGGTGGATAGCCGTAGTTCACCGGGTGGTGCCAGGCAATGACCGCCACGATGGTCCGGTCGAGGGCTCGGGCGTAGTGGACCGCCCAGCGCAGCGCAGCCGCCGACTCGGCAGAACCGTCCACCCCGACCACGACCAGCCGCTCGCCGGCACCCGCCACCGATTCGCTCATCGCGTCCCCGTTCCGTGACGCATGCACCGAGAGGGCGCCCGACAAGCCTTCGCGGGGCCGAGGTCCCAGCCTGATGCTGCCCGCATCGCCGAACGCCGGTAGGGCCGAAGGTCCCTACCGGCGTTCGCACGAGCCCGGATCCGACCCGCGCCGCCTGCGAGGTGGGACCAAGGGCCCACGGACAGTGAGGCTTGCGCCCCTGGGACTCACCGCGCGTACCGGGTTGGCTGGACTCGGACAACCCCGGGAGGTCCTCATGCAGCGCGACGAGCTCGAGACGATCGTCACGGCGGCCAGCTGGGCACCGTCGGTGCACAACACGCAACCATGGCGGTTCACAGCAACCGCGGACAGGGTCGACATCTTCGCCGACCGCAGCCGGCTGCTGAGCGTGATCGACCCGTTGGGTCGGGAGCTCACGATCAGCTGCGGGGCAGCTGTGCTCTTTGCCCGCCTCGCGGTGCGCGGGCTGGGGAAAGCCTGCACGGTCTCGCTGCTCCCGGACCCGGCCGATCCGGACCACCTGGCCCGGATCCTGATCGGCAAGGCGTCGGCACCGACGGCGGAGGAACGCCAGCTCATCCGGGCCCTCCCGATCCGCTACACCGACCGCGACAGGTTCGACGACCGGCCGGTGCCCCCCGCGCTGATCGAGGAGCTGAGCAGCGCGGCTGCGGAGGAGGGAGCCTGGCTGCGTCTGCTCGACCGGACGGGTGACCTGGCGTCGATCGCGGTGCTCACGGCTCGCGCGGACGACATGGAGAAGGCGGATCCTGCGTATTTGGCCGAGCTGGTCGCCTGGAGCCGGGTCAGCCCGGACGCGCCCGACGGTGTCCCGCGCGCGGCGGTGCCCCGGACTCCCGTCTCCGAGCGCGGATCCTCGGTGCGGCTGCGCGACTTCGACGTGGACCACCGCGACACCGCCGGCTCGGTATCGCCGCTACCGCCGCCGGCCGAGCACCCGCTGCTCGCGCTGCTCGGCACACCGGGAGACGACCCCTGGGCCTGGCTGGCGGCGGGGCAGGCACTCGGCAGGCTGCTGCTGCGGGCCGCCGCAGCGGGGGTCACGGCCTCACCGATGACCCAGGTGCTCGAGGTAGCCACCACCCGTGCGCAGCTCGCCCGATCGCTTCACATCCTCGGCTCCCCGCAGATGCTGCTGCGGTTCGGTTACGGCCGTGGCCGGCCGACGACCAACCGGCGCGCTGTCTCCGCCGTCCTCCCGAACTGACCAACCGCACCACCGTCACACGACCAGTCGCACGACCAGCCACACCGCCGTCGCACGGTGGTGGGACTCGGTCAGTCGCGCAGCAGCTCGGCGACCGGCCGCCGTGGCGTGCTCGGTGCGTACCCGGCGTACCCGAGACGTAACAGCATCTGCGGGTAGGAACTGCGGTCTGTCTCCATGCGAATGACAGCCCGCAGCTGCGGCAGCTCCAGGGCCTGGGTGTAGTAGGTGGCGAACGCCCAGTCCGCAGCGGCGCGCAGCGCCAGATGCTGCAGCGCCATCCCGGCGCGCAGCCAGTGCCGCGGAAGGTCGCCGTCCGTGCTGAGCAGCGCAAGACTCCCCCCGCTCGCTCGCGTCGAGCGCTCACGTCCCCAGTCACGGTGCAGGTCGAAGTCGCGTGGGGGCAGCCCGTCGAGCGACGGCGTCGGGTGGGCCTCATAGGCCGTGGCCGGCACTCCGTCGCGGCGGGCGCTACCGGGCGAGGGCGTCCACGCGGTGACCTCGGCCCGCCAGGCTGGGTCGTCGGACTGGACACGTTGCGCCAGACGCGTCAGCTCGGCCAGCCGGCCGAGCGCTGAAGGCCGGGCCACGAAGCGCAGCCGCGCACCGTCAACAGCAGCCACCGCAGTCAGCTCGGCGCGCAACGCCGGGTCGAGCGGGCGGTCGCTGAAGGGTCCACGATGAGTGTGCCGACGCGGCACGGCCGCGTACAGGCGCCGCTCCGGAGCCGTCGGCGGCGGGCCGCTGCGCAGGGTGACCGAGCCCAGGTGACGGGGTTGCTCCGGATCGGGGAGCAGGGTCGCCCGGCCCACGAGCCGGTGCTGGCGCGCTGCCAAACGCAGCGTGTACAGGGCCGCGCCGCAACTGATCGCCAGCTCCCGGCCGAGCGGGTCGGCTGTCCGGAGCTGGCGAGCGGGATCGGCCCAGACCTCCACCCGGTCGGCCACGACCCGGAAAGCCCACGGTTGGGTGTTGTGCACCGAGGGCGCCCGACCCGCAGCGGCGAGCAACTCCTCGACGTCGCTCAGCAGGCCGCTGGAGACGGTGTCGGTGGCCATGGCGGCCCTCCTGATCCTCACCGGGTGCGGCATCGACCTGAACTCGCACGCTAGAGCTCCGGTGCGCCCCGCCGTAGGGTCGCAGGGCCCGTGCGTCGAGGACTTTCGTCCCGGCGCGACGTCCCGGCGATCCGCTACCGTAAATAATCCAGAGGTTCAACGGACGAGGGACGGCGCAGGGAATGACCGAGGCCATCCGCGTCTTCCTCCTGGACGACCACGAAGTGGTACGCCGCGGGGTCGCCGCGCTGCTCGAGAACGAAGACGACATCCGCGTGGTCGGCGAAGCGTCAACGGCAGCGGAAGCCCTGGCCCGGGTACCGGCAACCCGCCCGCAGGTAGCGGTGCTCGACGTGCGCCTGCCCGACGGGGACGGGGTCAGCGTCTGCCGCGAACTGCGATCGAGTCATCCAGAACTGGCCTGCCTCATGCTCACGTCGTTCGCGGACGACGACGCTCTGCTCGACGCGATCATGGCTGGGGCAGCCGGGTACGTCCTCAAACAGATCCGCGGCGCTGACCTGGTCGGGGCCGTCCGAACCCTGGCCGCCGGCGGCTCGCTGCTCGATCCGAAGACCACGAGCCGGGTCCTGGACAAGCTGCGCAACCGGGCCGACACATCCGGCCCGCTCACCGGGCTCACACCGCAGGAACGAAGCATCCTCGATCTCATCGGGGAAGGGCTGACGAACCGCCAGATCGGTGAACGGATGCATCTTGCCGAGAAGACGGTGAAGAACTACGTGTCGAACCTGCTCGCCAAACTCGGCATGCAACGGCGCACCCAGGTCGCGGTCCTGGCCACGGAGTTGCGCCACGACCCGCCGAAGGCGACGGGGGCCCACTGACCCTGCGCCGCGACGGCGTGCCTCAACCGGGAGGCAGGGGTGCGCTCCAGCGCAGCTGCGTTCCCTTCCCGTCCGCGGCCGGGCCCACAGTGAAGGTGCCGCCCTTCAGGGCAGCCCGCTCCGCGAGGTTCGCCAGCCCGCTGCGACGCCCACCGGGACGCAGCCCGACGCCATCGTCACGTACCCACAGGGACACCTCGCCGGCCTCGACCCGCAGGATCACCTCCACCCGGTGCGCCCCGGCGTGCCGGCCGACGTTGGACAACCCCTCGCCGAGAACGGCGACGAGCTGATCGGCCAACGCGGCCGGCACCTCGGTGTCGACGAGGCCGTCGAAGTGGACCGACGGAGCGAACCCCAGGGTCTCCTGGGAGTTGTCGGTGACCGCCAGCAGCCGGCGCCGCAGGCTGCTCGACCCGTCCGGCCCGGGCAGCTGAAGGGCGAAGATGGTCGAGCGGATGTCCCGGATGGTCGCGTCGAGCTCGTCGATGACCCGCCGCATCCGGGCAACCGCCTCCTCACCGGGCAGCAGCCGGGTCATGCTCTCCAGCTGCATGCCGCTCGCGAACAACCGTTGGATGACCAGGTCGTGCAGGTCCCGGGCGATCCGATCCCGGTCCTCGTAGACGAGGAGCCGTTCGAGGTCGCGGCGACGCTCAGCCAGCTGCAGGGCAACCGCGGCCTGTGCTGCGAACGCCTGCACCGTGTCCAGCGTCGCAGCGCCAAGCCGCGTCCCGCCCGGGCGACTCGCCACGGTGAGCACCCCCTGCAGGTGACCCGCGACCCCCAGCGGGACGGACAGGGCGCTGCCGTGCTCGAGAGCGCTCGCACCGAGCCGGATCCAGGGGCCGCCAGCCGGCAGCTCGGTCACCGTCACCGGCTGCGCCGTCGTAAAGGCCCGCCCGACAAGGGAGTCGGCCAACGGCAGACCCGACCCGGACAGCTCGTCGGCCCCGAGCCCGTCAGCAACCGCGATGCGCAACCGGTCCTCCCCGTCCGGCAGCGCGATCGCGGCCACGTCGGCCTCGGCCAGCTCACGTGCCTCCCGCGCGATGAGGACGAGGACCTCCTCCGGAGCGCTGCCGGACAGCACCGCGGTCATCACCTCGGTGGCCGCCTGGAGGCGGCGCCCCCGGCGGCGGGAGACGTCATAGAGCCGGGCGTTCTCCACCGCTACCCCCGCGGCTGCAGCGAGGGCACCGACCACACGTTCGTCTTCCTCGTCGAAGGGCGTCCCCCCACGCTTCTCGGTCAGGTACAGGTTGCCGAAGACCAGGCTACGAACCCGGACCGGAACCCCCAGGAAGCTCGTCATCACCGGATGGTTCGCCGGGAATCCCACCGATGCCGGGTGCAGCGACAGGTCGGCCAACCGGATCGGTCGCGGGTCCCGGACCAACAGGCCGAGGATCCCCTCCCCACGAGGCAACGCGCCGATCAGCGCCTGGGTCTGCTCATCCACCCCGACGGTGATGAACTGCACCAACTCGCCGTCGTCACCGATGACGCCAAGCGCGCCGTAATGGGCATCGGAAAGGGCCACCGCAGCCGCCACGATCCGATGGAGCACCGCCTGCAGGTCCAGCTCGCTGGCGACGGCCACGATCGCCTCGAGCAGGCTGTCGAGACGGTCCCGACTGGCCACGACCTGGTGGAGCCGGCCCTGCACCGCTGCGAGCAGCTCGTCGGGCAGCCCGGTAGGCGATGCGGGTATTGCGCCCGACTGCTCCACAGTGTCAGCCTGCCATGCCCGGGTTCCGGTGACGGTGCGCCCGTCGTAGCGGGGGAAGGGTGGACTGACCGTACGGGTCAGCGGCCGACGGCCTCCTGGACACGGTCGCCGAGGGCCTTGTCCACCTTGCGCCAGTACTCGAACACCCGGCTGAGCACGGGCTCCTCGACGCCTTGCTTGACATGCCCGGCGACGTTCGCGACCAACCGGTCCCGGGCCGCGTCGTCGAGCACCTCACGGACCAGTGTGCCGGGCTGGCCGAAGTCGTCGTCCTCGGCATGCAACGCCTGTGCGGACCGGAGGATCTCACCGCTCACCTGCCACGACGGATCCTGCCCGAAGACGTCCGGAGCGGCCGCCGGGCCCCCGAACGAGTTCGGCGCATACACCGGGTCGCCCGGGTTGCGGTAGCGCATCGCGCCGTCCTTGTTGTAGGAGTGGACGGTGGCGTTGCGCGGGAAGTTGACCGGCAGCTGCTGAGCATTCGCGCCGACCCGGTGCAGGTGCGTGTCGTGGTAGCTGAAGAGCCGGCCGAGCAGCATACGGTCGGGTGACGGACCGATACCGGGGATGAAGTTGCTCGGCTCGAACGTCGCCTGCTCGATCTCGGCGAAGTAGTCCTCGGGGTTGCGGTCGAGCACGTAGCGACCGACCTTGATGAGCGGGTAGTCCCCGTGCGGCAAGACCTTGGTGACGTCGAACGGGTTGAAGCGGTAGTCGGCTGCATCCTCGAACGGCATCACCTGCACATACAGCGTCCACGACGGGTGCTCCCCGCGTTGGATCGCCCCCCAGAGGTCCTGGAGGTGGGCGTCCGGGTTGTCGCCGGCCAGTGCGACGCCCTCGCTCTGGGTGAGGAACTCGACGCCCTGGTCGGTCTTGAAGTGGTACTTCACCCAGAACCGCTCGTTCGCGGCGTTGATCCACATGTAGGTGTGCGATGAGTAGCCGTTCATGTGCCGCCAGGATCGGGGGATTCCCCGGTCGCCCATGAGCACGGTGACCTGGTGGGCAGACTCCGGCGACAGGGTCCAGAAGTCCCACTGCATGTTGTTGTCGTGCAGGTGGTTGTCAGCGCGCCGCTTCTGCGAGTGGATGAAGTCGGAGAACTTCGACGGGTCGCGGATGAAGAACACCGGGGTGTTGTTGCCGACCATGTCGTAGTTGCCGTGCTCGGTGTAGAACTTCAACGCGAAGCCGCGCGGGTCCCGGGCGGAGTCGGGTGAACCCAGCTCGCCGGCGACCGTCGAGAACCGGGCGAGGGTCTCGGTGCGCGTGCCCTTGCGGAACAGCACCGCCTGGGTGAACTGGGAGACGTCCTCGGTGGCTTCGAAGAAGCCGTGGGCGCCGCCGCCCTTCGCGTGCACGACGCGCTCGGGCACACGCTCGCGGTTGAACGCCTGCATCTTCTGGATGACGTAGCTGTCCTGCAGGAGGATCGGGCCGTCCGGGCCGACGGTGAGCGAGTACTCGTCACTCGTCGCGGGCTGGCCGGAGTCGAAAGTCGTCTGCGGGCGCTGGATCTGAGTCATGCCGTTCCTTCCTGGCGTTCAACGTCTGCACCGGCGGCAACCGTGCAGGTGGGGCACAGGCCCCAGAAAGTCACCTCGGCCTCGTCGACGACGAAGCCGTGAGCTTGCGATGGGGTGAGGCAGGGCCGCCGCCCCACGACACAGTCGATGTCGGCGATGCGTCCGCACGAGCGGCAGACCACGTGATGGTGGTTGTCACCGGCTCGGCGTTCGAACAGCGCCGGTGAACCGGCGGGCTCGACACGGCGCGCGAGACCTGCCAGGACGAAGGCGCGGAGCATGTCGTAGACCGCCTGCGTCGACAGCGTGCCGAGGCGGTTGCGGCTGACCCGGGTGAGCTCCTCGACGTCGGCGTGCCCGAGGGCCTCGAGAGCGAGCAGCACCGCGACCCGCGGCGAACTGACCCGTAGCCCGGCAGCGCGCAGGGCGTCCGCCGACCGGCGCAGGGCCGCCTCTGGGCTCGCCGGTGACGCGGGCGTGGCCGGTGACGCCGGCGTGGCCGGTGACGCCGGCGTGGCCGGTAGCGCGGGAGGGCTCATCGATGCCTACTCAACGCGCCCGACTGGATCCTGTCAAGAGTTTGTTTGCCTCCAGTCTGGTCGACGGTCAGCGGGTCGCGGCCTCGGAGACGGCGACGGAGATCCCGCCCTCTCGGACGGCCGGGGCGTGGACCGCCGCGATGTCCCCCAGCGCCGGCCGCTGCCACATGTCGAGGGAGAAGGACAGCGCCGCCGCCCATAGCAGCGTCGCACCCGCGATGTGCAGGCCTACGAGGGCGCTGGGTAGCCCGAGAAAGTACTGGGTGAAACCCAGAACGGTCTGTCCCACCATGATGACGAGGAGCAGGTGACCCCGGCGCTGCAGCGACCGTGGGGCGTCGGCAAGGCGCAGGGCGAGCACCGTGGCCAGGGTCAGACCCACGAGGAACAGCACGATGTCGCTGTGCAGCTGGGCGATGTCGCGCAGGGGGAACGGCAGCCGGTTGTCGACGCGGGCGCCGGCGTGGGGTCCTGACCCGGTGACCAGGGTGCCGACGACAAGCACGACCCCGGTGGTGATGGCGACCAGCCGGCCCAGCAGGCGCAGCGGGGGGGCGACGACCGGCTGCGACGGCCCCGGCTGCACCCCGCAGCGGCGGTAGAGCACCAGGGCGTTCCACACGAGTACTGCGGACAGCAGGAAGTGAGCCGCGACCGCCAACGGATTCAACCGGGTCAGGACAGTGACGCCGCCGAGGACCGCCTGGCCGAGATACCCGCCCAGGAGACCGCTGGCCAGCAGCCGCAGGTCGCGTCGGGGCGGTCGCCGCAGCCAGACCAGGGCCACGGTCGTGAGCAGCCCGAGGAAGACCCCGATGGTGAGCATCCGGTTACTGAGCTCGACCACCCAGTGCACGCCGTGTCCCGCCGTGACCGAGCTGCCCGTGCAGTGCGGCCAGGTGGGGCACCCCAGTCCGGAGCCGGTGAGCCGGACCGCTCCCCCGGTGACCACGACGGCACCGAGCGCAAGGGTCATGAGCAGCGCAGCGCGCTGCACCGCGGCGGCGCTGGGCGGCCTCAGGGGCGCGCCCCGGCCCGGCCCGGGTCGAAAGTTCTCGAGTCGACCCGGCTCGGGGTAACGGTCCTGCATGGCGGGGTTATCGTACGGCGCGTCGACCAGCACCCAGAGCACTCCGGTAGGGACACACCCGCCGGTGCCGGTGCCGGTGTCGGCGCCAACCAGGCGATTCACCGCTGTCGCCGCGCCCGCGTCCGGCCTGTGGGAACCTGGCCCAGCAGGGTGAGTGTCCGGTCGCGGGACACCCGGACCAGCGGGTCCCGCACCACAGCAGAGGGGTGAGCGAGCGATGTTGCTGTGCGTTCCCATCCGCGGCGACGGTTCCATCGACCCTCGGTGGGGTCGGGCCGACCGGCTCGCAGTCGCCGAGGTCGTGTCCGGGGTCATCGCCAGCTGGCACGAGGTCGACGTGTCGTGGGACGAGCTGCACGATCAGGGGACCGAGGGCGCCCATCACGCCCGGGTCGTCAGCTTCCTGCGCGAGCAGGGAATCGAGGCCGTGGTAGCCGACCACATGGGCGGGCCCATGCTGCACACGTTGGGAAAGATGGGTATCGAGGTACACCTGCAGGCCACCGGCAACGCACGGGCGGCAATCCTCGCCGCAGCCACCGGGTGATGGGCCTGCTGGACACCTGGGTCGGACTCAGCCGGTCCGCGACCGGCGACCCGACGTGCCGTGACACGCAGGAGGATGGCCGGTCACTCAGCCGCCGGCGGTGACTCTCCTGTCAGCACCGGCTCCGGAGCGTCGCTGAGCGCGCCGGCGAGGCGGTGCAGCAGCGTCCGCACGGTTGCCTCGGCGACCCGGTGCAGCACCAAGCGGTCCAGCCGGCGGCCGATACCGGCCAGGGGTGGCTCGTAGCCCCCGTAGAAACTGAGCTGCGTCCGGTCGCTGCCCAGTGGGGCGAGTTCCAGATCCCCGTCCATCCGGGGGAACAGTGCGCTCGCCCCGGACGCCGACCACGTCAGCGGGACGATGACCGTGTCCGCGTACTCCCTGGGAGGACCTACCTGCAGGAATACCCGTTTGGCCAACAGCGGACTGGCAGTGGAGGATCCCAGTCGACCCAGCAACTGCTGCCCGTCCCGGTAAGCCCGCCAGCCCAGGGCCGGCAGATCAGCCTCAGCCAACCGCGAGAACCGGTCCCGGACCGCAGCGGCGGGCAGCTCAACATAGACAAAGTCGTGAACCAGCACGGCTCCAGTGTCCGGCACAGGGCCCGCCAGGTTTAGGGACCAAAGACTCGACTCGTCCCCGGGCGCACACGGCCGGGCGCGAACACCACGAGAACGTTTCGATCCGCGCGGGGACGGCGGTCGTCACCGGGTCAGGCCCGCCCGCCCGCGGGCGGGCCGGGGTCTGCGGCGGCCTCCTCGAGAGCCCCGGCCACCCGGCGCAGGAACGCACGGACCGTCGTTCGGACAACATCGGGGAGCGCCTCATCGACGGGAACGCGCTGCGCCCGAGGGAGCGGAAAGCGACACCGACCCCCCAGGCGTAGTTCGACCCGCTCGAGGTCAACCGCCACCAGGCGCAACTCTGCTTCGAGCCGGGGGCGCGCGGCGGAGGGCCCGATCGCCTCCCAGACCAGGGGGACGACAAGATCCTCGTCGGTACCCGACGTTTCGCCGAGCTGGACGGTACCGGCGTTGCCGAACCAGCCGGGGCGGACCACCCCCTGCTGGACCGGGCGCGGCTCCCCTTCGGCCAATGCAGCCTCGAGGTGCGGCGTGAGCCACGACCCGCCCGGGCGCAGCCGGGCCGCGACGGCAGGTGCGGACAGTTCGACCTGGACCGAGTCGGCGACCGGCACGACCGCCCACCGCAGTCGGTGGGCATCCGGGGGGATGGGATAGCTTCCCGCCTCGATACGCCGGTCCCGCTCGGCCAGCGTGGCGAGGCTGGTCGCGTCCAGAACGTCGAGCAAGGACGCGCTCGCCGTGCGCCAGGTCTCGTGCAGCGGGCAGACCGCCTCCCAGCGACAGGGCCCGTCCCCGAGCGCGCAACGTTCGGGCGGAAGCGGCCCCTCGGCCGCCGCCACGACGTCGAGCAGGCTCACCGCGGCTGGCAGCCGGGCGAGCCGGTAGCCCCCGCGGGTGCCGAACGTGGAGACCGCGATTCCGGCGTGCACGAGGTCGCCGAGGATCTGCGACACGAAGGTCCGCGGCACGTTCATCTCCGCCGAGACCTCTCGAAGCTTCTTCGGGGCACCGGACTCATAAGCCCGGGCAAGGCAGATCGCCGAACGCAGCACGTAGTCTCCGCGTTTTGACAGCGTCAAGTCCATGGCTAAAGTATAGTCAGATACTTGACGTAGTGTCCAGCAGTGCTAACGTAGGCGTCACTAGACAGTCGCTGAGGAGGATGCATGCCCGTCGAGGTGCACGACCGCACGGCCCGGGTAGCCGACCCGATCCCGGTCACGATCCGGCTGCGCCCACCGGAGCGGGACGGACTCGCGGAACGCTTCGGCCCCTCCGACCCCGCGCCCGGCCTCGACATCGCCCGCAACCCGCGCATCGCCCGACTCCTGCGGAACCGCAAGTTCCAGTTCCTCTTGATCCTGCCCAACCAGATCGTCTTCTGGACAGTGATCTTCGTGGGCCTGCTCGGCACGGCAATCCCGGGCCTGAACTTCGGTGCAGCCATCACCTGGTACGTCTGGTTCTGCCTCGTCTTCGTGATGATGGTGGTCGTCGGCCGCGCCTGGTGCGCCATGTGCCCCTTCGGTGGCTTCGGCGAGTGGATACAACGCCGCACGCTGTGGCAACGTACCCAGAAGGCGCTCGGCCTCGGTCGCACCTTCCCCGAGCCGCTGGCCCGCTATGGCTTCCTCATCCCGGTGGGAACCTTCCTGCTGCTGACCTGGATCGAGGAGTTCTTCAACATCGCCGGGCCGGGGAACCCGGCCGACACCTCCTGGATGGTGGTCGGCATCGTCGGGTCGGCCCTGGCGTTCTTCCTGGTCTTCGAGCGACGCACCTTCTGCCGCTACATCTGCCCCCTGACGACGCTGATCGGTACGGTCGGCTCGGTAGGAACGGTGGCCGGGTTCCGTACCCGTGACCGCGAGGTGTGCCTCAGCTGTCAGACCAAGGACTGCATGCGCGGTGGGGAGCAGGGCTTCGGCTGCCCCTGGTACACCTGGCCGGGAAGCGCCGACTCGAACCTGTACTGCGGCCTGTG
>Ga0307373_10012869_pt1 | contig 11806 bp, 8 predicted proteins | sample OX2MG_FD_202534 | JGI IMG/M metagenome (GOLD analysis project Ga0307373, IMG submission 202534) | Soil microbial communities from Risofladan, Vaasa, Finland - OX-2 | ecosystem: Environmental > Terrestrial > Soil > Coastal area > Acid sulfate soil | place: Finland: Risofladan, Vaasa | collected...
GAGCCCGGGCGGCATCGGGCCGCGTCCGCCGTCTAGCCGAACGGATCCGCCCGAACGGCGTCAGCCCACCCCGGGGCCACGCCCGGCGTCAACGCGAGTGCACCATCGGACCGGTCTCAGTACCCGTGCTCGCGCAGGTCCACCTTTCCCCGGAACCGCCAGTAGATGAACGCGGTGTAGCCGATGACGAGCGGCATGCCGATCAGGGCGATGATCAGCATCACCGTCAGGCTGAGGTCCGACGACGCCGCGTTGTGGATCGTCAGGCTCCGGGAGGCCTCCCCGGTGACGGGCAGCAGGTTCGGATAGAGCCCGATCCCCATCGTCCCGATCAGCGCCGCGATCGACAGCGACGACAGCCCGAAGGCAAGGCCGTCGCGGCCGGCCCGAAGCGCCACGGGGAAGGCCGCGGCCACGACCACGAACGCCACCGGTGCGACCCATGCCACGGGGTTGTCGTAGTTGGTCCACAGGTGTCCGGCGTCGGCGCGCGAGTACAGCGTCACGACCAGCCACAGGACCACGAACGCCGGCCACGCGAGCAGCGCGGCCCGCCGGCTCCGGGCGTGCACCCGGCCCTCGGTCTTGAGCGAGAGCCAGGTCGCGCCCTGCATGACGAACATCGAGCTCGCGAGGAGGCCCACCGTCAGCGCGAACGGGTTGAGCAGGCCGACGAGCCCTCCGCGATAGTCGCCCGCGGCATCGAGCGGCACGCCCCGCAGCACGTTGCCGATCGCGACGCCGAAGAGCAGGGTGGGCAGGAACGAGGCCACGGAGAAGGCGACGTCCCATGCGCGCCGCCATCCCGTGGTCTCCAGCTTCGAGCGGAACTCGAGGGACACCGCGCGGAAGATCAGCGCGACCAGGAGCAGGATCAGGGCGAGGTAGAAGCCGGAGAACACGGTGGCGTACACGGCGGGGAACGCGGCGAAGAGCGCCCCTCCCGCGGTCAGCAGCCACACCTCGTTGCCGTCCCAGACCGGGCCGATGGCGCGCATGACGGTCCGTCGCTCCTCGTCGTCGTGCGCGACGAACAGATGAAGCGTTCCCGCGCCGAGGTCGAAGCCGTCGAGGACGGCGTAGCCCACGAGCAGGACGCCCACGAGCAGGAACCAGATCGAGGCAAGATCGGGCATGGCTCAGGCCCCCCGGGGCGTCAGGCCCCGCTCAGCCCGCTCGGCCTCCGTCTCGGCCGCGGGCTCCACGACCGGCACGGCGCTGGTCACGGGCTCCGGCCCGTGCAGGATCTCGCGGCGCAGGAGGAACAGCCAGAGGCTGCCGAGCACCGCGTACACGGCCGCCAGCAGCACGAGCGAGACCAGGACGTCCGGGCCGCTCACCGCGGTCGACACCCCCTGGCTCGTGCGCATCACGTCGTAGACGACCCACGGCTGCCGGCCGATCTCCGCCGTCATCCAGCCCAGTTGCTGGGCCACGAGTGGCAGCGGCGTCACCAGGACGGCCAGCCGCAGCCAGTTCGGGTGTCTCGCGAGCGATCCCCGCCGGGTGTACCAGGCGAGCGCCAGCATCACCAGCACCATGATGGTGCCGATGACGACCATGTTGTGGTACGCGAGGAACGTGATGGCGACCGGCGGCCAGTCCGCCGGCGGGAACGCCTGGAGCCCCTTGATCACCGAGTCGAAGCTGCCGAACGTGAGGAAGCTGAGCAGCCGGGTGATGACGATCGCCGGGGCCTGGTAGGCCTGCCCCGGGTTCTGCGTGGGCGGAAGCGAGAAGATGACCATGTCGGCGCCCGAGGTCGTCTCGTACAGGCCCTGCATCGCGGCGAACTTCGCGGACTGCTCGTGCGCCACCTCGCGGGCGCTCATGTCGCCCGTCAGGAACATCAGGACGGCGGTGACGAGCGCGACCGTGACGCCGATCGTCATGCTCGTGCGGGCGACGTCCAGGTGCCGACGCCTCAGCAGGAACCACGCGGCGACGCCGACCATGATGAACGCGCCCACCGACCAGGACGACACGATGGTGTGGATGAAGCGGGGCATGGTCGAGGGATTGAAGACGGCCGCCCAGAAGTCCGTCAGGCGAGCTTTGCCGTCGATGATCGTGAAGCCCGCCGGCGTCTGCATCCAGGAATCGGCGACGACGATCCAGAAGCCCGACAGCGTCGAGCCGAGGGCGACCATCGCCGCGGCAAACCAGCGCAGCCGGGACGAGATGCGGTCGCGCCCGAACAGCAGGAGCCCCAGGAAGGCGGATTCGAGGAAGAAGGCGAGAATGGCCTCCGCGGCGAGCGGTGACCCGAAGATGTCGCCCACGAAGCGGGAATAGGCGGCCCAGTTCGTCCCGAACTGGAACTCCATGACCACGCCCGTGGCCACGCCGACGGCGAACGTGAGTGCGAAGAGCTTGGTCCAGAACGTCGCCGCCCGGTCGTAGACTTCGCGACCCGTGCGCCACCGGAGGGTCTCGAGCACCGCGATGAGCAGCCCGAGGCCGATCGTGATCGCGGGAAAGATGAAGTGGAACATGACGGTCAGCGCGAACTGCGCGCGGGCCAGCATGATCGGATCCAACGGTCACCCCCTACTGCGAGTCCGCAGGGAATGTGAAACGGGCGGGGTTGCGCGCGGTAGGCCCGAAGGACCTGAAATGCGCGGGTGCGGGGGTTGCGGCTGCCGGTCGCAACCCGCGACCCCGCTCGGATGGGGAGGGAGCAATGGGGAAGGCGACGCCCGTGGTGGCCACGTTCGACTGCTACGGCACGCTGGTGGACTGGGAGGGCGGAGCCGGCGCGTTCCTGTACGAGCTGGCGCTCCGGCGGGGCGACCCCGACCTGCGGCCCGGGCAGGAGCTCCGTGATCGGTGGGAGGCCATCCAGTTCGACCTCGTGCAGCAGGCGTACCGGCCGTACCGCGAGATCCTGTGGGAGAGCCTCCGCCGCTACGAGGAGGAGCGCGGCTACGCCTGGGATCCGGCCGACGGCGAGGCGCTCGTTCGCTCGATGCGCTCCTGGCAGCCCTTCCCGGACACGCGCCCGGCGCTGCGCCAGGCCCGCGAGCGCGGCCTCCACCTCGTGATCGTCTCGAACACCGACCGGGACATCATCGAGCACACGCTGCGTCACCTCGAAGTGCCCTTCGACCGGGTCGTCACGGCCGAGGACTGCCGCGCCTACAAGCCGGCAGAGACCGTCTTCCGCCAGGCCCTCGAGCAGATCGGCGAGCCCCCCGACCGGGTGTTGCACGTCGCCTTCGGGTTCCGGTACGACATCGGGCCGGCCCGGCGGCTGGGCATGCAGACGGCCTGGGTGAACCGGCACGTCGAAGCCCCGCCCGGACCGGAGCGGCCGGACCACGAGTGGCGCGACCTGTGGGGCCTCGCCGCGCTGGTCGGGGGCGCCGGACCGGTCCCCGGCCCCGGCGCGCCGACCCGGCGCTGACCGCGGGTCCTACCCGTCCGGCAGGTTGCCCCGCCGGCCGGATGGCGCCTGCAGGGCCATTCGGCAGATTGGCAGGCCGGGACGGGCCGCGACAATGAGTGGCGTTCGTCCCGCACGGCAGAATCACCCGCGCATGTCGACTGGCTTTCCCACGTCCGCACCGGTGGAACACGCAGTCCACCTCCGCCTCGTCCAGCCATGGACGGGCGACCTCGCGGCTGCGCGTCGTCAATTGGAGGAAGGCGCGGCCGCCTGGCTCGGCGACGCCCTCGACGGGCCCGCCGACCGGTCCGTGCGGCGATTCGAGAGCGACCTTGCCCTGCCCATGCGCGAGCAGGCGCGCCACATGGTGCTGCACAAGGCCGCCGTGGTCGAGCTGGGGTGGCCGCGCGACGAGGGGCCCGGACTCGCGGTGGACGTCAGCTGGAAGTCCGCGACGCTCGCTCCGCTCTTCCCGGTCTTCGTCGGCACGCTGGTCGTGTCGGAACGAGAGCTGACCCTCGACGGGTACTACGCGCCCCCGGGCGGAGAGATCGGCGTCATCCTGGACCGTGCCCTGCTCAACATCGGCGCCCGGGGAACCGCCCGCTGGTTCCTGACCCGCGTGGCGCATGCCATCGAGGGCCCGGCGGCAGACGCGTCCCGCACCGGCTGAACCCGGCCCATCCGGCCGGCGGCGTTTCTAGGACGTCAGCGAGAACGGCGCCTCGCCGTCGACACCCAGTTCCGACATTGCCGCGCCCACCAGATCGCGGTCGATCCGCTCGCCCTCGGCCAGCTTCGACAGCGCGGCCACGACGATGTGCTCCGCGTCGACCTCGAAGAAGCGCCGGAGCGCCTCGCGCGTGTCGCTTCGGCCGAAGCCGTCCGTCCCGAGCGAAACCCACGTGCCGGGAATCCAGCGCGCCACCTGGTCTGGGACCGCGGCGACGAAGTCCGATGCGGCCACGATGGGCCCGCTCGCCCCCGCCTCGGACAGCGCGGAAGTCACGAACGGCACCCGGCGCGGCTCACCGGGATGGAGCCGGTTCCACCGCTCAACGGCCAGCGCGTCCGCGCGCAGCTGCTGATAGGAAGGCGCGCTCCAGACATCGGCGGCCACGCCGTATCGCTCGGCGAGCAGGTCCTGCGCGCGCAGGACCTGCTGCATGATGGACCCGCTGCCGAGCAGCGTGGCGCGGGCGCGGGCCCCACCCTCGACCGCGGGCGCCTCGCGGAAGCGGTACAGGCCACGCACGATGCCTTCCGCCGCGCCCTCGGGCAAGGCCGGCATCACGTAGTTCTCGTTGTAGAGCGTGATGTAGTACGACGTGTCGTCGCCGCCCAGCATCCGCGCGATGCCGTCGCGGATGATCTCGGCGGTCTCGTACGCGAAGGCCGGGTCGTAGGCGCGGATCGCCGGATACACCGAGGCGAGCAGCAGGCTGTGGCCGTCGTCGTGCTGGAGCCCCTCGCCGTGGAGCGTCGTCCGCCCGGCCGTCGCCCCCATCAGGAAGCCGCGACCGCGCACGTCGCCCAGCGCCCAGAACTGGTCGCCGGTCCGCTGGAAGCCGAACATGGAATAGAAGATGTAGAAGGGCAGCATGGGCTCGCCGTGCGTGGCGTAACTCGTGGCCGCAGCCTGGAGCGAGGCCATCGAGCCGGCCTCCGTGATCCCCTCCTCGAGGACCTGGCCATCGGCCGACTCGCGGTACGAGAGCACGAGGTTGGAGTCGACGGGCTCGTAGCGCTGGCCGCGGGCAGCGTAGATGCCCACCTCCTTGAACAGGGGGTCCATGCCGAACGTGCGGGCCTCGTCCGGGACGATGGGCACCACGCGCTGGCCGATGGCGCGGTCGCGGATCAGGTTGCGGAGCAGCTTGGCGAACGCCATGGTCGTCGACACGGCCTGGCCGCCCGACCCGGAGCGGAACTCCTCGAACGCCGAGTCGGACGGGACATCGAGATGGCGCGGGGATGCCACGCGCCGCGGCAGGGGGCCTCCCAGCACGCGCCGTCGCTCGAGCAGGTACTGGACCTCCGGCGCGTCCGGCCCGGGGTGGTAGTACGGGGCCTCCTTGAGCTTCTCGTCGGGGATGGGAAGCTCGAGCCTGTCGCGGAAGATGCGGAGCTCGGCCTCCGAGAGCTTCTTGGCCTGGTGCGTGATGTTGCGTGCCTCGACTCCCGGGCCCAGCGTCCACCCCTTCACCGTCTTGGCGAGGATGACCGTGGGTGCCCCGCGGTGGGCAAGTGCGGCCGCGTAGGCCGTGAACACCTTGCGGTAGTCGTGGCCGCCGCGCCGGAGCCGCTGCAGTTCGTCGTCCGACTTGTCGGCGACGAGCGCCTGCAGCCGTGGTTCACCCCCGAAGAAGTGCTCGCGGATGTACGCCCCCGACTCGACCGAGTACTTCTGGAACTCACCGTCGAGCGTCTCGTTCATCCGGTGCACGAGCACGCCGTCGACGTCGCGCGCGAGGAGCTCGTCCCACTCGCGGCCCCACACGACCTTGATGACGTTCCAGCCCGCGCCCCGGAACAGCCCCTCGAGCTCCTGGATGATCTTCCCGTTGCCCCGCACCGGGCCGTCGAGCCGCTGCAGGTTGCAGTTCACGACGAAGGTCAGGTTGTCGAGCCCGTCTCGGCCCGCGAGGCCGAGCGCCGCGATCGCCTCCGGTTCGTCCATCTCGCCGTCGCCGAGGAAGGCCCACACGTGGTTGTGGCTGGTGTCCTTGATGCCGCGCGCCTGGAGATAGCGGTTGAAGCGGGCCTGGTACACGGCCGCGAGCGGGCCGAGGCCCATCGAGACGGTGGGGAACTCCCAGAAGTCGGGCATCAGCCGCGGGTGCGGGTACGAGCTCAAACCTTCGCCCGGCACCACCTCGCGGCGGAAGTGGTCCAGCTGGTCGACGCTCAGGCGGCCCTCCAGGAATGCCCGGGCGTAGATGCCCGGCGCCGCGTGCCCCTGCACGAAGACCTGGTCGCCCATCCCCTGCGCGTCCTTGCCGCGGAAGAAATGGTTGAAGCCCACCTCGTAGAGGGTCGCGGCGGACGCATACGTCGCCAGGTGGCCCCCGATGCCGGCCGTCAGGTTGTTCGCCCGCAGGACCATGGCGACCGCGTTCCAGCGGACCATCCGCCGGATACGGTGCTCCACCTCCTCGTCGCCGGGGAAGGGCGGTTCCTGTTCGGGCGAGATCGTGTTGATGTAGCGGGTCTGGGTCAGCGGCGGCAGGCCGATGTCCAGCTGGCGGGCCCGCTTCAGCAGGCGGTACAGGATGAACTGGGCGCGGTCCGCGCCCTGCGTGCGGGCGACCGAATCGAGGGCGTCGATCCAGTCGAGGGTTTCCTGGGGATCGCTGTCGGGGAGCTGGCGCTTGAAGTCGCCGTAGGCGTCGAACATCTCGGCCGAATGGTAGAGCGGACGGGCCGTTGGTGCCGCGGGCTCGCGGGCGGGCCGCAGGTCGAGGTCCCCCTGCGGCCGTCAACCGGTGGCGAAGGGATCGGCCGGCGGCAGTCAGCCGGCGGTGACGGGTCGCGCCTGCGACTCCACGGCCCGGCGAGGGCCGGCGGCGGAGGCGGGCACCTGGGCGGCGGCCAGCCGCTCCAGCAGGACCGACAGCGCGGCGAGCTCGTCCTCGGCGAACGGCTCGACGAACCGACGCCGGACGCCGTCGAGGTGGACGGGCGTGGCCTCGCGCAACCGGTCGAGGCCGGCATCTGTGAGCACCGCGAAGGCGCCGCGCGCATCCGACGGACACGCCATGCGTGCGACGAGGCCGTCCTCCTCGAGGCGGTCGACGACGCGCGTGATCCCGCTCCGGCTCAGCAGGACGCGGTTCGCCAGTTCGTGCATGCGCAGACGGCGTCCCTCCGCGAACGACAACTGCACGAGCACGTCGTAGTGGGCGAGCGACATCCCCGTCCCGGCGGACAGCTCGGCCTCGAGCCGGCGCAGCAGCATCGCGTGCGCCTGGAGGAATCCGCGCCAGGCACGCATGCCGGGGTCGGTCAGGTCGCGGGTGAAGCCGCCGGCGGGGTCCGTCGATGAGTCGGTCGACGTCTCCGCGCACGCGGCCGTCACCGGCTCCATGACCGTGCCCGACGCCCAACCCTCCGCGGCGCCTGCCTCCCCGGACGCCGCTGCGATCTCGCTCTGCTCCATGGACTGCTCCCGTACCCCTTCCGTGGCAACAATCATACCTCGCCGGCGATGTAGTTGCATCTGCAACGAGTGCGGTGCTATAGTCCGAGCAGAACGTTGCGAGTGCAACAACAGCGGCGGCAGGCCGCCAGACGATCGTGGCGCGCAGGCGCGCCAAAGGAGCGACATGGCCACATGGGGTCTCGACCCGGTGCATTCGTCCGTGCAGTTTTCGGCACGGCACATGATGGTGACGAACGTCCGCGGGCAGTTCCGCGACTTCACGGTCGATGTCGACTTCGACCCCGAGCACCCGGAGCAGGGGCACGTCCGGGCGACCCTCCAGGCCGCCAGCATCGACACGGGCATGGAGCAGCGAGACCAGCACCTGCGCTCCGCCGACTTCCTCGATGTCGCGACGCACCCGACGCTCACCTTCTCCAGCACCGGCATCTCGCGGTCCGGAGACGACCGGTTCCACGTCCAGGGTGATCTCTCCATCCGGGGCGAGACCCGGCCCGTGGTGCTCGACGTCGAGTACCTCGGCGTCGCGAAGAACCTGCAGGGTGGATCCAGTGCCGGCTTCACGGCTCGTACGAAGATCAGCCGCAAGGACTGGGGCCTGACCTGGAACGTTGGGCTCGAGAGCGGTGGATGGCTCGTCAGTGACGAGGTCCGCATCGAGCTCGACCTCGAGCTGCTCTCGGCGGCAAGCGCCCAGCCGGTATCGAAGGTGGAGACCGACGCCGCCTGACGCGATCGGGCTCGACACGCTGCGACGACCCGGCCGGAAGCGGCCGGGTCGTTCCATGTCCGGGCCCGGTGGCCCGTGGCCGTCCCTCGCCGCCCACGGCCGCGACAGCTAGACTGCGCGACGACGGGAAGGTCATGGACGACCCGAGGGAGCGCAGGGCGATGGACGAGACGGTGCGGCCTGGAGCATTCGAGCCGGTCGCTCCCCACGACGAGCATCCGGTCGGGTCGAATGGAGCCGCCCACGCGGAGCAGCTCGGCGTCGGGATCGACGTCGGCGGGACGGGCGTCAAGGCGGCCGTGGTCGACCTCGCGACGGGCTCGCTCGTGTCGGCCCGCATCCGCGAGAAGACGCCGTCGCCCTCGACTCCCGAGGCCGTCGCCGCCGCGATCGCCCACATCATCGAGAAGATCGAGGCCTCCGGGCACGTCACGAGGGGGCTGCCGGCCGGCGCCGGCCTCCCCGGCGTCGCGAAGGACGGGTGGCTGAGGACGGCCGCGAACATCGACCACTCGTGGCTGGAGACGCGCGCCGAGGACGTCCTCGAGCACGAGCTCGGGCGTCCCGTGCTGATCATCAACGACGCCGACGCGGCCGGGCTGGCCGAGATGCGCTACGGGGCCGGGGTCGGGCAGCGGGGCGTCGTGCTCATGCTGACGATCGGGACCGGCATCGGCAGCGCGCTCTTCGTCGACGGGCGGCTCGTACCGAACACGGAGCTCGGGCACCTGGAGTTCCGCAGGCGCGACGCGGAGACGCTGGTGAGCGGTGCGGCGCGCGAGCGCCGGAAGCTCGGCTGGAAGGCGTGGGCGAAGGAGTTCGACGCGTACCTCGATCGCGTCTATCGCTACTTCTCGCCGGACCTCATGATCCTCGGCGGCGGCGTGAGCAAGGAGACGGGGCGGTACCTGTCGTACCTCACGCCACGCGGGCCGCTGGAGGTCGCGCGCCTGCTGAATTCGGCCGGCATCGTCGGAGCGGCACTGGCCGCTGCCGAGGCGCACGGATACATGCCGCCCGAGTCGGCGGGGGCACGGGAGATCGTCGCGGCGGGCTGAGGCTGCAGGGCGACCGACCGCTGCCGCGAGGCTGGCCGGTCAGGCCACCCAGCACCGGTGGCCGGTCAGGCCACCCAGCGCCGGTGGCCGGCCGCCCGGATCCCTTCGGCGACCAGCGCCGGGAGGAGCGCCACCGCGGCGACCAGCATCCAGTCCCCCGGGTCCAGCGGCGTCGCCCGGAACGCGCCCGCGACCGCCGGCACGTACGGGATCAGCGCCTGCACGATGAGCGTCACGATGCCGCCCGTCAGCAGCAGTGGGTTCGGGCGCAGCCGCAGCACGGGCAGACGCAGGCTCCGGTTCGCGTTCGCCCGCACGGCCTGACCTGCCACGAGGGCCGTGTACGCGAGCCAGCGCGCGTGCTCGAAGCCGCCCGGATGCAGCTCCATGATCACGAGCGCCGCTACGGCGCTGAAGCCGCCCGCCAGGGCGATCCGGCCCAGCAGCCCGTCGTCGAGCAGCGGGCGCGTCCGGGGCCGGGGCGGGACCTGCATCGCGTCCGGCTCTTCCCGCTCGATCTCGAACGACATGACCGTCAGCATGTCGATGAAGACCTCGAGCCAGAGGATCTGGATCGGCAGCAGCGGCTGCGAGTAGCCCGCGACCGTCGCGATCAGGATGAAGCCGAGCATCGCAACATGCGTCGAGACCAGGAACACGAGGCCCTTCTGCACGTTCGCGACGATCCGCCGGCCTTCGCGGAGGCCGTACATGAGGGTCGCGAAGGAATCGTCGCCAAGGATGAGGTCCGATGCCTCGCGGGCCACGGCCGACCCGCTCCCCATGGCGACCGCCACGTCCGCGTGCTGCAGCGCGGGCGAGTCGTTCACGCCATCGCCCGTGACCGCCACGGTGCGCCCGGTGGCGCGTGCCGCGTCCACGAGGCGAAGCTTGTCCTCCGGCGCCGCGCGGGCCACGATGTCCATCGAGGCCAGTTCCGCCCGCAGCCGCGCATCGTCCCATGTCGCCAGCTCGGGGCCCGTCACGACCCGTTCTCCCCGCATGCCCGCGTCGCGCGCGATGGCGGCGGCCGTCCGGGGATGGTCGCCGGTGACGATGATCGTCTGGATCCCCGCGGCCCCGGCAAGTCGCATGGAGTCCCCGATCCCCTCACGGAGCCGGTCCGCGAACCCGACGAGGGCGAGCGGATGCCAGGGATCGTCCCCCCGACGGCCGGCCAGCAGCAGGAGACGCTCGCCGGCGTCGGCGCCACGCTCGATCAGGGCGTGCCACGCGTCGTGCTCGGCGGCGGGCAGGTCCCTCGCCAGCTCGAGGACCGCCTCGGGTGCCCCGAGAGCCAGCTCCTCGGCCACGCCCTCCCGGAGGGCACGGGTTCTCGAGTACGGGCGCTCGTCGCTGACCGCCTCCGCCTCGAGCAACTCGCCGGGATCGAGCTCGATCTCGTTCCCGGCCTCGGCAAGGGCGACCGTCAGCGAGCGGGTGAACGAGCCGGGCCGTGCGCCGGACGCGATGCTCCACGCGTCCTCCTCCGCGCGCAGGGCCGACAGCAGGAGGTCGCGCCGGCGGTCCGGGTCGGCGACCACGCCGTCCGTCGTGCGAAGCGCCGTGAGGGCGAGCCGGTTCTGCGTGAGCGTGCCGGTCTTGTCCGTCAGGATCAGGTCCACCGCGCCCAGGGTCTCCTGCGCGTTCAGGCGCCGGACCAGCACCCCTCGGCGCAGCAGCCGGTACGCACCCAGCCCGAGGATGACGGCGAAGAGGACCGGGGGCTCCTCGGGGATCGAGGCGATCGCCGCCGAGATGCCGGCCATCAGGTTGGCCGCGGCCGGGTTGCCCCGCAGGAAGCCCAGCCCCGTGGTCACCGCGATCAGGCCGATCGCCACGGCGAGCAGGATGCGGACCAGGCGGTCGAGCTCGCGCTGCAGCGGCGAACGCCGCCTGTCCTGTCCCGCCAGCGAGCTCGAGATACGCCCGAACTCCGTCTGCAACCCGGTCGCGACGACGATGCCCTCTCCCCGGCCCGCGACGACGCTCGTGCCGGCAAAGGCGACGGCATGCCGGTCGGCGAGCGGCGCGTCGGCGGGGTCCGCCTCCTCGCGGCCTGGCTCCGGCAGGGATTCGCCGGTGAGAGCGCTCCGGTCGAAGGCGAGTCCTTCGGTCCGGATCAGCCGCAGGTCGGCCGGGGAGACGTCGCCCACGCGAAGCAGCACCACGTCGCCGGGGACCAGCCGCGCGGCCGGGATCTCCTCGACGGCGGCGTCACGCCTGACCCGGGCCATGGGCGCGGCCGCGGCCCGCAACGCCTCGAGGGCCCGTTCCGCTCGGTACTCGGTGATGACGTCCGCGCCAACCATGGGCCCGATCATCAGGAGCACGAACGCGCCGTCGCGCACCTCGCCGAGCGCGACCGCGAGGGCGCCCGCAACGACCAGCAGCAGGATGAACGGTTCGGTGAAGCTGTCCCACACGATGTGCAGCAGTGACGGGCGACGCACCTCCTGGAGCTCGTT
>Ga0307373_10012872_pt1 | contig 11802 bp, 6 predicted proteins | sample OX2MG_FD_202534 | JGI IMG/M metagenome (GOLD analysis project Ga0307373, IMG submission 202534) | Soil microbial communities from Risofladan, Vaasa, Finland - OX-2 | ecosystem: Environmental > Terrestrial > Soil > Coastal area > Acid sulfate soil | place: Finland: Risofladan, Vaasa | collected...
CCATCCAATCCGCGTAATCCAGGTTTGGCCCGAGTGGCGTAATTGGTAGCCGCAGCAGACTCAAAATCTGCCGTTCGCAAGGACGTACCGGTTCGAGTCCGGTCTCGGGCACTGGAAATCTAAGGGGGATGGATTAATAAGGGACACTCCTTTGCCATCCGAAGGGTTAGGAGGTAGTCATTACGAGCCTTCTATGTTCCGATCGTTCCTATCGCGTTTTTGGATGATCCTCTTCGTTGCGGGATCGCTCCTTGCGGGAGCGGCCTCCTTCCCACGGGGAGCCATCGCGCAGGCACCGCTTCCGCGAGCGGGCCAGTCGTTTAGTTTCGGCATTCCGGATGGACCCTATACTCTCGCCGACAGCGCAGGCTCTCTGAATGCAACCAGCCTAACACTCACCGTCGTGAGCGCTTATTCGGGTTGCGGCATCATTACCTCACCCTCCGGTTACATTCAGGATTTCAGTTTTGCTCCCGGCGCTCCGACGGTTATCGATCTCCCGCTCAATCTCATTCATTTGAATGATCTCGGTAAGACGAACAAGGGCCTGTTGGTCCATACGACCGAGCCGGTTAATCTCGTGCTGCACGATTATGTTCAATATGGCGGGGAAGCAACGCAAATTCTCCCAGACTCCGCGCTCGATACCAGCTATGTGACGTTCGGATGGGGCATCTGGGACGATCCTTCCGATGGCGAGGACAACCTAAGCGAATTCCTCGTGACCGCAGAACAAGATTCGACCTTCGTTACGATCACGCCATCCGTTCGCACGTTGCTAAACCAGGCCGGTGGCACACCTTTTACCGTCATGCTCAATCGCGGCGAGTGTTATATTGTAAAGTCGGACACGTCGGACCATCCTTCGGACCCATCGCTTTCCGGCTCGCTCGTGCGTTCGACGAAGCCGGTGAGTGTAATCTCCGCGCTTACGTGCGGGTATGTTCCGGTCGCAGTCCAGGCATGCAACGAGCTGATGGACCAACTGATTGGGAAGAAATGGTGGGGTTCCCACTTCTTTGTACAGCCCTTGGATCCTAATGATTCGGGCGAAGAGATCGTGCTGACCTGCGACCATGATTTTAGTGCCACTATCAATGCTGCCAACTTCTCTTCCACCAACGGCCGCCTGGCCACGCCGTTCAAAGGGGTGGCGGAAATTCGAACGTTCGATAACCTGAACAATCCGGTTCCGGTCGAGGCCCATCAATTGACCCGCAGCTACTCCGACTGCGATTCGGATTATGGAGACCCCTCGCTGGTAACGATTCTCGACACCTCGTATTACGCGGACACGGCCTTGTGGAGCACGCCATCCTATTTTTTCAGCCATTACGTCCCAATTATCGTTCCTACCGCCGATCTTAACCGGGCGACGCTCGATGGTACGCCGCTCTCGCAACTGGGTGTTCCATCCTCGGTCATTAATGGCAGTGGATATAGCGCAATCGATCCTCCGGTCCGTGCCGGCGAACACCGAATTCTTTCGCCCGATCCGATCCTGGCCATTTCCACGGGTTTTTATGTGGCGGATGCATATAGTTTTATTGCCGGGACTGCCGGTTCGCCGCTCGCGCGGGACAGCGCGGGGCACGTTGTTTTATTGCAGGCCGATTCCGCGACAACATGCTCCGATTTCAATGTGACGGCTTCGCTCACTCCTCCCCTGGATTCCTCGGAAGGCGCGATCATATTCACGATAACAATCACGTACGACCCTTCGACGATTCATCTGGTAGAGATTGTCCCGCTGGCCGCGCTTTGGAATGCGTCCTACACCGTTGACACCGTTACGCGGGGTGTTGTGATTATCACCGTGTTCGGCAAAACGCTGATTACGGGAAGCAATTTTTTTCGATTAGTATTTGAAGGTTGGAGATCGACGGCTGCCACGACCGTGCAGATGAGTAGCGGTGGAACGAGTATCTGCGCGGACGATACCGAAGTGCTTTCGAGCCAGGCCGCTATCTTCGCGGTGCATCCCTCCGAAGATACGCTGCGAAGGGAGTTCCTTGCCTTCGCATCGAATGCTGCCCTCTGCCAGCCGCTCAATCTCACGATTAATACGGACTCGATAATTCTGCCTGCCGATGGACTGGTGCTCGCAAAAATTATAGTGACATACAATCCCGCAAGCGAGCAATTGCTGGGGATGTTGCCGGGCAATTTGCTGGCCGGTAAAACTATTACTCAAAATATTATTAGTCCCGGTACATTCGTGATACAACTCACTCCGCCGAGCTTGCTTTCGGGAAGCGATAAGTTAGCGCTGCTTCAGTTCAATCCTATCCTGGCGAACCCGTCGGATACATTCCGCGTCCGCCTTTATTATCTTCGATGTGGCGATACGCTCACAAGAGATATTCTCCTTACTTTTCCGGTTTCGAATAGCGATGCGTTGGTTGCTCTGCCAGCGGTAGCCCTCGATTCGGTTATTCTCTGTCTTCCGCGCGATACCACCGTGGAACTTTCGAACTCCGGATGCCAGCCCTTCGTTTTAACAAACGTTTCGATCACCGGGTCCGATTGGACCCTCCTGAATGCCAGCGGACAACCTCTTACCTTACCTGCCATCATACAAAGTAAATCGGGGTTATCGCTTCGGCTTCGGTTCCATCCGCAGGCCATTGGTGGCGAACAGGATTCCCTTACCCTCACCTACACGTATTCCGATTCCACGTTCACGCGAACGATTCCGCTGTTCGGCATTGGCAAAGCGCCCGGCACTCTGGAATATGCGAACGCTCTCGATTTCGGCAATGCTTCCCTGTGCTCGCCGCTCGACACCGTCCTTTCCTTCACGAATGAAAGCTGCGTGCCTGCCATCCTCGATAGCCTTCGCATAACGCCGCCGTTCGTGCTGCTCAGTAAGCTGCCGGCCACCGTCACGGCCGGGGCGAGCGCGACGCTGAAGTTAGAATATGCTCCTCACGACCTTACCAGCGACACGGAAAGCGCTATCGCTACATTTACGGTAAACGGAATCCGTGTTACCGACACGCTCCTCTTCTCGGGCGTCGGAACATCCTCGGGGGCGATGCAATTTGCTCGGAACTTTAATTTCGGCGGCGTTTCGCTCTGCGCGCCGCTCGATACCGGACTTACCTTCACCAATAAAACCTGTGACACCGCGACAATCGACAGCATCTTCGTTTCGCCGCCATTCCTTCTGATCGGACGATTGCCGGTCACACTCCGGGCCGGCTCGAGTACCAAACTGCCTATCGGATTTGCGCCCGATGCGCTTTCGAACGACACGGGCCGCGCCATTCTCCTGCTTACCGTCAATGGCCGTCAGATTTCGGACACGCTGACCTTTACGGGAGCCGGAAAGCCAACGGGCAGCCTGCACTATGCGCGCACTCTCCAGTTCCCAATCGCTTCGCTCTGTTCGCCCGTCGATACGGAAATCACATTTACCAATCTGACATGCGTGTCCGCTACGATCGACAGCATTAGCCTATCGCCGCCATTCGAAGCTCTGAGCCAGGTTCCCATCGCCGTGGATTCCGGCGGGAATGCCTCCATCCGGCTGCGATTTGCACCCGATTCGATTACAACCGACACCGGCCATGCCATTATCACGCTCACCGTCAATGGCAGATTAGTTACCGACACGCTGACGTTCACCGGCAGCGGCACGGGCGCGGGCGGAGCAAACCTTCTTTCGACGGCATCGAGCGGCACCGTTATTTTATCGCACACGGAGTGCAATTCGCCGGACACATCGCTGTTTTACTTATTCAACTCCGGCTGCGATACGCTTCGTTTTACCAGCGGATTTACGATCCTGGCCGATAGCGCCGGATCATGGAAGCTTATTGCCAATCCGACCCCGGCTCTTCCGCCCGGAGATTCGGTGAAAATTGCGCTCGTTTCGAACGATTCCCTTCCGGGAACCTACACCGCGCGGTTCCTGACAAGTTATCTCGACTCGAATGAAATTCAGCGTCCCTTTATTATCCGAATTGCCGAAACGATCACACCCTCTCCGCGCACGCTTTCTCTCGATACCACGCCCATCGATCTTGGCACAACTTCGCCGTGCGAAACACGCGACACGGCAATCGCCTATACCAATACGAGTTGCATGCCCCTCATCTTCGATGCCTGGCGCATGGAGCATTATGGCGATGGATTCCAGGTCTATAATATAAATTATCAGCCCATTACCATTCCGGCTGGCGCGACCGATTCGCTGCACATCACGTTCGATGGCTCGCAATCGGGCATCGTTTATGATACCGTGGTTGTGATCGTCGGCACCGATAAGGATTCCGTTCGGCGGATTCCGGTACAGTCCTATACTCCGCCGGTGGACTCTGTTAACTTTGTCGTTCGTATGCCGCCTCAGTTATCAGCCGGGCATAGCTTTTCCGCGGATGTCCTGCCGGACCGTCCCGTGAGCGCGGGAAAGAATCTGCTTTCGGTCTCTGGGAGACTGCGTTTCCCGGATAATGATTTTGAGTTCGATTCGGTCACTGCGGCGGCGGGACTGCAACTCACTACCGCAGGACTATGGCTTTCCAATGGGGTGAAAATGGTGGACTTCTCCGTATCGAATGCTGCGGGAATTTTGCTCGATCCGGCTACGCCGATCGTTCGGCTTTGGCTCGAACCCGTGCTGACGGATACCATCGCCTATAGGGTGCAGCTCGATTCTGTTTTTTTGAATGGAGGCGATCCGCAATATTCCAATTGCACACTCGCGACAAGCGGCGCCGGGGCTTCCGCGCAACTTAATGCTTCCTGTGGCGACAGCCTTACGATAGACGTAATGCGCGGCCAAACCCTTTTCTTTGCCACGCTACCCGATCCGAACCCGGCCGGTATGGCGGAAGGCGATGGTCTTTCCCACTTTATCATTCAAGGCAATGTGAATGGCCACGCTGAGATCGAGCTATTCGATGAGCTTGGACGCTCGATATCCCATCAGAGTTTTTCCATCCAGGCTGGACAAACCGTGCCATGCTCCTTCGATTTACGAGCCATGCCCTCGGGCGGATACTCCTATACCATCCGTTTCGTATCGAACTACGGCACGTCCGTGAAGAACGGGAGCATCCTTGTGATGCACTGAAAATGTAGCGCAAACTGAAGTTTGCGCTACATCGAACGCGAAAATAGTCTCTCCTGTTGTGCCAGGGTCATGGCAAAAGTCTTATTAGGTATGTCCGGCGGGCTGGATTCTTCCGTGGCGGCAGCGCTTCTGCGGGAGGAGGGCCATGACGTAATCGGCATGACCATCAAGACCTACAACTATGAAGATGTGGGTGGCAACAAAGCCCGCGACACCTCCTGCTGCTCGCTCGATGGCATTAACGATGCGCGTCGCGTGGCGTCCCGGCTGGGTATTCCGCATTACGTCACCGACATGACCGAAGAGTTTGGCCGTGAGATCATCGACTATTTCACCGATACGTATCTCGCCGGCCAGACGCCGAACCCGTGCGTAAAGTGCAACCGCGAAATCAAGTGGGCTGCGATGCTAAAAAAAGCCGATGCACTCGGATGTGAATTTATTGCGACCGGCCATTATGCTCGGCTGCGCACCGAGCAGGGACGCGTCATCATTTCCCGCGCTGCCGATATGATGAAAGACCAGACCTACGCGCTCTGGGCCGTGCGGCAGGAGCATTTGAAGCGGACGATGTTTCCTCTTCAGAATTATACGAAAGCCGAAAGCCGGAAGATTGCGCGCAACTATGGACTATGCGTTGCCAATAAGCAGGAGAGTTATGAAATTTGCTTTGTGACCGATAACGATTACCGGCGGTTTCTACGCGACCGGGTGGGCGCCGCGGAGGACGCCCACCACGCGGTTCCAAACGCATATCATGGTGGAGATTTTGTACTCGATGGCGAGACGGTGGGCCGTCACGAAGGCGTGCCGTTTTATACCATCGGTCAGCGAAAGGGATTGGGCCTTAGCATTCCATCGCATCCCGCGCCGCTATATGTAACGGGACTCGATGTATTGAACCATCGTGTTATGCTCGGCGACGATGAAGATCTTTTGTCGAACGAACTTACGGCTCACAGTGTGAATCTTATCAAATACGATTCTCTGCCCGAAGCAGGAACGCGGGTGATTGCGAAGATTCGCTACAAGGATTCGGGCGCGAGCGCAACCGTCTGGCCGCTTGCGGAACATCGAGTGCGAATCATCTTTGACGAGGCGCGCCGCGCGATTACACCGGGACAATCCGTGGTGTTTTATGAAGGCGATGACCTCGCCGGCGGAGGAATAATTGAATAAGGAAAGAAAATGAAAATAGGAAAACCATCGTGGGTTCTATTGGGAGCAGTTGCCATGATCGCGATTAGTTCCGGCTGTAATGGGGGAATAACGAATCCGATGCAGCAATTGAATGCGGGCGCGCTTTCCGTCGATTTTCCCGATGGGACGGAACTCCTGGTCCAGAGTGGGACGACCTATTCCATCTCCCCCGATGGATCGAGCTATGTCATCGATGCAACTGATAATCTTACCGATGCTAATGCGGGGGATGAAGTGACGCTTACGGTCCCGATCGAGACCAGCGTTCCCTATACCGTGAATGCTCCGCCGGACGCGGCGCAAGTTACATATTACGACAATGGTAATACGGGTGAAGGCCCCTTGCAATTTTATGGGAATTCGGCGCAAGGAGGTTGCTCGATCACTATTACACAGACTTCTCCCACGCTGATGGGAAACTTCAGCGCCCTGGAAGTGGCTACGAATCCCGCGGATACCATCTCGCTTACGCAGGGCGCGTTTAACGCAACGCAATAATCCTTCCCACGATTTTCCAGCATGGATACGAAAGACCTCCTCGCCCAATATCGCTCGGAAGCCCTGCTGGGCGGCGGCGAAAAGCGGCTCGAGGAGCAGCATAAAAAAGGCAAGCTCACTGCGCGTGAGCGGCTTGCGCTTTTGCTCGATGAACATTCCTTCGAGGAGTTCGATATGTTCGCGCGGCACCGATCGAAGGATTTTGGCCTCGAAAAAAATCGTCCGCTTGGTGATGGCGTCGTGACGGGTTGCGGGCGCATTCATGGCCGCTTCGTGTACGTGTTCAGCCAGGATTTCACCGTTTTCGGCGGATCGCTCTCTGAAGCACATGCGGAAAAGATCGTGAAGGTGATGGAGATGGCGATGCGAAACGGCGCGCCGATTATTGGATTGAATGATTCCGGCGGCGCGAGAATTCAGGAGGGCGTCGTATCGCTCGGCGGATATGCCGATATTTTTTTGTTGAATACGCTGGCGTCCGGCGTGGTCCCTCAGATCTCCGCGGTGCTCGGCCCATGCGCGGGCGGCGCGGTTTATTCGCCGGCCATCACCGATTTTGTCTTTATGGCTGAAGGCACGAGCTATATGTTTGTGACCGGGCCAAACGTCACCAAGACCGTTACGCACGAAGACGTGACGAGCGAAGAACTGGGCGGCGCCACAACGCACGCTTCGAAATCCGGCGTCGCGCATTTTGCAATGCCAAACGAGTTGGAATGCCTGGAGGGCGTTCGCAAACTCCTAAGTTATCTCCCGCAGAATAATAAGGGAAAAGCTCCCGCCATCGACTCTGGCGATGATCCAGCGAGAATATGCAACCTGCTTAGTGACATCGTGCCGCAAAAGTCCCATCAGTCTTATGATATGAAAGCCGTTATTGAAGAAGTAGCAGATAAGGGAAGCTTTTTCGAAGTGCATGAGCAGTTTGCAACAAATATCATTGTAGGTTTTGCTCGATTAGATGGCGAATCCATTGGCATCATAGCGAACCAGCCGCTTTCGATGGCGGGCGTACTCGATATTGATTCCGCGACGAAAGGCGCGCGATTCGTCCGCTTTTGCGATGCCTTCAATATCCCGCTCGTCGTCTTCGAGGATGTTCCCGGTTTTTTGCCGGGCACCGATCAGGAGTGGCGCGGCATCATACGCCACGGCGCGAAATTGCTCTATGCCTTCGCCGAAGCAACGGTTCCCAAAGTGACCGTCATCACGCGCAAAGCTTATGGCGGCGCATACGACGTGATGAACTCCAAGCACATTCGCGGCGATGTGAACTACGCCTGGCCGAGCGCGGAGATTGCCGTGATGGGACCGAAAGGCGCCGTCGAAATTATCTTCAAAAAAGAAATTGCCGAAGCAGGAGATAAAACTGCCAGAGAGGAAGAGTTGACTGCGGAATACCGCGAACGCTTCGCCAATCCCTTCATCGCCGCCGAGCGCGGCTATATCGACGATGTGATCGAACCTTCGGAAACCCGCATCCGCCTCGTTCGCGCCCTAAAAATGCTTGCGGCAAAGCAGGATACGAATCCGTGGAAGAAGCATGGGAATATACCGCTGTAAGAGTTACCAATAGCGTTATGCCGAAGCAGCTATTTCGTATGGTAACTTATGACAAAGACACTTGGGAAAAAGGCGGGACGTCTGGAAACATTTTGGCTCGAAAACGGCGGGAAGTTCTACCTCGCCCGGACTACGCACGATGCCACGCAACCGCATGGTTCACGAAATGAGTAACGGCAATCGGTATGCGCTCGATTTCGATCGGAGGTTGGAGCGGGTGCCGCATGTGGTGGCGCGGGCTACCATTGCAGGAGGATTCATAAACGAGACCGTTTATGAATGCACGGAACCCACAATGGATAGAGTGGGTGTTAGGCTAATTTGTAAGTACAGCCACAACCTATACTGATATGCATTATAGTTATGAGAAAAGAGCCGTTGCGTTCATCGACCTTCTTGGTTTTTCCGAGAGAGTAAGAAATTCCATTACTCCAGAAGGGTTTTATAATATTTCAGAAATTTCACGTATTGTTGATTTATTGGATACATTTAAGAGAGGTGCGTCTGCCGCTTCAGCGCAATTTGATGGATTAATCAAGCCTCCCATGACGACACAATTCTCGGATTGTGTGATTATCAGTTTCGATCCAACTGAGCCTGGGCAAGTTTATCATAATCTTAATTACATTCAGAGTTTCTTATTAGAATTGCTGGAACTCAATGTTGCATGTAGAGGCTCGGTAGTATTTGGAGACATTGTACATTCCGACCAATTTGTTTTTGGACCTGCAGTTGTTGATGCTGTTGAAAACGAAAAATGTATTGCGGTAAATCCTCGAGTAATCGTAGATGAGAAAGTTATTTCCGTCGGCTCCAAACACCCCATGAGCCATAACACAGAAGCTTCTGAGCGAACGTTAATCACTGATCTCCTTTCAATCGAGGATAATCTTCATTTTATTGACATTGCTTCACCGGTTGCAGCACTGAAAGCCAAGGTTGTTCAGGGCTTCGTACAACAACATTATGATAACCTAACTCAACTTGAGAGTAATATGCGTTCACATTCGCAACCGAAAGTTGTTTCCAAAGGAGAATGGTTAGGAAAATACGTAACTACGTCACGCGAAAATCCCAAGCAGGTTATGGAGAACATAAACCTGATTAGTGTAGAAGGTTCTCGGGCTTGGAAGGATGTAACGTCACTCGAAGTTCAGGCCGTTGCAAAAGCTGCCTTTCATACAATTTTCTTAAATATGCAATGTCCGTTGACCCTACAATTCCCGATCGTCATCGACTGGAGCAGCGCATGGGGAGAGGGTGGACCTGTTACAAAGTACCTCCCATCGGAAGATAGGATAGTCACCTCGTTCGAGGGTGAAGCAGGCCAGTGGGGTAAATTTATTTTCGAATTGGGTCACGAATACGGTCATATCCTAATGAATTCTAGATTTTTGCCACTACGGGAGGCGGCATGGTTCGAGGAAACGTTTTGTGACATCTTTTCCAGATTTTGCTTGCAGGAAATGGAGAGCGCCTTGGACAAATTTCCTGCGCTCAACAATATATCCGGAATGCAGAGAGGTACTTTTTCAAACTACTTGTGGCAACATCGAAACCAAATGGATCGATCAGAGACCGGGACGAATCCGTTCCTGTCATCCTTAGTCACAGCGAAAATACAAGAGCTTAGAATTTGGGTCAACAGGTATGCTCTAGTTAATTACACGATTGTTGAGTCTTCACTTTTACCTATTGTGGCAAGCGTCACAGGGAGAGAAGCCTTGGCTCGCCTAAATTGGTCAAAGAACGCCGCAGCCAATGAAGCGGAATATTTTAGCAATTGGATTCAAGCGTGTCCAGATCCTGAAGTACCCAGAGCAATCCTCAGATTATTCGGATTTTGAGATTAACTGAATTCATCGCAGTTCAGTAATCTAATTGTTCGAATTCTATATCGTAGCTGAGGAAGATTTGCTTTGCACGGTATAGTGGAAGGTTATCCCCTCGATCTTTAAGGATGGTCACCAAACGTCGGATGTCTTGATTCGGCGTTCGCATACCAACTATCACCCTGTCGAATACATTGAGTGGAACTATAATCTTGCTTTTAGCGCCATCGGGCCATATAAAGCGATATTCCTTCTCGTATTCCCAGTGTGAATGCTTAACCACGAAGGCTCTTCCCCACTCGCTATCATCTTTGCTAAGCTTAATTCTGTAAGGAATAATTTCAGGGTAGTTATCCTGGTATTCAACGCAAACTCCATATGCTCCGCGGCATTCTTTTAAAACAGCAAAATAGAGCGGAATTGCTTTGTAGCCAATGGCAAAGCCAGTATGATTCTTTGAATAGTGGGCCCACATAAGCCTGTTGTCTTCGTAGGGGCAGAAGCACTGTATTCCCATCTTCGAAGCTACATGTCTGGTTCGCTTTAGATCTTTCTTTTGCGCAGCGGCTCGATCATTTGGGATTCTCCGAGCGAAATTTCGAAATGCCCTTTCAGTTGCCTCTGGGCCAGGCTGAAAATTGAGGTCATTTTTGGCTGCATCCCTAAAATATTCTAACACCTCTGGTTTTGCTGCTCCGCTATAATATAAGATGGGAATAGCACAATCATAGGGATCATTAAACGTAAGAGGGCTTGGAAAATACAATTCATTGTCGGCGAGCATTTTATGCCCGTAACCATTTCGGTCGAACTCACGGAATTTGAAGAGAAGCCGCCCTGGTGGTTTACCTTCCATGTTTACTTTAACGTTTGATTGTGCATTTTATTCCACCCAATTTCCCATACGCACCGTTTGACCGAAGAATTTTCAACTCCTCACAAATTCCGTAAGCAACGCATATTCGCCATCGTCCGCCGCATTAAGTATAATTACTCCGGCGGCTTGCAGACTTTGCAGGGGTGGTAATATTTTTTCGCAACGGAGAGCGGGAGGGGTATGGCGCTTTTGGAAAGGAAGCGGCAGCCGGCGCGGTGATATTTTGTTCCTCGCCTTGTGATATAGACCGTGTCCTCCGTCTTCCGTTCGACGCGCGCGGAGTCGGCGGGAATTTTCTGCGCCTGCGCGGCGATCGGGAACGAGCATTGTTGTTCCCCTCCCGCACGCGGGAGGGGTTAGGGGAGGGTGTGTAGTGTACCCAATGCGTTTGAATAAACGACACGCCCTCCCCCGGCCCCTCCCGCTGGTGCGGGAGGGGAGAATAGAAATAAATTTCAAAAAATCTTTCGGAACCGCTTGACATTTGCTTTTATAGTGTTTATATTAGCAGGGACTATGATGAGCACCCTTCGACAGGTTCAGGACAGGCTCTATTGGGCAATTATGAAGTATGAATTATGAAGTATGAAAAGGGGAGGCTGCGGGATAAGGAAAAAAAGCAGAGGAATTATGAATAAAAAATTCATAATTAGCTAAAACAGCTCAAAAAAGCCAGAGTTAATGAAGCACAAACGCGCGCCTGAATTTTCGAGGCTTGTTTCGGCTTGCTTTTCAAAGAAATATCCGAACGG
>Ga0307373_10012873_pt1 | contig 11802 bp, 10 predicted proteins | sample OX2MG_FD_202534 | JGI IMG/M metagenome (GOLD analysis project Ga0307373, IMG submission 202534) | Soil microbial communities from Risofladan, Vaasa, Finland - OX-2 | ecosystem: Environmental > Terrestrial > Soil > Coastal area > Acid sulfate soil | place: Finland: Risofladan, Vaasa | collected...
TGACCGGCCGCCGAAGTCCATAGCCACGCTGGAGGACCGCCTACGCAGCCGTTTTCTGTCCGGTCTGATCACCATCGTCCAACCCCCTGATCTCGAGACCCGCTTGGCCATTCTGAAGGCCAAGGCCGAGCACGAGCATGTGGACGTCCCCGACGATGTCCTCGACTTCATCGCCACCCATGTGAAGGAGAACATCCGCGAGCTCGAGGGCGCACTCATCAGGGTCACCGCCTTTGCCAGCCTCTACCGTCAACCCATGAGCCGAGAGCTCGCCGAGCAGGTGCTCTCCGACATCGTCTCCGCCGACCAGCCCCGTCGGATCACCCCCCAGGTCATTCTCGACGCCACCTCGGACACCTTCGGATTCTCCGTCGATGAGCTGTGCGGTCCGAATCGACGGCGCCCCCTGGTCACCGCGCGCCAGGTCAGCATGTACGTCTTCCGGGAGCTCACCGACTTCAGCTATCCAGCCATTGGCCGTGAATTCGGCGGGCGCGACCATTCGACGGTGATGCATGCCGTCGAGAAGATCGGTGGTTTGATGAAGGAACGGCACCAGATCTACAACCAGGTCACCGACCTGATCGTCCGGATCAAGAGCGGTTCGTGACCTGTTCCATTGGACTGCGTCTATCCGGAGGTTGTGCACTATCTGTGGATATCTATGGCTCAACCTGGGGCAATTCTGTGAACTCAAGTGAACTTGTCCATAACCTGTCACCCTCTGCCCCCCAACCCCTACACATTGGTGACATACAGGGGATGATCAGGGGATGAGCATCACCAGCTTGAGCTGGGACAACGTTGCTTTCTCCACAATCCACAGGGCTTATTACTGTCACTATTCAATTAGACCTATAAAGCAAAAGCGAGAAAGGACCTCCTGGTGAAGTTTCGATGCGAGCGTGACTCCCTGGTGGAAGTACTTACCACCGCTGGCCGTGCCGTCAGTTCACGCACATCAACCTCTATGGCACTGGGGGGAGTCAGGATCGAGTGCTCTGGCAACCATCTGGGGGTCGTCGGGACCGATCTCGATCTCACCGTGCACGTCTCGACCGAGGCCATCGGCATTGCCGACGGAGTGTGCGTTGCCCCGGCAAAGTTGGTGGCCGACATCGTTCGCTCCCTCGAACCGGGGGCGGTGACCATCGAGTCCGAAGGGGACAAGATCGAGATCGGCGCGGCGCGGTCTCGCTTCAGCCTGCGCACGTTTCCAACGGATGACTTCCCCTCGCTCCCCGAGCCACCCAAACCGGACACGTTCCTTCCGGCGCCGGCGCTGGCCGGTGCGCTCCGACAAGTGGTGCGGGCCGCATCCGGTGACGACGCCCGCCCGCTGCTGACCGGCGTGCTCATCGCCACTGAAGGAAGCGGCATCCGGTTGGTCGCCACCGACTCCTATCGCTTGGCCATGCGGGACATCGATGGAAGTGACGCACTGTCGGACAGCACACAGATCCTCGTGCCTGCTCGGGCCCTGGCCGAGTTGCAGAAGCTGGCCGTGCTGGGCTCGACGGCCAAGGAGAGCCGGGCGACGGCGGCCACCGCGGACGGCGTGCAGGCGGGCGGGGACGCTCCGACGGTCGGTCTGTCGGTGGGGGATCACGACGTCACGTTCACCGCCGGCGACGTCCAGGTGAGCACACGGCTACTGGATGGGAGCTACCCCGACTACCGCCAACTCATTCCGGCGGACTATCCCAACCGGCTCCACGTCGGCAAGGACTCCCTGCTGGACGCTTTGCGACGAGTCCGGTTGCTGGTACGGGACAACACCACGCCGGTCCGACTGTCCATGCGCCCGGGCGGCGTGGATCTGACCGTGGTGTCCCAAGAGGTGGGGGACGCCAGCGAGACCGTCGATGCCGACTTCGAGGGTTCGGAGCTCACGATCGCGTTCAACCCGACCTACCTGATCGACGGCGTGGAGGCGGTCACCGGTGACGAGGTGTTGCTCGAGACCGTCGATGCCACCAAACCTGCCACCGTACGGGCGGCCGAGGAGACCAACTTCCGCTACCTGCTGATGCCGGTACGGGTCTCGTAGTTCCTGCCCGCACCCCGTCGCTGTGCATCTCGTGTCGCTGGCCATCTCCGATTTCCGAAATATCGCCGAATTGACGATCGAGCCGGACCCAATGGCCACCACGGTCATCACCGGCCTCAATGGTGCGGGCAAGACCAGCATCCTCGAGGCGGTCTCCTACCTCTCCACGCTGCAATCGTTCCGCGGCTCGCCCCGCGAGGCCATGGTGCGCCGGGGAGCGGAGCGATCCATCCTGCGCGCCGAGACCCTGGTCGAGGGACGACCGGTGACCATCGAAGCCGAGGTATCGGTGTCGGGCCGGTCACGGGCCATGGTCAACCGGCAGAGCGTCCGGCGCCGCGGAGACCTCCACGAGGCGCTGCGGACCACCGTGTTCTCGCCCGAGGACATCGGAGTCGTGCGCGCCGGACCGGCTGAGCGGCGTCGGTTCCTCGATGAGACGCTGGCGGTGGTGGATCCGAAGGCGGCCCGATCGGTCGAGGAGGTCGAGAAGATCCTGCGGCAGCGGTCGGCACTTCTCCGCGGCGTGGGCCGAGCCCTGACCTCCGAGGTGGCTGCCACGCTCGATGTGTGGGACGCACGACTGGATGTGGCCGGAACCCTGGTGGTCGAGGCCCGCGAGGAGTTGGTGACGGCGCTGGCCCCGATCACCGAGGCCCACTACTCGCGATTGGCCGGTCATCCGACAAGCCTGGGTTTCGACTACCGCCGATCGTGGTCGGGCCGACTGCTGGACGCCCTGGGAGAGACGCGCACGAAGGATGTGGCCCGGGGCGTGTCGTCCATCGGCCCCCACCGGGACGAGCTGGAGCTGTCGTTGGACGGCCTTCCGGGTCGTACCCACGCCTCGCAGGGGGAGCAGCGATCGCTCGCCTTGGCCCTGCAACTGGCCGCCCACCAGCTGGCCACGGAACGACTGGGCTCCGCGCCCGTGCTCCTTCTCGACGACGTGTTCTCCGAGCTCGACCCGTTCCGCTCCCAGGCCCTGTTGGCCGGCCTACCGCCGGGGCAGACCTTGTTGACGACGGCGTTGCCGGCTCCTCCCGAGGTGGCTGCGGCGAAGATCTACGCCGTCGGAGAGGGCGGACACGTGGCCTCGGTGGCCACGCCGGGCCCCCGGTAGTGCCACGCTCGGCGAACGATCCGGACCCGGGCCCACGACCGCTCGACGCATCGCTCGACGCCGTTTCGAAGAAGCTCGGGATGGTGGACTCCCGCGGGCTGGGACGCCTGTTCGCCCACTGGCCCGAGATCGTCGGCCCGAGCATGGCCGAGCACGTGAAGCCAGTTCGACTCGATGCCGAAGCCCTCGTGGTGACGGTCGACCATCCGGCATGGGCCACCCAGGTGAGGCATCTGGGGGCCGGTCTCCTCGATCGGATTGCGACCGAGGCGGGCGTCGAGCGACCGGGCCGCCTGGAAGTCCGGGTTCGGAGATAATCGAACGTTGGAGAGCGGCAACCATCGGTCCGCTACGTCGCACCCGAGGGCTACACTGGGGACTTGGAATCGGGGGACCGCCACCGCCTCGGAAATGCGCCAAGCGCAACGCAGACGACCTCGTTGCACTGGTTCCCGATCAGTCAGTCGATGTTGGAAAGGGCGCGCCTGTGGCGCTGAAAACTGAGGACGAAGAGGTCACGTACGGGGCCGAGGACATCACGGTTCTGGAGGGTCTGGAGCCGGTCAGGAAGCGTCCGGGCATGTACATCGGATCGACGGGCCCGACCGGCCTCCACCACCTGGTGTGGGAGGTCGTCGACAACTCGGTGGACGAGGCCATGGCCGGGTTCTGCACGCAGATCGACGTGACGCTGCTGAAGGATGGAGGTGTCCGGGTAGCCGACGACGGGCGGGGCATTCCCACCGGGCCGATGAAGGAGCAGGACGGAAAGTCGGCCGCCGAGGTCGTGCTCACCGTGCTGCACGCCGGCGGGAAGTTCGGCGAGGGCGGAGGGTACAAGGTCTCCGGCGGCCTGCACGGCGTCGGCGTCTCGGTGGTGAACGCGCTGTCCAGCCGACTCCTGCTGGAAATCGACAGCGAGGGCGACCACCACGTGCTGGAGTTCGTGGACGGGGGCAACCCGACGGGCAAGCTCGAGGTCACCGGTAAGGCGCCCCGCGGGCGGACCGGGACGACCATCACGTTCTGGCCGGACGCGACGATCTTCGAGGAGATCGAATTCCGGGCCCAGACCGTGGTCGAGCGACTTCAGGTGATGGCGTTCCTGAACAAAGGCCTCGAGATCCGATTCGTCGACGAGCGTCCCGACGGCAAGGAATCCCAAGTCTTCAAGTACAAGGACGGCATCATCGACTACGTCCGTCACCTCAACGCCTCGAAGGAGGCGCTGTTCCGCAAAGTCAGCTCCTTGGAGCAGCGGGAGGAGACGATGGAGGTGGAGATCGCCCTCCAGTGGAACACGGGGTTCTACGAGAGCATCCACTCGTTTGCCAACGGGATCTCCACCATCGATGGGGGTATGCACGAGGAGGGATTCAAGAAGTCCCTCACCAACGTGGCCAACAAGTACGCCCGCGCCAAGGGAACGCTGAAGGAGAAGGACGACAACCTGCTCGGCGAGGACATCCGCGAGGGACTGACCGCCATCATCTCCGTCCGCCTCGAGGATCCTCAATTCGAGGGGCAGACCAAGGCCAAGTTGGGCAACGTGCCGGTTCGGTCGTTGGTTGAACGGGCCACCAACGAGAAGCTCGCCGAGTGGTTCGAGGAGAACCCCCGCGAGGCGGGCCAGGTGATCCAGAAGGGATTGCTGGCGGCGCGGGCCCGGGTGGCGGCCCGCTCGGCCAGGGATCTCACGCGGCGGAAGTCGGCCCTCGACGGGGCAGGCCTCCCCGGCAAGCTGGTGGACTGCTCGTCCCGCGATCCGCGCGAGTGCGAGCTCTTCATCGTCGAGGGGAATTCGGCCGGGGGATCGGCCAAGGACGCCCGGAACCCTCGCTCACAGGCCATCCTCCCCATCCGGGGCAAGATCCTGAACGTCGAGCGGGCCCGGATCGACAAGATGTTGAAGAACACCGAGATTCAGGCGCTCATCTCGGCTATCGGTGCCGGGTTGGCCGAGGACTTCGATGTCACGAAGATCCGCTATCACAAGGTCATCATCCTGGCCGACGCCGACGTCGACGGTTCGCACATCCGGACTTTGTTGCTGACGTTCTTCTTCCGTCAGATGAAGCCCCTCGTGGAGGGCGGGTTCGTCTACGTGGCTCAGCCCCCCCTCTATTCGACGTTGGTGGGCAAGGAGAAGATCTACCTCAAGGACGATCAGGCCAAGGCGGCATTCCTCGTCGAGCACCCCACCCACAAGGCCGATTTCCAACGCCTTAAGGGTCTCGGGGAGATGGACTTCGGCGAGCTCCGCGACACCACCATGGACCCCGGCCAGCGCTCCCTCCTCCAGATCGCGGTCGAACAGGCGGCCATTGCCGACGAGGTCTGCTCTGTCTTGATGGGCGAGGACGTGGACCTCCGCCGTCAGTTCATCCAGACCAATGCCAAGGACGTTCGCTTTCTCGATATCTGAGAAGGCCCGAACCGTTCGCCCGTAGCCCGGGCGGGTTCGTCAAAGACCAGTGACAACGGAATAGGAACACGGCATGCCAGGACGGGACAACGACGGTCGAGGTGGTTCGGACACCGAGGACGACACCTCGGGTTTCATCGAGCCCATCGAGATTCAAGAGGAGATGGAGCGTTCCTTCCTCGAGTACTCGATGTCGGTCATCGTCTCGAGGGCCCTACCCGACGTGCGGGACGGGCTGAAGCCGGTCCACCGCCGGATCCTCTACTCGATGTACGACCAGCGGCTCCTTCCCGACCGTCCCCACACCAAGTGCGCCAAGGTCGTCGGCGACGTGATGGGTTCGTACCACCCGCACGGGGACTCATCGATCTACGAGGCGTTGGCCCGCATGGTGCAGGAGTTCTCGATGCGCCACCCGCTGGTGGACGGGCACGGCAACTTCGGTGGGACCGGACCGGACGAAGGTCCTGCCGCGATGCGGTACACCGAGTGCCGGTTGGGATCATTGGCCCTCGAGCTCATGAGCGGCATCGATCAGGAGACCGTTGACTTCGCACCAAACTACGACGCCACCTCCGAGGAGCCGGTCGTCCTACCGGCCCGGTTCCCTAACATTTTGGTCAACGGATCCCAGGGCATCGCCGTGGGCATGGCCACCAACATCCCACCCCACAACCTCGGCGAGGTCATCGACGCCACCACCCATCTACTCGAGCACCCCGAGGCGACATCCGACGACCTCATGGAGTTCGTGAAGGGCCCCGACTTCCCGACGGGCGCCCTCATTCTCGGGCGTCAGGGAATTCTCGACGCCCTCCGGACAGGCAGGGGCTCCATCAAGCTGCGGGCCGTGGCGGAGATCGAGGAGGGTCGGGCGGGCGAGACCCGCATCGTGGTCACCGCGATGCCCTACCAGACGTCGATTGCGTCGGTCTCGAAGAAGATCGAGGACCTGGTCCGCGCCGGCGACCTCGACGGGATCGCCGAAGCCCAGGACGATTCGTCGGGCGGGAAGACCCGTCTGGTGATCCGATTGAAGCGCGACGCCAACGCCAACGTGGTGCTCAACAACCTGTTCAAGCAGACGCCCATGCAGACCACGTTCAGCGTGAACGCCGTGGCCCTGGTGGACGGAGTGCCCCGCACGCTGAGCCTGGCCCAGACGCTCACCCACTACATCGCCCACCAGGTGGACGTGGTGACCCGGCGGTCCCAGTTCCTGTTGGACAAGGCCAAGGCCCGGGCGCATGTGGTCGAGGGTCTGCTCAAGGCCATCGACATGCTGGACGCGGTCATCGCCGCCATCCGGGGTTCGGACGACCGCCCTGCAGCCCTCGAGGCGTTACGGGCTGCGCCGTTCGAGTTCTCGGAGGAGCAGGCCAACCACATTCTCGACATGACGCTGTCCCGCCTCACCCGGTTGGGCCGGACCAACCTCGAGGAGGAGTTGGCCAAGCTCCTAGAGGAGATCGCCGAACTGGAGTCGATCCTCGCCGATCCCGTGAAACTGCGTGAGGTGATCGCGTCGGAGTTGGGTGAGATCCGAGAGAAGTTCGCCAACGAGCGCCGAACGGTCATCACCCACGACCCGGGTGACATGAACGTCGAGGATCTGGTGGACGACGAAGAGCTGGTCGTCACCATGAGTCGGGCCGGATACGTGAAGGCTGTGTCGGCTGACGCCTTCCGAACCCAGGGCCGCGGTGGCCGCGGTGTTCAGGGGGCGAAGCTCAAAGAAGAGGACCTCATCGACGGCGTGGTCCATACGTCGGCCCACGCCCATCTCCTGTTGTTCTCCAATCGGGGCCGCGTATTCCGCCTCCGGGCCCTCGAGATCCCGATGAAGGAGCGGACCGCCCGGGGCACGGCCATCGTGAACCTGCTGCCGTTGGCGCCGAACGAGGTGATCCAGGCCATCATCGGCACCCGCGACTTCGCGGCCGACAACTACTTGGTCTTCAGCACCAAGTTGGGCCAGATCAAGAAGACGGCGTTCTCTGAATATGACAAGTCGCGGCGCGAGGGATTCATCGCCATCAATCTTCGGGAGGGTGACGAGTTGGTCCGGGTCGTCGAGACCCATGGCGATGACGATGTCTTTCTGGTCACCCAATCGGGCATGACCATTCGGTTCTCCGAACAGGACGTCCGGGCCATGGGCCGGGACGCCGCCGGAGTACGTGGTGTTCGCCTCAAGGCCGAGGACCAGGTGGTGTCCTGCGACATCGCTCGGGACGAGGCCGACATCCTGTTGGTCACCGACGCCGGCTATGGCAAGCGGACCAAGGTGGAGCGGTTCAACCGTCAGGCCCGGGGCGGACAGGGGGTGCGGGGAATCCGGCTCACCGCCAAGCGCGGACGCGTGGTGGCGGCCTTTATGGCTGGGCTCGAGGACGAGATCCTGCTCATCTCGACGTCAGGCGTGGTGATCCGCACCGCCGTTCGTGAGATCGCATCCCAGGGTCGGGATGCCACCGGAGTCAGGGTGATGAATCTCGACGGCGGTGACGCGGTCGCCGCAGTCGCCGCAGTCGCCGGCGAGGTGGCCGGGGAGGGGTAGCCAGCCTTCGGGTGCCGACGGACCGTGGTGTAGCGTCGTGCACCGGTTTGCGGGGCTATAGCTCAGTTGGTTAGAGCGCAGCACTGATAATGCTGAGGTCACAAGTTCGATTCTTGTTAGCCCCACCAGGTCAGGGGCACTTCTTCTAGGAAGGGAAAGTGCCAGTGTCCTACAGGAGTCCTACAAAAGGTCTTCCAGGCGGTAGCCTGGGGCCATGGCGAGGACCAGCAGTACGAGCCGACCTGGAACGATGCGCGAGCGCACGCCCGGCCACTGGCAGCTGCGCGCCTTTGCCGGGCCGGACCCGGTGACCGGCAAGCCCCGCCAGGTGTCCCGAACGTTCACGGGAAGCGAGCGTGCAGCCGCCAAGGCGCTCACCGCTCTCGTGGCGGAGGTCGGTGCCGGGAAGTTCAAGCGAACTACCGCCACGGTGGGGCAATTGCTTGACAAGTGGCTGGAATTCGCCTCGCAGCGGCAGCGCCCGCGGACCGTGTACGAGAACCGCTCGAAGATCAATAGCCGAATTCGACCGGTGCTCGGCGACCTGAGACTCGACAGGCTGGAGCCCGACACTCTCGACGGGGCATACCGGATGTGGCTCGAGCAAGGGCTGTCGCCATCGACCGTGCACCAGTACCACGCCATCCTCTCCGCGGCGTGCCGCCAGGCGGTGAAGTGGGGATGGATCGACAGGGCCCCAACCGACCGGTCCACACCACCGCAGCCCGTCCGCAAGGAGATGCTGGTGCCGACTCCGAAGCAGCTCTCCGACATGGTGAAGACAGCCGACGACGAGGATCCGGTGCTGGGCACCGCCGTGGCCCTGGCCGCGCTGACCGGGGCCCGAAGGGGTGAACTGGTCGCGCTTCGGTGGTCCGATGTCGATCTCGTCGTCGGTCGAGTGACCATTGCGCGTTCGCTCACCGTGGCACGGGGTGAGCAGCACACCGGGCCGACGAAGACGCACGCCAGCCGTGAACTAGCGCTCGATCCGATCGGTGTGGAAGTGCTGAAGCGGAGGTGGGCCTACATGGTCCAGCTGTCGAAGCGTGCCGGTTCGCACCTGGTGGACAACCCCTATGTGCTGTCGTACAACGCCAACGGGGGATTGCCGGCCAACCCGGACACACTGACCCATGGGTTCGGGAAACTGTGCCGGGCCATGGAGAAGCCGGCATTGGACAAGCTTCGGCTGACGCAGCCGAAGGCCACTCGTACAGAATTACCTGCGGGGGAGCGCTGGGACTTCCGGTTCCACGACTTGCGGCACTTCTCTGTCACGACGCTCATCGCTGCCGGGGTGGATATCCGCACGGTTGCCGAGCGGCACGGACACGCCAAGGCGACGATGACGCTCGATCGGTACGCCCATGCTCTACCGGAGCGAGATCGAGAGGCGGCCGGGCTGCTGGGTGCGGCTCTGACGCTCAGCCCATAGAGGTCCGGCGTTACCCGTACGCCGCGCTGCGGCCGATATCGGACTCGTACGACCGGCAGTTCAGTCGTCCGGGTCATCTCCGACCGAGTCCCAATAGTCGTCGTCTTCGAGGAAGTCGATGATCTCGATGTGGTCGGCAACCCGAATTGCAAAGAATCCCAACACGGGGAAGAACGTGCTCACCGTCATGTAGTAGCGGACAGGAGAGCCCTCGACCTCCATCAGCGCCTGGTCGAAGTAGCGGCTGAAATACTCCCGTGCGGCAGCGAGCGGCCCACGTTCAAAGTGGGAGAAGCTGGGTTCTCCTTCGATGGAGCCCTCGACCGGCCAGCGGTTTCGAGCCTTGGCCATCAGGTCAGCGCCTACCTCGACTCGGGTCGGTCGGGACACGGCTGCGGTGACCGGCCTAGCGAGCGTCAGGCAGGCTGGCAGCCAACTCTCGGGCCCGGCGGCGAGCAGCGTCACTCATGGCTGCTCGCCGTGGCAGGTACGCGGTCGACAGGGGGATGTCCTCGCCCTCCTCGACCATGATCCAACCCAGCTCCTGGTGCGACATCTCGGACACCTGGCTCGCCGTCTTGCCCCAGAGCGCGGTGATGACTTGATCGACGGTGCTCAGCTCCTGCTGGCTGAGGGCGTCAACCCTCGGCCCTCGCAGGGGGACGAGTCGATGTAGCGGCTTGCCGAAGTACTGGTCTACCTGGAGCCGGGCAGCCCCATCTGCGATCAACCGCTCTCGAACCGGGACCAGCTGTCGGGGAGCCGGCCCTTGGGGGAGCTTCTGATAGGAGACACCGGTGATCGGCACGCCGTGAGTTCGGATATGGGAGAACTCGGCGTAGAAGAGGACCTTGTTGACCTTCGTTGCCCCGCCGGTGGGGTCGTCCAGGAGCTGTCCTGCCGCGTACAAGATCAGCTCACCGAGCTTGTCTTCGTCCGGCTTGTCCCACAGCTCCGTCATCGTTCTCCATCCTCGCACGGGTGCAAGGGGCGGACCATGACCGAACATATGTTCGATTCTAGGACTAGGTGCCCCAGTTCAGCAAACCGGCCTTGTCTCGCACTGACTCGCGCGCGCGGTTGGTACCGGTGCCCACTGGCCGAACAGGAGTGGACATCCCGGCGATGATCGTCCGGTGTCGTTGGGCGAGTCCACTGCTCGATTAGTGGAGGTGTCCTTGGCCTCATGGTGGGTCGGCCTCACCGTGCAGGTACTTCTCCAAGCGAGGCACAGACACCCTCCATCGGGCTCCGATCTGAAGTGCGGGCGGGAAGCGGCCCGTTCGACAAAGGCGGTAGAGGGTGTCGGCGTGCAGTCCAACACGGCGAGCAGCTTCAGGGATGGAGATCAGATCGGCCATTGCCGCCTGGTCCTGATGGCTGAATGAGATGGCCACTACAACACGCTCGCCGGTGCCGCGACGATGCCACCGAGGTAGAACGGCCGTCGGAGGCCAACACGCAGGAGCCGTCGCGTGGAGTCACCCGACGTTCTACGGGATCTGTTCACCGGTGACCAATCGACGCAGAGCCGCGAGCTCCTTCCGGAGTCGTCGGACCTCGCTGTGGCTCGGACGACCAGTGGGCTCGGCACGGCGCTCCTCAAAGCGGGCGAACCATTGGGCACAGTTGCGCTCATCGCGAGAACGGGAACGAGCGACATCACGTGTCGTCCCCGCGAGGCGGCCGTCCCCATTTTCGCGTTGCCTGGAAGATGGAGTGCTGCTCATGCCGCACCACCCCCGGGGGGCGTCTCGAACCGCCTGACGAGCCGACCTCGGCGCAGAAGCTGCTCCACTGGTACGGGACGAGGACGGATCACCCGCCGGCTCTTTGGGCCTCCGGTTTCTCCACCGCCGGAGATCCTCAGTAGTCGCGCCGTCTGCGCCGGTGTAGCGACCAGCGGCACTTCGAAGCCGCTGGCGGTCACGAGCACGAGCCGTAGGTCGCCGGTCAGGCGCGCCTCATCTCCTGGCGAGTGACCGGATCCTTCGACGCCTCGGGGTCGACTCCTTCCGGATTCCCCTGCTGGCGTCAGGGCTCCCGATGGGAGCCCCTTACCCACCACCCGAACGGGACCTCGGTCTACGGCTGACGATGATCGGGACATCAGGCCTCCCTTGTTCGTGACAGGCGCCTCGTGCACCCGTCACGACTCATCCTCCAAACGGACGTCACCCCCAACGTCACCCTGGCCAGAAGACGC
>Ga0307373_10012875_pt1 | contig 11802 bp, 9 predicted proteins | sample OX2MG_FD_202534 | JGI IMG/M metagenome (GOLD analysis project Ga0307373, IMG submission 202534) | Soil microbial communities from Risofladan, Vaasa, Finland - OX-2 | ecosystem: Environmental > Terrestrial > Soil > Coastal area > Acid sulfate soil | place: Finland: Risofladan, Vaasa | collected...
CCGGTTTCTCGCGCTGCGCGCCGACAATATCAGCAATGTCGGCGCGCATTGCGTCTCGCTGTCGCCGCTGGCGAAAGGTGCGGGGCTCGTCACCGGCTCCTACGCCATTCCCGTGGCGAGCCTGCGTGCCCGCGCGGTCTTCACCCACACCGTGCCGACCAACACGATGCGCAGCTCGGGCCGGCCCGAGGTGAATTACGCGCTGGAGCGGCTGATCGACGCCGCGGCGCGCGAGCTCGGCATCGATCGCATCGCGCTGCGGCGCCGGAACCTGGTCCGGCCGGAGGCGATGCCTTATCGCAACGCGGTCGGAACGATCTACGACAGCGGCGATTACGAGAGCGCCATGGATCGCGCGCTCGCCCTTGCCGATTGGCCCAGCGCCGACCAGCGCCGCCGCGAGGCTGTTTCGCGCGGCAAGCTGCTGGGGCTGGGCCTTGCCAATTACGTCGAATCCTCGACCGGCGCCCCGCGCGAGCGCGCCGCCGTCTCGGTCACGACCGAGGGCCGCGTGCGGCTCATCATCGGCGCGCAGCCGAGCGGCCAGGGTCACGAGACCAGTTTCGCGCAGTTGCTTGGGGACATGCTGTGCGTGCCGGTCGAGAGCGTCGATGTGATCCTGGGCGACACCGATCTCGTCACCGAAGGCGGCGGCTCGCATTCCGGCCGCTCGATGCGTCACGGTGCGACGGTAATGGCGCTTGCCGCCGCGGCGCTGATCGAGAAGGGCAAGCGCATCGCCGCGCTGGCGCTCGAAACCACGCCCGAGCGGGTGACGTTCGACGCCGGCCGCTTTGCCGCGCCCGGCACCAGCCGCAGCTTCGATCTCTTCGCTTTGGCGCGCGCCGCGGCGCAGCGCAATCTGCCGGGCGATCTGCGCGACGGGCTTGCGGTGGTCGCGGATAACGAGATGCATACGCCGGTCTTTCCCAATGGCTGCGCCATTTGCGAGGTCGAGCTCGATCCCGAGACCGGCGCGGTCGCGATCGCGCGCTATGCCAGCGTCGACGATGTCGGGCGCTGCATCAATCCGCTGATCGTCGACGGCCAGAGCCACGGCTCGATCGCGCATGGCGTCGGCGAGGCGTTGTCCGAGCAATGCGTGAGCGACCCGCAATCGGGGCAGAAGCTCACCGGCTCGTTCCTGGATTACGGCATGCCGCGCGCCGGCGATCTGCCGAGCCTTCGCACCGAGATCGTCGAAATGCTGTCGCCGACCAATCCGCTCGGCATCAAATCGGCGGGCGAGGGGCCGACCACGGCCGCGCCGGCGGCGGTGGTCAACGCGATCGTCGATGCGTTGAGCGGCCTGGGCGTACACGACCTGCCGCTGCCGGCGACGCCGTCGGCGGTTTGGCGCGCAATCGAGAAGGCGCGAACCCGGTGACCGAGCAAGATGCGCAAAAGCAGCGCGCCGCCGAACGCGCGGTCGCCGAAATCCATGACGGCATGGTGCTGGGCCTCGGCAGCGGATCGACCGTTGCGTTCGTGCTCGAGGCGCTGGCGGCGCGGGTCGCGGCGGGGCTGAGGATCGTCGCCATTCCGTCATCCGAGCAGACCGCGACAGCGGCGCGGCGGCTCGGCATTCCGCTGACCGATTTTGCCGCGCATCGCCGCATCGATCTGACCCTCGACGGCGCCGATCAGGTCGTACGCGGCACGCTCGATCTGGTCAAGGGCCTCGGCGGCGCGCTGCTGCGCGAGAAGATGGTCGCGCTGGCGAGCGAGGCGGTGATCGTGGTCGCCGATCAATCGAAGCTGGTCGAGACGCTGGGCGGCAAGACCAGGCTGCCGGTCGAGATCACACGCTTCGGCGCGCCGGTGACGCTCGATCGCCTGACCGAGATCGCCGCGGCGCCGCAGCTACGACGGGCGGGGCACGAGCCCTTCGTCACCGATAATGGGAACTACATTGCGGATTGCAGCCTTGCCGAGATTGCCGACCCGGCGGCGCTGGATGCGCGGCTACGATCGGTCTTTGGCGTGGTCGCGACCGGGCTGTTCGTCGGTCTGGCGACGATGGCGGTCATCGGCACGCCGAGCGGGGTCGAGCTGCTCCGCCCGACGCCCGTAAATTTCTAAGCCCACAACAACAGGAGGTAGCAACATGGCTTTGTTCAAGACGCAGAACGATCTCAAATCCAACACCAAGACCACGGTGATCGAGCTGCTCAACGTGCGGCTCGCCGAGGCGATCGATCTCGCGCTGCTGACCAAGCAGGCGCATTGGAATTTGAAAGGGCCGCAATTCATCGCGGTCCACGAGATGATCGATACCTTCCGCACCGAGATCGACGGCCATGTCGATACGATGGCCGAGCGGATCGTGCAGCTCGGCGGCACCGCGCTAGGGACGACGCAGGCGGTGGCGAAAGGCACGAGCCTCAAGCCCTATCCGACCGACATCCACAAGATCAAAGACCATCTCGCCGCGCTGATCGAGCGCTACGGCAAGACCGCGAATGCGGCGCGCGCCGCGATCGCCGAATCCGACGATGCCGGCGACAAGGACACCGCCGACATCCTCACCGCCTATTCGCGCGCGCTCGACAAATCGCTGTGGTTCCTCGAGGCGCACACGCAAGAGCCGGAATAAGGTCGGACCTGCCGTCGCTGCGAGCAGACCGTTAGGTCGACCAAGCAATCCAAGGCCGAACGTGTCGCTCTAGATTGCTTGGTCCTTCTGGCTCGCAAATGACGAAGGTACGGCACTTCCGCATCTTTCTTTCCATCGCCCGCAATTCGGCGGGCGACGGCATGTCGCGCTACATCGCGTCCTGTTCTCGCGCGCGCGGTCAGGCACTATGATCCCCGATCGGGCGCGCCAAAGGGGAGGGAAGACGAATGAGCATCGTAGCGCGGATCGTTTTGGGGTTGCTGCTGCTGTCTTGCGCGGCGGCGGCCGCAAAAGCCGAAGCGATCAAGATCGGCGTCGTGCGGACCTTGGCCGTCGGTCCGATTTTCGTCGCCGACGACCGCGGTTATTTCCGCGACGAGGGTCTCGATGCGACGATCGTCTATTTCGATGCGGCGCAGCCGATTGCCATTGCGGCGGCTTCGGGCGACATCGATTTCGGCGTCACCGGCATGTCGGCCGCGTTCTACAGCCTCGCCGGGCAGGGCGTCTTGAAGATCATCGCCGCCGGTAATCGCGAAATGCCCGGCTTCAAGAACGCCGGCTACCTCGCCTCCAACCGCGCTTACGAGGCGGGGCTGACATCGCTCAAGCAACTCGCCGGCCGCACCGCCGCGGTGACGCAGGTCGGATCGCAACTCCACTACGATCTTGGCCTCGCCGCCGAGAAGTACAAGATCGACCTCAAGGACATCCGCGTCGCCGCTTTGCAGTCGAACACCAACATGAGCTCGGCTTTGGCAGGCGGCCAAGCCGATCTCGGCGTCTTTCCGGTGACGCCGGCGATGCGGCTGCTGTCGCGCGGCGATGCGAAGCTCTTGGGCTGGGTTGGCGACGAAGTTCCCTATGGCCAGCCCAACACGGCGTTCACCTCATCGAAGATCGCAAACGACCATCGCGCGACGGTCGAGCGTTTCCTGCGCGCGTTCAAGAAAGGCGCGCGCGATTATCACGATGCCTTTGCCGATGCGAGCGAGCACCGCCGCGACGGCCCGACCGCCGACGCGATTCTGGCGCTGCTCTCGACATACACGCATCAGCCGGTCGAGCAGATTCGCGTCGCCATACCCTGGCTCGATGCCGAGCTGCGCCTCGACAGCCAGGACATTCGCCGCCAGATCGACTGGTTCCGCGCTCAAGGCGAGATCAAGACTCCCGTCAACGCCGCCGAGATCATCGACCAGCGCTACGTCGTCGCCTTGCCGGGACGGGAGTAGAGTTAGCGGGAGCCGCGGTCGCCTGAAGGCGCGGGCTAACACTTTAGAGTTTCGTCATTGCGAGGAGCCCCTTCGACGAGAGCTCAGGAGCGACGAAGCAATCCGGTGTGTCCGCCGACTGGATTGCTTCGCCCTCATCCTGAGCTTGGCGAAGGACGCTCGCAACGACAATGTTTCGTTATCGAGATTCAATTTCTATCGATTTTCATTTCTTACCAACCTCGCTAGCCAGTTTCTTTTCCATCGCGCGCACTTCGGCGCGGGCGATGGAGCGGAGATGGACCTCGTCGGGGCCGTCGACGATTTGCAGATAGCGGCCATGCGTCCATATGTCGGGCAGCGGCGTGTCCTGGGTCAGGCCCTTGGCGCCGAACACCTGCATCGCGCGGTTGGCGATCGCGACCTCGATGCGCGGCACGATCACCTTGATCAGCGAGACCTCGCGTCGCGCCGCCTTCGCGCCGAACTGATCGATCAACCACGCGGTTTTGAAGACGAGGAGCCGCGCCTGCTCGATCTCGATGCGCGACAGCGCGATCCATTCGCGGATCGTGCCGTGCTCGTGCAGCATCTGGCCGAAGGTGCGGCGCTCGAGGCTGCGCCCGATCATCAGCTCCAGCGCCAACCCGGCGGCGCCGATCGCGCGCATGCAGTGATGGATGCGCCCCGGGCCGAGCCGCGCCTGCGCCAGTGCGAAGCCGCCGCCTTCCTCGCCGAGCAGCGCGTCGGCCGGCACGCGCACATTCTCGAACAGCACCTCGCAATGGCCGTTGCCATGTACCTGATGCATCACCGGCGGATTGCGCACGACGCTGAGGCCGGACGCATCCGCCGGCACCAGCACCATGCTCTGGCGGCGATGCGCTTCGGCACGCTCGGGACTGCTCTGACCCATGACGATGAACAGCCGGGTGCGCGGATCGGCGGCGTTGGTGATAAAAAATTTGCGGCCGCTGATCACCCAATCGTCGCCGTCGCGCTTGATCGAGGTACGGATGTTGGTCGCGTCGGAGGAAGCGACATCGGGCTCGGTCATCGCGAAGGACGAGCGGATGCGGCCTTCGAGCAGCGGCGTCAGCCATTGCGCCTGTTGTGCCGGCGTCGCCGCGAGATGTAAGAGCTCCATATTGCCGGTGTCAGGCGCGCTGCAATTAAAGACCTCGGACGCCCAATCGATCCGGCCCATGATCTCGGCGCAGGGCGCGTAATCGAGATTCGATAGTTGCGTGCCCGGCTCGTCGGGCCTGAGGCCCGGGAGGAACAGATTCCACAAGCCCTCGGCGCGCGCCTTGGCCTTAAGCTCTTCGACGAAAGGCGGCGGAAAGATGCCTTGATGCTCGCATTCGGCGTAGTCGGCGTCGCGCGGGGCGACATGGGTGTCGATGAATTGCTTGACCGCCGCCTGCATCCGCTGCGACTTTTCCGAGAACGCGAAATCCATGACGCCGCTCCGGCTTGTGCCCTGCCGATGGTATCATGCGAAGCAGCAGTGCGGGTCAACCCCTCAGATCGAAAGTGCGGTAAAACATGTTGCATAACCAACCTGCGCCCTTGCGGCTCGCTCACAAGGACGAGGAAGGCGTTTTCTGGCATCCTCCGTCGATGCCACGCGCAATTTTCTTCATCCTGAGCGAAGTCGAAGGACGCGCGATACTCATGCAATTTCGCTTTGTAGCACTGTTGATACTGCTGGCATCAATCCTCGTGCCGGCTCTCGCACACGCGCGCGACGTGAACGTCTCGACCGTGCCGCAAATCCTTCTCGCCATCGCCGACGCGAAGGCCGGCGATATCATCACGGTCGCGCCGGGCCGCTACGAATTGCCGGGCTTGCGGCTCACCGCTAGCGGCAATCTGCAGCACAAGATCGTTCTGCGCGCGGCGCGCCCCGGCACGGTCGAGCTGCGCTCGGCCGCGGTCGAGTTCATGAAGATCAGCGGCTCGGATTGGGTGGTCGAGAATTTCGACATCGCCGGCATCTGCGCCTCCGACACCGATTGCGAGCATGCCTTTCACATCGTCAGCCACGCCGATCGCACGCTCATCCGCGACAATCGCATTCGCGACTACAACGCGCATATCAAGGGCAATGGCGAAGGCGGCTATTTCCCGAGCGACGTGGTGATCGCGGGCAATATGCTGTTCGACACGCGGCCGCGCGTGACCGACAACCCGATCGCGCCGGTCGATGTGGTTGGCGGCTCGCGCTGGATCGTGCGCGGCAATCTGATCGCCGATTTCGCCAAGCGGCTCGATCATCCGCCGGTGCGCACGGATGATTGGAGCTACGCGATGTTCTTGAAAGGCAATTCCGAGAACGGGCTGATCGAGAACAACGTCGTCGGCTGCATCATCGACGCGCCGCCGACGCCGTCGATCCGCGGCATCGCGCTGGGCGGCAGCGGCACCGGCCATAATGCGGGCCTCTGCGACCGGGGCGACGATTGCACGACCGAGCATCGCCACGGCACGATCCGCGGCAATATCGTCTTCAACTGCCCGGCGGAGCCCGGCATCTATCTCTTTAAATCGGCCGATACGCTGATCGCCCGGAACATTGTGATCGCAACCGCCGGCATCGAAGCCGTATCGCCCGAGACCAGTGCGCGGCTCTCCGGCAATCGCTTCGACGGCGCGATCGTCGTCCAAGACGGCGCGACCATCGCCGGCGCGAACGACAATGTTGTCCTGACCAAAGAGGAAGCGAGGCAGCGCGATCTCTTGCCGTTGCTCGGCAAAATGTCGCCGAAGCCGGGCAGCGACCTCGCTCGCGCGGCGCGGCTGGTCGCGCGCTATCGCACCTACCGCGCCGCGCTGACGAAGCGATAGGCGCCGTCGTCGGGCGGGTTGCTCGCCGGCCGCGGCGCGACGCCGAGCGGGTAGAGATTCTCGTATTCCGGCATCAGCTTGAAGCCGTTGACCTGCTGCATGTCGACGCCAGCGCCGATCGCGGGCGAGCCCGGCTTCAAGTGATAATCGAAACGGCTGGGATCGACGAAGCCGATGTCGCGCACCACGCGATTGCCGCCGCCGCCATTGGCGTCGAGACCGCTGGTGCTGCCGCCGGCGATGACGTTGTTGATCAGCCGCCCATTGCCCTGCAGCGGCACGCCCGGCCCGGCCATGATGTTGTCGGCGACGACCGTCGTGCCGGGCGATCGCGAATGGACGAAGATGCCGCTCGAGCGGTCGAGCACCATCGTGTTGCCGACCACATAGACCTCTTGCTCGGGCAGGGTCGGGCCTTCCATCGCGATCGCGATCATCGTGTAATTGTCGGCCTTGGGGCCTTTCTCGATCACGTTGCCGATGATGTAGCCGCGGCCGCCATTCGACATGTCGATCGAATAGCTCGCGGTGCCGTCGGCGAAATCGAGGATACGGTTGTAGAGGATGTAGTCGTTCTCGGCGCGCGTCTTGATGTGATGGCCGATGGTGGTGTCCTGGAACACGCTGCCGCGCACGAACAGCGTGCGGATGTGGTTGATGTAGATGCCGTGCGTCTGGCCGCTCTGCGTGCCGTTATGGACGAAGGCCGAGCTGTCGATGACGATGTCGCTGTCGGCATTGTCGGCGGCGAGGATGCCTTCCTGATTGTCGTGGAAATAGCAGTTGAAGATCGTCAGATTGGCGCCCTCGGCGCGGATGCCGGCGCCGTTGTTGTCGCCGACCTTTGCGCCGGAGAACTCGATGTTCTCGATCCGGATGTTGTTGCCCGCGGTCACCCAGATGCCCTTGCCCTGGGCGGCCTCGCCGTCGGCATCGAGATGCGGGCGTCCGCCGACGCCGCGGATGGTGAGGTTGCTCGCCTTCCAGACCGCGACATCGCCGAGGTAATTGCCGGCATCGATCTCGATCGTGTCGCCGTCCTTCGCCTGGTCGGCGGCGGCGTGGATGGTCTTGATGTCGCGCGATGGGCCGACGCGCAGCACGCGGCCGCTGGCATGCGGCTGCGTGCCGGCCTCCGCCATCGAGGGCGGCGGGACGAGCGACGCGGTCGCGGCCGGCTGCGGCACGCCCGGCACCGGCGGAACGCCGCGCATCGCGCCCAGATGGGTCGGCGCGGCCGTGGTGAGACCGCGGCTGGTCTGGCTAGCAAGACCGGGCCCGAAAGTCATGGATGCGACGTCTTGCGGATCGATCGGCAAGGTGAAGCTGCGGCCGTCCTTCAGATGGATGGTCATTTCCGCGAGCGCGGGGATGGCGAAGGAAGCTGCCAGCGCCGCCACCGAAAGAATTGTGCCGAGCCGATTCATGAGTTCTTGACCATAAAGATGAGGGAATCCTGGCACCCAGCCTGCGCCAAAGTCTTTGACGGACCGTAAAGCCGTGCCGGCCGGGCGTGAGTTTGCCCTGCGGCTGTGATAGTCTCGGAGACGAGCCGGACACCGGCCGCGGTCGCGGGATCGACCGAGAAATGGGGTGCGGAAATGGCCTATCGCGTGACCGCAACGGGCAAGCCGTGACGGGAGACGGCGCAACCTTCGACACTATCATCGTCGGCGGCGGCTCGGCGGGCAGCGTGCTGGCGAACCGTCTCTCGGCGCGCTCTGGCCATCGCGTGCTGTTGATCGAGGCGGGGATCGACACGCCGCCCGGCCAGGTGCCGGCGGACATCCTCGAGATGTTCCCGAAAGCGGCGCTCAACCCCACCTATAAATGGATGAAGCTGGTCGCCTACACGCAATCGCTGCGGCGCAATTATCCGCGGCCGCCCATGCCGGTGCTCTACGACCAGGGCAAGGTGATGGGCGGCGGGTCGAGCATCAACTACCAGGCCGCCAATCGCGGCGCGCCCGAGGATTACGACGAATGGGCCGAGCTCGGCGCGGCCGGCTGGGGCTGGCAGGGTGTGCTGCCCTATTTTCGGAAGCTCGAGGACGATGCCGATTTCGGCGGCAGCGCGCTGCACGGCAAGGGCGGGCCGCTGCCGGTGCAGCGGATGCGGCGCGAGGATTGGTGCGGCTACACCAATGCCGTGGCGCAGGCCTTGGAGAAAGCGCAGCTTCCTTATCTCAAAGACCAGAACGGCGCCTTCGTCGACGGCTATTTCGCGGCGACGCAGAACAACCGCAATGGCCAGCGCGTCTCCGCCGCTCTCGCCTATCTCGGCGATGATGTCCGGCGTCGCGCCAATCTGCGCATCCTGTCGCAAAGCCAGGTGCAGGCGCTGCTCTTCGACGGCCGCAAAGTCACTGGCGCGACGGTGCAAACGCCGCGCGGCGTTGAGACCTTCCACGCCAACGAGATCATCCTCTCGGCCGGCGCAGTGCATTCGCCGGCGATGCTGCTACGCGCCGGCATCGGGCCGGCGGCGCAGCTCTCGGCGCTCGGCATCAAGGTGCTGCACGATCTCCCGGGCGTCGGCGACAATCTGCGCGATCATCCCGGCATCGGCCTCCTCGCTTACATCACCAGCGGCGCGCGCGGCGCTCCCGAAAGCCGGCCGCTGCAGATCTCGTTCCGCTATTCCTCGAAGATCGCGGATTGCCCACCGAGCGACATGTTCACGGCGGTGTTCGGCCGCGGTGGCTGGCACGGCGTCGGGCGCCGGCTGGGCATGGCGATGACCTGGGTCAATAAATCCTATTCCGCCGGCCGCGTCAGCTTGCAAAGCACGAATTGGCAGGACGAGCCCAAGGTCGAGCTCAATTATTTCGACGACCAGCGCGATCTCGCGCGGCTCAAGAGCGGATTGCGCTTCCTCATCGAATTGTTCGACGCGGCACCCGTGAGGCAAGCGACGCGCACCCCGATCGGCTTCCGGCTGTCGCCGCGGGCGCGCGCGGCCGCCGCCGTCAATTTCAAGAATCAGATGAAGATGGGCGCGGCGGGCTTGCTGCTCGACGGGCCGGCGGCGGTGCGCGATGCGATCATCCGCGACAAGATCAGCGAGGCGCCGCCGCTGTCGGATATGATCGCCGATGACGGCGTGCTCGAGGATTTCGTGCGCGCGACCGCGATGGGGATCAAGCATCTCTCCTGCACCTGCCGCATGGGCCATGACACCGACCCCAAAGCGGTGACGCGCACCGACGGCACGGTGAAGGGCATCGGCGGCTTGCGCGTGGTCGACGCCTCGATCATGCCCAATCTGCCGCGCTGCAACACCAATCTGACGACGCTGATGATCGCCGAGAAGATGGCGGATAAGGTATTGAGTTCATAAATATCCCTCTCTGCCCTTGGGGGCGGAGAGCGCAGGGTGAGGTGGGGGCTCAGCGCGCCCCGTTCGATAGCGTGCGGTTCATCGACCCACCTCATCCTAAATTCTTCGCCGCCCGCGCACGGGCGGAGAAGGACTTGGAGGGAGACAATCATGGTCGAGACGATCAAGGACGACGAAGTCGGGCTTTATGCCGATTTCGACAATCGCGCGCGGCGCGCGGCTTTGGCGACTCAGCAGCGGTCCGCGCGCACGCTCCCGATCATCGATTTTGCTGCCTATGCGCAAAACGGGGGTCTGGTTGAGCGAACGCGCGTCGCCCGCGCGCTGCGCGCCGCCTGTATCGATACCGGCTTTTTCTATCTCGCCAATCACGGCATCACCCAGGCCGAGCTCGATGTCGCTCATGCCTGGGGTCTGATGTTCTTCCAGCAGCCGCGCGCCGAGAAGGCGAAGCTCGACAAGAGCAAGCACATGGATGGCGGCGTGCTGCGCCTTGGTCGCTGCCTTCGTGCCTTTCGGCACGGCGTGCCGCGCCGCCGGCAATCCGATCGACGGGCCGCCATCGATGCGAATGAGCGCGAAATGCGGCGCGCTGTCGATCTCGATCGTGAAGCCGAGCAGCTTGCCGTAGAAGGCGACCGAGGCAAAGGGTGACCTCGTCCTCACCCTCGTTGCCGCCTCGCGCGAGCACGTTGCTCAGATCGAGGCCCCTTGCCTGCGTCCGCCATCCTGCGGCGACCTTGCGTCGACCGCGTACAGAAGCACGACGCCCGGGTCGCTCAATCAAATCAATTGACATCCCATGCTCCAATCACAGAAGGGTGAGGAGCGAGAAATGACCTCATCCTGAGGAAGCGTGTAACGCCGTCTCGAAGGATGAAGTTAGCGCGCATTTTAAGGGGAAAGCGCGGGCATGGGCGATTTCGGCAATGCGGTCGGGCTGGCGCTCGCGCCCATGCTGCGCGGCGATCCCGATCTCTACGCGATCGTGCGTCTGTCGCTTTGGGTCAGCCTCAGCGCGGTGGCGATCGCGCTGTTGGCTGGGCTGCCGGCGGGCGCGGCGCTCGCGGTCTATCGGTTTCCCGCACGCCGCGCGGTGGTGATCCTCGCCAATTCGATGCTCGGTCTGCCGCCCGTCGTCGTCGGCCTCGCCGGCTATCTGCTGCTGTCGCGGTCCGGGCCGCTCGGCCGGTTCGGGCTGCTCTATACCCCTGGCGCGATGGTGGCCGTGCAGACAGTGCTGACGCTGCCGATCGTGGTCGCACTGGTGCATCGCGCCGCGCAAGAGCAATGGGCGAGGCATGGCGATGCGCTCCAGGTCGCCGGCGCGACCCGGCTCAAAATCCTGCCGCATCTGCTGCTGATCGCGCGTCGGCCGGTGCTCACAGCGCTCCTGGCGGCGCTCGGCCGCGCGATTTCCGAAGTGGGCACGATCATCATCGTGGGCGGCAACATCGCCGGCGTGACGCGGACGATGACCACGACCATCGTGCTCGAGACCAGCAAAGGCAATCTTCCGCTTGCGCAGGCGCTCGGCTTCATGCTGATTACGCTCAGCGTTGCTCTGAGCGGTGTCGCGTTCGCCATCGCCGACCGGAAGGATTCCCGATGGCTCGATTTTTGCTCGCCGTCATGATCGTTTTCGCGGCTGGCCTATTTCTGGTGCCGCGGTTGGCGCGCGCCGACGATAAATACATCGTCCTTGCCTCGACCACCTCGGTGGACAATAGCGGGCTGTTGAAGCATCTGCTGCCGATCTTCAAGCAGGCGAGCGGCATCGA
>Ga0307373_10012876_pt1 | contig 11801 bp, 17 predicted proteins | sample OX2MG_FD_202534 | JGI IMG/M metagenome (GOLD analysis project Ga0307373, IMG submission 202534) | Soil microbial communities from Risofladan, Vaasa, Finland - OX-2 | ecosystem: Environmental > Terrestrial > Soil > Coastal area > Acid sulfate soil | place: Finland: Risofladan, Vaasa | collected...
CCACGGCCGGCGACGGCGGCCCGATCTGGTAAGTGCCGGCCGGCAGCCCCAGCGTGGTCAACGTGGCGGCCGGCGCCGGAGTCGGCGTGGGCGCCGGGGTCGGCGCCGGCGTGGGCGCGGGAGTCGGCGTGGGCGCCGGGGTCGGCGCCGGCGTGGGCGCGGGAGTCGGTGTGAGAGGCGGGACGCCGACCGTCGTCGGATTGCGGAGCCAGGCCTCGGCGCAGGTGGACATGATCCAGGCATGGTCGACGAAACCGATCGTCTTCCAGGTGTAGACCAGATAGCCGCTGCCGCCGGCCAGCGACGGCGGCATTTGCACGCCGAGCTGCGAGTAGAGATATTCGGCCGGCCCGTGGCCGCAGATCGAAACACAGTGATCGGTGTTGGGAAAACTGCCGTTGCCGACGGCGAACCAGCCTTGCGTGTTGCCCGCGCCGCTCGGCAGCGCGGCGGCGTCGATCGCGATCTTCACCGGTCCGAGATCGATCGCGGTCTGCAGCAAAGCTTCGTTGCTGTAATCGACGGAGCTGTAAGGGCCGTCGTCGTAAGTTTGCGCGCCGGCGGCCAGGCCCTCGGTCTGCATCGCGGAGAGCACCGTCACCAGGTCGGAGCCGTTCAGCACGCCGTGCTGGGTCGCCCAGCTCACGGCCTCGCTCGCGGGCAAGAAAATCTCGGGCGAGGAGCAGGCTTTCGCGAAGCACTCTTCGGCGGTCACACAGTCTCCGTACCGATCGTTGCCCCACATATCGAGTTGGGCCGGCACGTAAGCGATTTGCGGCAGCGGCGCCTGGGTGGGCTTGTGCCGCGGCGCGCTCAGCACCTTGTGCAGCGGAGAGCGGCGCGCGCCGCGGGGAAACGGACCGGCGGCCGGCGCGGGGCAGACGGCGGCGGCCAGCAGCGAGCAGGCCAAGAGCGAGGCAAGGAAGTGTTTCATGGGTCGGGTGTCTCAGGGGGGAGGAAGCGCGGGGCTCACGGTGAGCCCCGCCCCTTGGGAATCGGTCAGGCGTGCTTCAGGCAGGCGAGGGGAAAGTGGAAAGTCTGCAGCGAGTCCGCCTCGTTGAAGCGCTCGCACACGGTCTCCGTCTTAGCCGCTCCGACAAAGACGACCGTCATCGGCGGGCCGCCGCTCTTCAGCTCCACCACGTCGCCGACCTCGATCGGCGCGGGGAGGAGAGTGAGCTCGAAGCTGATTGAGCCGTTCACGAAACTGCAACACGCCATCTGGGTTTCTCCTTGAAAGATTCGACGATTTTCGGACCGGCCGCCGCAACCAACGGGACTGGCGGCATCCTCGTGGGGCAGCTCTTCTTTGCGTGCAGCCCGTTGGCTGCGGCGGCGGGTCCGCGCGTTCAGGCCGCGGCGGCGGCTTCCAGGCAGCCGCTCCACCAGCAGGCCTGGTCGTCCATATAATGGTGCGTCACGCCGCGGACGAGCACGCCGGGATTGACTCTGGTGCGCCGCGGATCGGCGGCCACAACCGGGTGGCCCATCGGGAAGCCGCTGCGCTGGTAATACCAGCTCACTTCCCGCACGTTTTCCGGCACGACGATTTGCCACACGGGCAGCAGTGCCGCCCCCGCCAGCAGCCGCAGGCGCGGCCGATAGACCGCGTCGCACAAGACCGCGCGGGCGATCTCGAGGCCCCGCTTTTGCAGCTCGGCGGCGAGCCGCGGAAAGCCCCAGCCGCCGCCCCAGGAATAAGCGAACACGTCGACGCGCGGCGGCGGGCCGGCCGGCCGGAACCGCCAGATCAGTTCGGCCAGGCCTCGCCAGTCGTAATTCCAGGGCTCGAGCAGCACCGGGGTCTGGCCGTCGGCTCGCTGGCGGCGGAGCGAGTCCCAGAGCTGCTGGCAGCCATTGGGCCGTTCGAGGTCCTGCGTGAAGCCGGAAATCACGACCTGCCAGGCGGCAATTCCGCCCGGCGGACGCCGGAGGCTGCAGGTTTTCGACGCGGCGATCACAAGATCCAGGCTAATTGGCCGCCGCCGGCCGCGCGGCCCGTTTTTGCACTTTTTTTCCGCCGCGGCGCGCCTGGCGGAACGGATCTCGGCGGAACGGATCTCGGCCACGGATGGAACACGGATGGAACACGGATTTTTTTGAGAATTCATCCGCTCCGTCGGCGCCTGCTGTCCCGAAAACACCGGGTGCTACCTAATGCGGCACCCTACCTGTGGCATCCCGCTCATCGCCGCGGGCAAGCGGGGCGTCAGGACAGTAAATCGAGCGCGTCGAAAAGCTCGATGTCGAAATCGTCTGGCGAGCACCCGGACAGGGCGCGCGCCCACTCGAATCCCGATACGAAACCCTCGCGAAGGATCGAGCGCTCGCCCATCGAGAGCAGCGCGCGCAGTCTGCGCTTCGCGAGGCCTTTTGATCGCGGATTCAGTTGCGGCCGCGGCGGCCGTCGCGGCTGAGCTTGAGCTTCCTCGGCGTGCGCGGAAATTGCGCGCTCGATGTACCCCCGGTCGCACTCTGTCAGCTCTGACAGCGAAACCAACGCTAGCCCTGGGAAGGTCTCCGGGGGGCGGTAAAAAACGCGCGGCGGCTCCTCGTCGGGCGTAGGTAACGGCGCGATTCGGCGCTCCAGCGCTTTGAGCTGGCCACGCGCAATTGCCGCACGCCGCTCGTAAAAACGGACACGGTCGCGAAGTCTCCTCACTTTTTCGCTCATCAAGGCTCCTTGTGATCTTTCTGATCTTTAGCGCCGAACCACAAAGAGTGGTGGCGCGCTTGCGCGTCCCTGTCCACCGTCTACCGTCTACCTCACTTCGGCTTGGCTTTCTTGCGCGGCGCGGCCGGCGCCGGGAGCCCGCGCCAGACCTGCACGGCGTCCCAAAAAAGGCGACTTACCGCGACGGCATCCCATCCGGGCGGCAAAGCTTTGAGGTCGAGCGTGTCGAGATAGCGGCAGACGATTCGTTCGATCTCCTGGCGGAGCTCGGCCTCGGCCTTGGGCCGGCCGTTTTTGCCGGCGATCGCGGCCGCGATGCCCTGCTTGCCGCCGGCCACGGCCCGCTTGATCTCCTCATCCGGCAGCGCCGCCAGCGCGGCCGCCTCGTCGCGCGTGATCACGTTCAGCTCCGCCTTCTTGCGGCCGCTGGCCGCGGCGATCTTCGCCTTCTCGGCCTGGGCCTTCGCCGCACGCTTGACGGTCGCCGGCGAGACGCCGTGCTTCTCCGCCACGACTTCCGCCGCCTTCTTTGCGCGGCCGGGCTTCGCCGGCGCCGGCAGCGACGCCCGCCACGCGCGCAGGTCCGCGATCGCGGAATAGGGCCAATACTTTTTTCCCTGCAGCTCCGCGATCCGCAGCAGGCCGTCCGCCGCGTCGATCAAACACGCCTCTCGGCTGCCGAAGCTTTTCATCCCCAGCGCTTCGACTTTGGCATCCAGCACCTCGCGGCCGCGGTAGCTCGATTCGCCGCCGCCGCCGTCGTTGGTCGACTCTTCGAAGTGATACCATTTGCCGCCGCGCTCGAGCAGCGTGAACTCGGCCTTGCAGCGGTGTGCGCCCTCCGGCCGGAACGGCACGCGGACCGTCTCGAACGAGCCGCCGGCGCCGGCGGGCTCACGGTGAGCCCCGTTTTTTCCCGACGCCCGACGCCCGGCGCCGGGCCCCTTTTTGTCGGCCTTCCGCGTCGCCTTCTCGGCCGCGTAATCCTTGGCCAGCAGCGCCTCGATCTCGTCCGGAGTCAGGTTGCGGCGGCCGGCCTGGTGCGTGCCGATCCAGCGCAGCGCCTCGGACCGCGAGGCGAAGGGCGCCGCCAGCACCTCGACCCAGGTATCGAGCTGCAGGCAGAGCTCGAAGCGGTGATGGCCGTCGACCAGCAGCAGCCGCTGGCCGTCCCACCAGGCCACCAGCGGGCTCAGGCAGCCGCGGCGGCCCAGGTCGTCGAGCAGTCCCGCGCGCTCGTCCTCCGACAGCGGCCGGCAGGCGTCGCGGAACTCCGGGTCGATCACCAGCCGATATTCCGCCCGCGCGTCGTCGAGCCAGTCTTGCGGCTTGCGCCGGCCGAGGCGCGACACGGTCTTGACCACCTCCGGGTCGAGCGCGGCGATGCCGGCCGGCGTGGTGGTCGAGAGCACGTGGCCGGGCGGCAGCAAGTCTTGCCAGCTCGACGCATCGCCGCGGATGGCCGGGCCGGCCGGCGGCGGCGCGTTGGCCGACAGCTTCGGCCGCTCGGCTTCGGGCGCGCGGGATTTTCGTTTCACGGCGGACATGGTTCGTTCTCCTTTCGAGTTTGGGCCCCGGTCGATTTGCGGCGCCGGGAGATCGCCGGCCGCTGGCCGATGAAGCCGCCGCACTGGCGGCAGGTGGTGCGCACCACGTCGCCGGCCAGCGTGTCGCGCCAGTTTTTCGGATCGTGATGCAGGCAGCTCCGCGCGGTCATCACGGTCTCCTGTAATTCTCGAACGCCGCGACGATCGCCTCGTAAAGCCAGCTCTCGCGCTGCGTGAGCTGGCCGATCACGGTGATCTGCGGCGTCTGCCCCTCTCCGATCGTGCGAAAGCGCCTGATCGAGTGATAGACGCGATCCTCGAATTCGCGCTTATCGGGGACGTGTTTGAATTTAGCCATCGGTCACCTCGGCTTTCCTGGCCGGAACTTCGGCCAGGGGCGGTGGAGTTGGGCGAACCGCTGCCGGCAGGCGCCGGCGAAATAGACCGCAGGCGGCCGGCGCAGCTCGCCACGCTCCTCCGCCCCGCGGGTGCGGCCGACGATTTTCGCGAGCTCGTCGGCGTCGAACCGGCTTTCGCCGGCGTGCAGACCGGCCACCTCGTCGACCACCCACTCCGCGATCTCCAGCCACAGCCCCGGTATCCGCTCGCGCAGCCAGGCAACCTTGCCGGCGAGTGGGTCGGGGCCGGCGAGCAAGGCGGCCGCCGCCGCGGCGAAGGTGTCGGCCGGTGCGGCCGCCGCGGTGGGGGGCCTTGCGGCGGCGCGCGCGCCGCCGCAAGGCGCACTTGAAACTTCGCCACTTGGCGCGCGCAAAGTTTCAAATGCGCTAAGTTGAGGTTTATAGATGGATCTACCTTCTAAGTTACTAAGTTGGGGCCCTTGCGGCTGCGCGCGCGCCGCCGCAAGCCCCCCTCCTGGATCGCCGTCAGGCACGTATCCGGAGGCGTGGCCAGGAGCCGGCCGCGCGGGAGTCTGCTCGAGCAGCTCCCGCGCGTCGGCCATCCTGACCACTTGGCTCGCCGGGGCCTCTTGTGCGGTGGAGTCGCCGCCGGCCAGGGACTCGGCGTCTAAGTCGAGGCCTGGCAGCGAGCGTTCTCCCCGTCGGTAGCGGGCCTGGCGGTGCGGTCCTAACGCACCCAGCGGGTCGGTCAAACTACACTTCGAAAAAATCCCCGTCACGGGGTCGTGAGCCAGCGTACCATGTTCGCCGGGGCCGATCAGCAGTCCGGCGGAGTGCAGTGCCTGGATCGCGCGGTGGCCGCTGGCGGAATGGCTCTTGCCGAGCGCGCGGGCCATGCCCGCGGCCGTCAAGTCGGCCTCGCGGTCCAACAGCCCGGCCCGCGCCAGCACGTCCCACAGCCGCTTGGCGCCGTCGGCGAGGCCCGGAAACTCCTGCCAGACCAGGTCGCTGAGATCCGCGAAGCGCGGCCAGTCAAAACTTTTCGGCGATCGCTTCGGGGCTTCCATGCGTGTTGGTCAATGGTCCGTGGTCAGCGGTAACGAAACGACTCGAAGGCCCCGACGATCGTGTCATACAGCCAGCTCTCTTTCTCCGTGAGATCGCCGACGCGGGTGAACTGCGGACGCTCTTCGATCGATCGGAAGCGTTTGACGGCCCCGTAAACGTGCCGGCCGAACTCCCGTTGCGACTCGGCGGCCGCGCGACGCCGCTCGGATTTTGACTTCAGCCCTGGCATGTCACGCTCCTTTCCGAAAAAAGCCGGCCGGCGCGGAAAGCCGCCCTGATCGGCGCGCGGAGGCGCGTGCCGGGTATAGCTTCAATGGGGCCGCGCCGGCCGGGGTAGACGGTAGACGGTAGGCGGTAGACGGGGCGGGGGGAGACGGGGGGAGACGCTTGCGCGTCCCCGTCTACCGTCTGCCGCCTACCGTCTACCTGCCGCGCGTCCCCGTCTACCTGCTGGGGCGCGGCAGCAACAGCACCTTCTTGCGCGCGTCTTCGAGCTGCCCCTGGTCGACGTAGCGCAGCGTGACGCTGGCCGCGCTGTGGCCCACGTAATCGCGGGCCGCTTCGACGCTGCCCGTGGCCCTGACCATTTGCGTGACCGTCGTGCGGCGCACCTTGTGGAACAGGTCTTTTTTGGTGGAGGGCAGCCCGGCGCGAATCAGAATTTCGCGCCAGCGGTCGGTGAGCCAGCGCGACTTGTATCGCGAGTTCAAGAGCCGCGGCATCTGCGGATCGAAGATCCGTTCCAGCGCGGCCACCGTCTGCTCCGAGAGATGCACGACCTGGCACTTTTTTCCCTTGGTGGTTTTCGCCCGCAGTGTCACCGTGCGGAGCTGCCGGTCGTAATCGGCCGGCGTGGCCAGCAGAATGGCTTTGATCCGCGAGCCGGAATCGTACAGCAGCAGCGCCATGGCCTCCCAAAAATCGGGCACGGAGCAGTGCATGAACAGCTCGAGCTGCTCGTCGCGCGGCTGCCGGCGGCAGCTCTCCAAAATTCTGCCCAGCTCGTCGAGCGTCCAGGCCGTGGGATTGTCGAGCAGCTCGGCCAGCTTTTTGATCCGCTTTTTCGGCGCGGCGTTGAAGCCCTGATCGATGGCCTCGCTCCACACCGCGCGCAGCGTGGCGACGTCTTTGTTGGCCGTGGTCGGCGCCACGGCCGGCGCGTGCCGCGCTTTGCGCGGGCAGCCTCTTTGCTGGCAGCACCATTCCGTGCCGCAAAATTTGCGCATCGCGAAGCCGTGCTTGGGGCAGGCGGGCGCGGGCCGCTCGGCCAGCCGCCAGGAGCGGAACCGCAGCAGCAGCTCGCGGTCGAGCTCGTCGCAAAACACCTCGCGGCCGGCGAACAGTTCGAGCAGGCCGATCGAGACGAAGAGCTGGGTTTTTCCGCCGTCGCTGAGCGGATGGGCGTCTTGGTAGCCGGCTTCGGCGAAATAGCGGACGGTGGGACGGGCGGCGATCATGGCAGGCTCCTTTCCGCCCGGCTCCGATCCTTACGGCGCCTCCCAGACCGCGCGGAATCTCAAGGGGCCACGGATGAAACACGGATGAAACACGGATGAAAAATGTAAGAATCCGTGTCGCATCCGTGTCGCATCCGTGGCCCGTTTCGGGGTGCAACCTTCCATGCCCGGCGCCTCCCGCGCCCGAGAATCTATCTCGGCAAGCCTGGTCGAGAGGGGCGATTGAAAGCATGCTGCGGCCTCCGAAAAATCCAGTGCGTGGCGCGGTGGTGACGGTCGCGCCGAAAGGGGGCGGCGCGGAGAGCGCTGCAGGTTTCATGCGTCGCCTCCGGGGCGGCGGCGCATCCGGCCCTGCCGGTCCCGCTCGACCAGTCCGCGCCGCCACAGCGACCGCAGGCGAGCGGCGACCGACTGCCCCGACCGGCCCGTGGCGGCTTTGATTTCGGCGATCACCACCGGGCGCGGCCGCCACTCGCAGCCGATCGCCGCTAGGATTGCGCGGTCCACGTCGGTGGCGCCGTTCATGCCGCCACCCCCGCCGGGCCGGCCGGCGCGGCGCAGCAAGCTTGCCGCGACGAGCGGCAGTCCGCTTCGGACGAACGGTGAGCGCCCGCTGCGCCGCGCGGGCCGGCCGCGCCGGAAAGCAGCTCCGTGCGCACGATGGGCACGTCGGGCGGCGCCTCGATGCCGATCCGCACCGCGGCGGCGCCCAGGCGGACAATGGTGATCTCCACGTCGCCGACGCGGATTTTTTGGTTGACTTTGCGCGAGAGGACGAGCATTTTTTCACTTGGGGTTGGGGGTTGGGCGTTGGGGGTTGGGAGACGCTTGCGCGTCCCTGTCTACCGTCTGCCGTCTACCGTCTGCCTGCTGTGGAAACCAGCCGCCGTCGACGATCTCTTCGGCGGGGGCCAGCGGCTCGACGCGGGCCAGCTCGATCAGGCACAGGCAGCCACTGATCAGCACGACGGCGCCGCGGCCGTCGGCGACGAAGGCCCGCGAGACGGTCGAGCCCACATGCGGCCGGCCGTCGCGAGGGTGCGTGTAGCGCACTCGTGTGCCCGGCGGATGCCGGGCGTTGAACAGGCCGACTTCGATTTCCGCCCGCGGAAATTTTTCACGTCGTCGCATGGCTGTCCTCCTTGGGGCTCCAGGCCGCCGCCTCGAGCGACAGCTCGCAGGCGGCGGCGAAGACCCGCTTCCTCGGGTCGGCGCCGGCGTCGCGGGCGCCGGCGATCGCCGCCGGTGCACCGGCGGCGCGGAACGCGGCGGCGGCGGCGCGGAACGCTTGCTGCGCCGCGACGGCGTCGTCGCGGAACGCGGCGCCGGCAGCGACGAACGCGGCGTGCTTCGCGTCGGCGTCGGCGTCGGCGATGTCCCAGTGCGAGGCTATGGCGCAGGCGCCGGCGTCGGCGGCGCCGCGCGCCTCGACGACGGTCTCCGCGGCGCGGCACCGCCGGGCGATCTCGGGCGGCAAACCGGGCAGCTCGGCGACGAGCCGCCGCACCGTCAGCACCGCCAAGCGCGCGGCGACGGCGGCCTGCCGCTTGGGCGGCCACCGGCGGCAGCCGTCATAAGCCACTAGCACCGGGAGCATCCCGGCCGTCCGCGTGGCGTCGTCGACCTCGCAGTCGTTGAGCGGCCTAAGATCCCAGGTGCCCACCTCGTACGGGTCGTCGGTCCACGGCAGACCCCGCAGCGCGCTGGCCAGCTCCAGCACGCAGCACTCGCCGCCTTCGAAGTGCTTGCCGGCCATGATTCGGCCGCCAAAACGTCGCGCCAACAGGTCGCTGGCCGAGGCGATTGTGATCACGGTGTCCTCCTTGAGGGTTCGGCGCACCGCGGCGCGACGGCCGGCCTCCCTGATCGGCCGCCGCGCGCAAGCGCGCAGACTTCGGATTGCCAACGCGGCCGCCCGCGGTGAGTCGAGAGCGGGCCGCGACCTACACTCACGCGCCGGCGAACTTAGTCAGAGCGTGCCGGCGCCATGTTGGTGAGGCGGTCGCGTTCGGCCGCGCCGCGCCGAAGCGGTGCGACGGGTTGGCCCAAGCGGGGCCGTGAACGGGAGAGACTCACCAGGGTTCGCACGCGACTGGTAAGGCCGCGTGTTTGCTCTGACCTTCGCGACTATGGCGCGCGGCGGGCGGAGCTGTCAAGCGAAGTTTTTCCGAGGCAGCCCGCGGCGGAGCGCACGAAAATGTTGCGCGCTCGAAGATAATTCAGCAAATCGCCGGCCTCGGGCAATTACGCCGCAGGTGGACATCCGCTTTTTTTTTCGGCGGACGTTGCGCGCCGTCAAGAAAGCGTTTCGCGGAGGCTGCTGAGGAAATCGATGGTCTTGTCGAGCAGCTTGCCGAGCTCCTTGCGGGCGGCCTCCCGCTGGGCCAGCTCGCGGTACACGTTTTTGGCCGGCGATCGCTCGGCGTCTTCGCGCTCCAAGTCGGCGCGTGGATTGCGCGAGGGCGAGAGCTGCTCCGGCTGCTCGGCCGCGCAGCCGCCGTCGACGCAGGCAGCATGGCGGGAGCCTTTCTCTCGCTGGAAATAAATTTTGTCGCCGGCGGCGATCGGCTGCCCGCATTCAGCGCAGCGGCCGGGCATACGGGCGTTCATCAGCCGGCCGTTGTCAACCGTTTGTGTCACCATAGGTTCACCTCCACAGATCCTTATACACCTAGATCGACAACGCCACAAGCAAAACTGTTCACTCGCCAGGCCGATCGACGCGAAAATTGCGCCGGGCCAGGCTGAGCGCCTGCACGCGGTCGTGCCAGGCCAGCAATTCGTCGTCGCTCTTCAGGTCGAGCATGTCGGCCACGTCGGCGCCTTCGACCTCGCGGCGGAGGGTCTGCTCGATGCGGCGCAGGATGATTTCGCGGAGGGTCATTTTTGGGAAGCAACGAAGGCAACGAAAAGGCAACGAAAAGGCAACGAAGGCAACGAAAAGGCAACGAAGGCAACGAAGGCAACGAAAAGGCAACGAAGGCAACGAAAAGGCAACGAAGGCAACGAAAAGGCAACGAAGGCAACGAAAAGGCAACGAAGGCAACGAAAAGGCAACGAAGGCAACGAAAAGGCAACGAAGGCAACGAAGGCAACGAAAAGGCAACGAAGGCAACGAAGGTCTTCGTTGCCTTCGTTCAAATCTAGGTCGCGCAAAAAAATGCCGGCGCCGGCGGGTTACCAGGCCCGCCGCGCCGGCTCGTGAAACGGCCCTCCCGCGGGACCCTGGTGAGACCAACCCGCGGAGACAGTCCAGCTTCACGCTATCCTAGCAAAACCTCCGCTCGGACGCCCGGCCGATCGGCGCCACGCACTGGATTTGCAATCCAGTGCGCGGACGCCCCCCGATTCTGTGGTAAAATAGAGGTGCGGGCCCGGAAACGGGCCGGCGGCGGCCGAAAAAGCCCTGTTTTCGCGGGCGAAACGGGCTTCACGGCGGTTTTGCCCCTGTTTGCGCCCCAAACCCCAGGTCCCGAGGCTCCAAATCCATGCCCAGCGTCGAACCCTCCCCCGATTCCCGCTTCGCGCGCGTCGCGGACCCCGACTTCGAGCCGCTGTTCTTCGATGCGGCCCACGTCTCGGCCCTCGTGGGCGTCGGCGACGGCTGTTTCGAGCTGTGCCTGATCGGCGGCCAGCGGATCCGGCTGCCGCCGCCGATCGCGTCCGGCGTGCTCAAGCAGCTCGGCCTGAGCATGCCCCGCGCGAAGCCGAAGCCGAAGCGCGCCGGCGATCGTGCGCCGGCGGTCAAACACTCGGGCCGGCCGGCGCCGTCCAAGAGCGCCATGGCCGCGGCGTCGGCGATGGTGGCCGGTTTTTTCTCGCCCTGATATTATTGTCGCATGGATGTGCATTGCCCATCTTTCTTTTCTGTTTGACATTTCCATTTCCTGGGGGCCCCGGTTATGCTGCGCCTGGCACGCGTGGTTTCCCAGGCGGCCGCCCGGCGCACGACGCGGACCGGCGGCCGCTTTTTTTTCGCGGACAGTACCGGAGGCGGGACTTGAACCCGCACGTCCTTGCGGACACTGGGTTTTGAGCCCGATGCGGAGAGCGCAGCGCAACGGAACCGGGCGCCCTTGACTCCGCCGTCCGCCGGCGGACAATTAGAACGATGCACCGCATGGCCAACGATACACTCACCGTCCCGCAGGCCGCCGCCCGCATCCGCGCGCTGCTGCGCCAGCGGCTGCCGCACGCCGAACGAAGCCTGCGGAGGTATTGCGAGGCCGGCTTCGCCGGCCGCAAGGTCGGAACCCTGTGGCTGATCCGCGAGGTCGAGCTGCGCGGCCTGGCGAACAGGTTACGCGACCGCAAGGTCGGCAAGCCGCCCAGAAAATCAAACGGCGTGCCGGTCCCAAAACGGGAAAAGTGAGCCCACAAAATGATTTTGGCAGCCGGAATCGGCAGGCCTGCCGCTTCGGCAGGCCGTCCCAAGCCGGCCGCCCCCGCGTCCGCCGGCCGCCCGTCGGCGCAACTCCTTACGCCGCAACCGGCCCCGAAATTCCGCGCGGATTATTGACCGCTGGCGGACAATTTGCAATACTGTGGATCGTAAACGCGGGGCGACGACAACGACGCCTAACCAATCTCCGAAGTCCCGCCGGTGGGATACCGCGTCACGGAGCGCGGCCAGCCCGACAGAGCAACCACCGGCGGGGCGTCCTTTTTTCGAGCGAAACCAATGAGCGACGAAACA
>Ga0307373_10012879_pt1 | contig 11799 bp, 10 predicted proteins | sample OX2MG_FD_202534 | JGI IMG/M metagenome (GOLD analysis project Ga0307373, IMG submission 202534) | Soil microbial communities from Risofladan, Vaasa, Finland - OX-2 | ecosystem: Environmental > Terrestrial > Soil > Coastal area > Acid sulfate soil | place: Finland: Risofladan, Vaasa | collected...
GCCCGTCATTTCCGGCGGACTGACGGTTGTTCTCCTGCACTCCCTGCTGTGCCGCGATTCCCGCGACCCGCTGCAGTCCTCGCCTTCGTAAACATTTTCGGGTGCCTCCGCGGCAATTGTCTAACCTGCCGGCTTGCCTAGAACAAGCTTCAGCCTGTTTGTCTTTGATTCTATAAAAAAACGACAGAGGAATTCCGCTCGAGAAGCGGAATGATCGGAATGTGGAGACTTGGCCAATTCGACTCGTGGGCCAGATTCCGATGAGAGGATTCCCCAAAACACGTTACAGGAACAGTTGATGGGGCCCGTATGCTGCTGCACATACTGGTGATCCACGAAAGATGATGCCATAATGCAACCGCTGCCCTGCGTTGAGGGCTTAGTCGGATGCAATCTTGACACCCATACTTTCAGTGAAGGATCTCACGATTCAGTTTGGGAGTCGTGCGGTCATTCAACGTCTGAACTTCACGGTCGATCCAGGCGATAATGTAGCTATCATTGGACCAAACGGATCCGGCAAGACTGTCCTTCTCCGAGCCCTGCTGAATCTGTTGCCCCACGAGGGCGTCATTCAATGGTCACCCAACGCCAAATTAGGCTACGTTCCTCAGAAAATCGCGGCAGATCGGCACCTGCCACTTCACGCAAACGACCTTCTGGCAGCAAAGGCGCGGCTACTGAAACTCCCCGCTCGAGCCGTTCGGGCGGTCGCAGACAGGGTGGGCCTTTCTCCAGAATTGCTCGAGACCAGCATCGGCATTCTCTCCGGAGGAGAGTTTCAAAAGGCTCTTATCGCATTCGCTTTGCTGGGAGATCCAAACGTACTGCTGTTCGACGAACCAACGGCCAGTCTCGATGAACTAGCGGAGGGGCACATCTACGAATTGCTGCGGGACCTGCAGCGCGAGCGCCATTTAACGGTTCTTTTGGTCTCGCATGACCTCAGTGTCGTGTATCAGTTCGCTAACAAAGTCCTGTGTCTCAGCAAGGGAAAGCCCTGTTTTGGACCGCCCACGGAAATCTTAACACCGGAGACTCTGGAAGCCGTTTATTCCGGGCCAGTGAAATTCTACGAACATCATCACGGGCAGTAGAGGACCAACAGATGTATCATTCGGGCGAAATCTACTCGATCGTGCTGGCTCTGCTCTTCGCTGTTGCCGCTGGCTTAGTCGGCAGCTTTGCGCTCATGAAGAAAATGCTTTTGGCCAGCGACGTCATCTCACATGTGGCGCTTCCTGGACTAGGCCTGGCCTTTCTTCTCGGCTTCAATCCGCTGATTGGAGGCGCGGCGACCTTGCTTCTTGGCACACTGTTGATCTGGCAACTTCAAAAGAAAACAGGCCTCGCGACCGAGGCCATGATCGGTGTCGTATTCGCCGGGTCAGTCGCCATAGGCGCAGTTTTGACTCCAAAAGAAGACCTTGTTGAAGCGCTGTTCGGGCGGTTCCAGGATCTCTCGATAGTGGCATTCCTGTTCGGAGTAGCCGCGGTGCTCCTTATTATCCTGGTTGTCTTCCGATTCAAGGATGAACTGATTTTAGACTTGTTTGCACCCGAACTGGCTGCCGCAACTGGGGTAAAGCTTGAAAAACTGAACCTCTATTTCCTTCTGGTGTTCAGCCTGTCAGTTCTTGTTGGATTGCGTTTCCTGGGCGCGCTCCTTGCCGGGGCGTTGATAATCATTCCCGCAACCACGGGCCGGCGGCTTACCAGCGATCTGTCGCACTTTCTGGTCGTCTCTTGCATTGCCAGCGTTGTGGCCGTTGGATCGGGTCTTGCAGTGACTCGTTATCTGCTTCCCCAAGTCAGCCCGGGACCAATTATTGTCATCATTTCGGCGGCTATGTTTATTTTGAGCTTACTTAAGAGGCCAGCGTTCGCATAGAACGGTTACCTTTTAACCTTGGCGACTGGGACCCAGATTGCGGCCTAACCAGAAGTAATCTCTCACCCGGACCGGATAGATCCCGAGAAGCGGCGCGAATCGCCAGCCTACAAATTCCCGGTCAAAAGCGTTTTTCTCAGCAAGTCTTCGACTTTCGGCAGTACCGTGGGATCGCCATTCGCTATCCCAGCGTTAATTTCATCCTGGCTGTTCGAGAGTTCCATAAGCATTTGCTTCAGCCTTGTATCATCCACCTGGTTAACGAAGGTTCGAAGCTGATTGAAAAACTCCGAAGACGTTTGCTCGGCCAGCCCATAATTTCGTTCACTGGTTTGCAGGTACAGGGATCCAGCCAAACTCTGCAGCTGGGTCAAATCGAGCTTGGAATTGAGATTGGCGATCTGGGCTCTATCGTCTCGCAGCTGCAATTGTTTCGGCACGTAACCGGCGAGGTAGGCAATCGCCACGGTACCGATCCAAAAGATGATCAAGGTTCGAATATTTTTGGCCTTCACAGGAAATGTCTCCTCATGGAACGCCTTAAAGTAGGAAGCCTCAACGCGACAGACGCAACCCTCCGAACAGGTATAAGAATACCAAAATGATCAGATCCAGTTCGACAATTTCGATGCCTTCGCCCCAACCCATCTCGACGGGTAGCCCGGGCGTTGATTGTCCAAAATCGCTTCGGCGCGTATATTCCCCTAGTCATAAGTAATCTGTTAGTTAAGTCGCTGGTGTTTGTGTGCCCTGTCCTTGACGCTCTTCAAGGGCGGCCCGCACGGGCTCCCACAGTTCAACTACAAAGTCCGACTCACCGAACCAAAAGCAAAACACACACAGGCTAAAGCCTGTGTGGGGTGCGGGTTTGTTTTTTTTGTTTTTTGTCTTGAGGGAAGAGAAAAGACCAACCGGAAGTGCAAAGGCTGGCCCATCTGCCGCGCGGTCTTACACCAGAAAACACCCTGTGCGCGACGATGACCGATTCTTGCGGCATCTACAATTTTCCGCGGCCATCGCGGACGCTTCCCTTTTGCGCGAGCCTGTTCCTGACATTAATATCATCATCATGAAAGTCAGGAAAAACACGCCAGGTTTGGAGATAGAGACCACGCCACACCCGCAGTTGAAGCCGGCAGAGGGAAAACGCAATGGAGTCGCGAAGAGATACCCAACTGAACCAACAAAAAATAACGAAAAAACAAAAAATAAAAAATGGCGGGCAAGCCTGTAAGCCGGATTCTGTTCGCCGCGCTGGCGGTGAAGCCGGTGCGGCGCAGTGATCATTCCTCTAGGTCCCGGTTCGCACCAGGACTCCAGCAGCCTACCCGAGGGTCCTAACGAGCTGGGCCAGCTCTCCCCTCCTATTTGGCCTTGCACCACGCGGGGTTTGCCGTGCCGTCCCGATTACTCGGGACGCGGTGGGCTCTTACCTCACCGTTTCACCCTTACCAGGCGCTATCGCCTTCCGCAATCCGCTTGCGCGGGCTGCGTGCAGACCCGCTGAAGGTTTTCCTTCAACCGGCCACCGAGGCGCATTGCACCGGCGGTTTATTTTCTGTGGCACTGTCCGTAGCCAAACCCATGCGGATCGCTTGCGCGAGCCGCAAAGATGTCAGCCCCCTGGCGTTACCAGGCGCGTTGCCCTTTCGTCTGGGACGATGTGCGCCGAAGATTTTCATCCCCGGCGTTTCGCCGCAAACAACGGTGTCCGGACTTTCCTCCCGGCCAGCCTTCTTGCGAAGACCAGCCCAGCGATCACCCGGCCTGCCCGCCACTTTCTATTATACCTCGAAACACAGCCGCAAAGGCGGCCATCCCGGCAAGCCGTTTGTCCGGGGAAGAGCGGTGGAAGCCGGACTGATATTGCGGGCCTGACGCCGCGGCTGAAGCCGCACCCGGCAAACATTTCCCGGTTCTAAAAAAAACACGGAGTGCCGCCCTGCCGAGCGGCACTCCGTGGTTGGTTCGGTTTGTGATTTGTGCTGTCGCCGTTCGTTGCAGCTTAGCTGAGCGGCTTGGCGGTATAGATGGTGACTTCGACGCGACGGCTCTCTTCGCGCGCCTTGCGACTCTTGCCACCATCGATCAGCTTTTGCTCGCCCAGGCCGATCATGTGAACCCGGTAGACCGGGATGTCATGGCTGCCGACGAGGTAGGAAATCACACTATTCGCGCGCTCGCGGCTCAACCGATCGTTGTATGCCGCGCCGCCGGTTTGATCCGTGAAACCTTCCACGGTGATGAAGTACCGCTGCTGTGAACCAACCTGCGTGGCAACATCATCCAGTTTGGCCTTTTCGTCCTTGGTGAGCATGCTCTTGTTGAGGCCGAAGTGGACAACGACCGCGCTGCCGAGAGGCTTGTAGTCGTCAATGTTGGCGACGACGTTCCGCAGGTCACCGAGGCCCGTTGCATTCTGGTCAGCCTTCGCCATTGCGCCCTTTGATGTATTGTCAGCGGTGTTGGCGATCTCGGTGGTTGCATCAAGCTTCTTCGCATTCTCATCCACTTGCTGATTGGTTTTGCCGAGGTTAGCGACCTGTTCTGAATCGCGCTGTTGAGAGCTCTGGTCAACCTGATCGACCTTCTTGTCGATGGGATCAACGGTCTTGCGAACATATCCCTTCGTTGCACAACCTACGATGAACATCGATCCAACGGCTAGAACCACTGTTGCCGATAAACTTGCCTTCCTCATTTTAAATTCTCCCCCCATTCTTCAGTCCTGGGCCAACACTGCAGCCTGGGCGTCTCCGTTCGTGGAGTTCGTAATGTTGGACGCACGTCTCTATCCATTGGCGAGACTCAGGCTAAAATATAATAACATCTTAATATTCAATGTTATAGATATTTGTCGACAGTTTGTAAGGAACCGCCGTGTCCTGCGCTAGCTGGTAATCTTTACACACTTGCACAAAATTTGTTACGCATCCATCTCAAACCCGGTCATACAGATTGCCAAGTGTCGATGACTTGACAAGTAAAAGTTGGGTAACGCATCTAGAATAACGATCCCTGCGGGGTTTTCCTGGACCGGCTTTTCACACTTCGGACCTTTGCCGCTTTTGAATTCTTGTTCGAAGGCGCTTTCCCCTTCGATTTTGCCCGCGGCGGTTCGGATGGGTTCGTTTCCAAGGTGGTTCGCATTTTTCCAGAGAGCAAAGCATCGAATTCGTCTTCATTCAGGATGGTGACGCCCAGCGAGCGCGCCTTATCGAATTTTGAACCGGGATCGGCGCCCACGACAACGTAATCGGTGGCCTTGCTGACCGATCCGGTCACCGTACCGGCGTGGCGGGCGACTTCTGCGCTGGCGGCGTCGCGCGAGCGTCGCGCCAGAGCTCCGGTAAACACAAACGTCATTCCAGCGAAGCGCGTGTCGTCCGGCGCCTGCCGTTTCTCGGACATTTTCAGGCCTTCGGCAGCGAGTCGCTTGACAAGGTCCTTGTTGGCCTTCTCGGAGAAGAAATCGGCGATGCTTTGCGCGACGATCGGCCCGACTTCGGTGACCTCCTCCAGCTCGTCCACGGCGGCTTCGGCGAGTTTGGGCAAGGAAGCAAAATGATCGGCAAGAAGCTGGCCGGTACGCTCTCCGACAAAGCGAATGCCCAGCGCGTAGATCAGGCGGGCGAGGCTGTTGTTCTTGCTGGCGGAAATTTCATCCAGCAAATTTCGCGCTGATTTTTCCGCCATACGCTCGAGTGAGGCCACATCATCGAGCTTCAATTTATACAAATCCGCAAAATCCTTTACGAGGCCTTTGTCCACGAGTTGATCGACGATTTTCTCGCCCAGGCCGTCAATATTCATGGCGTGGCGCCCCGCGAAGTGCAGCAGCGATTCCTTGCGCTTAGCCGGGCAACTGGCATTCACGCAGCGGTAGGCCACCTCTTCGGGATCCTTGTGGATTCTGCTGTGGCATTCCGGGCAGCGCTCCGGCACGACGATGGCGCGGCGAGACTTCCCTTCCCTGAGAACCTGGATCACGTGCGGGATGACTTCGCCCGCGCGTTCGACGATCACGGTGTCGCCCACGTGCAATCCGAGCCGCTCGATTTCGTCCATATTATGCAGAGTGGAGCGGCTGACGGTAACGCCGCCGACTTCCACTGGTTCGAGCACGGCGACGGGCGTAAGCACGCCCGTGCGTCCCACCTGAAAAATGACGTCGTTCACGACGGTAGTTTCCCGCCGCGCCGGATATTTGTAAGCGACGGCCCAGCGCGGGGCTTTCGCCGTAAAGCCCAGCTCCTGCTGCAGAGCGATTTCATTGACCTTGATCACGATGCCGTCTATTTCGTACGGCAACTTTTCGCGCTTCACGTCCCACGCAGCGATGTACTTTTTAATGCCGTCCAGAGAGTCGTATACGCGCCAATCGGGCGAAGCTTTAAAGTGCAGCTTGCGCAGCGCTTCCAGCGCCTGGGAATGCAGAGGCATGGGCTCGCGCCCTCCCGCCAGCAGGTAGTAGGCGTAAAAATCGAGCCGCCGCGAGCGCGTGATTTCCGGATCGAGCACGCGCACGGCCCCCGCGGCGACGTTGCGAGGGTTCGCGTACCGTTTTCCGCCCTGCTCCTGCTGCTTCTCGTTCAAGGCTTCGAAGGCGCGCAGCGGCATGACGATTTCTCCGCGCACTTCAAAATCCGGCGGCAGTCGGAGTTTCTTGAGTTCTCCGGCGTCCACGCGAAGCGGAATCGAGCGGATGGTGCGCACGTTCGCGGTGACGTCCTCTCCCGTGATGCCGTCGCCGCGCGTGACGCCGCGCGCCAGGATTCCATTTTCATAAACCAGCGAAATACTCAGGCCGTCGAATTTGTGTTCGGCGACGTAATCGATCTGATCGCGCGCGGCCAATTCGCGCACGCGGCGGTCAAAATCCTCCAGTTCCTCAATCGAGTAGGTATTGTCGAGGCTCATCATCGCCGGGGAATGCCGGCGCGTCTCAAACCCCTTGCGCGGCGCCCCGCCTACGCGCTGCGTCGGCGAATCCGCGGTAACCAGCTCCGGATGATCCGACTCCAGCTTCTGAAGGTCCGCCATCAGGCGATCGAACCTAGCATCGGAGATTTCCGGCTCATCCAGCACGTAGTACAGATATTCGTGCCGGCGAATCTGCTCGCGCAGTTTTTCGATCTGTTTCGCCGCTGATGTGTTTTTCGCCATAGGCCTCGGGAACCGGATGGAATCGCCGTTTAGTATACAATGTGTGCATCCGCCTCGAAACTGCGTGTACGTTGGCGCTTGCATAGGATGTCTGGACCTTTCACCCGGACGGAGCGAACGGGGTGTCTTCGAAATCTCGCGATGCTGTTCTCATTGTGAATCCCGCGGCGGGCGGCGGCCGGCGCATGCCGCAACTGGATGAGGCGCGCCGCATTTTCCGTGAAGCCGGAATCGAAACCGAACTCCAGTTGACCGCCGCTCCCGGCGAAGGTGTCGCGCTAGCCCGCCGCGCCGCTGAGCAATCCCGCCAACTCGTGATCGTCTGCGGCGGCGATGGCACGGTGAATGAAGCGGTGAACGGCCTGGCGCGAACCCAGGTGCCCATGGCCGTCCTGCCGTCGGGAACCGCCAACGTCCTGGCGAAAGAGCTTTCCCTGCCCTGGAATCTGCCGCGCGCCGCGGCAATCATCGCCCGCGCGCCGTATCGCCGGATCGCGCTGGGCCTGGCAATCCCGGAAAAATCGAACGTGGAACCGCGTTACTTTTTAAGCGTGGCCGGCGCGGGGGCCGACGCCGCGCTGGTCTCTGCCGTGCAGCCGCAGAGCAAGCGCAAGGCGGGCATCCTGGCGTACTGGCAAGTAGGATTTTTCCAGCTTTGGCGTTACGATTTTCCGCTCTTTCACACGAGGATCGACGGAGCCGGCAACGGAGACGGGATCGACGCCTCGCTGGTGATTGTGGGCCGGACAAAACACTATGGCGGCCCATTTAAGATCACGACGGAAGCAGGCTTGCTTCAACCCGAATTCGAACTTGCCTTCGTGACCACGCGCAGCCCCTGGCGCTATCTCGCGTATCTGCCGCTGCTCTGGGCCGGGAAACTGCGAGGTGCGCGCTACGCGCGCTTTTTTAAGGCGAGTTCCCTGCACTGCGCGCCCATCGATTCCTCGCCCGTCCTGTTTCAGGTGGATGGAGAACCCGCCGGAAAGCTGCCAGTCGAATTTCGGGTCGTGCCCGACGCGCTCACCCTGGCCATACCCGATTCGGTATAGTATGCCCACGGCGCTGGCCGTCGAAGGGCGCCGCATTTTCTCATGCGGAAAAGGATCGTCGCACTGCCATGGAACCTGTAACCCACGCGCTCACGTCGATCGCACTCGGACGCGCCGGATTGAACAAGATGACGCGCATGGCCACGCCCATGCTCCTGGTATCGGGGTTGATCGCCGACGTCGATTGGGTCACGCGATTGGGCGGCGCAAACGCGTTCCTGCGCGGGCATCGCACCGCGACGCACTCCCTGGTTGGCACGGTCGTGATGATTGCCGGCGTCGCGGCAGGTTTCTGGCTTGCCGGCAGAAAATACCCGAAACTGTCCGTCCGGATGATGCCCGCCCTCTTGCTATGCGCGATCGGTGCGGGAATGCACCTGCTGCTCGACCTGATGAACGGCTACGGGGTAAAACTGCTCTGGCCTTTCAGCCAGAGATGGTTTGCGTGGGACATTGCGAATTCGGTGGACGCGTGGATTCTATTTTTCCTGCTGGCTGGATTGCTGCTGCCGGAATTGTTTCGGCTCGTTCTGGAAGAAATCGGAACGAAGCCGAAGCAGCACAGTCGGCAGCGCGGGGCCATCGTGGGGCTGGCCCTGGTCGCGTTGTTTATCGCGGGGCGCGCCTTTGCGCATCAGCGCGCGGTTGCCCTTCTGAATGGCCGCGAATACCGCAGCCAGGTTCCGCTGGTCGTGGGTGCGTTCCCGAAGCCGTTGAACCCGCTGGCGTGGTCGGGCGTGGTGGAGACGGATAATGCGCTGGTGAACGTGGAGGTGCCGCTGGGGCCGGGCCTCGCCTTCGATCCCGAGTCGGCCGACGTGCACTTCAAGCCGGAACCCTCGCTGGCGCTGACCAACGCCGTCCGTAGCGCGACAGCCGCGGCATTCTTGAACTACGCGCGGTTCCCTCTTGCCAGCATTGCGCCCGAGGGCGACGGCTATCAGGTTCGCCTGCGCGACATGCGATTCGCCTCCGAACTTCCCGGGCAGCGCGGCATTATCGCCGTCATTGACCTGAACGCGCAGAGCCTGGTCGTTCACGAGCATCTGGAATTTGATCCTTCCCCGTAGGTACTATCTTAAAAATGGGCCGAGAAACCAGCAGAACTGCCCCTCCGAGGCCAAAGAGTCTCCAGGAGAACTATAAGCTCAGAACCTCAGCGGCTAAAGCCGGACGCATTATGCAGGGCGTATGTTGTGGCTGAAGCCACGACCCACAAACATTTCCGGATTCTCGCACAAGATCTCAAGTCGCAATGTTCGTGCTTCTGCGCAGGTGTTCGAACTTTTGTATATCGCGGGGGAGTGAAAGGCCTCGGCCTTGTCGGGGACACGACCCACAAAGACCATTTATGGGATGACTTGTCGAGAGGCCTTGATCCAAGAGGCCGGATGCGTCGGGGTGTTGGCTTTGGGGGCGCGTGCCTTTCATATTTCGGCGGTTATGCCGCCGTGGGTGGACGAAACGCGATGCGCGTGGCGAGATACAGGCAAACCACGATGGCCAGCGTGATTCCCGCGACCTCAAGCTTATGCGTGAGAAGAAACTGGCTGGCCTGATTGCCGTACCTGATGGCCAGATAACCCTCGCCGAAAAACCGCAGCCCTCGCGCAAATAAAAGTCCCAGGATGAATGGGCGCAGAGGCATTTCCAGTGCTCCTGCTGCCACGACAAACACCTTAAATGGGTTCGGCGGCGGAAGAAGCGCCGTGACTAGGATGCTCACAAATCCGTTCCGGTTGATCCACCGATGGATATGCTGGGCGCGAGGCCCGGCATGCTTGCGAAACATCGCTTCGCCGCCCTTCCGCGCGATGTAGTACAGCAGCAAACAACCTGTCACCGAACCCAGCGTAGCCATAGCCGCGTAATAGGGCATGCGCGCGGGATGGCGAATCGACAAATCGATCAAGAGCAAATCGTTGATGACTGGGAAGGTAAGGACCGAAGAATCCAGAAACGCGATCAGAAATAGGCCCAGCCCGCCGGCGGACGCGACGACGGCCATGAGCCATTTCGGCAAATGCATTTTCGGTGCCGGTGAATCCATGCGTGCCCTTTGAAAAACGTTGATTGTACCAGAGTCGTTCGCGCCGGCACGCTGAAGATGGGAAACCACGGACTTCACGTGGTTCTTGCCTGACACTGTTTGTCAGCCGTATGGATTACGGCCATTCGAATCCTCACAACTCCGTCGCCGCTCCATACCGGACGGACGGCTATGCTCCGAATGACGCGAAAAGGGCGCTGCATCGGATTTCGGATTCGTGGCCAGGGTGAAGCACGTACACCCGGCTCGGGATCCGGCGGCAATTTCAGTTCCCTGGCGTACAATGCCCCTGTTCGCCGCGTACAACATCTTGAACCTCCGTTCCATCCGTCGTATCCTCACAGGTACGAGAGGTCTTAAAAGGAGAAAACGGGAATGAAACGATTGATCTGCTTGGCGGTACTCTGTTTGATCGCACCGATGGGCGCGCTGGCGCAAGACGCCGCGACGAATCCGCTTTCGGCTACCTTGAGCGGCATCCTGAGCCGGTATTCCAAGAATCTGATCGGCACAGCGGAAATTATGCCGGCCAGCAAGTACGGCTACCACCCCACCCCGGAAGAAATGACCTTCGCGCAGGCCATGGCACACATCGCCACGGTGAACAATTTTTCGTGCGGAAAACTCATTGAAGGCCCCCCGGCGCCCGGCCCGAAAACCACCGATAAGGACTCCAAAGAAAAACTCATCGAAGGACTTAAGGCGTCGTTGAATTATTGCACGGAGGCCTTTTCGAAATTGACCGACGCGAGGCTGGGAGACAAGGTCCCGTTTTTTGGAGGCCGGCAGGTGACGCGGCTTGGCGCGGCCCTGGAAGTCACGCATGATTTGGCGGACCACTACGCTTCCCTCGCTGTCTATCTCCGCCTCAATGGCCTGCTGCCGCCCACGGCGCAGAAAAAAATGAAGTAGCCGCGCGAGCGATCCGAAACAATTCGTTGTTTCGGCCACTTCCCGTTTTCGTGGATTGGTAAATGATGGTGGACTGGTAAGCAAGCAGGAGGGGCAGCCCGGAGAAAATTTCCGGGCTGCTCCTTTTTTGTGCCGATTCCACTTTTGCGGTTGGCGTTTCGCGCGGGGCAAGGCCGGCGTGACGGGAGAATTGCCGGCTTACCCGCGAGGGCCAGAATCGGTGGGTTGGGCTAAACACTCTCGATTTTATCTTCGAAATCCAGAACAGTGCGCAATTTGCCGAGCAGAAAGTCGCGCGTGAAGGGCTTGGGAATGACGATTGCGTCGAAATCATCGCGGCCATTTGCGCTGCCTCCCATGTACCCGGACATGTAGACGGTTCGAATCTCCGGGCGCACTACGGTCAGTTTTTTCGCGACGGACTCCCCGCTCATTCCCGGCATTACCATGTCCGTCAAAAGGAGGTGGATCGGGCCGATGTGTTTTCGGGCGGTTTCGATCGCTTCCAATCCGTTGCTTGCCTCCAGCACCGTGTAACCATTGTCCAGGAGCAGATTCCGGGCCAGAGTGCGGAGAGACTCTTCATCTTCCACCAGCAGGATGGTCTCCGCGCCCCCGCCGGTGACAGTCACGTCGTCGTTCGGGGCACGCGGTATGACATGCCCGTGAACCAAAGGCAGGTAAACGGTGAACGTCGAACCGAGGTCAGGCTCGCTGTGCACCAGAAT
>Ga0307373_10012882_pt1 | contig 11798 bp, 7 predicted proteins | sample OX2MG_FD_202534 | JGI IMG/M metagenome (GOLD analysis project Ga0307373, IMG submission 202534) | Soil microbial communities from Risofladan, Vaasa, Finland - OX-2 | ecosystem: Environmental > Terrestrial > Soil > Coastal area > Acid sulfate soil | place: Finland: Risofladan, Vaasa | collected...
GGGCCGCGCTCTAACCAACTGAGCTATGCGCCCGCGCACCGCGGCCAAGGCGCGAGTGAGCGTGGATTACGCATTTTATGTATGCCACGCCGACTGTCAAACGAACAACTTCCCCGTTCCGTCGTAAATGTAGGTTATGCTTTCCAGCCTGAGTGGAATCACGAACCGGCATACGAATGGAGCCGCAAGCGATAGAGACAATTCAACTTACCTCACCTGCGCGTCGAGTTCGTGTTCCACAGCCGGAAAACATGCCGCGATCGGTTTATGTTGCCAGCCTCGCCACGCCGAAAATGACCGATGTCTTTCTTCGTGCGTCGCGCGCGCAGGCAAACAGGACAAGGCAGGAAAGGAATCTCGAGATGGCAAAGTTCGTTCAAGGAAAACGGTTCGGCACGTGTATGGCTTTGGCCCTGGCAATGGCGCCGGCGCTCGGTTGGGGGGCCGGCGCCACGCCGACGGTCGAACAGGCCCTCAAACTTTCGCCCGTCCAGGCCGAGGTCGCCTACGATCGGCTTTCGGAGAGTGACGCCGCCCGCGCCACACTTAAGGCCGAAACGATCGGGGGAAAGACCGGCTGGGTGGTGCGCGATCCGTCGGGTGATATCCTGCGGCAATTCGTTGACACCAATGGAGATAACGTGGTCGACCTTTGGTGTTATTTTGCCGAGGGACTGGAGGTTTACCGCGACATCGATGCCAATTTCAACGGCAAGGCCGACCAATACCGCTGGTTGAACACGGCGGGCAGCCGTTGGGGCTTGGACGAAGACGAGGATGGCAAGATCGACACCTGGAAGGCAATCTCCGCCGAGGAAGTCAGCGCCGAATTGGTCGCCGCGCTCGGACAACGCGATAGCCGTCGATTTGCCCGGCTTCTGCTGAATGAAAAGGAGCTGAAGGAGCTTGGCCTGGGTACCCAAAAGGCCAAATTGTTGCGCGAAAAGATCGAGGCTGCCACCTCCGCCTTTAAGACGACGGCGGCGAGTCAAAAGACCGTGACGGCCAAGAGCCAATGGTTGCAATTTGGCGGCACGCGGCCAGGCAACGTTCCCGCGGGAACGGAGGGCTCCACCAAGGACGTGCTAGCGTACGAGAACGCCATGGCGCTGGTGGAAACCGAAGGCAAGCACAATCAAATACCTGTCGGAACGATGGTGCGGGTGGGCGAATCGTGGAGACTGGTCGACGCTCCCATCGAAGGTGACGATCAGGCCGAGCTTCCGAATAGAGGGCTTTTCTTCGCCTCGCTGACAAACCGGGCTATTTCGCCTGGCGGCGCAGCGGGCGGAGACCTGGGAGGCGATGCCAAGACCCAGGATCTGTTGGCCAAGCTGGAACTGGTCGATCAGGCCGCCGCGAAGGCAACGACGCCGGAGGACCAAGCCGCCAACGCGGCGGAGCGTTGCGACTTGCTCGAGAGGATCGCCGAAACGGTCAACAATCCTGAAGACCGGGCCCAATGGCTGCGCAATCTCGCCGAGACGCTCGCCGTCGCCGTGCAGTTGGGAACCTATCCCAACGGCGCCGACCGGCTCAAGTCACTTTACGAAAGCCTGGAAAACAACGCTGGGAGCGAAGAACTGGCGGCCTACGTGAAGTTCCGCTACTTGACGGCGGAATACAATCGGAAATTGCTGCCGGAAGACGCCGACTACGCCAAAATCCAAGCGGAATGGCTGGAAAGCCTGAAGCAATTCGTGGCCGACTATCCGAAAGTCGCCGAGACGCCCGAAGCAATGCTGCAAGTCGGCAACACGATGGAATTCTCCGGAGATGAGTCCGGGGCGAAGAAGTGGTACGCTGATATCGTTGACAAATTTCACGACACCCTGCCCGCGAAGAAGGCTGCGGGCGCCACCAGGCGGCTCGATAGCGTGGGCAAGGTCTTGGAGTTCCACGGAGCGGGCCTGAATGGCAAAGCAGTCGACCTGGGCCAGTACCGCAAGAAGGCCGTGTTGATTCAGTTTTGGGCCACCTGGTGCGAGCCGTGTAAGGCCGACCACGAGCTGCTCAAGGAAGCGCAAGCCAAGTACAGCAAGAATCTTGCGGTCATCAGCGTCAGCCTCGACAAAGACAAGTCGGAACTGGAAGCTTATCTCAAACGTCAGCCGCTTCCCTGGACTCAAATCTACGAACCGGGCGGTTTCGACAGCCGGCTGGCCAATGAGTTGGGCGTCGTCACGTTGCCGACGATGATCCTGGTCGATCCGTCGGGCAAGGTCGTCCATCGGGCGATTACGGCCTCGGAAATCGACCGCGAGGTCAGGTCGATCTTAAAGCAAACGCCGGTGGCCGAGGAAACGCCACCGTCGCAACTGGGTGGCAAGCGTCAAAAGGCGGACCGTGGCGACAAGGCGCCGGGCAAACGATCGTAATCGCCTCCTGGTAAGAGTGGTCATCGGTATTCAGTCTGCGCAAAGGCCGTGGTTTGTAAAAGCTGCAAGGTTGCCGGCAATCTGTACGCTTGATTTCGGGCGGCGACGACGACGGTCCCATACCGGGAAAATGACTGTAAGCCGAATGTGGCTTGGTAGTTCAGCAGTCCAACGAACATTCATTGCGACGGCGCAATGCGCGTTTGGCACGGAACTCGCTGGAATCACCTTCGAGTGGGAGCGCGACAGGATGTCGGCTCATTGGTCCAGGCCCCCCGCAGGGCCGCGAAGGGATTCCAGGAGTAAACGACCTATGCTGACGTTGGAATCGGGATTACTCGTCTACGGATTGGTGGCGGTACAAATCGTGGGTCTGGCGAGTGCTTGTTTGACTCGGATCGGCGAACGATCCACTCGACAAGCGTCCTATCAACGGATATTTCTGGGGTGTCTTTCGCTAGTAGGCTTGGCGACGTTGATTTCCATGCTCATTGGGCCGGGCACATGCATGATGAGCGGAGCGGCACTTGCGGTGATGGTCCTGATGGCCACATGGGATTTCGGCGGCGTGGTCGTGTAGGCTACGCTTTCCTGCGGCTCGACGTTCAACGGCGCACAAGTCGTTCACAATGAATGACTTAAGAACCAACCGTTGGGACTGTCATACGGCCCAAAACCGGCCGAATCGGCAAAATCGAAAAAAAGCTTCCTCTCGGCACGATTCTCGGCCGAAACCTATAGACAGGCAATTTTGATTCGGTACCGAGGTTGCGCGGGGGGATTACTCGCAACTTCTGCCCGCCAGACCCGAGTGGATTGGTTCGCGGGCTCCCTCCTTACCATACCTCGCCGCCGCAGTTGCCTTGCCGATGTGAGCGAACACAAGGCTCTTTTGCCGTGATCCCATAGGAGGGGAAGCATGCACCGCTTCATTGTAGCTTCGGCGATTACCGCAATCGCCCTGCTGGCGCCTGGTTGGGCGACAGCGTCGAACAAGGAGACTGCTCAGCACATTGCCAAGACGCTGAAGCAAAGCGGACGTCTCCATAATTTTGATTTGGGCGTCAAATTCAAGGATGGAACCGCTTGGCTGATCGGTCGTGTCGCCAGTGAAGAACAAAAGACATTGGCAACCGAAATGGTGGAGGGTCTTCCAGAGGTCTCAACGGTTGTGAACGAATTGGAGGTCTCTCCAGCCCAATCGAGCGGCAAACCGACGGCCCAGTTGATCGGCTTCGTTGCGGGAAAACCTCAGGCTCCCCGGCAACCGGTCGTGCGTGCCGCAGCCCCGCGTGGTATGCGGTCGGGCTCGGTGGATGACGACGCATTTGCGGCCGCCCCGACCGTCGATTCGCAGTTTCAAGTCACCGCCGGCGAACTGGAAATGGACCGCGATGGTCAACCTGCCCAGTTGAAACCGATGACGCGGAACAACGCCGCGCCGCGCAACGCGCACCGTCAACGCAAGAATACCTCGTCCGCCAGAACGGCATCCCGCGGCCAGGGCGGGGCCGCACAGGCCGGCCCTCGAGCGCTGCCTCCGTTTCAGCAGGACGGTGGCGACCAGAATGGCGCCCGCGGATCTCAGCGTCAACAGATTCAGTTGATCCCCATGGTCCAAGGTCCCAATGGCCAATTGATCCCGCTTCGACCGATGCAGGGCGCCCAGCCGGCCGTGCAGCAGACTGCCGGCCAGTCAGCCCCTCGTAAATTCCGCCGCCGGCCCTTTGGGTTCCGCACCGCGTCGGCGAGAATGCCCACCATGGATCAACAAAATGGTGGACCAGGTGGACCCGGCGGTCCAGGAGGTCCGATGCCGGCTTATTCACCCGCCAGCAATGCCGGCGCGGCGCCGACGACCTACGACCAACCGCACATGCCGAATTACTCCTGGCCCAGCTACGCCTCTTACCCAAATTACGCCGGGTTGACGTATCCGAAGCAGTATTCGCCGACTGCTTGGCCGTACATCGGTCCGTTCTATCCCTATCCGCAGGTCCCGCTTGGGTGGCGGAAAGTGAGTCTGGAATGGGATGACGGATGGTGGTTCCTCGATTTCGACGACTTCAACGGTCACTAAAAAACCAGAAACGTGTGTGCGTCCAAACCCCCGCCGGCCCGATGGTCGAGCGGGGGTTTTTTTGGTTTGGACGGGTTTTTCGTCAAAATCGGAAAAACCCGCAAGTTTGATCCCAATTCACACGATAACTACGGCTAGTTTCAACGGCGGCATTTGCGCGGCGGAGTGCCCAGCCTGCTGGCACGCCAAACGAACCGTTGGTAACTCCTGTGACCAAGGTCACTAAGATCAAGCGAGGGATCGCCCATGTTGTCAAAGACCGTCCACACCTTTCTCTTCGCGTCGTTGGCGCTGTCGGTTTTGGGTGTGACCGGTTGCGCGTGGCCATTGAACACGCAGTTCAGCCACCCCAGTATGCACTTGCCCATCCCAATTCCGCTCAGTCCTTACTTCCAAAAGGAGGCGGAAGACAAGTTCTGGATGAAGGAACGCTATGCTCGCGTCCCAATCCTGGGTCCTGTCACGTCGGGCGGAGTGCCAAAGGCCTTGGATGCTCCGTCGCCGGACGAAGTGATGCGGGCGATGGAACGGGCACGCCCGGTTGAAGGCGGCTGGCCGCTGATTCACGAAGTCCAGCGTAACAACGTGCAAATGGTGATCTTACCGATCGCCGATTACGTCGATCCGCCACGGGTCTATCCTTTGATCGGGCCGGCTCAACTGCACCATGCCCACTACAAGTGCATCATTTATTACACCGAGGTCACGCGAGTCGGCTGGCCGGTTCCGCACACGACCGTCGACGAGGACGCCCAGGAAGTCATTTACATCGACCACAACCACTTCCACATGGTCGGCAACGTGGACGACGGCGCCGGTGGCAACCTGTAGATCGACCGAAAGCACGGCTGGCGTGCGACTTAGCACACCAACAACGTCGTGTCCGAGTGCGGGAAGGCCTTGCCTCTCCCAGTGCCGCGGGCGTAGGATAGTTGCGGAGTGGATGTTGATCACCCCGCGGCCCTCGGCCGACGCGAGATGCGTGTAAACCTACTGAACCTCAGTCTGGCCATCGCCGTGGCGGCAACTCCTGCCCTTGCTTGGGCCGGTCCCGCCGAAGACCAATACGCCGTGGCGGCCGGGCACTATAACCAAAAACGATGGAAGCTCGCGGCCGAGGAGTTCCAAAGATTCCTCACCGACTATCCGACGCACGCCAAGGCCCATCGCTCGCTATTCTATCTCGCGGAATCGCAGGTGCAGCTTCGGCAGTTCGACGATGCCGCGGCGGGTTTTCGCGAGTTCATCCGCCGTGCGCCCGACGACAGCCTTGTGCGCAAGGCATTGTTCCGAGCTGGTGAGGCCAGTTTCTTGGCTGGCCGATTCGACGACGCCGAACGTGATCTGAACGAGTTTCTCCGAAACTCGGGCGACGACCCCTTGGGCGGTTTTGCCTTACCCTACCTGGGCGATATCGCGGCAGGTCGCCATGACGTGGCAGCGGCGCAAAAGTTCTATTCGCAAGGGCTGGCCCGGTTCCCTCAAGGTGCCATGCAGGACGACTGCCGCTTCGGTCTGGCCCAGGCGCTCGAGGAACAAGGGGAGCACGAAGAAGCGCGGCGGCTTTACTTGGCACTCGCGTCCAAGACCAAGAGCCCTTGGGCCGACGACGCCCAGTTCCGGCTCGGGGCGAGCCAATATGCCGCGGGCGAATTCGACGCCGCTTTGCAGTCGTTCGCGGCCTTCGAGACGTCGTTCGACGGGAGCCCGTGGAAGGACAAAGCCGCATTTGCCGCCGGACAGTCGCTGTTCTATACGAAGAAATACGATCAGGCCAAGGTTCGCTTCGAGGCGCTGGCACGAGAGGCATCCGAAGGGCAGCCCGACGTGGCGCTCGAAGCCAAGTATTGGCTCGGACTGGTACTCAAGGCGCAGCGAAATTGGGACGCCGCTGCCGAATGTCTGCTGTCCAACGCCGCCGCCAGCGACCAGCACCCATTGGCGCCGGCCATTCATTTCCAGGCGGGTGACACCCTGGTTCATGCTGGTCGTATTGCCGAGTCCGCCGGACAATTCGACCTGGTGATTCAGCGTTGGCCGCAAAGCGAGTACGTCGATGACTGCCAGCTCGGAAAGATCCATGCGACGCTGGCCGCCGGAAATCACGCGGTGCTTGATGAAATGGTCGCCGCATTCATACAGCAGTTTCCCGACAGCCCGTTGAAAACCGATGCCCAACGCGCCCAGGCCCGTTCGCTTTTGGCCCGTAAGGAACCAGCGCGGGCGGCGGCCCTGCTCGAGGGGTTATTGGCCGCCGGCGCCGAAAACAAAGGTCCGGCCGCCACCGATGCCGCCACGCACCGCTACCTGCTTGCTCTGGCATACCTTGGCCTCCAGCGCTACGACGACGCGTTGGCGACGCTGGCACCTGTGCTGGCGCTGCCTGGCGGGGAACTCAAGTCCGACGCCCAGCGCGCCGCCGCCACCGCACTAGTCGCCCAAGGCAAATTCGCCGAAGCGGAGGCGCCTTTGAGCGCCTATTTGAAGGCCAATCCCAAGGGCGATGCCGCGGCATGGGGCCAATCGCAGCTTTGCCTTTGCCTTGCGCGATCCAAGCAACTCGATCGGGCCAAGCAAGTCTACAAGGCACTGGCCGGCGAACACCGCGCCAGCCAGTGGTTCGTGTCCACCACCGCGGCACTCGCCGAAGCGGCCCTGGATGCCGGCGACCAGGCATGGTCCACCCATTTGTTCGCGTCGCTCTTGGCCGACGGTACGCCCCCACAATTCGTCGCCCGCGGGCTTTCGGGCACGGCGTGGCACCAATACAAGGCCGGACAGTTGTCGGAAGCGGAAGCGACATTCGGACGATTGCTGGCCGATTATCCTGACGACGCACTGGCCCCCGAAGCGGCCCTGGTGCGCGCCCAGATCCTGGAAAAGCTTAAACAGCCCGACGCGGCGTTGGCGATGTTTCGCGCGGTCACCGACAATTACGCCGCCAGCCCGCAATTGCCGCCGGCACTGCTCGGCGCGGCCAGATTGCACGAACTGGCGGGTCAACATGCGGAGGCGGCGGCGCTCTACGAACGGCTCGACCGCGAATTTCCCAACCAGGATGAGCACGAGACCGTGCTCTACGAATGGGCCTGGGTGCTTCGCGAGCTCGACAAGCCAGCCGAGGCCGACGCTTGTTTCGAACGATTGCACGTGGCCATGCCGCGCGGACGCTACTGGGCCGACGCGGTCTACCGGCTGGCGGAGCGGGCCTACCAGACGAAGGACTTCGCCCGTGCCGATGCATTGTCGGCCGAATTGATCGCCGGCGTGGAAGGACCAAAGATTTTGCCACATGCGTTGCTCTTGCAGGCACAGGTGGCGGTTTCAGGCGAGCAGTGGGACAAGGTCGGGCCGCCGCTTGATCGGCTCGTCCGCGAATTTCCCGATAGCCGGTTGAAATTGCTGGCCGAGTACCTGCAAGCCGAAGCGACGTACCGCCAGGGGGACTTCGAACAAGCCGAGCCGCGGTTCGCCCAGTTGGCTAAGCAGACGCAAGGGCGCCACGACAAGTGGCTGCCGATGATCGCTTTGCGGCGGGCCCAGATGCTGGCCAACGAACAGCGCAAGCAATGGAGCGAGGCATTGGAGTTGGCCTTGCCGATCGAATCCGCTTTTCCCGGCTTCGAGTTGCAGTACGAGGTGGAATACCTCATCGGCCGTTGCCTTCAAAGCCAGGGGAGCTTCGACGAAGCGCGCGCCGCGTACCGCAATGTGACGCGGAGCGAGATCGGCGGCAAGACTGAGACCGCGGCCATGGCCCAATGGATGATCGGCGAGACCTATTTTCACCAGAAAAACTATGAAGCGGCGCTGCGGGCATACTTGCCCATCGATATCCTGTATGATTTTCCTGAATGGCAAGCGGGCGCGCTGCTGCAAGCCGGCAAATGTCACGAAGCGCTGGGCGAATGGAAACAGGCCAGCGAGCTTTTCGCCAGGCTGCTCAAGTTGTTTCCCGAGAGCGAGTTCGCGGACGACGCCGCCGAACGCCTGCAAGTGGCCCAGAAGCGGGCCGAGACCAAGAACTGAGTCACAAGACCAGAAGCAACGCGTCATACTTCATACGGCCGACAATGAGACATTTTGCGACGAAAGAGGGGTGGCTGGTGGCAGAGCGTTAGCGATGCCCCACGGGTCTGCCACAGTGTTACGAATAAGGAACCCCCCACCATGCACTTTCTTGTCTCAGCGGGCTGGCGACGCGCCGGCGTCGCGGCGGCGCTGGTTGGCCTCTTGGCCGCCGGTTTGCCGGCCCTGGCCCAGGATGAAGGCGCGGATGATGACGTCGAGGCCGCCGGCGACGGTGTTTCGCACGGCTCGGCGCCGCCCCTTTCCGACAAGGACCTGATTCCGCAAAAGAACCTGTTCCAGATCATCAAGGCCGGCGGCCCGGTGATGGTGCCGATTTTCGGCTGCTCGTTCGTGATGGTGGTCTTCGTTTTCGAACGCGCGATCGCCTTGCGCCGCGGCCGGGTCATTCCAAAGCCCTTCGTCAAGCGCTTCCTGCACCAGTTGGGCGAGGGACAGTTGGACCGCGACTCGGCGCTGGCGCTCTGCGATGAGAACGGCAGCGCGGCGGCCCAGGTCTTCGCGGGCGCCGTACGCAAGTGGGGCAAACCGGCCGTCGAGGTCGAGCAAGCCGTGCTTGACGCGGGTGAGCGCGCCGCCAACGGATTGCGCAAGTACGTCCGTGTGTTCAACGCCGTATCGACGATCAGCCCGCTGTTGGGACTGCTGGGCACCGTATTTGGGATGATCAAGGCCTTCAACGATATTTCGACGTCCAGCGCCATGGGGCGGCCCGAGCTACTGGCCGGTGGCATCAGCGAGGCCCTGATCACGACGGCCGCCGGGCTCACGATTGCAATTCCGGCCCTGGTTTGTTACCTCTACTTCCTCAGCCGCGTCGATCAACTCATCACCGAGCTTGACGCGCTCGGGCAAGACGTCGTGACCAAGATTTCCGCGGAAGGCTTGCAGTCGGCCGGACAACCAAAACCGCGGCCGGGCCGGCGCGAATCGGCGGCCTGAGGATTCGCCAGAATCCGGGAGTGTTGGAGAATACCGACCCATGCCCCTGAAAACCCACGTCGATGAAGCTCCCGCGTTGAACCTCACGTCGATGGTCGACGTGCTGTTCTGCCTGATCCTGTTCTTCATGGCGGCCAGCAAGTTCACCGAGCTGGAACGCAAAATTGGCTTGCAGGTGCCGGAGGTCGCCGACAAGGGCGCGCTGACCGCCGCGCCCGAGAAAAAGACGATCAACGTCTACCGCGACGGGCAGATCGAGCTGGATCGCAAGCCTATTCGCGACCTCGAGCACCTAACGGGACTATTGACCCATGCCCGCCGGCAATACCCCGAATTGGGCGTGATGATCCGGGGCGACGGCCAGAGCCGCTTCCAGCGCGTCGCCGAGGTGCTGAATGCCTGCAAGCAGGCGGGCATCTCCGAGCTGGGCATCTCGGTAAAACTGGCCAATCCGCCGAGGAACGCGAGTGAGTAACCTTCGGCTCGATCGCTGGCTCGATTTCCTCACCGGTCCACAGTTGATCTGGACCGCGTTGTGGCTGGGGTTGGTCTGCGTCACCGTCACGTTGTTGGCGCTGATGGCCACGCGTTGGGGCCAATCGAAGCCGCTGGGCAAGTGCGTCGTGCTGTCGCTTGTGACGCATGCCCTGTTGGCGACGTACGCCACCACGGTGGAGATCGTGGCCGCCGCTCCGCGCGAGCTGATCGAGCGTGTGAGCATCGCCGACGAATCGTCGGACCAGGTCGAACAGCCCGGAGCCGACGCCGGGCCGGCCAAGGCACGCGCGCCGAAACGCCTTTGGGAAAAATTCGTCACACGCACTCCCGATCGGCCCCAGGAAGTCGAGCTCGATCCGTCGCAACCAAACGAACGCGCCACGACCCAGCGAACCTCGCCGGCCGAGTTGACGGTCCCCGACGGCGGGCCGCCCCTGGAACCGCTGCCTGACGATGAATCACGGCAACCCGAGCTGACGCCGCTGGCGCCGGTCGAGCCAATCGCCGTCCCGTCGGAAGCCGCCTCTTCCGAGCCGATCGAAGCGCCTGCCGCGAGCCGGCAGGACGTCAGCGATTCGTCGGTCGTCGGCGACACTGGTCCCGAGCGTGCCGCGCCGGGTGAGGCGACTTCGGAGATCGGGCCGGCGGCCGCCAAACCAAGTTCACCGGACTTGCTCGATTCGCTCACCTCCGATGCGCTGCGCTTGCCGCGGATGAGCGAAGCACCCTCCGTTCCGCTCCCCGCGGGCCCTTTCACTCGTGGTCCCGGTGGCGCCAATCGCACCGCCAGCCCGCTGACGCCGGAAGCGGAATCGACCGCCGCCGGCGACAACCGGCGCGGGCACGATTCGGATCTCAGCCCCGTCGTCGGTCGTTCGCCGGGTTCGTCGGCCTTGGCCGGCCCCGCCGGGCCGACCGGCAACGTCGACGGCTTGACTGCCCCCAAGCTCACCTCGCGCCGCTCGTCTGCGGGCGCGGGAACGGTGCCGCAAATGTTCCAACTTCGCCGGGCCCCGAACAAGACGCAGATCGCCGCGCGGCAGGGTGGCTCGGCCGACACCGAAAAGTCCGTCAGGGCCGCGCTCAAGTGGCTTGCGGCGAACCAGGACGCCGACGGCCGTTGGGACGCCAGCCGATTCGACGCCGGCATTGAAATGAAAGTCCTGGGCCACGATCGAAAGGGGGCCGGTGGCGACGCCGACACGGGCGTGACCGGTCTGGCACTATTGGCCTTCCTGGGCGCGGGACACACGCACAAGGAAGGCGACTACCGGCTCGTGGTCGAAAACGCCCTGAATTACCTGCTGGCCAGCCAGCACCCGGACGACGGCCATATCGGCGGCCAGATCGATCTTCCCTCTCAGCACTTCGCCTTCATGTACTGCCACGGCATATCGTCCTTGGCCCTGGGCGAGGCCTTCGCCATGACGCGCGACCAACGGCTGCTCGAACCCCTCAGGCGCGGCATCGGTTACACCATCCGCTCGCAAATCGTCAAAAGCGGTTCTTGGCGATACATGCCGGGCGACTCCTCCGGAGACACAAGCCAACTCGGCTGGCAACTCATGGCGCTGAAGAGCGCCGAGCAGGCGGGTATTGAAATCCCGCGAAGCACGCACGCGGGAATGGTGAAGTTTCTCAAAGCCGTTTCATCGGGCAAGCACGGTGGGCTGGCCCGTTACCGCGTCGACGCGGGCGAACGTCCTACGCCGTCGATGACCGCCGAGGCCCTGGTCTGCCGTCAATTCCTGGGAATGGAGCGCGGCAACCCGGCCAGCGACGAGGCGGGCGAATACCTCCTCGGCGAGTTG
>Ga0307373_10012883_pt1 | contig 11798 bp, 13 predicted proteins | sample OX2MG_FD_202534 | JGI IMG/M metagenome (GOLD analysis project Ga0307373, IMG submission 202534) | Soil microbial communities from Risofladan, Vaasa, Finland - OX-2 | ecosystem: Environmental > Terrestrial > Soil > Coastal area > Acid sulfate soil | place: Finland: Risofladan, Vaasa | collected...
GATTTCCGAAACTAGAATCGAGAATGTATCATCCAATGCCGTAGAGACTGCTAACAACGATGGCTTGGCCACAGATGATTCAGAGAAAAGTAGTAAAATCGAGAAGAGGAAAGCGAAACCGATCGAGCAGTTTCAGACTACGCTATTCTAAAGCAGAAATCCTGACATCCAGGCCAACCTATGAGTAGATACTAAGGAATTGCTTTTATCCTTGAATCAGTCACTAGAATGAGAGGAGTGAGATACAAATTTGGTGTCCGTAACTCTAGCCAGAGTTGCTGGAATTGCTATGCTTGTGGCTGCGATACTTGGCATCTACATTGGCGCATACGATAAGCTACTTTTGCAGTACGAACCACTGCACTGGGATCTTAACTGGTTGATAGTCGCCGTGACGGTAGTAGCAGGTGTACTTTTGATTGCAGTTCCTAGGAATATTATGCTCGTAAGCCTGTCGGGTATTGTGTGGCCGATTGTTTACGCGATTTCCTTAGGAATAGATGTTGCGACGAGACTGTGCCTTGGCGGGTCTTCTTTAAACTGCTGGCCATCGAAAACAGATGCGTTTCAATACCTAATTTTGAACAACCCAAACATTCCTGGTGGATACGGATGGCAACTCTGGTCAGGCACTATGCCGATAATAATTATCATGATGTTGATTGCCTTTGTACTTTCAATCGTATCAGTGATGAATCTCAAGAAAGGTAAGGTATCGAAGCACGAAACGACTACAACTACAACCACTACTTCAACCAGCCATACCACTCCATCGAAACCATCCGATCAGCCGTAATACTGTCCTATCGTAACTCTAAGAGAATGCAAGATAGAATCTTTATTTCGAAGAGGAACTACCCGCAAGCAGTATGCCGACATCTGAAAGCGATGCAAAAGGATCCATTCCACTCCTAGAACATGTTCCACTGTTCTCTTCTTTGAAAAAACCACATTTGAAGAAACTAGTAGAATCTTCAACGATTCGCTCGTTTGACTCAGGAGAGTTCATAACTAAACAGGGAGATACGGGAGTAGCCTTCTACCTTGTACTCGAAGGCCAGGTGGAGGTCAGGCGCTCCAAAAGATCTCTTGCAAAACTGGGGCCAGGTCAATTTTTTGGCGAACTTACATTGATAGATAATCATCCCAGAACAGCCGACGTTGTAGCTATCGACAAGTCAAAATGCCTCTTGCTGTCGAGCTGGACGTTCAATGGCCTTGTAAAGTCCAATCCAGAGATCGCGCTTGCCATGCTCAAAGAGATGGCGCAGCGATTACGCAAAACGGATGAAGCTCTCGGCGATCTGTGATCCATATAGCGTTTAATTTTTAGCCGTTACATTTCCAAACCTGGCCGTAGATCTTTGCCTCAAAACGACCAGAGAAGACTTGCCGCAATAATGTACACTGACATGGTTGGGTACACTGCGCTGGGGCAGAGAAACGAATCGCTTTCTATCGCTCTGGTCGACGAGCAAAGGAAATTGCTGAGTCCAATTTTCACGAGACACAACGGAAAAGTGATCAAAACAATGGGTGATGGATTCCTTGTAGAATTCTCCAGCGCCTTGGAAGCAGTGAGATGCGCATATGACATTCAGAGAGCGGCAAGGGAATTCAATTATTCTTCACCACAGGAAGGGAAAATACATCTTCGCGTGGGCATCCACCTGGGTGACATTATCGAATCACAGGGCGACATTTCGGGAGATGCAGTAAACGTGGCATCGAGGATTGAATCTTTCGCAGAAGATGGCGGGGTCTGCTTAACACGCCAGGTGTATGATCAAGTACATAACAAGTTCGACCTTCCATTAGCAAATCTTGGCATGAAGCCTCTGAAGAACGTGGGTGGGCTGGTAGAAGTGTACAAGATTGTGATGCCATGGAACGAAGAAAAATCGATCTCGCCGATACCACTCGACAAGAGAAGGATCGCTGTAATACCGTTTGTCAACATCAGCCCGGATCATTCTGACGAGTATTTTGCAGATGGGTTGACTGAGGAGCTCATAACCAAACTTTCGGAAATACGCAGCCTGCGAGTAATCGCAAGGACCTCAGCCATGAGCTACAAGAAGAAGGAAAAAAGCATCCTGGAGATAGGCAGGGAGCTCGGTGTCGGCTCCGTGGTTGAGGGTAGCGTAAGAAAGTCAGGGAACAGGATCAGGGTGACGGTACAACTGCTAGATGCGCAGACCGAAGAGCACCTCTGGTCGTCCAACTATGACAAGGAATTGGATGATATTTTTGCAATCCAGAGTGATATTGCGTCGAAGGTTGCTAGTGCAATTTCAACAGGAATTTTCCCAAAACCTGCGCGGAAAGAAACTGATGATGTTGAGGCATACACAATGTACCTCAAAGCCAGACAGTTATACCACGAGGGTACCGAGTCCAGCCTTAGAGAATCAATAGTGCTCTTTGACCGAGCCATATCTAGGGACCCCAAATTCGCGCTGGCTTACGCAGGCTTGTCTCATGCGTGGGGACGGATAGCATCAAGCGGTTACGAGGATTTTACGATCATAACTTCGAAGGCGGAGCCCGCGGCAATCAAAGCGCTCGAATTTGGCCCAGATATTGCTGAAGCACACGCTGCGATGTGCAATATTGCTGGATTCCTCGACAGATTTGACCAGGCAGTCGCCGAGGCAGAGCAAGCCGTCAAGATCAATCCGAACCTATCGGAAACACACATTTCACTTGGAATCCTTTACTCCACCCTACGCGGTCTTGATGATGCGCTGCAAGAATTCCGAAGAGCGTATGAGATTGATCCTCTATTCTTTGCCACGGGTACCTTCGTCGCGATGATCTCCCGTGTGGTAGGAAAAATGGATTTGTCGCTAGATGTGTTAGAAAGGATGAAAGAAATCAATCCTCGTAATCCGAGGGTGTACGTGAGCCTCACCGAGTGGCATATGGCGAACAGAGATTTCACAAAAGCGCAGGAGATGCTTGACATAGCACGGCAGATAAATTCAAGCGAACCATCATTATTGGTAAACCAGGGATTGCTTTACGCCCAGACTGGAAGGAAGAAAGAAGCCGAAGAAGTGTTGCAAGAGGTGATGGGCAACAACAAGGAAGCCGTTCGACTCTACGGGCAGCTCCACATTCAGGCCGCGCTTGGAAACCTTGATGAAGCGTTCAGCGCACTGATGAGGCAAATTGAAACGCATTCGTGGCCATTTCTAATTAGATTCGACCCCACCTTCAAGGAGCTTCGAAAGGACCCAAGGTTTGGACAATTCTGCTCGAAAATAGGGATTCCGACATAAACCAATACACGTTTTCGGAAAACTATGCAGTCTCTTGAAGATGCGTGGCAAGTCCTATCCTTTGAAGTATGGATAGATATCTCGGGTCAGACCTGACTCCGTCCATTTTGTGATCGAGTACCATGACGAAGATGAATCTGTCGTGCCCCGCGTAAGCTTTCTCCAACCATTCAAACCCCTTGTCGATCTCTCCCAGTTTGAAATGGATTCCTGCAAGCAGGTAAGGGTTGACATGTTCCTCCTTGTATACGCCTTCGAGTTCTCCGACCAGCTTTCGCGCCTCGTCATTGCGTCCAATGTGCGCGTATATCATTGCGTACGTGACCTTACTTTGAGCAGGCGTTGAGAGTTTTGAAAAAGTCTCGGCGGCTTTTAGAGCTTCATCATACATTGAGACTTCTAGGTAATTCAGTATGAGTGTCAGATACACAGAAGGGAAACTTGGGTCCATGTCGACGACTTTCTTGGCCTGCTCAATTGCCTTGTCGTACTCCTTTCGAAAGTGATATTCGCCTGCGAGATTGTCGTTGATTATGAGCGACAGCGGACTGAGCTCCAGTGCTTCATTCAACTGCTTCCATGATTCGGAGAAGCGTTTTTCGTATCGCAAGAGGTGGGTGTACCAGAGACGAGTAACAGCGGAATTTGGGTTGAGCTCGATCGCTTTTTTGAATTCAATTTCTGCTTTGTCAAGATCGTAATCAAACCCCATTGCGACACCTCCCAGTATTGCATGCGGCTCGGCCAATTCGTCGTCCAGAGCGAGAGCCTCAAGCGAATATCGCTTCGCCTCTGGGTAACAGATCTCCGGATCATCATAGTAGTTGGCGCCCATTACGAAGTACGCTTGCGCCAGTCCTGAATAACCCAGCGCGAATGTCGGATCAAGTTTCAGCGATTGATGAAATAAATCAACGGATTTTCTAACAGCTTCAGTCGTCCGCTTGTTGAAGTAGAACAATCCCTTTAGATAGATGTTGTACGCTTCGGGATTCCTTGAAGAGACTTTCTCGATCCTCCGTATTTCAGAATCCACAAGCTTTACCTTGAGCGCCACAGCAACCTTTTCCGCAACCTCGCTCTGAACCGTAAAAACATCATCGAGTTGCTTGTCGTAATTTTGAGCCCACAGATGGCCCTCGTTTCTTGCGTCTATGAGCTGCACCGTGATCCTCACCTTACCACCAGATTTTCTCACGCTACCTTCTATCAGCGTCCCGACACCCAGCTCCATACCGATTTCAGAAATTCTCTTCTGCGCGTTCTTGTACTGCATCGTCGATGTCCTTGCGATCACGGTGAGTCCTGACACTGAAGAAAGCGAGGTGATCAATTCCTCCGTCATTCCTTCAGCAAAATATTCATCATTCACGTCTGGGCTCATGTTCTTCAATGGGAGGACAGCCACTCTGCGCGGGTCAAGCTCGACGCCTTCCTTAGTTTTCACGTCCCAGGGCATCACTATCTTGTAGACATCTATGGATAACTGGACGTTCTTAAGGTTCTTTTGCTCGAGCTTCTCCATCGGAAGGTCGATCTTGTTCCTGACGTGATCGTAGACCTGGCCCGAAATGCACACGCCACCCGGCTCGGCAAGAGGTTCGATCCGCGAGGAGACGTTTACTGCGTCGCCGAGTATGTCTCCCTGATTGTGGACCACGTCGCCGAGGTGGATTCCTATGCGCAGCGCTAGGCGATCCTTTTCCGGGACAGAGGCGTTTTTGTCTTTCATTTCTTGCTGTATGCTAATCGAACAGCGGACTGCCTCAAGGGCGCTAGGGAACTCGATGAGAAAGGCGTCGCCCATAGTCTTGACTTCTTGTCCATCATGCTTCGGTAAAATTGAGCGGAGAATGTTTCGATGCTCTTCCAGGCGCCTAAGCGCTTCCGATTCATTCTTTTGGGCGTACGAGGTGTAGCCTACCATGTCCGTGAACATTATGGCAGCCAACCTGCGTTGCGAAGACAAGATGACTTCCGATTCCTTGCGGGGTTGATAAATCAGTTACGGGGAATCGAGAGTTGACCTGAAAAATACAAAGGCGACTATCAAATTTCTTTCTTGGATGCTTTTGAAAAGCCACGGTATTCTATCGCGCTCATTCACTCTTTGGCTTGATAATTCCTGTTCTTTTGAGCAGAGATTCCCAATCCAGTTTGTAGAGGACAACTCCGAGGACTATGAAGAATACGGATAGGATAATTGAAAATTCTATCGTCGAGAGACCTAAGATGCCCTTTGTGAAGCCTGTTATGTCAAGGATTCCATAGAACTCTAGAAAGATCTCGACCGTGCTCTTCGCAAGTTTTGCGAGCAGCGTGACTCCCAGCATGGGAGGAAGATTAGCCCTGTTTGCACCGGCGCCGATGTAGATGTAGTCATCCAGAGGTAGGGCCGGAATAAAAGCGGTAACGAAAAGCGCGACGAAGAACGACCGCTTGTTGAGCCACTCATGAAACAGCTTGATGTTCTTGTTCTTCGTGAGATTCCGCCGGAATCCGAGCGCACCAGAATAGAGGACTACCTTTGCAACCGTCGCGCCGATTCCAGTAACTAGGACAATTATCACGAAATTCTCTACAGTAAAACCAGCAGAGATCAACTCGGTTGTTGCGATCAGGGTGTAGGAGGCTCCGAAGAAAGGTGTCGCGTTTGTGACGAAAGAAATCGCGAAGAGCGTCAAGAGAATGAGCAAGCTGACTAGCAAGAATATCTCTTCGAATCAGATTAGCTAAAGGATAACCAACTTAAAGAACTGTATGGAATTCAAACATTCCTGAGATTGATTCTCAATTTCTTCGGTCATTCAGTTTCTGATGTGTCATTGGCTACCAAGTTTCTATCTTCAGGCCCGGAACCGTTTCGAAATGTGTTGCATTACGAGTGGCCAACGGCTCCCCAAACTCCAACGCGATACAAGCAATTATCAGATCAAAGTCTCCGATTGGATTTAGATATGGAACAACAACATATTGGGGTGTGCAACTCGCTAGCAATTGATTCAAACCTGAAATATGGTCGTAGTCAAAATGAGAAATGATGAGCAGATTTATGATACGAGAGTTTCGAGCATTAACAAATTTTGAAACGACTGACTGGAGGTTCGCTGATGTCGTTTGGTAACTCCCGCAGTCGTACACGAAACAAAAATCATTGAGCAGTCCGGAGTAAAAGAGACCTTGTCCTACATTGTGAAAGGAAAACTCCAGACTGATTGGTGTTTGAATAGGAGTACTATTCGAAATAATGAATCACGGGTCACTTCGAGACTGCTCGGGATGATACCTAACCAATTACATCTACCAGGGAGCTCTCCCTGTCTGCAACGCAACTTGATTGTATCTCTTTACAGTATTGTAAGCGTCGTACGCCTGCCAGAGCCAGCCGGCAAACATGATCAGTCCAACATACCCGATCAAGATCACAGTAAGCAAGAGACTGACCCAGAACAGCCCGGTGAAGATCAAACCCGCCACGAGAAGCAAGACTCCCCTTCCAAACTTGCCCGCATACATGTGCCCCACTCCCCACAATCCAAAGAAACCGAGGATGATCGCCAGAACAACAGCCACGCACTCGCTCTTCTGAGGTAACATGGTCACTGTTCCCACCGGATAAACTGGTGGAGCAGCAACTTGAGAAAGACTCGCGCCGCATGATGGACAGAAAGCCGAGCTCGACAGAACTTCTTTTGCCGCAACTGGGGCAGAAAGGCATGGATCTATAATTTGCGCAGATCTATTTCAGGGCTTGCCTTTTCTAGTTACGGGATTTTCCAAGTGATCTAAAATGCAAGAGCTAAACAAACCAACATGGGCTGATTTTATCAGATCCGTTACAAACTGCTCAACATGCAAGAACTATCCAAAAACAAAGATGGGGAGCAAACCTTGGAACGGAGCAGATCTCAAAGAACCACAAAGATCACGGAATGGATTATTGTTCATCTCCGAGGCTCCGCCCGGAGGAGATTCAGGATCATACTTTCTGAACAGCATAAAGAACGATGGCTTGCGTGCGAGACTATTTCACGCGCTGTCACTAGCAAACAACGCGCCAAAGTTCCAAAGCATCAATGAATTTCTTGGAGAAGGTTGCTACCTCTTACCTTCATTCAGTTATCCATGTTCAAAGGAAACAGGCGGCAACACAAATCCAACTCTTGGTATGGCAATACACTCCGCAGAGACTCATCTCACAATCGCGATTGGGTGTCTCAAACCAAAGATCGTTGTACTTTTGGGATCAAGAGCTCTTGCCGCTGGGATTGCAATGAATCTAGTCGAACGAAGAGGCACGCCATATTCTGTGAGGAGATACAGGCATCTCACTCCTTATTCATCGCAAAATGCAGAGTACGGAAAAATTTCAACTTTCGTGACTTACTGGCCGATCGAAAGGATAGGCAAAGACGAGTACGATAATTGGCTCGTTCCGACGCTTGATGCAGCTTTTTCAAAATTCAAGACTTGATCAATCCAGCAAGCCGCCTAGTTTGCACTAGGATTTCGCGACTGAAGGAAACTTGAAAAATTCAAGAGCAGTCTTTTTCGCAATCGGCTCAAAATGTCTTGTATCCAGGGTGAGTAAGCGCACGGATCCCTTTATGGCAACCGCAGCAATCATCGTGTCGGTCCTTCGCACGGGTGTGCCGCTCTTCTCCATGTCATATTCAATTTCCGCGGAAAGCAACGCAGCGTCCCTGGAGTAATCGATTATCGGGAGCTGAAGGAGCTCCTTCACAGGCTTGTCATATTTTTTCAGGCCGTACAGAATCTCATGAAGGTTTATTGAGGTCGTGCAGATGGATTCTCCGCTCGCGATTACGGCCGAGTACAGTTCTTCGCCTATCTTTGATCGCTTTTCAAGGATTTCCACAAGCACATTCGTGTCTAGGAGGATCATGCGCGGCGCTCTTCCCTTCGGCGATCTACTTCAGCCAACAGTTTTCTTTTTTCATCTCTACCAAGTTCTATCCTTCCCCTAAGTGCTTTCAAAATCTCAGCTGGTGATCGGTCTTCTACCAGCCGCTCGAAAAGCTCGCTGAAGCTCTCGTCCTTTCCCTTGACCGCGACGAGTTTCGTGTACACTTCATCTCTTATTGTCAGTGTCTTGGTCATGTACCTGTCGGTTCAATTGTGTTTATGTTTATATTTAAACATAGGGCATGTACACCATCGGAACACGAGTGATAAAACTAAGAGGCGCTCTATCAAGAGTCTCACTATGAAAGCAAAATCTTCATCATGATTTGATGACGAAAATTTTCGCATCTTGAGTTATATCAAAGAAATTATGATCATAACTTAATCAGAACTTTGGCAGAAACATCTCTCGACAAGGAAGCTCTTTTCAAGCGTGTCTACACGTGGGTCAGCCAGAACACGCAGGAAACAAGGCTCTCAACGGGTTTCAAGTACCACTGGCCGGAAGCAGCAAAGAGACTCCTGACGGCTCTCGAACTCTCCAACGGATCAATCATAGCTCTAGTAGGATTATCCGGAGTTGGAAAGAGCTCCGCCCAGAGCCAGATCGCAAGAAAGCTCAAGGAGAAAGGACTCAGAGCAGTCCACTTCAAGTGGCCGGGATACTTTGAAGCAAACTTTGATCGCATTCTTCAATTGCTGAACGAACAGGGTATAACCAAATCAAACGAGGAACTCATACCAGAGATAGCAGAGCGCGCCCTTAGCACCAGAAACCCAAGTGTGCTAAGATCCGAGCTGAAAGAGCTCCTGCCAGAGAAATACTCGAAAGGATTGACTCCAAGTGAATTATTAATCTCGCTAAAGAATGACCCGCCAAAAGATCAAGATGCACTGGCGCTTGCAAGAAGGCTCCTGGGTCAGCATGAATCGAGGATCTGGGAGAAGGAGCTAGTAATCCACCTCTTCTCGCAGTGCCATTCGATCCTCCTGGATCTGAGAGACTTTGGCATGAAGGACGTCAGAGCCATGAACACAGACCTCGCAGAAATTCAATACATATGGCAGAGGATCAACGAGCATCTGCAGCACGAAACAAGGGCTCCCAACTTTGTCTTTGTCCTCCAGAAGGAGCTCGCATTCTCTGAGCAGGCGTTGGCGGCAAACTACTTTCTCGGCAAGGCGAGGATTTTCGAGATAACTCCATTTACACCGGACAATTTGGTCGGTGCCTACAAAACGGAGTTTGAAAGCTCGTACCCCTTTGAAGGAGCAGGTTTGCGACGCGCCGCGTGGCTTTCCCGCGGAGTATTCCGAAGGTTTCTAAAGTACTTGCAATTATGCCTCGAACTCCACATCGAGCAGGCCGGGACGCTGGCGAATGAAAACACGATCAGCGCAGAAACAGTCGAAAAAGCTCCCTCGGAAGAAGAGATGGGCAAGGACGGAGATCGAGCTCCGACAGATCTTTCCAAAGGGAGATGGTTGGAAGAACGCGGCAAAGGTGCTGAACATCGTAATCCTAGCTCAGGGCCCCTTCCCGCAAAGCGAACTCTACCAGTTCGTACAGTGGCTGGACAAGGGGGAGGTCTCGAGGATGGTGTCAAAACTCGAGGAGTACGGCTACCTCCGCAGAGAGATGCGCGATCGCAAGAAATACATCGAAATGAACATCTAGACATCATATCTGGAACAAGAATTCCGTGAAACCAGAAGGTCAGGGAGTTCTGAATCACCCTTATAATTCAAGAGAGGATATTCAAAAGCCGAATATGAATCAGCCGAAAAGAACCCAATCACGGGTTTGATTCCGCAGGTAAGTCTTAAGTAAGTCTATAGTCTTACAATCCGCATCATGACAGCATCGGAGACCACGCTCTCCTCGAAAGGCCAGGTAGTCTTGCCAAAGGATCTTCGGGCAAAACTCGGTATAAAAAAAGGAGATAAGTTAAGGGTAGAAGTCGATGAAAAGACCAAGACCATAGTGATGCGCCCTCAAATCGAGCCACCCGAGGAAATTTTCGTTCACGCGGGAACAAAACTGACCAGTTCTATTCTCAGGGAATCAGACGAGCTGGACGAAGCTAAAATTAAGAGACTATTGAAGGCAATAGGCGCCAAACAAATCTCGAAATGAGTGAAATTGGCCGGTTCATCTATTTCGATTGATACTAGCGTGCTGGTTGAATACATAGACGACGACGGAAGCTTTCATTCGGAAGCAAGGGCGGTTTTGGAGAGCGTGACCTCTGGTAGACTATCAGGTCTCGTGCCGCATGTTGTTTTCGCAGAGCTTTTCTACGTTGCGACTAGGTTGTACGAGCAGCTCGAAAAGAAGAAGAATGACTTGTCTCCTGAGGCAAAATCGGAGCGGCTGGTCAGATGGCTATTCAATTCACCGAATATTACAATGCCAGAAAATGCTCTTGAACTTGCTCTAAGGGCCGGGAGGTTCAAGAAACGATTTGCGCTCGCTCTGCCAGATTCATACGTTCTTGGTTGCGCACAACTTAACGGGTGCAAAGCCATCTTCAAGAGTGCGGAGGCAGAAATGGAACGAGGAAACAAATTGGAAAGGCTAAAGAAAGAAGAGAAAGTTGAATTGATTTTTCTCGAAGATTATAGCTAAGTATTTCACTATAGAATGGCAATAACAACTTGGGTCCCACATCATCAAAAGTAACCATCTTTGTAATTCAGTACATTATCAAACAGACGGAAAAACCAAGGGAAAACTTTGAGTAGAACTGATAGTCAAAAGGACATCAAGGAAAGCGATGAACCACTGAAGAAGATGCAGCTCTTCAAGGCAGCCCCGAAATCACTGATGTATCAAACATTCGAAAAGATTCTCGAATATCTTGAAAGTCACAATCAAATCGCATACGACAGGCAAAGAAGAATCATCTGAAGATATTTGGAGTCCCGACAGCAGCTATCTAGATACTAGCTTTTGCTAGTTCTGTCTATTTTGTTTACAGCTAGTAGCAGTCCGTACAAGATTGCCTCCGGTCTGGGCGGACATCCAGGAACGTATACGTCGACCGGAATGACTTTGGCCACACCTCCAAGTGTAGTATACGTATCTCCAAAGATTCCTCCACTGCATCCGCAAGCTCCAACTGCGACAACTATTTTTGGGTCAGGTGTAGCTTCATAGGTTCTCTTTAGTGCGATTTCCATGTTTCTCGAGACAGGTCCAGTGACAAGGAGCACGTCAGCGTGTCGTGGTGAAGATACAAAATGAATGCCGTATTGCTCGATGTCGTAGATCGGGTTGTTGAGCGCGTTGATCTCAACTTCACACCCATTGCACGAACCAGCATCGACCTCACGTACTTCAAGCGACCTTCCAAGTGTCTTGGATATCTTGTCCCTAAGTTCACTGCTGATTGCTTGATGTGATGCAGCCTTTTCGACATCAGGCGGCACAATCTCGAAATTCCATTGCTCTACGAGATCAGCTCTTTCCCTGACTGGTAGCGCAAAATTTGACTTTACTTCAAATGAATCAGGAGCAGCGTCTCTGCACCTGCCGCACAAAATGCACTTACCCATGTCCAAAGATACTTGCGAAGATGTTAGTCC
>Ga0307373_10012884_pt1 | contig 11797 bp, 11 predicted proteins | sample OX2MG_FD_202534 | JGI IMG/M metagenome (GOLD analysis project Ga0307373, IMG submission 202534) | Soil microbial communities from Risofladan, Vaasa, Finland - OX-2 | ecosystem: Environmental > Terrestrial > Soil > Coastal area > Acid sulfate soil | place: Finland: Risofladan, Vaasa | collected...
TACGTGTGTGAATCGATCGGCCCGTCGAACAGCTCTCCGAATGCCTACTCGAACTGCGGCGTCAAGGCGACATTCGCCGCCTCGGCTGCCTCGTGCGAGCCGCACAAGGCGACCTGCTCGCCGACATCCGCGAGCTTGAAGGGCGAACGTTCCTGATCGTGCTCAACCTGAGTCACGAAGCACCGGAGCTCGTACTGCGTCGACCGAAGATGCGGGGGCACGTCGTGCTCAACACCCACCTCGATCGTGAAAACGAGCAAGTGGGCGAACGCATCGCACTGCGAGGAGACGAGGGCATCCTGGTCTTACTGGATGACAAACGTCTCCATTGAGAGGTGCGACCATCGATCGCCGGACGCGTTACCGAGCAAAGTCAAGGTCGAAGTCCATTCGTGGCATGGCTCCGCCGCACCTGTGTGGTGGAGCCGAGATGTACGACGGCAATCTAAAGGAGATCGATGAGCCGTGAATCAATCAAGTTGAGTCCACGGCTCGGCGATCGGCGGCAGGAAGTCGCGTTCAAGTCGCAGGACCGCTCTTATCTGGCTCGCACTCCCCAGACGATCTCCCCTTCGTGCCGCTCAACGGATTCGATCGACGGACCGACATGTTCGCTCACCCACGCCGCCGCCCGTTCTCCTGCTGCCCGCGCTTGCTCTTGGGACGTATGAGCGCTCACGGAAATCGCGCTGGCGACCCCAGTCCGCACCGCGCCGTATCCAACGAAGCCCGGATCGCGCTCCATCCGCGGCACCAACTCCTCCCGTACCTGCTCGGCCACCGCGTCGCTTGTCCCGGGTTTGAACCGCCAGAGGGCGACCCGGGCATAGCCGCTGATGTCGCCAGCAGGGACACGGGAGACGACCATCTCACCGATGTGGTTGTCGACGGTGATGAGCGACGGACCCATTTCGGTGCGGACCCACCCGGAGAGCCGTTCGCTCGCTTGCTCCGCCTGCACCTTGTCATCCCACACGGTCACAGAGACGAGAGAATCCTCTCCGGAGCGGACGGTGAAATAGCGGAGGAAACCGGGCTGCTGCTGCGTCCGCGGGACGAGTTCCGCCTCCGCCTTCTGCAGGATACCGTCGAGGGTACCGGGTTTCACCGTATAGAACCCAACACGTGCATATGCCATAGCATGCCTCCCCTATCGTTGATCGCGTTCATCGTGACGCGCTCACGTCTTTGATCCGAGCGGTGCACAGGGCGGCCGGTCATCGACGCAACCCTTGCACGCTTCACGGTCTGCATCGATTTTCTCTGGGCGGGATCAATAACTCGGCGTTCGTCCGTCGCCTGTCACCTCCCCAACGTCGGATGGACCTTCGGATCCAGATCGCGTTCCAGCCCAGCAAATGCAGTGCATCGCCCCGTATTCCGGGCGACACGCCTCGACGTGCACATCACGTCAGCCAGCCTCAGTCATCAATTGCCCACTCGTTGATGCACAGGCCTCGACCTCAGTTAGCTACTCATCGCTCATGGCCGCTTCCTCTGCATCTCGTTGTGTCGTCTATCAGCCGAGCACGCCACAACACGGCGGACGTCATTCGGATACCGCTGCGAATCGGACCTTAGACGCCGCTTGACCCGGGTGCCGGGATGGCTCCGAACTGCTGAAGGATACTCAGCGGGTCGGTGTAGACCCAGACCTCGCTGATCTTCCCGTCCTGCACCTGGAAGACCTCGCAGATCGGTGCTTCGAAGTGCTGCCCGGTGGCTGAGATTCCGGCGAAGTCCCGCTGCAGCGTCCCGCTGACCGTCCCGTGCCAGGCGGCCCGGTCGCCATCCTCGAGGACGGCATTGAGGGTGTAGTGAAAGTCGGGTATCGCGGTGTAGATGCCGCTGAGGAACGCCTTCAGTCCGTCACGGCCACGCACAGCACCGCCCGGAGCGAACGGATCGTTGAAGGTGAGATCGGACTGGTAGATTTCGTCGACGACGTCAAGACGTTGGGCGTTGACGAGTTCGGCGACGTACCGGCGCACGAGCCCGCCGCTTCCTTGTATGGTCATGGGTTCATCCTTTCTGATCGCTGACACGGTACGCAGGGAGACCTCGAAGGCCGGGCCGTTGCCGGCTGAGCACCGCCTCACCTAGTACACCATGACGCGTGATTTGGAGGGAGCCGAGGCAAGGAGTCGAGCGGACGGGAACGTACTGACGACCACGCCATCGCTCCTCCCGTCCGGAGCACATGCCAAATCACGCGTCACTGAGTACTAGAGACCGACGTCCTGTCGAAACGTCCGATAATCCACCTGAACGATGGGGTGAACGTCGAATTGCATGAGTTCGCAATAGGGCCCGAGACATTGGCTCAGTTCCTCGTGGTTCGTGGCTTCGACGAGAATATAGCCAGCCATTTCGCCGGGATATCTAAACCAGCCGCGAAGGCGCTCGCCGAAGGGGTTCTGCTCCTCTGCCGCGCGAAAGATGCGGGCAAACGCCTCAGCACGTGCCTGGGAATCTTGCCGTGCCGTTTGATCTGGCCACCGCCAGTTGCATTGGTACAACGCCATGAGATCGTTCCTTTCGCTGGATATGAGACTGACCCACGAGCCGCAATGTTATGGACTACGAGGATCACGATCATCCTCTACACCGAAAGATGGTCATCATCAGGTCATACCCGCCTCGCCACTCCTCTGGTCGGACCGAGTGACACTGCGATCCGCCAACTTCCGTCCAGTTTACACGCGATGCAATGGCGACGCATCGGGTAGAGTACGCAGATTTCAGCGCCGACCCGATGACCAGCCGATCCGTGACTACCGCGAATGCCGTAGTCCGACCGCCGGATTGAGCCCTGCCGGAGAACGTGAGCGCTCGCGACGGTATGAGCGGCAAACGCGAGATCCAGAGCAAGACGATCGCTCCGAACAGGTCCAGGACATTCGCCGCCAGGATGTACCATCGACGACTGTCACGTGGTCACTTCTCCTCTCAGCAAGGCGCTACGTCCTCCGCGCCGCTCAACGATGATAACTGCCGCGTACCTGCCCTCGTCAAAGAAGTAGCGTGCCCGCGATCGCCGTTGTTTACATCGACAGGGTCGAATACTCGTAACGAGTCCTCCCGTTAAGTGACGCTCCCGAGTTAAAGAAGCCAGCAACAGCGGCGCTTGTGACGCCGTGCGCGCTGATCAGACCGGCTGCGTCGCGAGCATTGCATAGGTCACGTCGGTTATCGTGTTGCCGTCGATACCCGATGTGTCGCTCCCCACGACGTAGGCTATCCCCGTCCAGGCGTGGTTCAACGAGTTGCCCGTGATGGTCAGTCCGGTGACCGGGCTCATCTCTCGAATCAGTGAGGCTCCGACGAGCGAGGGGTCAGTGATGGAGTAACTACTACCCATCTGCACGTGGTTGTCGGTCACCGTCACATTACTGAGTGTGGGCCCTGCACCGATCTCAATCCCGTTGTAGAAGCTCCCGCTGCCGCTAATCGTGTTGTCGCTGACCGTCACGTTGTCGGCATAGACCGAGATGGCGGCGTACATGTCGAAGGGGAACTGGCTCTGCGCGTAACCGTAGCTCGGATCAGTGAAATTGTCGCCCATGAACGAGTTGGTGATGGTGTTGTTGGCAACGACGACCCCGGGGACTTGGACCTTGATGGCCCGTTTGTAACACCGATCGAAGTTATTGTTCTGGATCGTAAGGTTGGCAGTATCGTTAGAATCCTGAGCCACGATACAGTCGCCGTCGTCCTTGGGGCCGACTTCGGCGAAACTGCTGTATTCGACCACGACGTGTTGTGCCATCGTCTCGCCGCTGTCAGGTGAGACCAAGATACCCCGCGCAACGCGCGTGCAGCCCGCGGCACATTCGGGATGATCGGCGAACACGTTGTGGACGCTCGCGGTATCGATCTGGATACCGTCGATGTTCCCATAGATCTTCATCCCCACGGGCATCCCATCGTACACCGGATCGTTCGAGTCGGTGGGCTGGGCCAGGTTCTGCACTGAGACGTGACTGAGGAGAACGTTGCCGGAGCCGGCGTCGACGCTCAGTCCACGCACGACCAGATTGGTCCCGTCGAGGGCGAGACCTTCGACCGCGATGTTCGATCCCTCAAGCTCGAGCAACTGGAAGCCAGTCTCTGAAGGCTTCAAGGTGGCGCCCGAAGCATCGATCACCACGTTGTCGCGAATCACCAGCGCGGCCGGGTCGACCACGTAGGTCGCTGGGGGTACGCGTAGGATCCCGCCTCCCGCCACGTTGAGCTGGCTCAGCGCCTGCTGGAAGGCCGCGGTGTCGTTGGTCGTACCGTCGCCCAGGGCTCCAAGGTCGCGGACGTTGACCACCATCGAGTTGTGCAGCTGCAGATCGCTGAACGTGACAGAGGGCCGAGACTGGTCGGCGTAGACCTGAAGTCGGATCTTGAGGTAGGCAACCTGGGCGGCATCGATTCCGCTGAGCTGTCCCGCCACAAGCGAGCCGATAGGCAAGACAAAGTGCTGGGGACCGGAGTCCGCGGACCAATTCGGCATGTCCTGATAGACGAGCGTGTTTGAGTTCGGATAGACGAAGGGAGTGCAACCACTGGTATAGGGATGGTGCCCAAGGATAATCGTCCCTCCAAACGGGTCAGTGGCAACCAGCGGTTGCTGGCTGGCATCGAGGAGGGTGACAGAGACCGAAACCGACGCGTCAGTGCTGCACGCCGTCAGCTGGTTGACCGTGACGGTACCGGAGAGGACCGCGTTCGCCGAGGCGGGCACGATCTGCTCAGCGCCGATGTAGGGTGCGTTGTACGGAGTGTTCGTGCTGTCCAGGGTCAGCCCGTCGCGGGAGGTAGTGGCGAAACTACCACAGCCCGAAGCCGTACCTCCGCCCGAGAAACCCCAGGTATTGCAGGTCAGATTCCAGGTGCTGGTACCCTGGGCAAACCCGCCGTTGACCAGCAGGTTCGTCGGAGCAACGTCACGGAAGCGAAACTGATCACTTGAACTGGTTGCGCTGGTCCCGCCAGGAGTGGTCACCGTCAGATCGACGCTCGCCCCGTTTACGCCACTCGGCGCGGCGACGGTAAGTTGGGTCCCGTCTCCGTTCACCACGATCCCCGAGGAGACACAACTCGCCCCGAAGCAGACTTGGCTGGCATTGCCCAGACCGGTACCGCTGACCGTCACCGATTGGCTCGCTGGCCCGCTTGATGGCTGGACAGAAGTGACAACGGGTATTTGCGAGTGCGCGGCGAGGAGCTCGCTGCTCCAATCGGAACCACTGGGTAGGCTATCCCAGGGGTTGGGTAAGACATCGCTCGTGGCGTAGATCCAACCCGCGTGGCGTTGCTTGCTGAGGTCGACTGCAGAAACCTCTTGTGCGCCACTGGCATTGTAGACCAGGTGCCAGAAGCGGGCCGCCGGATAGTTCTCGACCCAGGCAGGCTGATTGTAGTTACTACCGGTATAGGCGCTGTAGTCGCCCTCGAACGTGACAACGATGTCGGCAGCGGAGAGGTAGCACTCATTGGTCGTGGTACCGGGGTTGAGAACGGTAATACTTACGCCGCCCTTCGCCTTAACATAGCTACTGAGGGCCGCATAGGTCGGCTCCAGGCTGCAGTCGGTGCTGGCCTCGTCGAAGAAGATGCCGTCCACGTGGTACCAGTTGTAGTAGGCATCGACCTCTGCCTGAAGGTCGGCGCTGCTGCGACTGCCGTAACTGGTATGAACGTAGCCGAGCACGGTGAGCCCCGCAGTCTGGCTCTGCTGGACCTGGGTGGCGTAGTCCTGGTTAAAAGACGATCCCGGTCCGCTGGCCGGATTGATGACGGCGATACCAACGGTGGGAGCGCTGCTCTCCATCTGGGACCATAGAGGACCGGGGGAGAAGTACGACGGGATGGCGAGGCGCTGGATCGTTTGGTCGCCGATAACGTAGTGGAACTGGTCAGCGACGGTCGACGCACTGATACCGCCTGTCGTGGTTGTGGTGACGTCAGGTGTACCGTCGCCCTCGGGAGTCTTCCAAATCTCGATAAGCGTGTCGTTGACGACGGTGAAGTCGGTGGTGGGTACCGCGGCGCCACCGAAGGAGACTGAGCTGGTGCCGGTGAAGCCAGTCCCGTGGAGCTCGATGGCGTCACCGCCAGTGGCGCTTCCGCTGCTCGGCGAGAGCGCCGTAACGACTGGCGCCGGCACGGCAACGAAGGGCGTGCCGCTCAGCTGGTTGAGGGTCGGGTTCGAGTTATTGGAGAGACTCATAGTGACACAACCCTGGCGCCACTGTTGCGGCGTGACCCGTTGCCATGCAGACCCGGTCCACCAGGCGAGGGATGCGCCAGAAGGAAGCCCGCACACGGTGCTGCTCAGATTGCTAAAGCTGCTCCCCAGCCCCGTCGACAAGTCGAAGTAGCTGGCCAAACTCGTGAAGGAGTTGGACGTGCTGACCGGATTGCCCGCGTAAGCCACCGTGGCGACCGTACCGCTCCCCGTAGCGGTGGTTTGCAGCGTACCCGCGTGGCTGAGAAGCACCGGTACTGTCGTCCCCGAGGTCGTGATCGTGTCGGTTTTCGCGCTCGTCGAGATCGCACTGGCAGTGTGGAAGTTCCAGCCGAAGGACGCGCTTGGGTCGAGAGGATGGTCCATATGGCCCAGTCCGAGGTCCTGATTAAGGAGCCCGCTAAGATCATCTTTGATAGCCAGGGTCACTGTATATGACTGCCCCGGCACGAGCGGATCCGGTTGCGCGGTGAGAACGCCGGTTGAGGCGTTGAAGGCGATGGCGTTCCGTAAGGTGAGGGAGGAGTGCAGCAATCGATTGCCTTCGGGGGTGCCGGCTGGGATAAACCAGACCACGGTTCCAGGGCTACTGAGTCGGATTCCGTAATGACCGCCCAGAAACTGCTGCTGCACGGATTTCCACATCTGGGAGGTGCGATCGAACTGCATCTGCAACGACGTAGTCACCGGAGCAAGCTGTGCGCTGGACGGTGAAACGACACTGACTGGAAGCTGGCTCTGCGCGGCAATCGAGTGGATGCTGAGCGCACCGATGATGAGCGACAGCGTCATCACGCATACGAAGATGATTCTCTTTTGAGACACCAGCCTGCCCCTCCAATGCCGCCGTCGCGGAGCCTATCGAGGTCTTCCGTCCAACTGCGAGATTCAATCTCCTTGTGGTCCGTAGCAGGATCGTTCTCTTGTACTCCGAAGAATGCTCACTATAGTATCAGATCCGGACTCGGCGTTCCATCGGATAGATCGAGTGATCGAGTGGAAGCACGATCCTCCAACTTCCATCCAGTTTACGCGCGATGCAATGAGATGCATCGGGTAGAGTACGCAGATTTCAGCACAGACGCTACGACCAGCCGATCACGGACTACAGCATTCGCTGTAGTCCGACCGTCGGATTGAGCCCTTTTGGAGAACGTGAGCGACCACCACGGTTCAGGGCACTGAGCGAGAGACTGCACCCGCATGCAGCCAGCGAACTGGTCGTTGCCGGTCAAGCCCCGTTTCACCTAGAGCCACCGGTCAAGTAATCGAATCGGCGGCAATGGTGCGTCGGTATGACTGGGCGACGGCCTGGATGCGCATACTCACCCAGGCCACAAGAGTCTGCGCTACAGGCTCTTCGCCAGCCGGATCAGCGTGTCTGCCTGCTGCGTCGTCAGCCCGTGCCCCCGCTGGGTGGTGACCAGCAGGATGTAGCTGTTGATGGCTGCGGTCTTCACCCGACTGTTGTGGGTGAGGTTGGCCAGTTACACCAACTCTAGCGGCGAACAGAGCTGGTTGGACGTGCGCGCACTTCCAACGTATTGCCTGGTCAAATTGCAGAGACTCGTCGCTGTCACCCCGACGGTGAAGCTGACCGAACCGCTGCCGGTATTTCCGGCGTTGTCGGTGGCCGTCGCGCGAAAGGTGTTCGTGCCGAGTGCGAAGCTCGCGGCCGAGCCAGTGATGTTGGCGCAGGTGCTGGAAGCGATGCTGGAGAGCGCATCAGTTGCCGCGCAGGTGATGTTCACCGTCTGGTCAACGCTGTAGCTCCCTAGTGCAGCATCAGACCGGGTCATAGGGTATGGGGTATCCTTAGATGCATGAGAACTCCCATCTTTGTGCGTCCCATGACGGACGCCGAGCATCAGGCGGTGGAGGTCGGCTTGCGCTCGGCCGATGCCTTTACCCTCCGGCGCAGCCAGATGCTGCTGGCGAGTGCGCGCGGCGAGTCCGTGCCGCAGATCGCGCGCAGTCTCGGCTGCAACCAACAGACGGTGCGCAACGCGATCCACGCCTTCACCGTGCAGGGTGTGGGCGCGTTGACCAAGGGTTCCTCACCGGCCCACACGATCCACCGCGCGTTCGATGCGGTGGGGGCGGAGCGGTTGCGCGCCCTGTTGCATTGCAGCCCGCGCGACTTTGGCCATGCGACCAGTCTGTGGACCCTGGACTTGGCGGCGGTGGAAGCCGTCCGACAGGGGCTCGTCAGCCAGCCGGTTACCGGCGAGACGGTCCGGGCGACCTTGGTCCGGCTGGGTGTTCGCTGGCTGCGCGCGAAGCAGTGGATCACCAGTCCCGATCCGGCGTATGCCCGAAAAAAAGGCAGCGCGACCGCCTGATCCGCTGGGCGGCGACCCACCCCGACTGGCTCCTCGGCTTCGAGGACGAGACGTGGTGGAGTCGTCTGGCGGCCCCCGCCCTGCACGCCTGGGCGGAGCCGGATCAGCCGCTGCGGCTGGTCGAGCAGGCGGTCGCCACCGACGATCCCGACGCGAAGGCCCTGTCCTGCTACGGGCTGTTGCTGCCCGAGACGGATGAGGTCTGGCTGCGCTTCCTTGACGGGCGACCGATCAGCGCGGTGACAACCGTCTTCCTGGAGTGGTGCGGCACGGAAGCCGCCCGACGCGGCAAGACGGCGCTGCTGCTGATCTGGGACAACGCGTCGTGGCATGGCAGCCAGGCGGTGCGTACCTGGGTCCGGGACCATAACCGGGCCGTCAAGCACGCGGGTCAGGGGGTCCGGCTCGTCGTCTGTCCGTTGCCAAGCAAGAGCCCCTGGCTCAATCCAATCGAACCCAAGTGGCTGCATACGAAACGCCGGGTCGTTGAGCCGAACCGGCTGCTGTCGGCCCGCGAACTGGCCGAGCGGGTTTGTGCCGCCTTGGCGTGTCCGTATCATGAGCACATCCCCATTCCCGAACAGGCACCCTGATCTTGCACTAGGTTGCCGCTATAGCTGATCGTCGGCACGGTCGGGTCGATGTTGACCCCGGGCTGCTGCTGGCGGTGGTGCTGTTCCCGGCGTTGTCCGTCGCGGTGCCCGTCACGGTCTGGGTCTGTCCCTCACTGCTGATCGTCTGGTCGGCGGGACATGACGCGAGGCCCGAGCCCCCGAGATCACCGCAGGTCCAGTGAATGGTGACCGGCCCGTTGTACCAGCCGTTGCCGTTGGGACTGCTCGTCGGGGCACCGCTGATCGTCGGCGCGGTCAGGTCGATGTTGACGTCGACCAATTGCGAGGTCTCGACGTTGCCAGCGATGGCGGTGCTCCAGAAGGTAACGGTGTGGTTTCCAGCACTGCTTAGGGTGAAGGGGGTGGCGTAGGTCTGCTGGCTGCCGCCGTCAATGGCGTAGAAGGTGGCGGCGAGACCGGACCCGCCGGTATCACTGGCCGACAAGGTGACTGTTACCGCCTGGTTGGTCCAGGACCCGAACGTGTACGGGGTGTTATCGGCATTGGTGGCGCTGGCCGTGGTGGTGGGTGGCGTGGAATCGTCAACCGCGGCGGCGTACTTCAGGTGGTCGTTGGTCGCGTCGTAGTAGCTGATGTGGGGCTGGCCGCTGGCATCCAGCGCCAGCGAGGTGTACTGGCCCACATACGCGGCGCTATCGACGGTGCTGATCTGCCAGTACGACGCGGCCTGGGTCGGCAAGCCAGCGACCAGCAGCATGAGCAGCATGCCGCCGGCCAATACGCCGCGTGCCCAGCCCAAGCGGCTCGCCCACCGTCGTCGTGTCATTGGCATCACCCTTTCATGAGCATTCCTCCATCTTCAGCATGGCGCTTCGCGTCATGCGGGGCGGCCACACTCGGTGCGGGGTCACGCAAGGTGCGCGCGTGCATTCATGTCCGTGCACACAGTATGTCGACCACACAATACTAGCAACCACCACAGTCAATAAATTTTTAGCATACGTTCATCCAGCACACCATATTTTTTTTCGACAGTGTACCACATGCCTGCCGGGCGAGCGTCACCACATCCCGCGGACGCGCGGCACCGAGCACGCGGGAGCCATTGCGCGGACCGCTGATGAAGACGACCGCACCCACGAGGCGGTCATCCAAGGAGACCGCGAAGCAGCAGACCGGAGCGGCGGGCATCCTGTGCCGGTAGTGCTTCTCCCCGATAACCGCACGAACGGTGCTGCTCGTGGTGATGGCGGTCGCATTCGACCGCCGGGTTGGGCTGGCACAGAACAGCCCGGCGCTCGGTTATGCGTACTTCTCTTCCGAGGTGCCGGCTGCCGACAACACGGGAACGTTTATCACGATCACCTCCGACTTCGTCTATCCGGTTGGGTGGACGCCACCGGACACCACGTGGGTGCGCGTCAATTCACCGGCACAGATCGTTGGCAGTATTCCTGCCGATTGCACCGAGCAGTACATCAACCCGTGCGACAACAATGGCAACAATCAGGGGGCGGCGTCACATTTCACGCACTATCTCGTTTATACTATCGCGACACGTACGACCGGTTATGTCCACACGAATACGGATCAGGTCATTCGATAGTTGTGAAAGGGGGGAACATGCGTCGTTTCCGTCGCCTGCACCGCACGACGTTCATGGTGCTTGTCTTTGTCGGCATGGTCGTCGCCGCTATGCCCGCTGCCGCCGCGACCGACATCTACCCGAGTCAGACCATGGGCGCCGACGTCTCCTATCCGAACTGTACCGGGACGCTGCCGTCGTCCTCCGCGTTCGGTATTGTCGGTGTGACCGACGGGCATGCGTTCACGCAGAATCCTTGCTTCTCAAGCGAATATTCGTGGGCGAGTACGATCGGCACGACTCCGGCCTCGGTGTACATGAACCTCAACGAGGCCATCGGCACGACCGCCTCCTACGGCGCCACGGGGCCGAAGGGGACGTGTGCCAAGAGAGACAAGATCTGCTACGCGTACAACTACGGCTACAACGCGGCGGCCTCTGCCAACGACTACGCGACGCAGCAGTTGGCGACCAGCGGCCTGCCGCTGCCGACGACGTGGTGGCTAGACATCGAGACGGCGAACTCGTGGTCGGCGAAGACGTCGATCAACCAGGCGGACATCCAGGGCGCCATCGACTACCTGACCAGCCAGGGTTTCACGGTCGGCATCTATTCGACGCCGGCGATGTGGAAGACCATCACCGGTTCGTGGCCGGTGGGTTTACCCGCGTGGGTGGCGGGGGCAACGGCGACCAACGCTCCGTTGTTCTGCGGCACAGGGTTCACCGGCGGGCCGGTCTGGCTGGTGCAGTACGTGAGCAGCGGTTACGATTACGACTACGCTTGCAATGCGTCTTGACCCGTACCGCCACGCGCTTCGCGGGGCCGCCATTGGCCCCGCGGTGAGGCGGGATCGTTTGCGTCTATTGTCACACGATCCGGGCCGCCACCGTTCAATGGCGGTGAAGAGACCGGGCCATCGGGTGGGGTTTATACATAAGAGAGGGACGCTATGTACAAGCGGCATATTCTCTCGACAGGGGTAGCGCTGTGTGCGCTTCTGCTGACGCTCGTCGGCCCGCTTGCGGTGTCGGCAGCGCCACCGATCACACCGCC
>Ga0307373_10012885_pt1 | contig 11797 bp, 7 predicted proteins | sample OX2MG_FD_202534 | JGI IMG/M metagenome (GOLD analysis project Ga0307373, IMG submission 202534) | Soil microbial communities from Risofladan, Vaasa, Finland - OX-2 | ecosystem: Environmental > Terrestrial > Soil > Coastal area > Acid sulfate soil | place: Finland: Risofladan, Vaasa | collected...
TTGGTCCGCGCGCTGATGCGCGAGAACTCACGACGAGCGCCTCGCGCGAAATGAGCTCCATCAGTCGCAAGCGCGCGACGAGGCGTGAAAAACTATTGCAAGACGGCGCGCGATTCGATAGAGTACACGTAGTAGTCATCGTTGGAAGCGGCTGAGCTCGCTTCTTGATGACGACGCAGACCTCGAGGCCGACGGCTGTGAGGCTTCCTCGGTGGAAGCTGAAGCGGCGCTGGGAGTCGTTACCTCGAGGTTTTTTTGCGCGCCATCGCTTGTCCCATCATCAGTCATCACCCGGCTCGGCGTTTTCTTGAGCGGGAGGGTCGAACCACCGGTTCGTAAAGAGGGATGTGGGGATGAAGAGGGGATATGGAGATGGTACAATGCCGGAAGGCGCCAAGGTGAGTCATGCCCAAGATGAGATCGAGGACCAATCCGTTTTACGTGCTGCTGGTGATCTTCGGGATCGCCTTCTCGCTCACCGCCTGCGCTTATGGCGTGATGGCATTCCGCGCGGTGCGCGTTGCCGAGTTCGCGAGTTTGCAGGAGCCCTCCACCATTGACGGCCGCATGGACGGCCGGTGGTCCAGCTCATTGGAACCCACGAGTGATCGTCCCGCGACCGAAACACCGGCCGGCAAATCGCTGTTGACGTTCCTCGACCTGCATGGCGCGCAACTCCTCGGCGTCGAGCTCGTACTGTTGGCCGTCGCCACGTTCGGCGCGATCGGCACCGACGGGTATTGGAACCGCGCCGCGCTCGGGCGCCGGAATGTCGAACGGGACGAGCAAGAGTCTAAATCGTAGGAGCCTCGAGCGATGAAAGTCAAAGCCAGCCAAGAGGTTACGCAGGCCACCGTGACCATGCCGGGCGCCCGCGGGTGCGCCGTCCGTTGGCTCGTCGGCGAGGCCGACGGAGCACCGAATTTCGCCATGCGGCAGTTCGAGGTCCAGCCCGGTGGGTATACGCCGCGGCACAGCCATCCCTACGAGCACGAGGTATTCGTGCTCGAAGGAACAGGTGTCGTATTCGAGGGCGACGTCGAGCACGCACTCAGTGCGGGCGACGTGATCTACGTCGCGCCGGACGAGGTTCACCAGTTTCGTAACACCGGCGCCGCGCCGTTTAGGTTCCTGTGCCTTGTGCCGAATTCGTCGAAGAACGCGCCTGTCAACCAGGCGCCAGAGTGCGGCACTGAGAAATGTTGGGCCAATGATGACCGACCCCGCCGCTGAAATCGCCCGACTCCGCGACGAGATCCGCCACCACGATCTGAAGTACTACGTCGAGGCGGCGCCGGAGATCTCCGACCTCGAATACGACAAACTTCTCGGGCGGCTGAAGAAGCTGGAGGCCGACCATCCCGAGCTGGTCACGCCTGATAGTCCCACGCAGCGGATCGGCGACCGGCCGGTCGACAAGCTGACGCCGGTTACGCACCGCGTTCCCATGCTCTCGATCGACAATACCTACAATGTCGGCGAGCTGCGCGAGTTCGGCGCGCGGGTGGCCAAGGGCCTGGGCGGCGAGCCGATCGAGTGGGTGGTCGAGCTGAAGATCGACGGTGTGGCGGTCTCGGTGCTCTACGAAAACGGACTGCTGGTCCGCGGCGCAACGCGCGGTAACGGCCACGTCGGCGACGACGTCACCCACAACCTCCGCACGATCGGCGACGTGCCGCTGAGGCTGACTGGCGACGACGTGCCCCGCGCGCTCGAGGTCCGCGGCGAGATCTACATGACCAACTCCGACCTGGTCAAGCTCAACCAGGAGCAACAGCGCAGCGACGAACCGCTTTACAAGAACTCCCGTAGTGGCGCGGTCGGCGCCATCCGGCTCTTGGACTCGCGCATCTGTGCCCGGCGGCACCTGCGGTTCTTCGGTCATGGCTTGGGCCACGTCGACGGGCTGAAGGCCGACAACCACATCGACTTCCTGGCCGAACTGCGGCGCTACGGTATTCCCGCGACGCCGATGGTCGAGCAATTCGCCTCGTTCGACGCGGCGGTCGAGCATTGCGAAAGCGTCGTCGAGCGGCTGCACGAGCTCGATTTCGAAATTGACGGGCTGGTGCTCAAGGTCAACCGCTTCGACCAGCGCGAGCGGTTGGGCGCCACCTCGAAAAGCCCGCGCTGGCTGATCGCCTACAAATTCGAGAAATACGAGGCCACCACACGGCTCAATGAAATCCGCGTGCAGGTGGGCAAGACGGGTGCCATCACACCGGTGGCCGAATTGGAACCGGTGGAGTTGGCGGGCACGACGGTCAGCCGTGCCAGCCTGCACAACGCCGACGAGATCGAGCGCAAGGACGTGCGAGTCGGCGACGTGGTGGTGGTCGAGAAGGCGGGCAAAATCATCCCGCACATCGTGCGTGTCGAGAAACACCTCCGCCAGGGCAACCTGAAAAAATTTCACTTTCCCACGCACTGCCCCGATTGCCACGCGGCCGTGGTCAAAGACGAAAAGGGCGTATACATCCGCTGTCCCAATCCGCAATGTCCAGCCCAGTTGAAGGAGCGGCTACGGTACTTCGCGGGCCGCAATGCGATGGACATCGAGGGGCTGGGCGACAAGCTGGTCGATCAGCTCGTCAACGACGGCCTGGTAAAGAGTTACGGCGACCTGTATCGGCTCACGCTCGAGCGGCTGGAAAACTTGGAACGGATGGGCCGCAAATCGTCGGATAGCTTGCTCGCGGCGATCGCGGCGAGTAAAGGCCGAGGGCTGGCCAGGCTGCTGGGCGCCTTGGCCATCCGCCACGTCGGCCAGCGGACCGCGGTGGCGCTGGCCGAACACTTCGGCTCCATCGACGCGCTGGCCGCCGCCGAGATCGAAGAGCTGGGCGAGGTCGAAGAGATCGGGCCGATCATCGCCAAGAGTGTCTACGACTACCTGCACGGCAAGTACGGAAAGGAAACGATTGCCGAATTGTCCGAGTTGGGGCTGGACATGACCGCTCCGCTCCGCTCCGCCGCGCCCACCCTGGGCGCGCTGGCCGGAAAGACGCTTGTCGTTACCGGCACGCTGGCGAAATATGGCCGCGATGAGATCGAGGAGCTGATTTCCCGGCACGGCGGCCGCGCCGTTTCGAGTGTCTCGAAGAACACCGACTACGTCGTCGCCGGCGCCAAGGCGGGCAGCAAGCTCGCCAAGGCCCAAGCGCTAGGCGTTCGTGTCTTGAGCGAAGCCGAGTTCGACGCGCTCATCGGACAGTGAGCCTGGTTTTTCTTCCAGCACGGCTTCGCTGGCCCGCGCCGCCGGCGACTGGCCGTACTTGGCCACGATTTCCAAGAGCGATTGCCGGTCGACCGGCTTGCTGACGAACGCATCGCAACCCGCTTCGAAGCACTTGTCGCGGTCGTGCCGCATAGCGTGCGCCGTCAGGGCCACGATCGGGCCTCGGTAGCCCTCCTGCCGAAGCCGGCGAGTCGCTTCGTAGCCATCCATGACGGGCATTTGCATGTCCATCAGGATCAGGTCGAACGGTTCCCGCACGTCGCGCCGGCGGCGTCCAAAGCCCGGCTGGGCCGCCAATGCCTTCTCGACGGCGTCCAGACCGTCTTCGGCTAACGCCACTTCGGCGCCGGCTTTGACCAGGATGTACGATGTTAGTCGCCGATTGTCTGGCCCGTCCTCGACCAGCAGCACGCGACAGTTGAGCCGGATGACAGGCGCTGCGATTGGCGTTACGGGCGGTTGGCCCGCCGGCGACTCCGGCGCCGCGGAATGCGCCGTGTCGTTGGTCAGCTCCACTCCTGTCAGCGGCCCTGTGGCGATTGTCAAACGGAAGCGACTACCTTGGCCGTGAACGCTTTCGACCGTGATGTCGCCGCCGAGCATTCGGGCCAACCGCAGGCTGATCGTCAGCCCCAAGCCGGTGCCGCCGTAATTGCGTGTCGTCGACGAGTCGGCCTGGGAGAATGGAAGGAACAAGCCGTCGATTTGCTCGGCCGTGAGGCCGATGCCGGTGTCGACCACGTCGAACTGCAAGCCGGGCGCGTCGCCGTCGTAGCCGACCAACCGCGTCTCGACGCAAACGCGGCCGGCGTTGGTGAACTTCAGCGCATTACCCACGAGATTGATGAGGACTTGGCGCAGTCTCAAAGGATCGGTGCGGACCGTCGTCGGGATCGGTCCCACGAATGCGACTTCCAGCGGCAACTGCTTGGCGTCGGCGCGGACGCGCATCAACGTGACCACGTCGGCGACCACTTGCCGCGGCGAGCAAGGCTGCGGATCGACGTCGAGCTTTCCGGCCTCGATCTTCGAGAGGTCGAGAATGTCGTTGATGATCTCCAGCAGCAGTTCGCCGTTTCGCTTGATCGTCTGTGCGGCATGGGCGTTGGCGGGCTTCTCGACGTCGGACAAGAGCAGCTCCGCGAAGCCGAGAATCGCGGTCATGGGAGTGCGGATTTCGTGGCTTATGTTCGCCAGGAACTCGCTCTTTGCCCTGTTCGCGTTTTCGGCCGCCACCAAAGTCCTGACCCGCTCTCCCTCCGCCAGCTTGCGCTGCTGCTGCCACAAACAGAGCACCGCCGTCAGCCAGATCGCCAGCACGGCGATCGCCCGCGTCATCAGTTCGGCCGTGACGGGCAGTTTACCCTGCGAAATGAAGAAGCCAATCATTGTCAGCAAGGTCGCCGTGCAGGCCGCGAACCAAATCGCCGATTGCCGCGACGATTGGATGCTCAGCACGACCAGCAACAAGTAGACGACCGCCACGGGAAGTCCAAACGGCACCCATACGTCGAACAACACGGCCGTGAAAGCGACCAGGAAGCCCAGGATACCGACCCGCGCGCGGGGCAAGAGTTGCTTGAACTCCGGTGCAGAAAGAGATCGCATGGCGTCGGGCCTACGAGACTCAAAATCGGGCGGTTTCGAAGTCGGAAGCTGAAGGAGCGAACATCTCAAACATGGGTCACGAATCCGACCCGCGAGCGCCTCGGCGCTCGTTGCGCCGGGGTCAAATCGACGGTTGTGAACGAGTTTAGCGATTGCGCGCTGAAAACCGTGGGCGCCGTGCAGCTTCGCCCCGTGACTGACATCTGTATCGAAAACAGGCCAAGGGTTTGTCCCCTTGGTACTTGACGATGGTTTCTACACTGAATGCCCCTGGCCTAAAAACGGGGCGACTCCTCACGGGGAATCAACCCATGCGAGGGGGCCGGAAGCGGTTTTTGGTTCTGTGAGTCCCGCCGCGCGGCGATTTCGGGCTGGTTTCCCCCCGGACCGGCCTAGCAGGAAAGGCGACAGGCGACTAAACTTCGGCCCGGTCTACCGTTAAACATTTCGATTCGCGTTTCCGCGGGACAAGGAGAGATGTCGTGTTCCACTTCCCGAGGCTGGCACTGCTGGCGGCAGTTTGGATCGGCTCGGCGGTGATCGCCGCCGCGGCGATACCGCCGAGCGACACATTGTTGCCCGGTTCGACCAAGGGCTTCGTCACCGTGGCGAACGTACCGCAATTCGTCGAGCGCTGGCACAAGACCGAGTTGGGGCGCTTGCTCGACGACCCGGCGATGGCGCCATTCGGCGAAGACCTGCGCCGGCAATTGAAGGAAAAATGGGCCCGCTCCCACGCCAGGCTGGGGTTGACGCTCGATGATCTCGACGGCTTGGCCACCGGCGAGCTGAGCATCGCCGTCGTCGCGCCCTCCAAGGGCAGGGCGGCGCTGGTGCTGCTCGTGGACATCGCCGGCCGCCAGGCCGAGGCCAAAAAGGCGATCGAAAAAATGGCCGCGGTATTGATCAAGCAAGGCGCGAAACGCACGAAGCACGACCACCGCGGCACGAGCCTGACCGTTTTTGCGACGCCGCCCAACGGCACGCGCAAAGAGCCGATTCACGCCATCTATTTCCAGAAAGACGACCTGCTGGTGACTTCCGACAACCTCGAAGTGGCCACCGGTATCGTTGACCGGCTGGCCGGTGTCGAGCGGGAAACGCTGGCCGGGCTACCGGCCTACATTGCCGTGATGGAGCGCTGCCAATCGGCCGCAGGCGAACTGGCGCCGCACGCGCGCTGGTTCGTACATCCGACCGAGTTGGCTGGGGCGATACGCACCTGGCGCGATGGCCGTCGCAGAGGGGGTGTCGATTATCTCGAGGTCGCCAAAAACCAGGGCTTCGAGGCCATCATGGGCGTGGGCGGTTACGTGAATTTCGCCGTCGGGCAGTACGGCATGTTGCACCGCACGTTCGCCTTCGCCCCCGCGCCGCACACCTTGGCGATGCGGATGTTGAAGTTCCCCAACGGCGTCGAATTCGCCCCTCAGGCTTGGGTCTCGAAGGAGTTGGCGACCTACACCACGTTCCAGTGCGACTTTCTCAACGCCTTCGACAAGGTCGATACGTTGTTCGATAAGATCTACGGCGAAGAGGGCGTATTCCAAGACACCATCGAAAGCGTCAAGAACGATCCCAACGGTCCTCAGCTCGATATCCGCGAGGACCTCGTGAAGCACCTGGGCGAACGCGCCACGCTCATGACCGATTACAAGCTCCCCATTACCATCACCAGCCAACGCACATTGCTGGCCATCGAAGTCAAGAACCCTAAAGCCCTGGCTGCCTCGCTCGAGCGATCGATGAAAGGCGACCCGAAGGCCCGCTTGCTGAAAATCCGCGAACACGACGTCTGGGAAATCTTCAACGAGGAGGACGTGATCACCCCCCCCGATGTCGAAGGCCCCGGCGCGGCGGGGGACGACGACAAGACCCTGGCCGTGCCCGGCGGCAGCGGCGCGGCACCCGTCAGCTCGGCCGTCACCGTGGCCCTGGGGCACCTGTTCGTCGCCTCGCACATCGACCTGCTGGAACAAGTGCTGGCCCAACCTCAGGCCGAGGAACCGCTGGCGAACGATGCCGACTACCGGCTGGTCGCCAGCGAATACGCAAAACTGGGCGCCGGTGCCACCTGTGCGCGCGGCTTCGCTCGCAGCGACGAACAGTACCACGCCACATTCGAGCTATTCCGACAAGGCAAGCTTCCCGAATCCGACACCTTCTTCGCCAGGCTGCTGAATCTCGTCCTGGGAGAAGACCGGGAAGGTGTCACGCGCAAACCGCGATTCGACGGGGCCGCGCTCCCCGAATTCAACGTCGTTCGCAGGCACCTTGGACCGTCGGGAAGTTTTGCCACCAGCGAACCGACGGGCTGGATGATCGTCGGTTTCACGGTCGACAAGGTGACTCCGCTGGCCACGGACGTGACGCCCGCCGACACGACGAAGCAATGAGCTCGGCTCCCGCAATGGTCGCGGCGGACGCGCTCGACATGACCTTTCCCGGCGCGATCCACGCGCTGGCGAAGGTCAATTTCACCGTGCGGCGAGGCGAATTCGTCTCGCTCGTCGGGCCCTCGGGCTGCGGCAAATCGACGCTTTTGCGTTTGATCGCCGGGCTGGCCTCACCAACGGTCGGAACTCTTTCGGTCGCCGGCCTGCCGGCCGCCGTCGCGCGGCGCCGCGCGACGCGGCTCTCGTTCGTTTTCCAGGACGCGACCTTGTTGCCTTGGCGGACCGCCGCCGCCAATATCGGTCTGCCCTTGGAACTTGCCGCTTTGGCGGGGGCCGAACGGGAAGCGCGCGTTCGCGACAGTTTGCGGATGGTCGGCCTTTCCGATTTTGCCCGCCGCCGCCCGCGCGAGTTGTCGGGCGGAATGCGGATGCGCGTCTCGCTGGCGCGGGCCTTGGTCACGCACCCCGAGCTGCTCTTGCTCGACGAGCCCTTCGGCGCGCTCGACGACATCACGCGGCAGAGGCTCAACGAAGACCTGCTCGATCTCTGGCTGAAGCAGCGCTGGACGTCGGTGTTCGTCACGCACAACATCGCCGAGGCGGCCTTCCTGAGCACGCGAATTCTGGTGATGAGCCAACGGCCGGGCACGATCGCGGCCGACATCGCAGTTCCGTTCGCGACGCCGCGGCGGCCCGAGTTGAGGGCCGAGGCCGACTTTGCCCGTTTCGTCGGCGACGTGGGACGCGAGTTGCGAAAGGGACGCGAATGAACCGTCCTGCTTTGGGCCGCTGGCTTGTCCGTTTCGCCGTGCCCCCCTTGGTGCTGCTGGCGATCGTGATCGCCGTTTGGGACGCGGCGACGGTCGTGTTTTCGATCGAGAAGTACCTCCTGCCGCGCCCCGGCCAGGTGTTCCTTGCCGGCTGGCGCGACCACGCCAGGCTTCTTTCGGCGGCATTGGTCACGGGCGAGGCCTCGGTCTGCGGCTTCCTGCTGAGCTTCGTCGTCGGCCTTGGGGTGGCTTGCGTTTTTTCGCAATCGCGCGTCATCCAGCGGATGGTCTATCCCTACGCAATTTTTCTGCAAACGGTGCCGATCATCGCCGTCGCCCCCTTGATCGTCGTCTGGTTCGGCTATGGTTTTCAGAGCGTCGTGGTGGTGGCGTTCATCATCAGCTTGTTCCCGATCATCACCAACGCCACGACGGGCCTAACGGCCATCGATCGCAACCTGCTCGAGTGGTTCGAGTTGGCAGGCGCCTCGCGCTGGCAACTGCTCTGGAAGCTGCGCTTGCCCGGCAGCGTGCCGCACCTGGTGGTGGGCGCCAAAATTTCGGCGGGCCTGGCAGTGGTGGGGGCGATCGTCGGCGAGATTTTCGCGGGGGCGGCGATGCACCACGACGGTTTGGGCAATTTGATCAACCAGACGAACGCCAATTTGAGCATGGACACCATGTTTGCCGCCGTCTTGACCTCGACCTGCCTGGGGATCGTGATCTTCGGCACAGTGAGCCTGATCGGGGCATGGGTTCTCGCGCGTTGGCAGGGCGCGGAAGTTTAGGCTTCATCCTTCATCCTTCATCCTTCATCCCCCGCCTTTCGCACCTCCGCTAGCGCCTCGGCGAGTTGCCGCTCGAGCTGCGGCCCGGTTCCCACGAAGACCCGCGCGATCTTGCCGTCGGGACCGATGACAACCGTGTAGGGAATGCTCGTCGCACCGTATTCCATGGCCACTTTGCCCTCGCGGTCCAGGGCCACCGCGATTTCGAGCTTCAGGCGGCGCAGCGCGTCGGTCGCCACTACCGAGTTTTCCATCAGGTTCACGGCCACGAGCAGGACTTTCTCCGGATCGCACGCGGCGACCACGCCGGCCACCTTGGGCAGCCCTTGCATGCACGGCCCGCACCAACTTGCCCAGAAGTCGAGAACGACGGTCGTGCCCCGCCGCTGGGAAAGTCGGAACTTCGCGCCGTCGAGCATGGGCAGCTCGAAATCGGAAGCAGGCTGACCCACCAGCGGCGAATCGGCGCCCTCCTTCGCCGCGCCGCCCTGCGCTGCGTCGGTACGGAAAGCCAACGGCGTCTGGGCGTCGACCAGCTTCCAACTGTAAATCAACTTCGCTGCCGCGCGCCGCACCCGATTGCCGAACAACAGCTCGCGCAATTGGTCGATTCGCACCCGGCAGGGTCCGAGCAGATCGGCTTCGCCGGAAATCCATTCATCGTCAACTTCCCCGGCGGTGAAGGTCATTCGCGCTCCGTCGAGCTGGACGGCCTGCAGGCAGCCCGGCGGCGTCCCGGCCGCGGCGTCTTCGTCGAGGCCCAGCCAGACGACGCGGGCAATACGGTCGCGGAACAATTCCCGCTCGCGGCCCTGCACCTCGAAGCGCAGCACTCGTTCGTCCATCGCCGTCAGCTTGCCGCGCAGGTAGTCGCCGTTCGTCGCGCCGATCACATGGGTTGGCGGATCGAGTTTCTGCGCGCGGGGCAACGTCAGCAGTCGCGCCAGCTTGTCGGCGTCGAGCTGGGGCGGGCTCGTTTGCGGCCCGAATTCGATGGCACGTACCCAGACGTGCGGCACCACGCTTGCCTCGGTGAACGGCGACTTCAGCGACACGCCCCGTTCGTCGATTGCCGTCACTTGGCACGGCAGCACGTCGCCCGCGCGCAGGTAGAGCGTATCGGGTTGGTCTTCGTCGCCGCGTCGCACTCGCCGCCCCGACTCCTCGACCGGCGCCTGGGGCTTCGGAACGCCGCTTCCGGCCGCGGGCGCCATCGGTTGGCGCCCTTGGACCGGCTGGCGCCCTTGGACCGGCTGGCGCCCTTGGACGTTCCTCCTCGCTTGTGGCATACCTTGCGCCGGCTGTGCGTTTCCCGGAACCGCGCCTTGCGCCGGCGCCGGTCCCGTGATCTTGAATACGATCCGGCCACTTGCGCCGGCGCTCAGTGGGCTGGACGTCGAGCTACCGTGCGGCTGCCAGGCCAGGCAGCTCGCGCCGGCTTGCGAACGCGCGGGGGCCAGCTTTCCGTGTGATTTCAGACCGTCGGCTTGCAGTACCGGAAACGCCACTTCGAAACGGTTGCGGATCGGCGCTTCATCCTTCAGGACGCGCGCGACCTGGGCGACCGCGGGGTCGGTAAAACGGACCTCGCGCAGACCGGCCACGCGCAGTGCGACGGAATCGAACGCGGCGTGGCACGCCAACTGCAACTGACCGTCGCGCATGCCTGCGAACCGGCCGCTCAAGCGAGTGCCGTCGACACAGGTGACCCGCACCGGAGTCAAGTCGACCTGATCGGTGGGCTGCTGATCGGCGTGCTGCGAGGTCTTGCGTCGTCGGGCCTCACTGTGTGCCTGGCCCACAGCGCGCTGCGCGGTGGATTGCTGATCGGCGCGCTGTGCGGTGGGCTTCCGGTCGGCGGGAGACTGCTGGGCTTGCTCCGGTTCGTCCGTCTCCGACGCGGGCCTGGCCAGGAACACGTTCTCGACCTGGTCTACGTCGATCGTTTCGTCAGCACCCTCCGTTTGCAACACGAAACGCCTTTTTCCGGCGTCGTAGCGCTTGATGTTTCCGTACACGACCGATCCGTTGGTCAGGTGGACGCGGGGCGCATCCTCCGTCACTTCATGCGGGGGCCGGCCGGCGTACCGCGAGACCCGGAGCAATTCGAGCCGCAGTCCGCCGTGCTGGTGCTCCAACCGAATTCCCGGCCAGACGCGCGGCGCGTCGGCCGCGGCATGAATCGCGGCCAGTGGCGTGCCGTCTGTGGAGAGGACCTGCAAGTGTTCGCGTTCCTGGTCCAAGAGCGCCAGCAGGTGGATTCGCCCCGGGCCGCCGTTCCCCAGCGGCATGACGCTCTCGATGTCGAAGTCGTGCCGCGTCTCGCGGCGCACGATCAGTTCGCCGTCGAGGACCTCGAAGCGGAATGCTTGCCTCGCGCCGTCGTCGCCGCCGGCGGAACCCAAAACCAGCGCAAAGTCGGGCTGCGACTTCCACGAGATCGCCAGCTCGATCAGTGCCTGGGGAGGCAGCTTGACGTCGCATTCGATGGCAACCGAGTCGCGGTCGGTCGTCAGGAGCCCGCCGTCGTCGAACCAAGTTGCGGCGGCCTCGGGCGGTCCCCAGCCAACCAGTCCATTGGGGCCCTGGTAGACTAGCGCCGGGTTTCCGCGGCAGCGCGACAATCGCAGTGACTCCGTTCGCCTCAAACGCACACGACCCACCTGGCCCGCATCGACCACCAGTTCGTCGGCACCGACCGCGACCAGGTCGCCCAGGAGCACGTCGCCTCCCAGGAGGTCGAAGCGAAATTCGCCGGCATCGGCCGCCGTGACGGCCGGCGCCGTGAAGCGGATTTCGGCAAGGGTGCTGCCATCGAATCGAAATGGTTTCGTGAAAGCCGCCGCCTGCCATTCGAGGACGCCCGCCTGGTCGCAGTCGAGGGGAACGCCCGGAAGCTGGTCGCCGTTGACGAAATGCAGAACCGCGGCGTGAGTTACGACGCCGGCCGCGGGTTCGTCGGCGCGTGCTGCCGACACGAGGGCCAACGACGCCGAG
>Ga0307373_10012887_pt1 | contig 11796 bp, 9 predicted proteins | sample OX2MG_FD_202534 | JGI IMG/M metagenome (GOLD analysis project Ga0307373, IMG submission 202534) | Soil microbial communities from Risofladan, Vaasa, Finland - OX-2 | ecosystem: Environmental > Terrestrial > Soil > Coastal area > Acid sulfate soil | place: Finland: Risofladan, Vaasa | collected...
ATCCGCAGATCGGCCGGGTTGATCGGTCCGAACGAGCCGCTGCGCGAGCCTTCGGAGGCCGACGCGCGCGTGTTGATGAAGACCGCATCGGGCACCGCCGTGAAAGTACCGGTGCCGAACAAATTCTGGTCGATGCGGTCGCCGCTGGTATCGACCACGTTGCGCAGCAGCACCGGCGAATAATTGAGGTCGACCTTGGCGAGATTGGTGTCGCCCGCCACGCCGATGCTGGGATTGAGAAAGGTCTGCAGATCGGCCTGGCGATTGGCCTGCGCGAACTGGGCGTTGTCGGTGACCGTTTCCGAGACCTGGACCTGAGGCGTGATCAGCCAGGGGGACGGCGCATCCGCCGGTGGCGCCGGATGCTCGGTCTGCGACGGCACCGGCGGCTGCTCGCCGAACGGACCTTGCGAGGGCGGCGCCGAGGTTGGCGGCTGCGCAAGATCGTCCCGCAGCTTTTGCAGATCGGGAAAGGTGGGTAGTCCGGCGTCATTGGTCTGCGCGCGCGCCCCCGTTGCGGCGAGCGCCATCACGACCAAGAGCGGGAATACGGCCAGCGACCGTGGAAAGCGCATTCTGCACCAATTGCGGATGTCGGGCCGGCACCCGCGCCGATCAATAGTTGGAGTAGGAACCGAACTGATCCGTTGCCGAGGCGCGAACCTTGTTGAGCAGCAGGCTGATGTTCGGGCAGGCGCGAACCAGCGCGAGCGCGGCCTCGACTTCCTCTTGCTGCGTCTGGTCGGCCTCGACCACGAACACGACCTGGCCGACGAGCGTCGCCAAGGTGGCGGGATCGCTGCTGGCAAGACAGGACGGCGCGTCGAAAATGATGAAGCGGTCGGCGTAGCGCTGCGTCATCTCGTCGAACATCTCGCGCGTGCGGTTGCTCGACAGCAGCTCGGGGCCGCGATTGTCGGGATGGCCCGCCGGCATCACCGCCAGATTCGGCATGTTGGTCCGCAGCACGACGTCGGAAAAATCCACGTCGGCATTGGACAAGAGATCGGTCAGCCCGCGACCCGCGGGAATGCCCATCATCTCCTGCATCGCGTGATGACGGGTGTCGAGATCGATCAGCAGTACCTTGAGGTCCTGCTCGGACGCGATCGAGAGCGCGAGATTGATCGCGGCGAAGGTTTTGCCCTCGCCAGGCTTGGCGCTCGTCACCATGATCATGCGGTTCTTTTGCGCGTCGGGATCGGTGTCGATCTCGGTAATGAATTTGGCAACCACTTGACGCTTGACGAGGCGGAACTCCTCGGCGACGCGCGAGCGGCCGGCCGAGGGCAGCGCGATGCCGTGCTGGCGCAAGGCGTTGCGGTCGATGGTGACCTGGCGGCTATGGGCCACGGCTTCGGGCTGAGGAGCCGGGCGGCGCGACTGCCGCTGGGCCGGCGCCGCGGCTGCGGCCGGCTCTGCCGCGGCCGGCTGCGGCCGAGCGGCGCGGGCGGTGTGGATCGGCGCCGCGGTGCCGCCCCAATCGCCGTTCGCCGCGAGCGGCATTGCGGCCTGGGCGGTCTCGTTGCGGCGCTGCAAATGCGCGGCCGCGCGCTCGATCAGGCTGCGGGAAGCTGCGTCCATCATGGCCCTATTCCTCCGCCCAAAAGGGCGCGGTGGAAGTCAAAGGTGATTGCGATCAGGACGCCGTAGAGCATGAGCAGCGCCAGGGCAGTCGCGCCGAAGCCGGCGGTCTCGAGCGTCGACTGAGCGCGGCTGCGGAACAGCGCGACGTAGGACACGCCGCCGACGACCGGCAAGCCGAGGCTGCGCAGCCGCTGGAGCGTCGCGAACGAGCGATCGATCTGCGCCAGCATGATCGGGATCAGCAGGCCGCCGAGCACGCCGGCCATCAGCACGGCCGAGAACAGCACCGGACGATTCGGCGCGATCGGCACCATCGGCACTTGCGGCGCGTCGACAACGCGGAACTGAATCTGGTCGGCTTTGGTATCGGCGGCCTGCGACAGGTTGGTCGCTTCGCGCCGCGTCAGCAGCTCGTCGTAGTTCTTCTTGATGACGTTGTAATTGCGATCGATGTCCTGCGCCTGCGCCTCGATCTCGGGCGCGCTCACGGCGAGGACTTGAAGGCGTTTCACATCGGCCTCGGCCTCCGCCACGCGCTGCTGCAAGGAGGCGACCTGGCTTTGCTGCTCGACGAGCTGTACCTGGACTTGCTCGTAGACCGTGCTGGTGACCGACGTGCGGCCCCCGCCGGCGGCGCCGTGATCGGAGGACAGGCGGCGCTCGAGATCGGCGATTTGCGATTTCAGATTGACGACGTCGGGATAATCATCGGTGTAACGGGTGCGCAGATCGGCAAGCTTGCGTTGCGCGTCGGCGAGCTGCTGCGCCAACCCGCCCGACGCCTGTCCTGCGGAGAAGCTCGTGGCTTGCGGCAACTGGCCCAGCTCTTGCTTCAACGCGTCGCGCCGGGCGGTCGCGTCCTGAAGCTGGTTGCGCGCATCCGACAACCGCTGGCGCGCGTTCTGGAGCTCTTGGGTCGCGCCCGCGCCCGCGAGCACGTCCAGATGTTGCGAGCGGAAATCGGCGCGCCGCTGCTCGACGGCGCGAAGCTGCGCTTCATAGGCCGCGATCTGACCGCTGAGGAATTTCTGCGCATTGTCCATCTGCGAACGGGTCGTGCCGGTCGAATTCTCGGCGAAGATCGTCAACAGGCTTTGCACGACATTGCGCGCGGTGGTTGGGTTGGTGTCCTGATACGAGAGCGTGAACAGGTTCTTGGTTTGCGGCTTGATCGTGATCGCTTCCGGCAGCGCACGGATGAGCGCTTCCTTGTCGGCCGGCGTCCGCGCGCGCGAATCGAGATCCGCCATGTGGATCAGCTCTTCGAGATTCGGCCGGCTGAGCAAGGTGCGCTGCAGCACGTCGAGCTGCTGCGCCGGATCGACCTCGACCGCGAGGCCGCGCAGCAACGGTCCCAAGAGGCCGTCGGCATCGACGTAGACGCGCGCCGAGGATTCGTACTTGCTCGGCATCAACGCGATCGCGGTCCAGCCGACAATGCAAATGGCCCAGGTCGCGAAGGCCGTCATCCATTTGCGACGCCAGATGGCGTGGAGATACTGGAAGATCGTGGTCGAAAGGGATTCCATGATGGGACCAATACGTTGTCGTGTCAGGCCTCAGAAATAGCGCTGCGGAATGATCAGGATGTCGCCGGGCCGCATCGCGACGTTGTCGGCGATGTCGCCATCGCTCACCAAATCCGCGAGATGCACCTTCATCGAGACCGATTTGCCGTCGACGTTGCGCACGATGACCGCGCGATTGCCGGCGGCGAAACGCGTCAGACCGCCGACTTCGATCACGACGTCGAGCAGCGACATATTGCGGCGGTATGGAATGGCGCGCGGCTGCGCGGCCTCGCCGATCACGCGCACCTGCTGAGCGAAGGGCCCGACGAATTGCGAGACGATGACGGTGACGATCGGGTCTTTGACATAGACACGGAGTTTGTTCTCGATCTCGCGGGCGAGCGTCGTGGGCGTCTTGCCGATCGCGGTCACATCCTCGACCAAGGGGATCGAGATCTTGCCGTCGGGCCGCACCGGGATATGGGTCGAGAGATCGGGATTGCGCCAGACGAAGATGTTGAGATCGTCGCCGGGTCCGATCAGATAGCTGTCGCCGCTCTGACTGGCGGGTGGCGCCGTATCGAGAGCCGCCGCTTCCGGGGTGTCCTCCGCGTCGGGCCGCATCGCCACGGGATCGGACGCGGTCAAAGCGGCCGCCGCCGGCGCGGGATTCGCGACCGGGCGCAGTTCGGCCGCGGTCGCTTGCGCGGACATTTGCGCGGAGCCGCTATCCGACATCCAGGCGACCGGCGGAAAATTTGCGAGCCGGAAAGGCGATCCGCCGCTGCAGCCGGCGAGGAGCAGCAACGCAAAACCGGCGATGAGGCGTAAATCGGGACGAGGCAACGCAGTAACTCCCTCAAAACCGATATCTCAACCGTCCGAACCCATTCCGGACGAAGAGGCTCGTTGCGGAACACACCCCTTGGCACGCTTAACGACGCTTAGGGAGTTGTCCAAATTCGCGACAAAGCTATAGGGGGAAAAGGTTACTGAGAGGTTTCCCGCGCCGACGCGGCGGTGCGACCAATGTCCGGCGGTTCAATGAAATATCAATTCCGCAGCGCTAACCTCCCGTCCATGAGCAATGCGTTCGTCCCCGCGCCCGCGCGCAAGCCGGCGGCCAGCGACCGGCTGACGCCGTTGCTGCGCCGCCCGCTTGAGTTCGTCGAATGGGGCGATGCCGATTGGGATCTCGCGATCCGGCAAGCACGGCGCGGCGGTCTGCTGGCGCGGCTCGAGGCGCAATTGCGCCGCCACGACCTGCTGCACGAGGTGCCGCCGGCGCCCCGCGCCCATCTTGACGCGGCGCGCATCCTTGCGATGAAGCATCGCGCCGATGTCGCGCGCGAGCTCCGCGCCATCACGGCGGCGCTGGCGCCGCTCGGCGTGCCGGTCATCCTGCTGAAAGGCGCCGCCTACGCCGCCGTGGATCTACCCCCCGCCGACGGGAGGCTGTTCGGCGACATCGACGTCTTGCTGCCGCGCGATCGTCTGGCGGAGGCCGAGCGGCTCTTGATCCGCGCGGGGTGGAACGGGGCGAAGACCGACGCGTACGACCAGCGCTATTACCGCGACTGGATGCACGAGCTGCCGCCGCTGCAGCACGAGCGGCGCCAGACCGCGATCGACGTCCATCACACGATCGTGCCGCCGACCTCGCGCTTTGCGGTCGACGGCAAGCGGCTGCGCGATGCCGCGGTCGCCGTCGTCGGCGCCGCTGATCTCGCGGTGCTGGCGCCGGCCGACATGGTGCTGCACAGCGCGGTGCATCTCTTCACCGAAGGCGAGTTTGGCCGCGGCTTGCGCGATCTGTGCGATCTCGATCTGCTGTTGCGCCACTTCGCCGCGCGCGACCCGCATTTCTGGGACGGTCTCGCCGCGCGGGCCGTAAGCTTCGCGCTCGAGCGCGCGATGCATTACGCGTTGCGCTTTGCCGCTTGCCTTCTCGAGACGCCGGTGCCGGACCGGCTGCTGGCGATCGGCGCGCCCGCGCCCCTTGCCGAAGCCGTCATGGACCGCTTATTCGCGCGCGCGTTGCGGCCGCCGCATCCGAGCTGCGCTGATCGATTGACGGCGCCCGCGCTCTTTCTGCTGTACATTCGCGGGCATTACCTGCGGATGCCGCTCGGGCTGTTGATGCCGCATCTTTTCCGCAAGGCTTTCGTCGCGCGTTTCGAGCCTTCCTCCGCCTGAGAGCGCCGGTGTCCGAATTTTCCTACTCGACCCTGATGCCGCCGATGTGCCTGCTGCTCGCGACGCCGCTGGGCGCGCTGATCGCGCTCCGCTGGCGGGGGGCCGGCCTCGCGATCGTGTTCGTCTCGTCGCTGCTGCTCTACGGCTTCTGCACGCAATTCGTCGCCGACCGGCTGATCGTCGCGGTGGAGAGCGAGGTGCCGCTGGCCAGCGCGGCCGAACTGGCCGGAGCGCAAGCGATCGCCGTGCTGAGCGGCGATGTCTATCACGGCAAGCTGGGCGGTGTTCCCGACGATGTCGGCCTATTGACGCTCGACCGGCTGCGACTGGCGGCGACGCTCTATCGCGCGCATCCCTTGCCAATCCTCGTGACTGGCGCGATCGCCGGCAGCAATGCCGAGACCGCCGCGGTTCTGATGGCGCGCACGCTCGACCGGGATTACGGCATCAAGACCGATTGGATCGAGAACCAGGCCGACAACACGTTCGAAAACGGCGCCGATTCGGCGGCGATCTTCAAGGCCAACCACATTTCCCGGGTGATCGTGGTGACCCAGGCCTGGCATATGGCGCGCGCGCTATGGTCGTTCCGGCATGCCGGCCTGGTCGCGATCCCCGCGCCCGCCGAGCGCAGCTATCTCGGGTCGGGGATCGACTGGCACGATTTCGAGCCGGATTACGATTCGTTCTCGCGCAGCTTCTTCGCGCTGCACGAAATGTTGGGGCTGGTCTATTACCGCTATCGCTACGGGCCGATAAAAGCGGCCGATTAACGCTTCACTCATCGCTGGCTCATTAGACTTCCTGCGTGTTTTTCAGCGGCATCGCCGCCTTTTCATGCAGGAATCTCATGGCGCATTACCTCGTTACCGGCGGCTGCGGCTTTATTGGCTCGCATCTCTGCGACGCGTTGCTGGAGCAGGGGAACGAGGTCCGGATTCTCGACAATCTTTCGAGCGGCCATCGCGAGAACGCGCCGCCGCGCGCCGAGCTGATGATCGGCGACGTGGCCGACCGGGTCGCGGTGCGCGATGCGATCCGCGAGGTCGACGGCGTGTTCCACCTGGCCGCGGTCGCTTCGGTCGAGCGCAGCAACGACGATTGGGTCGGTACCCACGTCACCAATCTGACCGGCTGCATTACCGTGTTCGATGCCGCGCGCAACCTGCGCGGCGACGGCCCGGTGCCGGTGGTCTATGCCTCGTCGGCGGCGGTTTACGGCCTCAATGAGCGCGTGCCGGTGGTCGAGGACGATGTGGCGCAGCCGATGACGGCCTATGGCGCCGACAAGCTCGGCTGCGAGCTGCATGCGCGCATCGCCTCCTCGATCCACGGCGTGCCGACGGTCGGCTTGCGGTTCTTCAATGTCTACGGCCCGCGCCAGGACCCGAGCTCGCCCTATTCCGGCGTCATCTCGATTTTCTGCGAGCGGCTGATGTCGGGTAGCCCGCTCACCATCTATGGCGACGGCGAGCAGGTGCGCGACTTCATCCATGTTTCCGATGTCGTCCGCCTGACCATGAAAGCGATGACGACCCCGATGGCCGGCGGCGAGGTGTTCAATGTCTGCACCGGCCAGGGCATTTCGGTGCGGCAGCTCGGCGAGATCATCGCCAAGCTCTGCGATCCGCGGCCGGGCGACGTGCGGATGTCGGTCGGCGATTCGAGCCGCGCCTTCCGGCAGTTCGGCGTGCGCGCCCGGATGCCGCTGGCCGAGGGCTTGAACGACACGCTGGCCGCGGCGCGCGAGCGCCAAGTGCTGCAGCGCCGCTACGCGTAAAGCCGCCGCTCGCGCCGGCGGTTTGCGGGACTCGGAAGACCTCGCTGGCAAGCCGGCCCCGCGCCGCCGCGCGCTCGATCGGACCCGCGCTTCCGGATCTCAGATGACGGCGAGCAGCAGTTTTGCGGCGCCGATGATCACGGCCCAGCTCGCCGCGCAGGCCGCGATCACGGCGAAGCCCCAATATCGGCTGGGTGCATCTGCGACCGAGACCGCTGGCGCGGCGGAGATTTGATAGGAACGGCGTTTGGCTTGCATGACGGACTCGGCAAAGGCGCCAACGAAGACTCGCCGGTTTTCCTTAAAATTCGACGAAAATGCCGGCGGCTGTGTGCAGGAAACGAAAGCGGCCGGCCCCAGAAGGGCCGGCCGGCCGCAAGGCATATTGCTTTAGACCGGGATCAGAACACGAAGCCGGCTTCCAGCAGAGCGCGGAACTGGCCCTTCTTATTGCCGGTGGCGCCGAAGGCCGAACCCGGCGTGCCCGTCGTAATGCTGCTCGCCGCGATGTAGGACAGCTCGGGACGGGCAAAGAAGATATTGTACTGGTAGGTCGGCGTGACGGTGATTTCCCACGCATTGCTGCCCGGGCCATAGCCGACCAAGTTGGGGCTGTTCGCGTTGCCGTGGCTCGAAATGTATTCGACGCGCGCCGGGAGGCTGAAACCGCCGAGGCTCAACCCGCCGACCATTGTCGACGGATCGAAGGTGTAGGTCGCGAGCAACGCGATACCCATCGTTGAGCCGCCGCTGACCACACCGGCCGCCGGAAGCCCCGGCGTATGGGTGTACTGGATGTACGGGTTGAACATCCACGGGCCCTGCGTGTGGGTATAGGACAGGTCAACCTGTTGCGTGTTGTCCACCGCGCTGACAGTGCCCGAGCCGTTGAGCGGGGCATCGACCGTCTTGGTGTTGCCCCCGCCAGCGAGGATCAGCGTATCGGCGCTGGTCACGGTCCACTGCGCCAAGCCGGTCAAGTAGGTGTACCGCTTGCTGTAGTAGCCGTCGTTCAATGACAGCGAGAAGGACAGCGGCCCGACGGCGTAGTTCGCCTGGATACCGCGGTTGATCAGGTTCTCCTGGTTCCACAAGAGACCGCGCTGAATGTTCAAGTTTTCGTAGGTGAACGGCAGCTCTTCACCGATCAAGGTCGGCAGCTTACCGACCTCGAACGACAGGGCGGAGTTGGGCACGAGCTTCGCGTAGGCCAGCGGCAACGGGCCGAACATCGCGGTGTTGGTGTGCGACGTATCGACATAACCTTGGCCGACAACTGGGAAGGAATAGGCGCCGGCCTGGAGGTAGTACTGGACCAAACCGTCGATCTTTTGAATCTCGACCGAGCCATTGGTCAGATCGGCACCCGTCGAGTGGCCGGCGGGCGTGCCGGCCGAGGGCACTGTGTTGTTCTGCGCGAAGCCCATGCCGGTGAGGGCGCCGCCGATATAGGTCTTGCCCAGTATCGGGCCGAGATCGATGCTGTAGGGATTCGGATTAGCGGTGATCGGCCCGGCCATCGCCGGCGTCGCCATCGGAGCGGGAGCGGCAGCGGGCGCCGGAGCGGGCGTCTGCGCCTGGGCCGGCGAAACGGATGACAGGCCGGCCATCAGCGCGATCACGGCAGCACCCGTAAGAAAACGATGATTCATGTTTTTATCCCCATCTGGTGAGTTCACAAAACCCGAAATCGTCAAAACCCTGCCCTCGAAGCCTTTTTTCTGTGCAGACTGCCTAGTAATTCGACATCGCACGCAGAAATTCCGGCCGATGCCACCCTTCCGTTACTGAAAGTGCAAATCCCTTGCCAGAAAATCTGGCGAAGTGGGGCTTGCGATGTGGATGAGCACTGTTTCTCTGCATTCCCATTGTTTGAAATTTTTATGTCTCGCACCGCAATAAATCAATTGATGCAGGTGCACACTTTGCCGAATTCCGCAGAGTGATGCGGAAAAGCCACAATTCCTTGGTTGTGGCAAACGATCGTCCGCGCCGCAGCCTGGCTATCCCGCCGGCAGCGCCTCGCTTAGAATGTCGGGCGACGCGGGCCGTGGCGGATGGCAACGGCCCCGGAAGACGTATTTCCCCAAGGAGAGCGGACCCCGTGAAAAAGCTATTCATCGGACTGGCGGCGGTGATCGTTCTCGTCATCGCCGCGGCGATCGCGGTCCCGTATTTCATCCCGCTGGACACCTACAAGGCGCGCATCATCGCCCTGGTGAAAGCCGAGACCGGCCGCGACTTGCGAATCGCCGGACCGGTGCGTTTCTCGCTGCTGCCGAGCATCGCCCTCGAAGCGAGCGACGTCTCGCTGGCGAATCCGCCCGGCGCCGCCGCGCCGAACATGGTCCAGCTCAAGACGCTGGACGTCGAGCTGAGGCTGCTGCCGCTGCTGCACGGCGCGGTCGAGATCGCCGAATTCAAGCTGGTGGACCCGGCGATCGCCCTCGAGATCGACAAGCAGGGCAAGCCCAACTGGGTATTCGCCCCGACGACCGCCAAGCCCGCCGCGACCCGCAATGCGCCGGCAACACCTGCCCCGGCCGCGAGCGGCCAGACCGGCAATAGCCAGACCGCCAATGGCACGAGCAGCAATTTCTCGGCGATCAGCCTCGGCGACGTCAGCATCGTCGACGGCCAGGCGAGCTATCTCGACCAGCGGACCGGCGCGAAGCGGCTGCTGAGCAACATCAACATGACCTTGGTGCTGCCCAGTCTCGATCGGCCCTTCGCCGCCAAAGGCTCGGCGGTTTGGAATGGCGAGAAGGCCAGCTTGACCCTCCAGATCGACAAGCCGCGCACGCTGGAAAACGGCGGCGCGAGCCCAGTCGCGATCACCCTTGCCGCGACGCCGATCAATTTCGCCTTTAAAGGCAATGCTGCCGGCGCGACCCTGGCCAAGCTGACCGGCGGCATCGATCTCTCGATCCCCTCGGTACGCGGCCTTGCCAAATGGCTGGGCGTGCCGTTCGACGCGCCGGGGACCGGCTTCGCCCAGATGACGCTGTCGGGCCAGCTTGACAAGACCGGCCCCAAAATCGCCTTCACCAAGGCGGTCATCGCCCTCGACGCGATCAAGGCAACCGGAGCCCTGGCGGTCGATTCGAGCGGTGCCAAGCCGACACTGTCGGGTCGGCTCGATGTCGACAAGCTTGACGTCAACCCGTATCTCACCCCGGTCGCCCAAGGATCGGGCGCCAGGGCGGCCAGCACCGCACCCGCCGTCGCCGCCGCTGGCGCCCCGGCGGCACCCCCTGTAATCGCGGCCAAATCCTCGGGCTGGAGCGATGCGCCGATCGATCTCTCGCCGCTGAAGCTCGCCAATGCCGATTTCGAGCTCAGCGCCAATTCGATCGCTTATCGCAAGATCCAGATCGGCCGCAGTGTGCTGACCCTGCACCTGAAGGACGGCAAGTTCGACGCCGATCTCAGCCAGATGGCGCTTTATCAAGGCAAGGGCCAAGGCAAGATCACGGCCGATGGCAGCGGCGCGATGCCGGCGATCGCCGCGAATTTCAATCTCTCGGGCATCGCGATCCAGCCCCTGGCGCGCGATGCCGCCAATTTCGATCATCTGGTCGGTACCGGCAATTTCACGATCGACGTCGCCGGCCACGGCAAGAGCCAGCGCGCGATCATCGGCTCGCTCGCCGGCAAGGGGAGTCTCGACCTCGCCAACGGCAAGATCGAAGGTGTCAACCTGATCTCGGTCATGAAGAATACCGCCTCGGCGCTCACCGGCGGCCAGAGCCGCGGCGACGAGACCGATTTCGGCGCCCTCACCGGCACCTATACGATCGCCCAGGGCATCCTGAAGAACGACGACCTGAAGCTGACCTCGCCCGAGATTCCGATGACCGGCGCCGGCACGGTCGATCTGCCCTCGCGGCAGGTCAATTATCGCGTGACGCCGAGCGTCGCGGGCGTGCTCGCCGTGCCGGTCGATATCACCGGCCCGTGGGACAATCTCAGCTACCGGCCGGATTTGGCGGCGCTGGCAAAGGGCTTGGCCCAGGACCCCGGCAAGCTGCTCAACAGCCTCAAGAACGGACGCGCTGGCGCCGGCTCCGGCGCAAGCGGCCTGTTGAAGGGCCTGCTCGGCCGCTAAGCGCGCCGGCCCCGATGTCTCGATCGCCGCGATGAGCGAGATCAGTCCGGCGGCGGCGGCCGACACGACCGTGACCGAAGCCTTGGCGCATCGCGATGCCGGGCGCTGGCCGCAGGCGATCGAGCAATTCCGCCGCGCGCTCGAGCGCCATCCGAACGATGCGCGGCTGCTCTTCGAGCTTGGCGAATGCTATCGCCACAGCGGCGACCGCGGCCGCGCCATCCAGGCGTTCGAGCGCGCGATCACGCTCGATGCCGATATCTTTCCGGCCTATCGTAGCGCGGTCGATGCCGCGCTGGCCCAGGCCGCGACGCTCGGCGCGTCGAGCACGGCCGCCGGCGATCTGAAAAAATTCGCCGCGAAGTATCTCGTCGCGCTCGGCCAGCGGCAACAGCAGCAGCGTGCCGCGGGCGCCGAGGAGAGCTTCCGCGCGGCCGCCGCGCTGGATCCCAAAAGCGCCGCCGCCTATGCCGGGCTCGGCGAGCTGCTCGAAGCCGGCGGCCATTACGGCGAGGCCGAAAAGGCTTTGCGGCGCGCCATCGCGCTCGACCCCAAGCTTGGCGCGGCTCATATCGTGCTGGGCAACGCCCTCCAGTCGCTCGGCCGCTTCAAGG
>Ga0307373_10012891_pt1 | contig 11790 bp, 15 predicted proteins | sample OX2MG_FD_202534 | JGI IMG/M metagenome (GOLD analysis project Ga0307373, IMG submission 202534) | Soil microbial communities from Risofladan, Vaasa, Finland - OX-2 | ecosystem: Environmental > Terrestrial > Soil > Coastal area > Acid sulfate soil | place: Finland: Risofladan, Vaasa | collected...
GTCGTCGCCGGCATGATCCTCAGCTTTGCCCGCTCACTCGGCGAGTTTGGTGCGACGATCACGTTTGTCTCCAACATCCCAGGCGAAACCCAGACCCTGCCGACCGCGATCTATGTGCAGACCCAGGTGCCGGGCGGCGACCTGCCGGCATTGCGCCTGACTCTGGTAGCGGTCGCGATCTCGATGGTCGCGCTGTTCGCCTCCGAGGCGATGGCGCGCCGCGCCGCCCGCCAAACGGGTGGACCGTGATGATCGAGGTCGCGATCGAGCATCGCCTCGGCGGGTTTCGGCTCGCGGTCGAATTTCACAGCACCGGGGGGCTCACTGCTCTATTCGGCCGGTCGGGCGCTGGCAAGACCTCGGTCGTCAACGCGATCGCCGGGCTGATCCGCCCCGAGCGCGGCCGCATCGTCATCGACGGCGCGGTGCTGACCGACACGGAGCGGCGCGTGTTTGTGCCGGCACATCGCCGGCGCGTCGGCTATGTGTTTCAGGAGGGCCGGCTGTTTCCGCACCTGACGGTGTGGCGCAACCTGCTTTACGGCCGGCGCTTTGCACTCGGCCCGAGAAGCCCCGCCGAGGTCGACCAGGTCGTCGAGTTGCTCGGCATCGGCGATCTCTTGACACGGCGCCCGGCCAACCTGTCGGGCGGCGAAAAGCAGCGTGTCGCGATTGGCCGGGCACTTCTGGCGCGGCCACGCCTGTTGGTGATGGACGAACCACTCGCCTCACTCGACGAGGGGCGCAAGGGCGAGATCATGCCCTACATCGAGCGGCTGCGCGACGAGACCAAAATCCCGATCGTCTATGTCAGCCACTCGATCCCCGAGGTCGCGCGCCTGGCGAACACCCTCGTCGTGCTGTCGGAGGGAACGGTGGCGGCGATCGGCGCGCCGGCCGAGATCATGGGCCGGCTCGACCTGTTTCCGCTGACCGGTCGCGCCGAGGCCGGCGCGATCCTCAACACCGTGGTCGCCGGCGACGATGCCCGCTTTGGCCTGACAGTGCTGCGCGCCGCCGCCGGCGAACTCAGGGTGCCGCGGCTCGACCTTTCGGCCGGCGCGGCGCTACGGGTGCGCATTCGCGCTCGCGACGTGATGATCGCGCTGGCACCCCCGGAAGGATTGAGCGCGCTCAACGTGCTGCCGGGCACCGTCGCCGAGGTCGGCCGCGCCGACGGGCCGATCGTCGAGATCCGGCTCGATTGCGCCGGGGAGCCGCTGATCGCGCGCCTGACCCGCCGCTCGGTCGAGACCCTCGGCCTCGCGCCCGGGCGCCGCGTCTATGCCGTGATCAAGAGCATCGCCTTCGACCATCACGCCTTTGCCGGCGCCGCGCCGGCGGGTGGCGCCGATGCCGACGCGATCCCCGGTTGACGGGTCAATCCAGCGGCTTTTCCCGCGCCTCTTCGGGCTCGGGCTCGGGCGCCGCCTCGGCGAGCGCCTCGGCGAGCGCGCCGACATGGTCGGCCGCGGCAGCCGCAGCCTCTTCCTCGATCGCGCGGTAGTGGCGCACGACGGCGCGGCCGAGCGCGGTCAGCGCGGCGCCGCCGCCTTTTGCCCCACCGGTCTGCGCTGCGACGACCGGCTCGCGGAAGCAGCGGTTGAGGTTGTCGACCAGCAGCCACGCGCGACGGTAAGACATCGCCATCGCCCGCCCGGCGGCCGAGATAGAGCCCTCGGCGTCGATCAGTTCCAGCAGCCGGATCTTGCCCGGGCCGATCGCCCGTTCGTCGTCGAAATCGATGCGCAGGGTGAGCCGCGCCATCGCCGCCGCCCCGCTCGCGCCGGCCCGGCCGCTATTCGACCTTCAGCAACTCGACATCGAACATGAGCGTGGCAAGGGGCGGAATCACTCCGCCGGCGCCGCGCGAGCCATAAGCTAGCTCGGGCGGGATGATCAGCGTGCGCTTGCCGCCGACCTTCATCCCGGGTACGCCCTCGTCCCAGCCGCGGATCACCTGATGCGCGCCGAGCTTGAACGTAAACCCGGCGTTGCCGTGATCGAGCGAGCTGTCGAATTTCTTGCCCTTGACCCCATTCTCGTACAGCCAGCCGGTGTACTGCACGGTGACGCCGTGACCGGGCTCGGCGATCTTGCCGGTGCCGATCTGGGTATCGGTGTATTTCAGCCCGTCCGGCATTTCGGTCATCGTTCCCGTCGCTCCCTGCGCCCATGCCGCGGGCATCGTCAAAAGCCCCAGCGCGAGCACCATCGCCGCGCCGGCAATCCGGATTGGTTTCATCATGCCCCGGTTATGCTAAATCCCCTGCGAACGGCACAAAGGACGCGGACCGTGGCGACCACCATTCTCAAAGAGACGATCGCAGCCATCGACACGATCCTCGGTGCCGAACTCGACCATATCACGATCGACCGCGCGGTCATCGGCCTGTTCTTCACCGGGGTCAAACTCAGCGCCGGCACCGCGGGCGCCTGCGCCACCCCGCGCGAGGCCATCCCCGAGGGCGTGTGCTGCCCCTATTCCGCGGGCTCGGTCGGGTTTCCCGGCCGGATCGCGGGCCGCAAGGCGGACGAGCTCGCCGCCGAGGCGCTCGGCGCCGAGGGACTGCGCCGCGCGGTTGGCATCGCTACGGTCAACGCGCTCGCCGAATTGTGCTGGCGTCGCAGGCCCGATCCCGCAGTCGAACTGCGGCCCGGCACCGATGCGTTCGACGCGACCGCATTCCACCCCGGCGACCGCACCGTGCTGGTCGGGGCGTTCATCCCGTTCCTCAAGGAATTGAAGCGTCGCGACCTGCCGTATCTGGTGCTCGAGCAGAACAAGGCGGCGCTGAAGGCCGAGGAGCTACCGTTCTTTCGCCCGGCCGAGGCGACGCACGACATCGTGCCGCAGGCCGACGTGCTGCTGATCACCGGTTCGACGCTGCTCAACGACACGCTCGAAGACCTGCTGGCGCTGGCGCAGCCAAGCGCGCGCGTCACCGTGGTCGGCCCGACCGTGTCGATGCTGCCCGAGCCGTTTCTCGCGCGCGGCGCCGAGATTCTCGGCACCGTGCGGATCACCGAGCCCGACGCCTTTCTCGACCTCCTTGCCGAAGGCGGCGCGGCGCCCCATTTCCTCGGCCACACCGCAGAAAAGATCGTCCTTGCCCGCCGGCCCGCCGCCGCCCGGGCCGCCTGACCATTGCGCGAGATCATGCCCGACACCGCGCACACCGCCTTTGCCGGCCGCCTCGTCATCATAGGCTTCGGCAGCATCGGCCAGGGGGTCCTGCCGCTGCTGTTGCGCCACATCGACATGCGGCCCGAGCAGATCACAATCATCACCGCCGAGCCGCGCGGCCGCGAGGTCGCCGCAGAATACGGCATTCGCTTTATCGAGCACACGCTGACCCGAGCCGACTACCGCGAGATCCTCGAACTGCAAATCGGGGACGGCGATTTCCTGCTCAACTTGTCGGTCGACGTGTCGAGCCTGGCGCTGATCGAATACTGCCAGGAAAAGGGCGCGCTCTACCTCGATACCTGCATCGAGCCGTGGCCCGGCGGCTATACCGACCCCAACCTGCCGCCATCGGCGCGCTCCAATTATGCTCTGCGCGAAAGCGCGCTGGCGCTGCGCGCCAAGGTGCTCGAAGGGCCGACCGCGGTCATCACCCACGGCGCTAACCCCGGCCTCGTCTCGCATTTCGTCAAGCAGGCGCTGATGGATATCGTACCCCCCGGCACACCGGTTCCAGGCGACCGCACCGGCTGGGGCCGGCTTGCCGAGACCGCGGGGGTGAAGGCGATACACATCGCCGAGCGCGACACCCAGGTCGCGGCAACCCCGAAGGAGCCGGGTGAGTTCGTCAACACCTGGTCGATCGATGGATTCTTCAGCGAGGGCTCGCAACCGGCCGAACTCGGCTGGGGCACCCATGAGCGCCACTTCCCCCATGACGGGCGGCGGCACGATACCGGAAGCCAGGCGGCGATCTATCTGCTGCGTCCCGGCGCTGGGACGCGAGTGCGCAGCTGGACCCCGCTCGAAGGCCCCTATCTCGGGTTTCTGGTTACCCACGGCGAATCGATCTCGATCGCCGACTATCTAACGCTGCGCGACGGCGAGGCGGTGCGCTATCGCCCGACCTGCCACTACGCCTATCACCCGTGCGACGACGCGGTGCTGAGCCTGCACGAGCTGGCCGGCAAGAACTGGCAGTTGCAGGGCCGCAAGCGGCTGATCGTCGACGAGATCACCGCCGGCATCGACGAGTTGGGCGTGTTGCTGATGGGCCCGGAAAGAGGCGTCTACTGGTACGGCTCGCGCCTGTCGATCGAGGAGGCGCGGCGGGTCGCGCCGCACAACAACGCCACCTCGCTGCAGGTCACTGCAGCGGTCCTGGCCGGGATCGTCTGGGCGATCGAGAACCCGCGCCGCGGCATCGTCGAACCGGACGAGATGGATTACGCGCGGGTGCTGGAGATCGCCGGCCCCTATCTCGGCGAAGTGGTCGGGGTCTGGGGCAACTGGACCCCGCTGGATAACCGCGAGCGCCTATTTCCGGAAGACCTCGACCGCGACGACCCGTGGCAATTCAAGAACATCCGGGTCGTCTGACGATGCAGCCCGCGGCACGGGCGCGGCGCGCCTCGCTAGTGGCGCTGCTGCTCTATGCGGCGTGCGCGGCAGCCGATACCGGGCTGCACCTCGCCCAGCCGCCGGTCGCTGGGGTGGCGCGTTTCGCCCTCGGCCGGGTCATCGTCGCCACCAATGCCGGGCTGTTCTGGCCAGTCGACCTGGTGGCCGAGGCGCTGCTGGCCCGCGGATGACGACGTCGGCAAAAAGCGGTGGCTCAGAACAGGCCGATCATCGTCCCGATCACCCAAAACAGCGACAGCGAGGCCAGGGCCAGCACGACGATCAGCAGCAACCGCAACGCCCGGATGATTTGCAGACCGACCGGCGGTGACGGCTGCACGCCGTCGCGGTCGATAAGATAATCGTCCGGTATCGTGCCCGGCTCTTCACCGGGCTGCATCATAGCGCGCGCCATACCCATGCCTCCGCTGCGACGCCGGAGAATGCATCATCTGCATCAAAAAATCACCCGCGAGGGCGGGTGCGGCTATTGCGCCGTGGTCGCGGGGCTGGTGCCGCTGCCCTCATCAAGCTCGGGGCCGAGCCCGGATTTGAGCTTTGCCGGCGGCGCGGGCGGCGCAGGCGCTGCCGCAGCGGCTTCCTCGGGTGTCGCCGCTGGCAGCGTGGCGATCACTGTCGCGGCCCGCGCCTCGGCCTTCGTTCGGTCCACCTGGGCGAGAATGTCGTAAAGCTCCGCCGCCCGCTTTGCTGACGGCTGGTTGCCGCGCGAGGCGGCGGCGCGATACCAGGCATAGGCCTCGATCGTCGATGCCGTGACGCCTTCGCCGCGCTCGTAGAGGATCGCCAAGTTTACCATCGCCGGCACCACGCCCTGGATCGCGGCGCGGCGATACCACCCGGCCGCAGTCGTGAAATCTTGCTTGGTCCCCTGCCCGCGGGTATAGGCGACCGCGAGGTTGTACTGCGCCAGCGGGAAATTGGCCTCGGCCGCCCGGCTGTACCACTTGAAGGCCTCGGCGTAATCCTGCGGAATCCCACGACCCCGCTCGCAGAGCACGCCCAGATCATATTGCGCGCGCGGCACGCCCTGCTCGGCCGCGGCGCGGAACCAGGTCGCCGCGGTCGTGTAGTTCTGCGGCACGCCCTCGCCCTTGGCATAGACGATCGCGAGTTCGAGTTGCGCCTCGGCATCTCCGGCCTTGGCGCGCGTCTCGTAAAAGATCAGGCGCTTGGCGGGATCGCTGGGCGCTTCGGGCAGCGGCGCCAGCGTCGGGCGGGGGGCGAAGCGGTGGTTTACCCAATTGTAAGCCCCGAACCCGGCCGCGCCGAGCCCGATTACCAGCACCGCAATCATCAGCCGGCCCAGCCCCAGCGGCCGCCGCAGCCATTGCAGCGAACCCGTCGGAGGCGCCGCAGCCGCTTCCTGCGGCGGCCGAACCGGCTGGATTCCCGTTATCGGGTGTGCGTCTTCCTGGGGCTCACGCCACCACGGCTGCGCCTCGTCGACCGAACGCTCCGCCGCAGGTTCGGAATGCTCGACATCGGCCTCGTCGGGCGCGTACCGCGCCTCGGCCTCCTCGGCGTATAGCGACTCCGGTGCTGGCTCTTCCTCAGGCTCCAGTTCCTCGTCCCAGTCCGGCTCTGGCTCTCCGTCCAGCTCCGGCTCCGGCGCTTCTTTCGGCTCGAGCGCCGGTTTCGCATCGGCCGCGGGCATAACCGCAGCCGGCTCGGGCGCGTCGTCGGACTCGAAACCGATGAACATCGGCTCGACAAACGGCGGCGGATCATCGATCGCCTGCCCCCAATCGAAATCGTCGTCCGGGGCGGCGGCAACCGGCGCCAGCCCGTCGTCGTCCGCGCGGGGCACAAAACCGCGATGCGTCGGCTTGGGCCGCGCCGCATCCGTCCCGCGAGTTGCCCCGGTGGGCGGTTGCGGATCGGCTTCGGACAATATCTCGGCGGCGGACGCGCTAGGCTCGACCATCGCGTACCGATTCCAGGGAACGGCGGCGATTTCAAGGAGGATCGCAGCGCCCGGGGTGCGGCGCGACGAAACCGCCCCGGTTGGCGGCTGGCACCCGCCGGCAAGATCGCTACTATGTCCTATCTGCGGCGCGGCGGCGGGGGCGGGCGATGACAGAGCATTTCGGGCGCAACAAAAACGGTGCGAACGGGCCGCGGCCGCTCGACCGGGCGCGGGCGCTGGGGCCGCTGCTCGACGCCGCGGTCGACGATATCGAGCGGGAGCGTGAACTGCCGCGCCGGGTCGTCGATGCGCTGATCGACGCTGGCATGTTCCGACTGCTGCAGCCGCTCTCGCTCGGCGGCGAGGAAATGCAGCCGGCAGACTATCTCGACGTGGTCGAAGAGGTCGCCAGCCACGACGCCAGCGTCGCCTGGTGCGTCGGGCAAGGCTGCGGCTGCACGATGAGCGCGGCGTATCTCTTGCCAGAGGTGGCACGCACGATTTTCGGCCCGCGCGACGGCATCGTCGCCTGGGGTCCGCCCGGCCCGGCAAAGGCGGTCACGGTGCCCGGCGGGTTTCGGCTCACCGGGAATTGGAGCTTTGCCAGCGGCAGTCATCATGCGACATGGCTCGGCGCACATGTCAGCGTCTTCACCGGCAACGGCGCGCCGCTGATGCGCGACGACGGCAGCGCGATCATGCGCACCCTGCTGTTCCCCAAGTCGCAGGCCAAGATGACCGACATTTGGCACGTGCTCGGCCTCAAGGGCACCGGCAGCGACAATTATTCGGTCGAGGATCTGTTCGTCGCCGACGATTTCACGATCGACCGCGATCCCAGCAACCACCCGCGGGAAAACGGCACGCTCTACCGCTTCAGCCACAGCAACGTGTACGCGGCAGCCTTTGCCGGCGTCGCGCTCGGCGTCGCGCGCAACGTGCTCGCCTCGTTCATCGAGCTGGCGCGCGACAAGACCCCGCGCGGCGCGAAGCTGACGATGCGCAACAACAACGTGATCCAGTCGCAGGTCGCGCAAAGCGCGGCGCGGCTCGATTCGGCGCGGCGCTACGTCAAGGGCGTGCTCGAAGACTGCTGGGACCATGTGTCGTGCGCCGGCGCGCTGACGCTCGAGCAGAACGCGACCCTGCGGCTCGCCACCACCTGGGCGATGCACCAGGGGCGCGACGTGGTCGACGTGCTGTATCAGGCCGCGGGTGCGACCGCGATCTTCAACGTCAACCCGTTCGAGCGCCGGTTCCGCGACATGCACACGATCGTCCAGCAGATGCAGGCGCGGCAAACCCATTTCGAAACCGTCGGCCGCATCATGATGGGCCTGCCGCCTGACGCGACGATGTTCACGTTCTGACGGATCAGGTCAGCGGGTCCGGTCGGCGCAAGATGGCAGCGGCACAGCTTCTTTCCCTCGCCGGGACGATCGCCGCGGTCTACGCGCTGCTGGTCGCGGTATACATCGCGAGCTGCCTGGTCGTCATTCGGCTCAACCGCGCGATGCCGGACGCCAAAATCCAGGCGCGCGAGACCGCCGCCGGGCTGGTGCGCCGCGACCGGCGGCAGAGCCTCGTATCGCTCGCCGGGATCGCGGCGATGTTCGGCACCGGGCAATGGGCCTATTACGCGCTCGGCTGGGGATTTGCGGCGTCGGGCGGGATCGCCGGCACGATCCTGTCGGCGCTCGCATCGCTGATCCTGTTTGACACCTGGTTCTACTGGCTCCACCGGCTGATCCACAGCCGCTGGCTCTATCGCCGGGTGCACCGCTGGCACCACATGACGGTGACCCCCGTGGTGTGGTCGAACAACAGCGACCGGCTGATCGACAACCTCTTCCTGCAATCCTATTGGTTGATTGCGCATTTCCTGTTTCCGGTGGCGCCGGCAGTGCTTCTCGCCCACAAGCTCTACGACCAGGTCACCGGCGTCGTCGGTCATTCCGGATGGGAGCACGCCGGAAGCTGGAGCCTGCCGCCGTCGCCGCTGGTAGGCGTCACCCATCACGACCAGCACCACCGCTATTTCCGCTGCAACTACGCGACGCATTTCAGCCTGTGGGATCGGCTGATGGGGACGCTCCACCCCGAGCACGATGCCGAGCTGACCCGTAACATCCGCCGCAGCGAAACGGCACGGCGCGAGGCAACCCTGCGGCCAACTGAGCGTTGATCAATCGGAGCGCAAGCTCCGATTGATGGGCGAACTGAGGCGGAGCGGCCGAATGCCGAGCGAAAACCTACACGTCCCGCGCGAGCTGCTGTCGCAGGAGGCGCGGCATCTGCACTACGCAATCACCTCACTTATGGAGGAACTGGAGGCGGTCGACTGGTACCGTCAGCGCGCCGACGACAGCGAGGACGAAGCGCTGCGCGAAATCCTGCTACACAACATGCGCGAGGAAATGGAACACGCCTCGATGCTGATCGAGTGGATGCGGCGGCAAAACCCGGACTTTGCCGGGCACCTCCAGACCTATCTGTTCACCGACAAGCCGATCACCCAGGTCGAGAAAGCCGCCGAGGCCGCCGCCGATGGCGCCGAGCCCGCCGCGCGCAGTGATCTTGCGCCGACCATCGGCTCTTTGAAAGGATACCGTTAGTGGATTACCTCAATCGCGGGCTGGCGCCCTTCCCCGCCTCGGTGTGGGACGCCATCGACGGGGCTGCTGTCAAGGCCGCGCGCGACCGGCTGACCGGACGGCGGTTTCTCGGTATCGAAGGGCCGTTCGGCGCGGGCCTCACCACGATCGAGGTCGGCAACGACGATTATTGCCGTCAGCCTGCCGCGGACGAAGCCGGCGCAATTCTCGGTCGCGCCTTGCCCGTGCCGATGTTGCGCAAGAGCTTTCGCCTCAGCCTCCGCCGCGTCGCCGCTCACATCGAAAACGGCCAGCCGCTCGACCTCGCCGCCGCCCAGGATGCGGCCGAGGCCGTCGCCAACCGCGAAGAAGAATTCATTTACAACGGCCAACCGGATTTCAACCTCGCCGGGCTGCTGACCGTGGAGGGCCGGCACACGGTCGCGGGCTCCGACTGGTCGACCACCGAAAGCGCGCTGAACGATGTGCTGGCCGCCGCGACGATGCTCGACGACAGCGGGTTTCGCGGGCCTTATGCCCTCGTGCTGGCGCCGTTGCAGTACAATAATCTATTCCGCCTGTTTCCCGGCACCGACGTATTGCCGCTCGAACATCTGCACCGCTTGTGCACCGCCGGCATCTACAAGACATCGATCAACGTCGGGGCGTTGATCGACGTCAACGTCGGCGTGCTGGTTCTCGGCCAGGATTTTCATGCGGGCTATATCGGGCATGACGGCGTGCACTATCAGCTTTACATCAGCGAGAGCATCGTCCTGCGCCTCGACAAGCCGCGCGCAGTCTGCACGATCGGCGCCGCCGGAACGAAGCTCCGGAAATAGCCGCCCCCCGCGGGAAAGACGAATTGGGCGTTACGCGGTCAACACTTCGAGCACGTGGCCATTGGGGTCCTCGAAATAGAACCCGCGGCCGCCGCGGCGGTGGTTGATCTGCATGTCGGCGCGCTCGCGCGGGCCGCTGCCATACGCGATGCCCTCGTCCTTGACGCGCCCGAAGATCGCGTCGAACTCGGCGTCGCCGACCTTGAACGCATAGTGGTGGTGCTCGAAATCGCCGCGTTCGTCGAAATCGAGCGTCAGCGCGTCATTGACCCGCACTGGCGCGAAATGGGAATGAAGGCTGCGGAATTCGAGCCCGAAGATGCGGGCGAAAAACCGCGCCGAGGCGATCTTGTCGTGCGCCGGCACGATTGTGTGATCGAGAGCGATAGCCATGGCAACCTCCTCCCGCAGCATGTGAGCAGCACACATGGGTCGCGCCGCACTGCACGGGAGGGTAGCGCGAAACGCGGTTTCGCCCAAGCCGCGTGCCCCGCACAATCGCCGCCGATGAAATTCGGCATCGTTTCCGACATTCACTGCAACGCGGCCGGGCTCGGCGAGGCGCTGCGCCTGATGGGCGACGTGGACGAGCTGATCTGCCTCGGCGACAGCATCTGGGAATACCGGTTCTCGAACGAGGTCGTCGCGCAGCTCAGGGAGCGCGGCGCGCACACGATACTCGGCAACCACGAGGAGACGTTTTTCGGCCCGCTTGGCGAACGCGCCCGCGCCCGTCCGGGCAGCGACCCGGCGCTCGTCGACTGGCTCGCGTCACGCCCGCATCGCCTTTCGCTCGACGTCGGCGGCAAAACCCTCTTGCTGATTCACTCGACGCCGTGGGAGCCGCGCGGCGACTATATCCACCCGGAAAGCACGCTGCTCGCGCGGTTTGGCGAGGCCGATGCCGATTTCGTGCTCTACGGTCACACCCATGCCCAGGTGGTGCGCCGTTTCGGCCGGGTGCTGGTAATAAACCCGGGCTCGGCCGGCGACGCCCGCGACCACCGCAACGGGCGGAGATTGTCATGTGCGGTGCTCGACACCGCGAGCGAAGAGGTGCGGGTGATCGACTTTACGGACAAGGCATGACCGACAGACCGCTCTATTTCGAGGATTATCCGGTCGGGGCCGTGTTCGAGGGCGGCCGCGTCGAAATCTCCGAGGCCGACATCCTCGATTTCGCCCGGCGCTGGGATCCGCAGGCGATGCATGTCGACAAGGCGGCGGCGACTGCGGGTCAGTTCGGCGGATTGATCGCCAGCGGCTGGCACACCGGCGCGATCATGATGCGGCTGCTGACCGAGGTGTTCATCTCGCCCGCCTGCAACCTCGCCTCGCCGGGGCTCGACGAATTACGTTGGATTCGGCCGGTTCGGCCCGGCGACATCTTGCGCCTCAAGGTCACCGTGCTCGAAGCGCGCCATTCGCGCTCAAAGCCCGACCAGGGCATCATCATCAGCCTTGTCGAGGTACTGAACCAGCGCAGCGAGCCGGTTATGAGCCTGAAGCCGATCAGCCTGATGCGCTGCCGACCCGATTAGCTAATATTTTAAGTCCACCATTTAATGACTAGATATATGACTAACTCCACCCGAGCCAGTCGCACAGCGCCCGGCCCATTACCAGGTCGAGGTTGTCGCCCGCGAGCCAGGGCAGTTCCTCGGTAAACAGCGTGATCGCTTGGCGATAGCTGCACGGGATGCCGGTCAGGTCGGTACCCCAGAAGAACCGCCGCGGGCCGAACGCGTCGAACACGCGGCGCAGAAACGGATGCAGCCGGCGATAGGGATAGGGCTCGCTCGAATAGCGCGGCAGCGCTGACGCCTTGGCGGCGACATT
>Ga0307373_10012896_pt1 | contig 11788 bp, 8 predicted proteins | sample OX2MG_FD_202534 | JGI IMG/M metagenome (GOLD analysis project Ga0307373, IMG submission 202534) | Soil microbial communities from Risofladan, Vaasa, Finland - OX-2 | ecosystem: Environmental > Terrestrial > Soil > Coastal area > Acid sulfate soil | place: Finland: Risofladan, Vaasa | collected...
CATTGATCATGGCGCTAGCGTGGCAAACATCCGTGCCGATGTCAACTGCAAACCTTGCATGTTCAAAAGGTGCGCCAATGGTTTGTCTGCGACAAACGGCGCACGTTATTATCTCGCCATATTCATCGGGATGCGGCAATCTCGCTAGCGCCGAAGTGCGGCGCGGCCACGCCCCTCAGGCGATCGACATCGACCGCCGTACCAGCCGCTGCCGTGGCTCAGATTCTGGGCGAGGCGACCGCCGGCTGCACCTCTGCCACCGTCTGGTCGCGCAACGCCCGCACCCTGGCCAGCACCACCTGCCGGCCAAGCGGGCCCGTCTCATCCGGGACCAGCTCTTCCACATCGGCGTGTGACCACCCGCACGCCTCGGCCACGGCGCGGCACCAGCCGTCCGGGTCGTTGGGAGGCCGCCGCCGATCCTCCCGTGCCACGTAGAGCGCCGTGAGCAGCTGCACCGTCGCACTCTTCGCGTACAACGCCAGAATGCGATGCGATACTTTCGGATCGTTGACCGTGCCCGCCAACGCCGCCAGGTGCTCATCGGCCCGCGCCACCCAGTCCCGCGCCATCGTCTGCCACCCCTCGGGCGTCACCGGGTCGAGCCGGTCGCCCGCGAGCCCGAGCGCTTGCCGCACCGGATTGGATGGCAGGCGGGCCAGCCGTGCCGACTCGGCCTCTCCGTATGCCAGCACCTCGATGGCCAGGCCCGAGTCGACTGTCAGCGCCGATGCGGCCTCGTAGTGAAGCTGCCGGGCTCCCGGTCGCGCCATCTCCTCATCGGGAAGGATGACCACAAGGTCGAGGTCGCTCTCGGGCCGCGCCGTCCCCATCGCACGTGAGCCCGCGGGAAGGACGCGCAAGGGGGTGGAGACCGGGCACGGCCCGGATCAGGCGCTCGGCCTCGGCGAAGAGAGCCTGATCAGCAGGGGTGGGCGCGAGCCGTGGGATCGGCAGTGCCATCACCGATACGGTACCTCCTGGCGGTCCATCGTCACCGAGCGCCTGGTCGCTATCGTTTGCGCGCTAACGTCACCAGGTTGCCGTCTCGACAGACGTAGTGCCACACATGACCGTTCAGCTCGTAGGTCCCTGTGATCGCTCGCCCACGCATGGTGCTACTGCTGCTCGCTGGGCTACGTCCCCTGCTCCCCGCGAAGAATCCCCATCCGCCCTTGAACGCAATGCTGCCACTCTGACAGTCGATGGAGACGCCTGGCGCCATTGTCGGTTCGAAGACGGCCCCAAGAGCGGCCAGAGCCACGACAGCCCCGGCCAGGCTGGCCACGATGCTACCGCGGGGCCGCGTCGCCCGCACGGCCCGGGCGTAGGCCACCGCAGCCAACAGCCCGCCGATCAGCACCAAGAGCCCGATGCTGAAGAGTGCCAGGACGCCGAGGCACAAGCCGGCGATAGCGCTGGAGCTCAGCAGCCCGAGTCGGAGACGGCGGCGCGGCACCAATCCGCCCGCCAGAGCTGCCACAGCCATTCCCCATAGCAGGGTTTCGACTGCGCCGGTGAGCGATGTCAACCCACTACCCTGCTGCTGGAGCAGGACAACGTAGACCACGGCAGCGGTCGCATAGATCAGCCCTGCGAGGACGGCCACCCGGCTCGCGCTGCTCATGGCCTGCCTCACACCTCCCGGCTGCACGCTCACGAGGTCATGGTTCCTTCCTTGGCTCCCGTGTCACCGCGACGGCCATCTGTTGCGCGTCACGGGCGGCTTGAGCATCGCGGCCAAGCGCCTTGATGTCCCGCCGGAAGGAGGCGAACGTTGACGGGCCAAGGATGGGAGTGTTCAGTGCGCCGTTGACCAGCCCTCTCAGAGTCAGACGCAGGACGCTGACACGGCCCGCGAGCGCCCGGACCGGTCCAAGACTCGGCGCGAAGGCTAGGATCACGTTGCCATTGACAACGGTCCCCGCAAAGGGTGCGCCGGTCGTGCTGATCTCGGTGCCGCTCCGATCGGCGTTGATGATCTGACCTGTGAGGTGACCGCCACGGGATTGGGACCAATGGACAAACCACGCCGCCCGTCCGGCGGTGTAGGCCACCCAGGTCCGAGGCCACTGCCCGGGTGCTTGCGTCGGCTCAGTCGTGACTGTGGTGGCCGCCGACGGGCGGTTCAGTGCGACGGTTCCATGCTCGACCGGGTGCCCGCCGTTACACCCGGCGAGGGCGAGCGCCACGGCCGCGATCATTGAGACCCCCACCACCGCCGGGAAGCGGACAGTCCAGCCCACAACGCCCATCGTAGCTCGGGTTCGGCCACGAGTGGTGTAACTCTAGAGCGACGAGCCCTCGCGAGGTAGGCTCCCGGCTCCCCCGACCGTGAGCGCCGCCCGCCGCTCCCTTGGGCTGTGGCAGGCAGGCCGTGAACTCAAGGGCCGCGCGGGGCGACCCTCTCAGCGCGCCAGAGTCCGCTCCGATGGGCCTCAGTCGCCGGTCACCGCCGCCAGGGCCACCGGCCAGCCCAGCTCCGCCAGGACACGACGAAGGCGCCCAGCGCGAGGAGCCCGAAGGGCGCCGCCAGCCAGTGCGGGCCCCATATGCTCCCCTGGGCCGGGCCGAGGGCGACCATGAACACCGCGAACGCGACGAGCCCGGCGACCCAGTGTCGATCCCGTGTCGAGCTCATGTGTCCCTCCCGCCATCCCGTCTGGCGTGGAGATCATACCCGTGCCCCCTCACGCGGGGCATCCTTGCCCTCCACGTGGCCCCGCAGGATACTCAGCCCGATGGCCCGCGCCGACGACCGCTCCCAGCGTGACGCCTGCCGCTGCGTCCAGTCGGGATGCCGCCGAGCCCCGGTCCCCGGCCAGACCCGCTGCCCGGTCCACGCTGCCGCCCAGCGTGCCTACACCCGCGCCTCTCGCGCCCGGATTCCACCAGGGCGCTGCCGCCAGTGCCGCCGGCCCGTGGCCGCGGGGTCGACATACTGCCGCACCCACCTCCTGGAGCACCGTGAGCGATCACGGATCCGCATCGCCGACCGGTACTGGGCGCGTCGGGCCGCCGGGCTGTGCGTCAGCTGCGGGAGGCCGGCGCGGCCAGGGCGATCGATGTGCCCCCGCCACGCCGCGGCGAAGACGCGCCAGATGGCCGATCGCCGGCGCGGGGGCTGACGCACTGCCTACTGGGGGAGGGCACCATTCGGCCCTCCCCCGCCTCCGTCCCTGCACGTGCTCCGGTCACGAGTGTGCTCCCAGGTCCGCAGGGGTGGCAGGGTGCTGAGGACGATCACCCCTGCGATCGCGGCGACGACGGCGGCGTAGCCATACGCCAGGGGGACGCTGACGCCGTAGAGCAGTCCCATCACCAGATTGCCCACGAAGGTGCCGACGCTTCGCGAGGCTGACAGCGCACCGAACCCGCGACCGGCCCGAGCGCCAGGTCGAAGGACGGACATCGCCGCCGGTTCGAGGGTCTCGACGATTCCGAGCGCGAAGCCGATCACGGCGACACCGACCAGCGTCACCGCTAGGCCGACGTGCTCGCCAGAGCCAATCGCGATGACGCCCGCGCCGACGGCGGCGCCGAGGTAGCCGAGCACGCCGAGGCGAGCGAACTGGGCCGCGGGGCCGGCGCCGAGTCGGCTGCCCAGGGCATAGCCGGTAAGCGCCGACGTGGCTTGCAGCACAAGGAAGGCGCCGATGCCGGCCAGCAGGCGACCACTGCCTTGCGCGACGGTGAGCACAGGGAACCCGACACTGTAGTACGTGAAGCCGTACAACGCCGCCGCGGCTAGGAGGGACCTGGCTCCCGGTGGGGGCAGACTCATCGGATCGTCGGAGGCGGACGCCCGAGGGCTGGCGGGGCGCGATCCGCCGACGTGAGTTCGGGAGAGGACGAGAGTGGAGGCGATGAGGGGGATCGCCGTCGCCAGGAAGATCCAGCGAAAGGGGACGTGCGCTACCAGGGCGACCAGCACGTAACCACCGGCGAGGGCCCCGCCGCCGACGTCGAGCGCGTGGAGGAACCCGAACGCCGCAGAGCGGTCCGCCTCAGCGGGCACGGCGTCGACGAGCATCACCCGCCGCGACGGGGTGCGGAGGTTCCGGGCCCACCACCCGCCGGTCAGCATCCCGATGGCCCACACCGGATTGGCCACGAGGGCGCACAGCGAGAGCAACGGGATCACGGCATTGCCGGCAAGGGCCAGCGAGCGGTGCCCCACCCGGTCTCCGAGCCGGCCACCCGCGAACGAGAAGAATGCACCGCCGCCGTAGCTGAGAGCACTGGCGAGCCCAAACACCCACGCAGGCTGGTGCAGCGTGAAGACCAGGAACAAGGGGAACCCGGCCAGGACAGCCTGGTATCCAAGATCGGCGAAGAACGCGGATACTGAGATGATCCAGACGTCACCGCTCCGCCACGAGGCCCGGTGGACCGCCCTCACCGCTGACGACCCTGCCGCAGGCTCACGTCGCAATGATGCCGGATTGCAAGGTCGGCGCCGCGATACCCGACCTCAGGCCGCCCGCTCCAGCGTCCGGCCCAGGTCTTGTGCTTGGGCCCGCTGCTGCGCCTCCCGCTCATGGCGCTGGGCTGGCGTCAGCTCGGGCGTCGCCTCCTGGCTTGTCGCCGTGTCGTGCCCCGCGTCGGCCGTGGGTGTCGCCGTCGACCGGTCCACGCTCGCCGCAGCCCGTGCCCGTTCTTGCTCAACCGCCTCGGTGGCCGTGAGCTCCGGCGTGAACACCTGCCAGCGCGTGGCCAGGGCCGTGAGCGCGTCCTGCTCGGCAGTCAGGCTGCCGTGGTCGACCTCTAGGCTGCTCATGTCGGCGTAGACATAGCTCGCCTTCCGCGCCCGGCTCATCTCAACGTACGCGTTGCGCTGGTCGCCCTGCCAGGTGCCCGTCACCACATGCACGCGATCCACGGTGCGGCCCTGGCTCTTGTACGCCGACACCGCATAGCCCAGCCGCAGCCGGTCCCGGTGGTCTGGCCCGAACACGACCGTCTTGGTCCCGAAGCTCACCACGAGCAAGGCCGCGTCCTGTTTGGCCTGGGCTTCGGTCTGGCCCGCCTTGGGGCGCACGCCCTTGCCGAGAGCGTGAATGCCCACGATAGTCCCCCGCTCACCATTGGACACTCGGCGGTCGGCACCCGCCTTGCCATGCGTGTCCAGCGCTGGGACGTAGGTGGTCTGCTGGCACTCGACGCGATCGCCGATGCGCAGGGTCTCGGTGCGTTGATAGTCTGGCCCGTCGTGTGCCGTCACGGTGACGCTCGCCATCGGCACCAGCTGCACCTTGCCGTCCCGCGTGGTCTGGACCGGCGTCGGGTCCAGGGCCACGCTCCCCGGCTGCTCGGCTTCGGCTGCGATCCACCCAGCCAGGGTGTCCGGGTTGAGTCCCATCGCCTCGACGACCTCGGCGGGGCTCTGGCCGTCCCGCACCTTGGTCAGCGCCTGGTGCGCCTCCAGGCGCCTCGTCTGCGCCAGCCGGTTGAGCGCGTCCAGGTCGCGGTTGCTCTCGGCTACAAGGATGGCATCCCGGGGGTCCGTGATCCACGCGGCGACCGCCCGGTCCTTGGCGCCCTCCGGGCTCTGCGTGATGACGACCTGGCCCTTGGCGTGATAGTGCTTGACCGCCTCTACGCCCGCCCCGCGACGGATGGCATCCCACGCGCGGGCGTCCTGTGGGTCCCACGCCCGCCGGTTCTCTGCGAGCACGGCGAGCTCGCCTGCCTGCTCGGCCCGATCGGCCCATGTCCGCCACATCCCGCCCGCCTCGATGCTCGTCAGCTGGGCCCGATCGCCCACGGCCACGATCTGCGTGCCCCCGGTCACGGCCCGTCCCAGGATCATCGCCCAGCGAGCGTGCTCGACCTGGCCCGCCTCGTCGACGATAACAAGGTCATCAGCCGAGACCTTTGCACGAGTCCTGTCGAAGCTCTCAACGGTCCTGCCCTCGATCCGCTTGTCGTCAGGCAGCACCGCCTGGATGTCCTGGCCAAGCTCGGTGGCCCGGACGCCCGCAGTGGCCAGAGCGATGATCCGGCCCGTCGGATGGGCGGCCCGCCAGGCTGCCGCAAACGCTGCCGCTGTGGTGCCTTTGCCCGAACCCGCTGGCGCTTCGAGTACCGCCAGGCCAGTGCTGGCCGCCAGCGTCCGCAGGGCCCTCAGCTGCTCGTCGCTCAGCGTCTTGCCGGTGGCACGGACGCCCACGGCCAGATGGTCCTCCGTCAACGGCGTCGCTCGCCGTCCGGCCCGCAGCTGCGCCACTTGCTCGTCGGACTTCTGCTCGATGTCGAGTTGGCTCTGGGTGGTCAACACCTGCTGGCCCAGGTGCCCAAGAGCCGCGTGCAGCTCGGGCGTCAGGGCCGCCGGCGTGTCGGCGTCACGGGCGGCATCCGCTCGTGCAAGCACTGCGTCCAGCTCGTCGGGTGCCAGGTGCGCCTGCGCCTCCACCGCGATCGCTGCCAGGAGGTCCCGCCACGTGAAGATGCCATGCTGCTCGCCCATGCTCTGGACCGCCATCGCCAGCACCTCGTCGGCGCTGCGCTTCGTCCGCGGGTTGCGGGCGGCCAGCGCTCGAAGCTGCTCAGGCGTCTTGGCCGTGACCCCGTGGGGTGCCAGCTGCTCGGCCCACTGCGCGAAGATGCCGACCTCCAGGGGGGTCTTATTCTGGCGGTTCTGCATGGCCAACTGCGCGGACTCGATCGCCGTCGGGGCTCGCCCGTGCTCGGCTTCGAATACCTTGGCCGTCTCCGCCACCTCCTGGGTGCGCTTGGACATGGCGGCCATGATCTCCGGCTTGATGCCTACGACATGCGTGTACTCGCCCTCGCGCTCGATAGCATAGCCCTGCCCCTGCAACGTGTGGGCCACGTGGGTGCGATAGACGGCACCCATCTCGGCACGGGCGCGGCGAAAGGTGATGTCGTCGATGGCCCCCCACGTCCGTCCGGCCTTGTCCGGGGTCGTGCGCAGGGCCGCATTCATCACCAGGCAGTGCGAATGGATCTGCGGATCCGGGCAGTTGCAGGCTGCCGTTGGACGACTGGTGTTGTGACCGAAGATGGCGACCGTCAAGCCTCTGGTCTCCTCATAGAGCCATGTCCGGTCCTTGCCCTCACCCACCACCCGGCGCATGGGCTTCAGCCTGGACTCCATGTGGCCCAGGGCGTAGCGCACGGCTCGGTCGTGGGCGTCCTGGATGGCCCGTCGGGTCCCCGTGTCCCCGACCGCCCAGAGGATCGACACACTCTTGCTGGGTGCGAACATCGCCTCGATGGCGAGGGTGTGCTCACCGTTCCCGCCCGCCTTGACCAGCTGCGTGGGTGTGTAGGAGAGCTTGCCGGTCTCAGGGTCCCGCTCACGCTTGACCCGTGGGTCCTGCCCGTCCAGCAGATGGCCGAAGGCACGACCCGAGACCGCCTTCCCCTCCAGCCCGAGCGCCGCCGCCCCCTTGCCCCACCACATGGTCTTGGCTTCGGCCACCGTTCCCTTCTCGTCCATGTAGTAGTCCCCACGGTTCTGGTGCTTGCGAGCGCGGGAGCCCTTGGCGGCATGCTTGGCCGTGTGATCGCCACGAAAGTACTTGTAGACTCCCGCCCTCCGGTCCGCCGTGACCTTGCCCAGCGTCAGCATGTCGGGCCTCCTGCCAGCGACGCGAGCCATCCTCGCATGGGCACGGCAGTCCACACCACCGGCGCCTTGCTAGCGTCTGGCGCGCTCACGGACTGCGTTTGGGGACTTGCACAAGTGGGTCCCGAGCCGAAGACACTACGCACGGAGTGCTGCATCCGACGAGCCTGCCACGGTCTGCGCGACACGGCAGCGACGGTGGCTAGGCCGCCTTGCTCCTGCATACCCTGTGCGCCACCTGCCACCCCTTCTCGCCGCGTCCCAGCAGCACCCCAGCGCCTGCTGGCACCCCCTCCCCGCACTCGCTGCACGCGCCAGCATGGCGATTCGGCCTGCCCGTCCGAGCCATCGGCGCAGGCCCGCCCTTGTCGGGTGCGCCGATCGCCAGTGCCAGCGTCGTGGCCAGCACAATCGGCGTGGGTGCGGGTGCCAGCTTTGGCTGCAGCTGGTTCACCCCGCTCGTGTCCAGCCGGCCCCTGGGCTTGTGCCGGTAGAGGGGGACCGGCATCCTGCGCGGGAGCGTGACCGGATTGAGCCCAAGTTCGTCCTCCGGTCTGGTCCGAGCGGCGCCGTTCTGGCCGGCTTCGTCGCCGACCATGACCACCGGCTCATCCAACTGTCGCACGCGCTCGACGTCCGACTCGTCCTCGACCACAATCGGGGCCGGCAGCACCAGATCGCCGGTGCCGGGCAGTGGGCCCCCGTCGGACCCGTGCCACGGCAGCTCCAGCTGGACGTCGGCAGGGTCCAGCGCCACGGTCTCGTCGGGTCGGTCGTCGTCCGGGGCCCCTGGGCCGGCGTCATCATCGGCCTCGTGACCGATGTCGTCCTCGGGCTCATCGGCGGTGACGTCGGCTGGGGCGGTGAGGTGGCCCGTGACCGGCGACACCCAGGACTTGAACGGCTCGACCGTCCAGCAGAGGGGCGCCGTGAGCTTGCGTGGGACGAGGCCACCCCCCGTCACGTAGACCTCTCCCCGCTTCAGGCCGTGCATCGCCTGGACCGTCAGGCGGTCCCCGGAGCGCAGGTGCCGGGGGAGCGGCTTCCGCTCTGTCGGCTCGGCGTTCTCCCATTCGGCCACCAGGTCCGCGCCGCTCAGCGTCGCCAGCTCGGTGCCGTGGTCCAGGTCCTGCAGCCCGCCGACCAGCAGCTGGTTGGGGAACAGCGCCGGCATGGCCCGCCCGATCACCTCCGGCCACTTGGCCCGGAGCTGCGCCGAGTGCTGCGTCAGCACCAGGAGGATGAGCCCTCGGCCCGACGACTCGGACGCCAGGCTGTCCAGGTTGGGGATCGGGGTGATGTTGGCGATCTCGTCCAGGGCCCAGAGCATCGGCACGCGCAGCCGACCACCGGGCCCGTTGGCGCTCGCTCGCAGCACGGCGCCGTGCATGCTGTCGAGCAGGCCCAGCACGATCGGCGCCCCTCGCTTGGCGAGCCTGGGCGGGACCAGCACATAGAGGGTATTGGCCCCCTCGGTGAACGCGTCCGCGTCGAGCTGCTCGCCCGTCCGCTCGTTCGCCAGCACCGACTTCATCGAGTAGGCTGACACCGCTCGCGTCGCCGTGCTCAGGATCGAGCCCAGTTCCGTCGCCGGGGTCGAATCGAAAGACCGCAACATCTCAAGGGCCGCGGGGTGGCCGCGCTCGGCGAGGATCCGCGCCGGGGTCTCTCGATCACGGGAGCGAGCCCACCGAACCACGGTGCTCGCCAGCGGGCGGTCAGACAGCGCGGCCGCATGGAAGAGGGGCGCCAGATACTCGCCCGCCTTCTCGCCCCAGTGGTCGCCATTGGTCACGCCCGCCGAGTGCCCCTCGGTCATCGCCATGCAGCGGTCGAGGGCGACGTCCCAGTCCTCGCAGCCCTCCGGGGGCGTGTACCGGACCCGCACCAGTCCGGGCGGCGTCTGCTCGGGGGGCAGCTCGCCGAAGAGGTCGAGTACATAGGTCCGGCCCAGCCGTTGCCGCCTCGCCACCGTCGCGAGCAGGACGTCGGTCTTGGTCGACGTGGTGACGAGAGAGCCAGCCCAGGCGAGCGCGTTGGGAATCAAGATCGAGGTGGTCTTCCCTGACTGGGTGGTGCCGAGGGCCAGCGCACCGTTCCGCCCCCGCCCGACCCGCCAGCGCCCGTCCTTCGTGATCCCAAGAACCAGCTGGTACGGCGGCAGACCCCTCCGCTCTCGCACCTCGCGCGGCGCCCAGGGCACCACCCACCGCCGTAGCTCCACGTCGTCGGCGCCGCCGCCCCGGCCCACCAAGCCTCGAAGGCTCGGACGCTGGATGAACAGCCCGACGACGATCGCCACGCAGAGCCCCATGTACCAGCAGGCGAACGCCCCGGACTGGCCGACCCCCCACGGGGCGCCGAGCGGGGACGGCAGCGTGTGAGTGAACACCAGGCTGAGCGCGTGGCCTGGCCAGGCGAACGGGTTCACGGACGCCGGATCGCCAGCAAGCCACGATGCCGGGTAGCCAATCAGGATCATCCCCGCCAGCACCACGGCCACCCGGACCGCCCAGATCACATGCTCCTTGGGGGTGGGCAACGTCGGGCTCATGCTCCCTCCTCCCCCACCGTCGGCTCCGACCAGAGCTCCCCGAAGGCCGGCGACGCCAGCCACTCGTCCAGCGAGGGCGTCGGGACCTGCTCGGTCAGCAGATGGGCCTCGGTCCCAGCCGGTCGGTGCTCCGCGTGGCTCCGGAAGTCGAAGGTCCGGAAGGATTCGACACCGTACTTCCACCACCCGAACGCCCCCTCCGCCGTGGCCTTGGCATCCGTGCGGGTGTCCTCCCACCAGAGCATCAGCTCGGCGAGGTGCTGGCATACCCGGCGGTGCAGAAACCAGCAGTCGGGCACAGGGACGTCGTTGGCCTTGAGATAGGCAACGTGCACGGCGATGCCGCGCATGGTCTGGCGGCGGGTGCCGGCATCCATCGCCTCCAGCGCCCAGGCTTTCGAGCCGCCGAGGTGACGTAGCGGCGCCTCACTGTCCACGACTGAGGGCCTCCGTTCCGCACCCGTTCAACAGCCGGACCATCCACGCAAGGTGGGGCTCCTCCGCGCCGTGCGCCGGCGCGTCGCCACCCGGGTGCCTCGGAACGCTCCGCCGGCGCTGCTGGCCGGCCAGCTCATCCTGCACTTGGGCAATCCGCGCCGCCCCGGGCCATGCGTCTGCGCAGGGACGCTCAGGCGACCGACCCCACGCCCACCTCATCGCGTTACCACTCGCGTCACCGCGCTGTGTCTCGCTCCCATAACTGTGCCTCCATGCACCACGCATGATCATGGATGCCATCACCGCTGCGGGCAAGTGTGCGTACCGATTGTCACGGCGACCAAATGGTTGAGAGCGGGGCGGCCAGGGGCACACGGGGAGACGGCTACACATCCACGAGCTGACAAGGCTGCGTGGACGGGGCCGCCCCGCATCCGGCAGCTTTGCACGCTGCACACCGCGCGTCAATAGGTTGCGTAAGACGCCGACGGCTGCTAGCCTGCGTGCATGGCCGTGGTTGTGCGTCGGATCGAGCGACTCTCAGGCGAGAACCCCGCCACGGCTCCGCTGACACCAGACGAGGTTCGGCAGCTTATCCCTGAGCTCGGGCACACCCTCGAATCGTTTGCGCGCCTGGCAGGGGTCGATCCCGAGACCGTCTCGCGGTACGTGCAGGGAGTCCCGATCCGACCGTGGAGCTTGGGCCTCATCCACGCCGCACTGGATCGGGCTCCTCGGGTCACGACCCGTCGAGACCCGGCGACGGGGGAGCTCATCGCACCCGAGTGGGACATTGAGCAGGGTCTGCCCCGGGACCTGGTGATGGCGCAGTGGCTGGCTCGCAAGTCCGCGCCACCGCCGGCGTCGTCGCCCGATGTGCGGGACCCGCGCTTTCGTCCGCGACCACCTCGCCGTCCAGCCCCCGCGCCCCCGTCGATCGCCGACCCTCGCTTCCCGGCGGCCGCCTTCGTCGCCCTGGCGGGATGGTCCGGCGATTCTGGGCCAGCCTACGCGCTGTCCCGCATGTCGCTCATGGCTCTGACACGTCAGCTGCGCGCCGAGCCCCCCGGCACGCGCTGGGACTGGCCCGACCGCCCCGCGCCGGGCGAGCGGTTCGACGGGGCGTCCTATCTGGCCGCCTTCCCCCCTGGCTGGCGGCAGAATGGGTATGCTGTCTTCCCCTCCAGCCATCGGGCCCAGCA
>Ga0307373_10012897_pt1 | contig 11788 bp, 7 predicted proteins | sample OX2MG_FD_202534 | JGI IMG/M metagenome (GOLD analysis project Ga0307373, IMG submission 202534) | Soil microbial communities from Risofladan, Vaasa, Finland - OX-2 | ecosystem: Environmental > Terrestrial > Soil > Coastal area > Acid sulfate soil | place: Finland: Risofladan, Vaasa | collected...
GTAATCAAACCAGCGTCCCTCCCCCTCCCAGATGCCGCCATGACCATAGTTCTGAATGTTCCCGTTGTAGCACTCACCCATGATGGCCTCAAGCCGCCTGAGCAGCCTCTTTCGCGATTGGGACATCGGGGGGATACTCGACTGCAGCAACTCGAGGATCTCCCATTCCTCTTCGTCAGTTGCGAAGTCCATTGGCGTTGTTCCCAACTTGCTCTTGATGGTTGGGTCTGCACCAGCCCTCATCAGCACCTTTACTATTGGAACGCTCCCATCCACCGCGAGATGGAGCGCGGTAAGGCCGTGTCTATCTCTATCGTTCACATTGGCGCCAGAACAGACAAGGAGCGACACCAGGTCTACATTGCCGCTGGAAATTGCCTCAAGGATCAGTGGTGTGCCGGTTTGACTGTTTCGATAGGATGGATTGCCTCCAAGTCTGATGAGCCGTTCTGTGAGTGTGAGGTTTTGGGCGGTGACTGACACAGAGAGCAGTTTGTCCAGATGTGCTTGGGACAGTTTGCCACCTTCGATTGAGCTCCCGGACAGAAGAAGCTCAACCCTCCAGGTCTCGCCAGCCTCTATCGCGGCAATCAGTTCATTAAAGATCATGACCACACTCCATACAACAGCATCCGCCGTTGACCCATCTATAAATCTTACCCAACACGGGACCCGGAATGACACCTCACACACTCACACACTCACCACCCTCCGTCATCCGTCCCGCCCGCGGAGATGCGCCACGAGCAAAGCCTCAATCTCGGTGTGGCCCCTCTTACGTGCCCACGCAAGCGGGGTGGCCCATGGTTCGGCGCCCGGTTCTTCGACGGGGGCGCCGCGGTCGATCAGCAGCTCCACCATTCCCTTCCGGCCCCACCGCACGGCCCATCCCAGCGGTGTGGAATGCAGGAGGTCATCCCGGCAGTCCAGCGGCGCCCCGGCATCCAGGGCGATGCGGGTGAACGCCTCGCGCTCGGGTTCTGTCATGATGACGTATCTTCCCCAGACCACTCCCACCGCCGCGATGCTGTGCAGCAGGCTCACTCCGAACCCGCTCCGCGCCGTGGGATCGGCGCCATGATCGAGCAGCAGCCGGAAACAGGCGGGATAAGCGGCCCGGTCCACGTCTTTGTACTCCCGGTGCGGATGATGTCCCCAGATGTAGAGCGGCTGCGCTAGAATATCGAACCATCGAGGGTCGTCCGGGCGCCAGTCGATGCGAGGCAGGCAGAGCTCTACGATCTCCGGAAACCCTCCGCATGCGGCGCCCCAGAGCAGTTCCTCGGTTTGTGTGCGGTACGCCCCGGTGTTCCAACTATAGGTGTCTCCATCGCGGTCGATTTCGCTCAGAAGCTCCCGTGCAGCCTCGAGATCGCCGTTGAGGGCGATGGTTGCAGGATCAGTCCGGCCGCCGTGACGCCGGAGCAGATCTTTCATCCGTGTGTCACGGCTGGTGTAGGCGCAGCTCAGGGGATTGCCTGCGGCATTAACATAGGCGTTCACGTCGGCCCCGGCATTCAGCAGCATCTCCGCGATCTCATGCTTCCCGTGGCGAGCAGCAAGCCACAGCGGCCGGCCGGGTTCCTCCTCCATCTCTTGAATCCGGCCTGAGCCGCCTGTGTTGGGGCCGAGGTCCAGCAGCAGCTTCACCAGGTCGGGCCGGTCCAGCGTGACGGCGAGGCTGAGCGCGTCCTGACCTGCAAATGCCTGCGGGTTCGACTGGAAGAGCTCGCGAATCCGTGCAGCATCCCCCAGCGCCACGGCCGCGCGCGGCGTCATCCCGGCGCCATGAAACTCCAACAGCCGCGCGACTTCCCGGAACCGTTGCAGCGACCCGGTATCCACATCCAACGCCGCCCGGTCCAGGGGCGTCCGTCCTGCCAGGTCTTGCTTTCGTATGGCGTTGTGCCGCTTCAGCATCCACTCAACCATCTCCGGAAACAGTTTACCGGCAGCGACGTGCAGCGGGGTCGCGCCGGAACGGTCGCACGCCTTAAGGAGGGATGGATCTTCCTCGATCAGCCTGTACGCGGTCTCGGAGTCTCCACTCAAGATCGCTCCGTTCAGCCGATCCTGCGCCGGGGCGACCGTGACATTCGGGCAGCTATTCTCCTCCCGCCGCCTCTGCTCCTGTTCCTCGATGACGGCGACGATGTCGTCGTAACCTCGCTCCTGGGCGATTGTCAGCGGGCTGGTGGCGTCCCGGTGCGGATAGATCCCGAGATCGACGTTGGCCCCGGCGACCATAAGAGCGCGGACGGCGGCGGCGTCGCGGTTCATCACGGCAAAGTGCAGCACGCGGTGCTCACCGAACTCGGGGACCTCCATGTTCACCAGCTCCGGCCGGGCGCGAGCGATCCGGCGAATGGCTGTCACGTCGCCGCGGCGCACTGCTTCCGCCAGGCGGCTGATGTTGACTTCGTCCACGTGCTCCTTCAGCTTATTCCAGCTTGTGAAACCATAGGAGCGAGCGATGGCCGTCTGGGCAATCGCGAGAGTCGCTGCAGCCGGGTCGGTCACACGCGTATGGGCCCGCAAACGGCCGAGCGCAGCCGCATCACCGCTCTTTGCTGCAGCCAGAAGATCCTTCGCCTGCTTCTTGAGCTGTTCCAGGCTCGGGTTGGGGGGGTGGGTGAGATCGGGAGGCGTGGATGCCGCGGCAGGCGCGGAAGGCTCGATTGACACAATATCAACTCTCTTTCTGCGCTTCGGGAATCCGAAGCGCGCAGGGCCTGAGGTCCGCATTCAGGCAGAAAGAAGAGTCGATGCTCGAACTCGAAAGTTGGTGTAAAGAGGTGGGCTCAGCCCTTCCCGCGGACCCAGTTGCGCCCTCGAGCGCCGGAAGCATTATACACCTGGGGCGCCGTCTTTTTCAATTAAGAAAGGGAGTTCATCGCCCGCGTTCAGCCCCGCACGACCGGTCGGGCCAACTCTTGCCGGCGGCGCCGGCCTGACCCGGCAGCAGAGCCGGCCCGCCACGGGTGACCGTCCGGCGCTATCGCCAGCGGGCTTTAGAAGCATAGACTGCCAATAGCGATCGTGAACGGTGGGGCCTGGCGCCTAAGCCCATAGCCGCGGCAGAAGGTTCTTCAGGACTGATAGGCATCCATCCACATTATCGGGATCGAGAGGATAGGCGTCCTGCGGGTTAAGGATGTTCAGGTACGCGCCAGGCTTGACGCTGAAATCGGCCCCTGTTCGGCAATAGGTTTTATAACAAAAGCCGTTGGAGACGACAACTACCTTGCAAGAGGGGAAGTGCTGAGCGTAAACCTTCGCCTGTTCAGGAGCGAAGCTAAGCCCCGAATGGAAACCCTTGCTTTCCAGAAGGAGCACACAATCGTCCACATTTGGTTGACCACCTGGATCACGCTGGTATGGCCTGGAGAAGCAGGCAACATCGACGCGGCCCTGGGGAACCCCCAGTTCGATTTTGACTTGCTGTTCGGCCCATCCCAGCGCCAGCAGCAGCGGCATGATCAGGAACGTGCGCGTTTCGTGTTCTCGTACGTCTTCCCATGCGCAATTGTTGTAGTAATAGCTGGCGAGCAGCCGGATACGGCGGAACGCTGTCGTCAGATCCTCGGCCAGAGCGGGCCGGAGTCCCTCGCGAATCAGGAACTCCAGGATCTGTTGGTCCGAGACCGGATTGGTCGGCGAGGGATCGGGCGCAATCGGGGTGCTGACAGGTACAGACGCGAGTACAGTGTCGGCGAGATGTACGTGCTCAGGCTGATAAACCTGTTGGATGGTCGCGCGAGTGAGTCCGCTGGTGAACACCGGATACTTGGGAACGTGCCATTCTACGTGGCAATAGCCTGGCAGGTCCCAACCATCAAAGTCGCGGAGCCACGGCTTGTCGCCGAAGTGGACGCACGCTCCATCCCACTCCAACGCGCGGCCAACCGCCATCACTTTCGACAGCCCCCGTTTGAGCAGGAGAATATCCCCCGCTTTAACCTGTTCCATCGTCGGGTACTGCGGTATCCCAACGAATGCGAGACCATATCGGATGAATTGATCGCTGAACTCGCGTCCAACACCGCCCGCAGCAATTTGCCAGTATGTTGGCATCGATCCTCGATTCATTCAGACTCTGGCGCTCTTTTCAGTTCGTTCCACGACCTCAAGCGTAATTATACTGGTGGTTCCAGGTGCCGCTCAGCGGCAGCCACCCTTGTGCTAGACCATTTATCCCCTTACAATCGCATTATGGAGACATCCAGCCGATCCAGAGGAGGTCCCGGCGGCAACGACGGTGGAGGCGTGAAAAGTATCCACCTCCCGCCAAGCGCCGCCGAATAGCTTCGTGCGCTGGCGAAGGAGCGGGGGGGATTCTACTTCGGAGTTATGCGGATTTTACCATCGGCGTTGACAACTACTCTCTTCGTAGGCTCCCCATAATTGGTCAAAGCATATGTCATCACATACGGTGTAATCTGTCAAAGCATATGTCATTAGATACGCTGTAATCTGTCAAAGCATATGTCATTGGGCCTGTAAAGCCATGAAAGCATACGCCATTGGGTTCTGGTGCGAGGTGATGTGTATCCACTCAGAGAGCCAGACCGGTGGAGCAGGTAGCAGGCATGCCGAGTGACACCCGTCATCATCCAGCGCCCTCCATTCGAGGAGTGGAGACAACCGGCAAGACAGTTCTATACGCTTGTTCCGGATGCCGGGGGCTGCCAGGAACGGTCAGTTCCAATTTCTTCTCTCGGACGAGCGGACTCAGGTAACGGCGCCGCATGTGTTCCGGGGTCCGTTTGAAGAGCCTTCCGAGTTCACTGACCATCATGGGCCTGATAGAGCAAACGCGTAAAGTGAGTGCTGAAATCTGGCGCGCGGGACACTTCAAGCCCAATCGATCGATCTCTTCCTTTAGGGCAGTCGGTATTCCGGTGGCATTAGCAGCAACCGGCGTTAAGACAGTATCGGATTCTCCCTCAAGGAATCTTCGCAACCGGGGACCTGGCAAGTAGTAGGCAGCCTGGCCCTGCCCCTTTAGCTCCAACAACTCCAGATCCCGCAAACGCTGTAAGTGGCGGCTTGCAGTGAGAGTGTCAACCCGGTTGATATCTCGGTAGGCGGCGTTGTGGATAGCCCCTACCTCTCTCACAATCAGGAGGGCTTTCTGATCTTCCGACGCAAGCCTGAGCGCCTGAAAGTTGTCCAACCACGCCACTGCTTCTGAATCCAGTAGGTGCCGGAATAGCACGGTGACCTTAAAGGTGTCCTTTTCACGATCTGATTCGAACACAGGTGGATCGAGATGATGCTCCCGCACCAGTTCCCGTACGGCCCGGATTCCGGTGCCCTTGGTCTCTGCGTATGGAGTGTCATGAAGAATACCTGCGATAGCCTCGTTACGTGTTACCGATCCGGGCTCCCCCAATCGATCGTCAGCGACGAGTGAAATGCCAGGGTTACGAAACTCAACCCGGTTCGAGTACCGGATAATCTGGATAGCTCCCCGGGTGCGGTAGTCTCGGTGCATTACGGAATTGACAACAAGCTCTTCCAAGGCCCTCCGAGGCAGCAGCGGGACCTCCTGCCGAAGATCCTGATCCCGGGGCAGCCGGAACGCGCGAGGTAAATCCTCTATAATCTGGCTAATAATCCGGGGAATGGCGCGCAGGAGCGGATCCATTATCTCCACATGCTCTCCCCGGTTCTCCGGATCCCGAACCCATTCGCGACCTTCCAACCTGATGTAATCAATTCGTAAAAGCGGGAAGTGCCGGCGGATGGCGGAGCGTTTGCCAAAGATGAGTATTCCCGCCATTGTTGGCGCCAGAGAAGACCCCCGGCGTACTGCAGCGTTGAGCGCATAGAGCAATTCCTCGTCCGGGAACTGCAATTCAGGAGCAGAGGGGGCAATCTCCGACCGTAACTTACGGTAAACCGCGATAACCTCAGGATCAAAATCTTCCATCGCAGCGTCAGGCAGCGGTGTCTTATCGTAGCTCCGATGCATACGCTCCTGGTAGAATCGTTCGATATCACTATCCGAACAGACGATGTCACCTGAACCACACCTCCGATATGCGCCCCTAAGGCCGTGTTTCTTGATATACACGGGCTTTAAATGGGGCGCGGCCTCTGGCACAAAAGCGATGACAACCCGAAGCCCACGATGCTGGTGGACCCATAAGATTGGCCGCACCGGGTAGTTGAACTCGGTATTACACCGGGTGGACATCTCGTTTTGAAGACGATCTGGATCGGCAACTCCAACTATCTGATACCGATCCGCAGATGCTTCCTCGGCCTGCTTGATGCCAAACACGACGTATCCACCGTTCAGCCCAGGTTCGTTAGAAAAAGCTGACACGGTTTCCAGCACCGAATCGCCCATTTGGCGCCCGAGTTTTGCTTCAATGTCCGTGCTTTCATCGTTGGCGTTCAGTCGCTCCCACAAATCATCGAAAGATAGTAACACCGTCGCCATTCTCCAGGAAAGCGTAGGTCCGCTGCAAGCTATCACAGCTCCAGGTCTTCGAAGTATTCATCCCAGGCTGACTGGTCCGGGCAGCGACTGCGCGCTTCTTGCATGAGCTGTTCGGAGACCGCCCCTGGCTCACCCATCCCGTTCTCGGCCGTCCCTGCCGCGCAGATGGCATGGAGCGCAAGCGATCTCCAGTCGGTCGGCCGCGTAAAGGGCTGCGCCATGGTCAGTTGCAGCTTTGCGTCTTCGAACTCACCGTTCCGGATAAGCTTCACGGCTTCATAGAGATACTGGTCGAACGTGGTCCGGACCATCCTGTCATCATCCGCAGCGCCGCGCAAGGTGTCCACGGCCCGCCGGGCCATGGCCCGGACGACCTTGCTGCGGTCAGAGGCGGCAGCGGCTTCGAGAGCGGGTATAGCTGCCTGATCTCGTATAAGAGCCAGAGCCTTCGCGGCGGTCGTCCGCACATCCGCCTTCGGATGATTGAGTTTTCCCACAAGGATGGGGAACGCCGGGCGCCCACAGGCAGCCAGCGCCTCACCCGCCGTATCAAGTCCGTACCGGTCATCCAGCAGGGGGGCCAGCGCCAGCGCACAGCCGGGCGACGCCAGGTACTTCAGGCCCAGGATGCAAGCGGTGATGGTCTGTTTCCGGTCGGAAATCAAGGCACAGCGCCCCAGAGGAGCCGCCACAGCCTCGCCGAACTGCGGCAGGTATTCGGCGAGTTCCATCGCCTCTGCCCACGTCATCTGTCCCAGACTCGCAAGGACGCTCGCGATGTGACGGGGATCTCCTCGTTTACACAGGATGCGGGCCGCCCGGCACCGCTCGGCCCGGTTCCCAAGCAGGGATACCGCCCGCTGTGTTAACGCTGCTCCTTCATCTTCAAGCTTCTTTCCGGTCTGTTCAATCGCCGCGCACTGGATCGCCAGCCTGTTCTGCACAACCTGGAGGTGCAGCGGGGAGGTTTCCCGCCCGATCCGTGACGAAATGGCCTTCCGGACCACCGTGGCCATATGGCGAATTTCTGCATCTGTCTTCTGATCAAACGGCAGGGCCAGAGCCTCGTAGAGCCCGCACACAACTGGTGAGGCATCCACGTCGAGATGCGCGGCCATCGCCGCCATCCAGCAGGACTTCTCGTGCAGGTACCGGCGGACTTCGCCAACATCCACACACACCTGGCCGCCACTAAACTCCACGCTAAGCGCGCAGGCAGAAAATGGAACGTAGCACTCGGGATCCAGGAACCAAAATATGTACCCGCATTCCTCCTCCAGCAGCGACCACCACTCCCTGACCTCCGGGATTTCAGAAATCTCGCGATGGTCATCATCATAGCCATGGATCGAAAGGGTACAGACCGCTCGTGAGCTCTGAGCCCACTCTGGATTCTGTGTCCAGAGATCGAGCATTGTCCGAATGTCGCAGAGGTCCCTGTTTTCGATGCTTTCCCGGGAGATCACCACAATTAGGGGAGTCCCGGGCTCGATGACGGCCGCCGTAGGATCATCGGTCAGTATGACGTCCATTCGCCCCAAGACGGATTTCAACAAATCAGAGGCGGCCGTATATGCGGGATCGATCCGGATCGCGGTGCTGAGCAGGCTGGATGCTTCCTGCAGGTTTCCCTGGCGTTCGCAGCAGAGGGCCAGATTGTAGTAGGCCCTGGTCGACCCGGGGCTGTGCTCCAGGGCGCGGCGAAAGGCATCCTCGGCGGCCGGCCAGGCCATTTGCTGGGCACAGGCCGCGCCAATCCTGGTCCAGCACTGCGCCGGATCCTGTCCTGCCTCCAGAGCCAGCATGAAACAGCGCACCGCATCCATGTACCGGCCCGCTTGGAATGCCTCTATCCCACTCTGCATCGGGTCCATAGTGAAGTTCTCCGCATTTCAAGAGAAGCGACCACTGAAGGTGATCGACCCCAAACCGAACCATGCTGGCTTATTCTCATGGATCTCGCAGCTTCTACTCGGACAGTGCCTCGATCGCCCGATGTTCCAGTCACAACTTGAGGAGCTTACACGTCGGCTATGCGAAATCCGGCGCGGGGACGCCCCGCTCGACCAGGACCACCTCATGCGCCTTACGCAGCGCGGGCTCCTCGATCGGACGCGCGGGGAAAAGACAACCTTCGTACTACCGCCGTCTTAAAAATCGATGTCCGCGGCCTCCATCCGCGGTGCGCGACCCGCCCACTTAAGTGCTGAATGTTTGGGGTCTGCCATTCGATCCGCGATCTCCATAGTATCATCATCGTATGGGTAGAGTTCTTGAGGCCGATTGATGTATGGTGAGCACTCATTCTGCTTCCCCTTATCGATCAGAATTCGGCACAGCCAGTACAACGCGTATTTGTGATCATGGAGAAGGTCGTCGACTACGTGTCGAAAACCTTTCTCCGATTCAACATCGTCCCCAAGCTTGTGATGCATGTACGCGATGCCAGCAACCGTAGACGGGTCAGACGGCTTCAGCGCCAAAGCCTTCTCAAACAGCGCCTGCGCTTCGTCGTACGCCGCAAGATCATCCTCAGCACGATGGGTGGCTACCAACACACGGGCATAGTCGCGGAGCACGAACCATTCGTCCTTAGATCCCTGCACCATTCTGTACAACTCCTGGTATTGTGCGTTAGCAGCATTGCGATGTTTAAGAGCCTCCGCTGCTCGTTCCTCCCGGTCAAGTCCACTCTCCCTGTCAAGATACTGTATTGAATATGCGGCTCGATGGTAGCACTTCGCCAGATAAGCCAGAATCTCGATGTCCCTGGACTGCATAGAGTAAAGCGCCTCATACCACCTCAGTGCTTCCGGGTAGTCACGGTCGCGGTAAATATGCCTGGCTGCCCGTTTCAACTCCTCGACGTAACTCTTGTTCAATTTTAACACCCCCGCCAGGTCCCCGGCGGAAGCGGTGTGGAAGCACAAATCTGCAATGGTCGCAACGTCAAGACGACCAAGCGTCGATAGGCGCTCAGATAAGGCGCGAAAGTAGGACGCCGCCCGGCCGTGCGCAAACCGCAGCTCATCCTTGCTCATGAGACGCCGGTAATACTGCCTTACGCTGGGGTGCATGTCATAGTCGCTGCCCACCAGGGAGACGATGAACACATCGGCGAGCGCCCGAAGAGCGCTCGCTCCAGCCTCACCGCCCCAATGTTCAACAGCCGTTATCTCAACGGGCGAGCGGAATACCGATACATATTTTGCGCAATCTATCGCATCAGTATCGAGCGTAATACTCCCTAGAAGTGAGGCCGAGAATAGGGTATTTTAGCAGACGAGCAGTGCATGTGCTTCGTTCCGGTCTGCCCATGTCCAACTGTTCTTCGCGTTGCCCGCTCGCGTAAGACTTGCCGGGATGTCCAAAAAATGCCCGCGCAGAGAGCCGATTCGGCGTTCATCAAGTCCAAACGCCCGCTCGGACCCGCTCTCGCTTCTTTTCTGGCCCATTTCGCCACCGTCAGGCCGCGTTACACCCTCCGGTTCCGCCGTGTTCGCTGCCTGTATCGATAGTTTTGGCGCGTTCACTCCCTGGACTTCCTCAACCTGTGCCGCCATCCAGTTCCAGGTCCGGCGGAAGTTCGCGAGTGACGCGGCGAGCGCTGCCTGGAACAGCGTCTTCTTCGTTCCTATGTATCTCGCCTGCCCTATACCGAGCTGCCCCATTCTCGCCAGTCGGTGTTCCACGGCCTGCCGGTCTCTGAAGCTCTGCTTTCCCTCGGGCGTATTCTGATATTCGCGGGCTGCGGCTAACAGGGCCTCCTGTGGATGCACGTGCACCGTTCGTCCGGTGCTTGAGGTGGTGCATTGCTCTCGCAGTGCGCAGCCCTGGCACGCCCTACCGAAGTAGTATACCTGACCGCCATCAGGTTGCTCGGTCCTCTTTTCTGTGGTGTGACCGCCCGGACAGGTCATCCGGTTATTCGACAGATCGATCTGGAATTGGCTCTTGCCAAACACTCCCCGGTTGGCCTCGTGGGGCACTCGCGCCAGCAGTTCTCTGTCTGCGTCAGCGAACTGCTGGCGCATCGCTCCGCTGCCATAGGCACAGTCTCCGATAGCCTGTTCCACCTTCTCTTTAGTGTTCTCTTCGGTCTGCTCTACCAACTCCAGCGCATTTCTGTCGTCGCTGCTGTTACCGGGTATCACGCCTACGGCGGTGATGATCTGGCTGTCTGGCTCAGTGGCGATGGCTACTTTGTGTCCTTTGAACAGGTTGCTCTTGCTCTTGCGGCCGTGCCTCTGTTCCGGATCGGTGGCGGATGGCATCCGCTCCGACTCTGTACCCTGCCGGATGCGCACCGGGTTCTCTTTCTGGTCCTTACCGGCTGCCAAATTCTCACCGGCTATTCCGTCATCTTCAGCAGGGGTCGGCCCTATATTGGGTGTGGGCTCGATGTCCTGCATGAGCAGCTTGCCCAGCAGATCCGCCGCTTCCAGGATTGCCCGCTGACCGGCTTCGCTCTCCTGCTGCGCCGCTTCCCGAGCCACTCCGAGTAATTTCACGGCGTCTTTCACGATCTCGTTCAGGAACCGTTCCCGGGCCGCCGGGTCGGACCAGTCGATCTCTGCGGCGCCCTTGAGGCTGGAACCGGTGTACTTCTGAAGCCCTTGCGCCTGCATCCACTCAACTGGCTTTGCCCGCTCCCTACGGGCCAACGCCCGGCACAACTCGAAGATCCCTGTTCCCAGCAGGTTGTAGGCGTCCTTCACAGCGCCTCGTCCCAGCACTGGTTTGGTGTCCAGCGCCACTCGCAGCGGTCCTGCCTTGAGCAACCCGCTCTTCTTCGCCTCTGAGATGCTCTTCTGGAAGATCACCCGTACCTGCTCATGCAAGATCAAGTGAGCTCGGAACAGTTGCAGCGTGCTCTTGGCGCACAGCGGTTCGCCTGCTTCTCTGCCCAGTACCGCGGCCCATCTCAAATCGCAGCCGCTCCGCTCCACCGCTTCCAGGTCTGAGATACCTGCCTCATGCTGCAGGAGCGTCATCAGCGCCAATTCCGACGGCGGCACACTCGGCCGTCCTAACTTCTCCGAGTAGAATGAGGCAAAATCCTCATCCCGGAACAGCCGCGGCGCTACCGCCGCGAGTTGGGCGTGGAAGCTGCCTGGCCGCAGCGAGAAAGGATAGACGTTGCCGACATCAAAGAGGGGTCGTTGAGCGGGACGTTTGCCGATCATCGGGCTGAACTCCAAAAACGAAGGCCGCGCGGCAGCGCGGCTACCTTACTCAGTTACTGGATTCGACCTCGGCTATGCTTATTCCTCTGAGACTAATCGCTATTATTGCTTTTCGGCCGCACTTCTAGTGCGAACGAACGTCATCAAGATC
>Ga0307373_10012901_pt1 | contig 11786 bp, 10 predicted proteins | sample OX2MG_FD_202534 | JGI IMG/M metagenome (GOLD analysis project Ga0307373, IMG submission 202534) | Soil microbial communities from Risofladan, Vaasa, Finland - OX-2 | ecosystem: Environmental > Terrestrial > Soil > Coastal area > Acid sulfate soil | place: Finland: Risofladan, Vaasa | collected...
TTCAGAGAGAGATTCGAGATGTAGGGGAAAGGATGGCCGGGGTCGACCGACAACGGGGTGAGGACGGGGAAGATCTGGCGCTGGAAGACCTCCACCAGGTACTCCCGGTCGTCGTCGTCGAGCGACGACCAGTCCGACAGCCGGATGCCGGCGGCGGCCAACTGGGGGGCGATCTCGTCCACGAAGATGGACGACTGCCGGTGGACGAGCTCCGACACCCGGCGCCCGATGGCCCGCAAGGTCTCGCTGGGACGCAGTCCGTCGGCCGACCGGGCCCGCAGGCCGGCGTCGACCTGATCCTTCAGTCCGGCCACCCGGACCTGGAAGAATTCGTCGAGACCCTCGGAGAAGATGGCCAGGAACTTGACCCGCTCGAGCAGCGGCACCCGCTCGTCGTCGGCCAAGTCCAGTAACCGCGCCCCGAACTCGAGCCACGAGAGCTCCCGGTTGGTGAAACGCTCGGATCCCAGCTCGGAAATGGCGTCGTGACCGGCGTCGGCCAGGCGCGTCAGCCGGCCCGGAGACGCCGGCTGGGCGGGGAGAGAACCGATCGATGGGCCCCGCCTGTCAGTCGTGGCAGGGGGGATCGGCTCGGTCTGCATCGACCATCCAGACTACCCGAATGAGGTCGGCTGACTCCTGCTCCGAGCACCGCCGAACCATCGTCGATTCGGGATCCACCCCGGTGGACGGCCACCCGACGCAGGAATGTTCGAGGGTCGACGCCGCAACGTTCGAGGGTCGACGCCGCAACGTTCGAGGGTATGGCCGACACCCACGTCCTGGCTTTCCTCCGGTGCCGGCAACCGCCGTCAGCGGCCGGAGCGGCGGTAGGCTGCTGCGCGGTGGCCACCCTGCTGAGCCGACGTCTGCCCGGGCAGGCCGCCCGGCCGTCGGGACCGAACCCCCGACGGCGGACCGAGCTCGGACTGCTCGTGCTGAGCACCCTGATCATCGTGGCCGCCTACGTGTTGGCCGCCGCCGGCACCACGGCCAAGATCCCGGCCGATCTCGGGCCCTTCCTGGCCATCGTCATCGGTCTGGGCCTGGCCGCCCACATCGCCAACCGGTTCTACGCCCCCGACGCCAACCCCGTGCTGCTTCCGCTGGTCTCTCTGCTGAACGGCCTGGGCTACGTGATGATCGCCCGGATCGGCCCTCCGAAATACGCCACGGCACAGGCCGGGTGGACGGCCGTCGGTGTGGGCGCGTACATCGTCACGCTGCTGGTGGTCCGGCGTTCACGTGATCTCGACCGTTACCGCTACCTGCTTCTGCTCGGTGCCGTCGTCTTCATGCTCTCGCCCTTGATCCCCCACCTCGGTAACGCGGTGAGCACCCAGAACAGCACCGTGAAGCTCTGGGTCCGCATCGGCCCCATCAGCGGGCAACCGGTGGAACTGGCCAAGTTGGCGCTCTGCATCTTCTTCGCCTCCTACTTCGCCGAGAAGCGCGAGCTGCTGTCCGTCGCCACCTACCGTCTCGGCAACCGCCTCGTCCTCGACCCCCGTCCCTTGGGCCCGATCCTTCTGGCCTGGGGCTTCGCCATGCTCGTGCTCGGCGCCGAGCGGGACATCGGTTTCGCCCTGTTGATCTTCGTGCTCTTCATCGCCATGTTGTGGTTGGCCACGGGCCGGGGCCTCTACGTCGTCGTCGGCTTCATCATGTTCGCCGTGGGCGCGTTGATCGCCAGCCATCTCTTCAGCCAGGTGGACGCGCGGGTGCAGAATTGGCTCCACCCCTGGACCCGGGTGAACCTGCCGGTCGGGGGATCGGGCCAGCTGGTGTCGGGCCTCTACGGGATGGGGACCGGCGGGCTCACGGGGACGGGCCTGGGATTCGGCCTGCTCGGCAACTCACTGCCCGGCCATGTCATCATCCCCGAAGTCAATTCCGACTACATCTTCGCCGCCTTCGGCACCGAGATGGGGTTGCTCGGAACCACGCTGATCTTGTTCTGCTTCGTCCTGATCGTCGGCGCCGGCCTGCGCATCGCCCAGACGGCCCGCTCCGAATTCGCCAAACTGCTGGCCGCCGGCCTGACCGTCATCATCGGCATGCAGGCCTTCTTCATCATGGCCGGCATCGTCCGGCTGCTTCCGCTGACCGGGATCACCCTTCCCTTCATGGCCTACGGCGGGTCTTCGCTGGTGGCCAACTACGTCCTCATCGCGCTGCTCATGCGGATCTCCGACGAAGGGGAACGGGCCATCGTGGCGGCCCAGGCCACGGCCACGCCGGTGGCGTCGGCCGGCGGCCCGTCGGGGTAAGGGGCCCTCACCCTTCCTGGGCCGCTGTCCCCGGACCGTCGTCGGCCGGCTGGCGGTCGACGGTCTCGGCCGACGTCGCCTCCATCTGCACCACGGCGGCGGCCACATCGGCCCTGGTCACCACCTCGGGCGTCACCACCTCGGGCAGCGGCGCCTCGTCCTCGTCGGGACCGAAGACCCAGTCGGCCACGAGAACCGGCGTCGGCAAGCGCTGTCGGAGCACGAGAGCGAGGGCGTCCGACGGACGGCAGGAGATGATCTGCCGGCCCCGGGGGCCCGTGGTGTCGAGCTCGGCGAAGAAGTTCCGCCCCTGGCGTGCGGTGATCCGCACGGCTTCCAGCTCCACCCCGTGGCGCTCGAGCACATCGCTGAACAGGGCGTGGGTGAGCGGCCGCGGTGTGGTGAATCCCCGCCAGGCGTAGGCGATGGCGTTGCCCTCGGCCATGCCCACCGGGATGGCCAGTTCCCGCCACGGTGACACCGCCTCGTGGACGAGGACCTCGGGGTGGTCCCCGGGCATGTCCATGCGCACCCCGGCCACCACGGCCAACCGCCAGGTCCCCGGATCGAGGCCGGCCCGATCGCCTTCGGCCTCGGCACCCGGGGCGGCGCCGGTCATCGTTGGTGCCTGGCCTGGACCGAGAGGGCGATCCCCACGGCGCAGAAGAAGGCCACGGTGGCCGACCCGCCGTAGCTCAGGAAGGGCAGCGGGATACCGGCCACGGGCATGATCCCCATCGACATCCCGGCGTTCTCGAAGGCGCTGAAGGCGATGAAGGTGAAGGAGCCGACGGCCAGCAGCCGGCCGAAGGCGTCGTGGGACGTCTGGGCGGCGCGCAACAGCCGCCAGGAGACGATCCCGAGCAACAGGATCACGCTGGCCGAGCCGACGAAACCCAGCTGCTCGCCCACGGCGGAGAAGATGAAATCCGTCTGCTGTTCGGGCACATACTGCAGGTTCGTCTGGGGACCGTGGAAGAGCCCCTTGCCCCAGACCCCTCCCGAGCCGATGGCGGCCATCGACTGGTGCGGGTTGTAGTTGCTCCCCTGCAGGTCCTTGCCCGGGTGCAGGAAGCTCGTCAGCCGGTTCACCTCGTACGACTTGAGCAGGCCGAAGTGCACGACGGCGAAGGCGCCGACCACGGCCGTCACCAACAGAAGCACCAGATAGCGGTTCGGGATGCCGGCCACCACGAGCATGGCCAGAAGAGTGATGCACATCACGATCCCGCTGGCCAGGTCGGGTTGCTTCACCACGAGAAGGATGGGCACGGCGGCCAGGGCCAGGATCCGCAAGAGATCCCGGCGTTCGAGTCCCTCGGGCCGACGGGCGCAGAAGGTGGCCACCGTCACCACCAACACCGGTGTGGCGAACGACGAGGGTTGGACCTGGATGGGACCGAGCTGGATCCACCGGGTGGCGCCGAGAGCGCTCGACCCGATGGGCGAGAACATCACCAACAAGGCGAGGACGATGCCGACGTAGAGAACGGCGCTGGCGTGCTCCAGCCACTTGTAGTCGACGGCCGCCAACGCCAGCATGGCCATCCCCCCGACGACCACGTAGGCCGCCTGGCGGTTCAGGTAGTAGTGCGGACTCAACCCCCCGAGCAGCAGTTTGGACCGGGTCGAGGAGTAGACGATCACCACGCCGATGCCGGCCACCACCACGGTGGTGAGCAGCAACGCCAGGTCGAGCCGGAGGACCAGCGGCCGACCGGTGGACGGGCGGTGGGGGGAGAGGGTGCTCACCAAGGGGCTCCGGCGGACCAGAATACCGGTCGTGACCGCTGATGCCACTGCGCTGCTGGCCGCCGATCAGGGCTGGCTCTACGACCTCCTGGTTTGGTTCGGGGTGAACCAGGCCACGGCCCGCCATCTCCAGCAGGTGGTCCTGAAACCGGTGGCCGTCATCGTGATCCTCCTGGTGGCGGTGGTCGTGGCCTGGCTCGGCAGCAGGATCATCAGTCGCTGGATCGGGGCCGTGGTCCGCCGGGCCACCCGCCGGGTCGACTCCCCCCGGGCCGCGGCCCGGGCCGTGACCATCACCGCCATGGCGGGAAACATCTGGCGGGTGGTCATCGGGGTGATCGCCGTCTTCGTGGCCCTGGGCACCATCGGCATCAATCTGACGCCGCTGCTGGCCGGAGCCACGGTCGTCGGGGCCACCATCGGCTTCGGGGCCCAGAGCATGGTGCGCGACCTGCTGGCCGGCTTCCTGCTCATCATCGAGGATCAGTTCGACATCGGCGACAGCCTCATGGTGGGCGGCACCTCGGGCACCGTCGAGGACCTGAGCCTGCGGGTCACCCGGCTGCGCGGCGTCGACGGCACCATCTGGTTCGTCCCCAACGGCGAGATCCGCTTGCTGGCCAACACGTCACGCGGCTGGGCCGAAGCCATGATCGACATCCCGGTCCCCGCCGCGGCAGGGCCGAACGACGTTCTCCACGCCATGAGCGATGCGGCAGACACCGTGGCCGCCGACACCCGCTATGCGGCGTCGTGCCTGGCCGCGCCGCGGGTGTGGGGGGTGGTGGCCTCTGACGCCAACACGTTCACGAGCCGCGTGTCGATCAGAACCCCCACTGCAGAACGCGAACGCATCGCTCGCGCTCTGCGCGAGGAGATTGTCCGACGTCTCCATGCCCTCGACGTCTTCGTACCGCCGGTGGCACCCCCACCAAGCCGCGACGCCGCCGGCTCCTGACTCAGGGCAGGGCGGCGACCTTTGACCGTCGCAATGGCGGCCGGGACTCGTCCTCTCGAGCCCGCTCGCCCCCTCGCCCCCTCGACGCCGCCCGTCGCCGCGTCACCTCCCGACGTCTTTCGGCCGTGAGCCCCACCTCGACGCCATCGACCACCACAGACGCCCGGGCCCGTCGACCACGAGGACAAGGGAACCTCCGAGGATGACCAGAAGAAGCCCGAGCACACCCAGGATCGTCAACCCCGACCCCGCCCCGGTGAAGGCCAACTGTCCGGTGGCGGCCTTGGTGGTCGTGGCCCTGGCCGAGGCGGCGCTCGTGGCCCCGCCCCCGGGGTTGTTGCCCGTGGCCCCGGGGTTGGCCCCGAAACCGACGGGAACGACCACCTGGTCGCCGCCCTGGTCGCCGTAGACGACGGCGCAGGTCACCCCGGCCGCCTGCTGGGCGGTCGTGGGCGGGCAGGGATAGTTGGCGGCGTCGGCGGTGGCGTCCTGGCCGGCGGTATCGGTACCCGTCGCCGGCGGCCCGACGGTCCCGGTCACAACGGTGAACGTGGTCGAGGGCAGGTTCCCGCCGGCATCGGTCGAGGCCAGATTCTTGACCGGGTCGGTGCAGCCCACCGGGATGTTCTGATTGGCCAACGCATTGTGGACCTGTGGTTCACCGGAGGCGGTGTTGCACTCGAGCACGGCGCCGAGTTGGCTGGCCTTCAGCCCGCTGCCTGTCACCGTGACCTTCACCCCACCCACCAGGCATGTCCCGGGATTGACGGTCACGGTGGGTGGACCCCCGGTGTTTTGCGCCGGCGCCGGAGTGCACCCGACCGGCGGTGCTGCCGTGGTCGTCGTGGTGGGCAGTGTGCTGAAGGCCGTGGTGAAGCTCACGGCGATCGACGCCGTCTCGCCTTTCGAGTCTTGATAGACGAAGGCGCACGACACCCCGGCGCTCACCTGCGCCTGCGTGGGGGGACACGGATAGTTGACGGCGTCGGTCGCAGCCTCACCGCCACTCGAGTCACCACCGACGGCCGGAGGACCGATCGTTCCCACCGTGACCCCCGGGCCCGCGAAGATGGAGCCCGCCTTCGAGACCTTGGCCGGCGTCTGGTTCGGAGATGAACAACCCACCGGAAGACTGCCGAGATGGGTGAAGTTCGGTGCATCGTCGGGAACCGGGACCGTCGGCTGACCCGGCGCCATGTTGCATTCCACCACGGCGCCGGTCGCTTTCGGCGCGAATCCCGACCCGGTCACCTGCACGGCCGACGAGGTGTCGAGCCCCGTGGTCGACGTGGCCGTGATCGAGCACGATGTGGCACAGCCCGTCGAGCCCGATGCCCCGGCCACGGCGGCGGCACCGAGCAACGCACCACCGGTGACGAACACGGCCAGACCGACGGCCCCCATACGGGTGGCCAATGACCCCCTGAGTAGCATTTTCGTCCCTCCTGAGTAGGGTGCGAGTGGTCGTCCGACGCACTGCAGCATCAGACGGATAGCCGGCCAGGGGCGGGGCCTGCGCCCCGCCCCTCGGCCAACCAACCCTCTGGAATGTGTGTGACTAGCCGATCGAACCGCTGGTGATCTTCAGTGAGGCCAGACCCCCGGGCGAGCTGCATGCCAAGGCCAACTGGTTCGAGGTCTCGTTGGAGAACGCCGTGGCCGTCACGCCGCTGGCTTGGGCATAGGACCCGGCAGCCGAGCCCGTCCCCCCACTGTCGGGGAGGCTGAATCCCTCATCGCCGGCGCCGTTGGTGGCCACTGCGTACCCGGAGAAAGACGCCGTGGTGGGCGCGATCTTGCTGGACGGGGCCCAGTTGACGGTCAGCGTCTCCGGCTGAGAGTTCCCCAGAGACGAGCAGGAGTTCGTGCTCGAGGCGGTCGAGATGTCCTTCGACACCGTCCCCTTCTTGGGCTTCACCGTACCGCCCGACACCGAGCACCCCTTCACCGTGATCTTGACGGTGGTGTTCTCGGTGGCCGTCCCGTTCAGGGTGAGCGGCGGATTGAAAGTGATCTTTCCCTTGATCTTCGAACACGTCACCTTGCCGGGTTGCGCGACGGGTGAGCCCTTGGCCGACGCGGCGCCGACGTCGAAGACAGAAATGAGACTGATGGGAATGGCAACAGCAGTGATCATCACTATGCATTTGCGAAGTTTCACGTCCTGATCCCCCTGAGTCGTGTGGGTATGAATGTGCCCTTGCAGCATCGACCTTCCTCCTTTTTGGCGACAGCGCAATACCACGCAAACCGACGAGAGTGATTCCCCGTACTCGAATGGCGTGTTCGACCATGGGATCCGCACTCGGCGTCGTGTCGTAGGTGGAACCGCCTGGAGGCGTTCAGGTGGTATCAGCCTTTTCGTGCCGGCGGGCAGACGACACATTGTTCTGAGGGTTTCCTCGGGAATGCGGGGGGATCGTTCGTTCGCTCGCGAGGTGACGATTCCGGAAGGAGTTTTCTCATGCGTGGTCATCTGCGGCGGTTCGGCTTCGCCATCGCACTCATGATTTCCACTGGCGCGGCACTCGGGATCTCACCCACGCCGGCCGCGGCGGCAACAAAGACAGAGACGGGGAAAGCCACGGCCACGGCCCCGGCCCCACCGGCATGTACGTTCGACGGCGCCACCCTGCCCATCGTCACCGGCGTCTCCGGCGGGACCAAGATCACCATCAGCTGCACCGGGCTGTCGCCGCTCCATCCCTATCTCCTGCTGGAGACGAGCCTGCTCATCGGCATCGATCCCAAGGCGGCGGCGCTGCTGTCGGGGGGCGCGACTCCGTCACCGGCACTTCTCGAATCGGCCCTGGCCGCGCTCCCGGAGATCAATCCGGCGTCGTTCGCCCTCCCCCTCAGCGACCTGAGCGGCACCCTGAACGACACCTATACAGTGCCGTCGTTCCAGCCGCTGGACCCGAACGCCAATTGTCCACCGAGCGTCCCCGAGTTCAATTCCGGACTCATCGGTTGCGCTCTGGCCATGGTCGACCTCACCACCCAGAAGCCGGTGGCGGCCGGAAGTGCGGTCCTCGAGTGGACGGGCTACCCCTTGCTCCCGCCGGATCCCACCGTCTCCTTCTCGACCGCCATCGCCCGCCCCGGCGGCCAGGTGAACGTGTCCGACGCGCCGGGAGCCACCAGCTACTGGTGGATCGCCACCCTGGCCTCTTTGGAATCGCTCCTGGGAGGATCCGCGCCTGCTGTCACCCTCAGCGTGGCCTTCGAGGCCAAGCACCACACCTTCGTCTCCGCCGCCCAGAACCTCGCCGCGACGTCAGCGAGCTATGACGGGAGGACCTTGACGCCACCGAGCATCTCGGGAAGCTTCACGGTCCCGTCAGGGCTGTCGGGAAAGCACAAGGTCTTCGTCTCACTGGGCATGCCGCTGGAGGGATTCGGCCTGCAGATCACGGCCGAGCAACCTCTGGCCGTCACCAAGAGGTAGACCCTTCGCCTCGATTCCGACCGGCCGGCGTCCCCCGCTACCAGCCGGTCGGAATCGAGCGATGCACCGCCTCCCACGTGGAGACCGCCGATCACGCCCCCTGCCGAGGAGCCGCCCGACGGCCACCTCTCTCGGGTGGAATCACCTGGGTCGACCCAGGTGGAATCGGCCTGTCGTGGAGAGCTGCGCTCCGGGATAGTGGACCCGGGGGATACGCCGTGCGCATGTGAGCGCGGTCAACGGCAATGCCTTCCCCCCGGACCGAAAGGGGTTCTTCACGATGCGGGGTCGTCGACGGATGTACCGGTTTCTGTCAGCCAGTGTCGCCTTGTCTTGTCTGACTCTGGGTGTGGTGGGCACGACGGGTTCGGCGGGCGCCACGGGAGTGCCAGCGCTGGCATCCGGCTCCGGCGGTACGCCGGCCTGCACCTTCAACGGGTCGCCCTTTCCCATCGTGACCGAAGTGTCGGACGGGCAGAAGATCGCCATCAGCTGTACCGGTCTTCCGGCCCTGCATCCCTACCTGATGCTCCAGGCCAGCCTCCTGATCGGCATCGATCCCAAAGCGGCGGCCCTTTTGTCCGGCGGCACTCCCTCAGCCGCCACCCTCGAAGCCGCCTTGGCCGCCCTGCCCGAGGTGGACGCCGCTTCCCTCACCCCCGAGCTGTCCAATCTCAGCGGCGATCTGAACTTCAACTACACAATTCCGAGTTCCCAGGCTTCGGATCCCAACGCCACGTGCCCACCGAGCGAGTACGAGGTCAACACCGGCCTGATCGGGTGCGCCCTGGCCATGATCGATCTCACCACCCAGAAGCCGGTGGCGGCGGGGAGTGCCGTCCTCGAATGGCTCGACTACCCCTTCTTCCCTCCCAGTCCCGGATTGACCCTGTCGGCCACGAAACACCTCACCGCCGGCCAGGTCCTCACGGTGACCGATCCGGGGACCACCTACTGGTGGTTGGCCACCTTGAACTCACTCGGGGCGTTGCTCAGTGGGGGCGCAGCCCCCACTCCGATCATCGAGGTCGACTTCCAGGGCAAGCACTACAGCACGGTTCCCGCCGCTGAGGACCTCACCATCACGGGAGCGTCCTACGACGGCAAGACCCTCACCCCTCCGAGCATCGAAGGGACCATCACCGTCCCGTCCGGATTGAAAGGACGGCAAAAGGTCACGGTCAGCTATCAGACGACTCTGGACGGTCAGATCGTCGCACTCGACGTATCACAACGGGTGAAGTTCTGACAGACGTCGGCGTGGCGCTCTGTGACGTCTGTCGTCGTTCGTCGCACCAAGTCCTTCATTAGACCAAGTCTTTCATCAGACCAAGTCGCCGTCTCCTCGGTCGGCGGTCTCAGGCATCCCCGACCGGCGGAGTCCCCCGCATTCCGCCGGTCGGGGAGATCCGTCCCTGGACGGCCTCCCACATGGCGTCGGCGGGAGCCTCCATCCCGGTCCACCGTTCGAGGGCAAGGGCGGCCTGATGGACGAGCATGCCCAGCCCTCCCATCGTCTGGGCCCCCCGCGCCCGGGCCGCCGCCAAAAGGGGCGTGACCGCCGGGGAGTAGACGAGGTCGGCCACCAGCTGTCCGTCGTGCAGAGCTTCGGGATCGATCGGCACCGGGGGGCCGTCAGAGCCCGCCATCCCCAGTGCCGTGGCCTGCACGACCAACTCGGCGTGGGCCACATCGGCCTCGGCCCCCACCCGTCCCCGCCCACCGGCCAGGGCGGCGGCGGCCTCGGCGCGCGCCCGAGTGCGGTTGACGACCACCACCTCGTCGGCCCCGGCGTCGGCCAGGGCCATGACCACGGCCCTCGCCGCACCCCCGGCGCCGACCACGAGGCATCGCCGTCCACCGGGATCGAAGTGGCACCCGCGTCGCAGCGCCTCGATGAAACCAGCGCCGTCGGTCGAGTCCCCCGTCAACCGGCCGTTGGTCTGCGTGATGCAGTTCACCACCCCCAGGCGGCCGGCCACGTCGGTGCATTCGTCGACCAGCAGGGCGGCGTCGTGCTTGTGGGGCATGGTCACCGACAGGCCGACGATCCCGAGGACCCGCATCCCGGCCAGGGCATCGGCCACACCGCCGGCGGGCACGGGGAAGGCCACCGACACCCAGTCGAGGCCGAGGGTGTCGAAGGCGGCGTTGTGCAGAAGAGGCGACAGCGAATGCCCGATGGGGTCACCCATCACGCCGACGACCGACGACGCCGCCGACGGCCAATGCGGTGACGCCCGTCGGGGACCGGACTCCGTCACGGAAGTCCCCGGTGGCGCGCCAGCTGCTCGGCCGTCACCTGCTCGGCGAAGGTGTCGGAGAAGGTCTCGGTCCCGTCGCGTGACGTCAGCTCGAAGTAGAGCCAACTCCCGGCCGGCGGGTGAAGCGCAGCCTCCAGGGCCAGCGCCGACGGGAAGCAGATGGGCGTGGGCGTGAGACCGGTGTGCAGGTACGTGTTGTACGGCGTGGCCAAGGCCAGGTCGGCCGGCGTCACCGTCCCGCCGTCGCGCCCTTCGGCGTAGAGCACGGTGGCGTCCATCTGCAGCGGCATCCCCCGGGCCAACCGGTTGTAGATCACCCGCGCCACCGGCCCCGCGTTATGGCGGGTGGCCTGGTCGCTGTCGCCCGGCGAGATGGCCTCCTTCTGCACGATGGAGGCGGCCGTGATGGCCTCGTAGGGCGTCAGCCCCTGCGCGGCGGCGGCCGCGCTCAGCCCCAGGGCGTCGGCCCCGCGGCTGAACCGGCCGATCATCTGCCCGAGCAATTGGCCGTCGCTCTCGCCCGGCACCACCAGGTAGCTCCCCGGGCCGAGCAGCCCCTCCAGATTGCCGGACCCCGGGGGCTGGTACGGCGACTGCTCCTGGCCTGACCGGGCCTCGGCCAGGAAGGCACTCCGGCGGTGACCGGGCGCCTCCTTCCCCACCGCCGAGGCCACCTCGGCCACCGTCGTCCCGGGCAGCACGGTCACGGCGAACACGTTCGGACCGGCGGCCAGCGCGGCGCGCACGGAGGCGAAACCCTGGTTCCGGTGCATCCGGTAGAGGCCCGACCGCACGATCGGCGTCCCGTGCAGGATCAGGTAGATCCGGAAGGCCAGCGAACTCCCCACCACCTCTTCTCGGGCCAGGTCGGCCGTGACCGACGACACCGACGCCCCGTCGGCCACGGTCACCATCACCGCCGGCCCGGCCGGACCCGGGCTCACCTGCCCGTCGAACCAGACGATCCCCCCCACCACGACCCCGAGCACCACCAGGACCAGGGCGCCGAGCACCGTCCGCCGGCGCCGCCGGGCCAGGGACCGCCCGGTCACCGCTGGGCGTCCAGCCAGGCCTGCAGCAGCACGGCGGCGGCG
>Ga0307373_10012902_pt1 | contig 11785 bp, 10 predicted proteins | sample OX2MG_FD_202534 | JGI IMG/M metagenome (GOLD analysis project Ga0307373, IMG submission 202534) | Soil microbial communities from Risofladan, Vaasa, Finland - OX-2 | ecosystem: Environmental > Terrestrial > Soil > Coastal area > Acid sulfate soil | place: Finland: Risofladan, Vaasa | collected...
TCACGAAGGTCGACGTCATCGTGCCCACAGCGGATCTCATCCGGGAACAGGAGGTCGGGTTTCCCGTGCTGGTGCCGGATGACCTCGGCGATGCGCTGCGGCTGCATCGTCGGGCTGCATACCAGCAAGAGGTGGACGCCCTTGCCGCCTCCCCGGCGTATGGACATCTCGGCGCCGGGCATGATGTCGATGCCGGCTCGCGCAGCGCGGTCGCGGATCAGGCGAAACCACTCCAGCCTGACTCCCTGGTAGTCGGTGATCGCTGCCACGTTGATGCCGGCGTCCACAAGTCGCTGAACGTACTGGTCGGCGATCCGCTCACGGTCAGCCAGCCGATGCACATCGACATCCGGAGGCAGGTCGAAACTGGTGACGCCGGGAGTATGCAGGTGCAGGTCGACGCACCGCCAGGTCGCGCCGACCGGCACATCAGGTATGTCCATCACGATCTCATTCTCCCGCTAGCTGCGGACAAGTCCGCGCCGGCACGGCGAGTGGTACCAGAGTTTGCCGGGGCCGCGCCCGCCACTCCCGCGGGGTCGGCGGCGCGGATCGGCCTCGTTCCCGGGCCGGGCTGACAGCCGGCTTGCATAGAGTTGCCCTGTGGCAGATCCGGCGAGTTACCGGCCGGCCCCCGGCTCGATCCCGGAGTCCCCCGGCGTCTACAGATTCCGCGATGAGCGCGGCCGGGTTATCTACGTTGGGAAGGCCAAGAGCCTGCGCTCCCGGCTCAACTCCTACTTCGCCGATTTCGTGAGCCTGCATCCGCGCACGCAGACCATGCTGACCTCGGCGGCGCGAGTGGACTGGACGGTCGTCGGGACCGAGGTGGAGGCCCTCCAGCTCGAATACTCCTGGATCAAGGAGTTCGATCCCCGGTTCAATGTCCGATACCGCGACGACAAGAGCTACCCCTACCTCGCCGTTACGATGGACGAGGAGTATCCGCGGGTGCTGGTCATGCGGGGGGCACGGCGGCGCGGGGTCAGGTATTTCGGCCCGTACTCGCACGCCTGGGCGATCCGCGACACGGTGGACACGCTGCTGCGGGTCTTCCCGGTGCGGACGTGCTCGGCCGGGGTGCTGAAGCGAGCGGGCCAGATCGGCAGGCCATGCCTGCTCGGCTATATCGACAAGTGCTCGGCGCCGTGCGTCGGGCGGGTCAGCGCGGCCGAGCACCGGCAGCTAGCCGAGGAGTTCTGCGACTTCATGGCCGGGCACTCGGGCAAGTTCATCCGGCGGCTCGAGGCGGAGATGCGCAGGGCGAGCGCGGCGGAGGAGTACGAGCGCGCCGCGCGGCTGCGGGACGACATCCAGGCTCTGCAGCGCGCCCTGGAGAAGCAGGCGGTCGTGCTCGCCGACGGCACCGACTGCGACGTCATCGCGCTGGCGGAGGACCAGCTCGAGGCGGCGGTACAGATCTTCTACGTGCGCGGCGGCCGGGTGCGCGGGCAGCGCGGGTGGGTTGTCGACAAGGTCGAGGCGGTCACCACGGGCGAGCTCGTCGAGCAGTTCCTCGGGCAGGTCTACGGGGACGACGCGGTGGCGGCCGACCGGCCGGCCGGCCGCAGCCCCGGCTCGCGGCGCGGCGGTCCGGCCCACGGCGGTGACGGCAACGCGGCGACCTCGGCCGGCCTGGCGGCGGCCGGCGGCGGGCGCAGCGTGGTGCCCCGCGAGGTCCTGGTGCCCGTGCTGCCACCCGAGGCCGGCGCGGTGGAGGAGTGGCTGACGCAGCGGCGCGGCAGCCGGGTGGGCCTGCGGGTCCCGCGGCGGGGCGACAAGAAGGCGCTGCTGGAGACCGTGGCCAGGAACGCGGCGGAATCCCTGGCGCTGCACAAGACCAGGCGCGCCAGTGACCTGAGCACGCGCAGCCGCGCGCTCAGCGAGATCCAGGAGGCGCTGGCGCTCGACGACGCGCCGCTGCGGATCGAGAGTTACGACGTGTCCAACCTCCAGGGCACGCACGTGGTCGCCTCGATGGTGGTGTTCGAGGACGGTCTGGCCCGCAAGTCTGAGTACCGCCGGTTCGCCATCAAGGGCCTGGACGGAGCCGATGACGTGGCGGCCATTCATGAGGTGATCACCCGCAGGTTCCGGCGTTTCCTGGATGAACGCGAGGACACCGACACGCAGTCGCGGGCCGAGGCGGCGGGCGAGGTGCAGCGCCAGCACAAGTTCGCCTACCCGCCGGGCCTCCTGGTGATCGACGGCGGGCCGGCTCAGGTCGCCGCGGCGGTGCGGGCGCTGGAGGAGGTCGGCGTCGTTGACGTGGCCGTTTGCGGCCTCGCCAAGCGGCTGGAGGAAGTGTGGCTGCCTGGCGACGACAGCCCGGTGATCCTGCCGCGCACCAGCGAGGGCCTGTACCTGCTGCAGCGCATCCGTGACGAGGCGCACAGGTTCGCGATCACTTACCACCGTAAGAAGCGGTCTGCCGCGCTGACCACCAGCGAGCTAGACGGCGTTGCTGGCCTCGGCCACTCGCGGCGGGCTACGCTGCTGCGACACTTCGGCTCGGTGCGCAAGCTGAGGGCCGCGACGGTCAGCGAGATCGCGGCACTGCCGGGCTTCGGGCAGCGAACGGCCGAGTCGGTCTACGGGGCGCTGCACAGCGACCCGCGGCACCAGGACCCGCGGCACCAGGACCCGCGGCACCAGGACGCACAGCTAACGGGGGGGAAGACATGAGTAACGGCGGCGGCGCATGAGCGCGGACGACGCGTCACCCGAGATGGTCATCATCACGGGCCTGTCCGGCGCCGGCCGCAGCACGGCGGCCAAGTCGCTGGAGGACCTGGACTGGTTCGTCGCCGACAACATCCCGCCCGCCCTGCTGCCGACGATGGCCGACCTGGCCCGGCGGGCGAAGGGCGCGGTACCCCGGCTGGCCGCGGTGGTGGACGTGCGCAGCCGCGCGTTCTCGACGGACCTCAAGTCGGCCATCAGCGACCTGCACGCCCGCGGCGTCCGGCCGTACGTGGTGTTCCTGGAGGCCGGCGATGACACCCTGGTCCGTCGGTTCGACAGCGTGAGCAGGCCGCATCCCCTGCAGGAGGGCGGCCGGATCGTGGACGGGATCGCCGCCGAGCGCGAGCTATTGCAGCCGCTGCGCGCCGAGGCCGACCTCGTCCTGGACACCTCGGCGCTGAACGTGCACGAGCTCAGGTCCCGGATGCAGGACGTCTTCGCATCCGAGGGCGAGACCGCGCTGCGCGTTACCATCGTCTCGTTCGGGTTCAAGTACGGCCTGCCCGTCGACGCGGACATGGTCGCGGACTGCCGGTTCCTGCCCAACCCGCACTGGGTACCCGAGCTGGCGCCGCAGACCGGCCAGGACCGGCCGGTCCGGGAGTACGTGCTCGGGCAGCCGGGAGCGACCGACTTCCTGGACGCCTACGTTAAGGCGGTGCGGATCGCGCTGGCCGGGTACGACCGGGCCGGCCGTCATTTCGTGGTGCTGGCCGTCGGCTGCACGGGCGGCAAGCACCGCAGCGTGGTCATGGGCGAGGAGATCGCGGCTCGCCTGTCCGGATCGTGGTCGGGTATCCAGGTATCGCACCGGGACCTCGGGCGCGAGTAGCCGATGCAGCGCGAGCCCGGTGCGGTCCAGGGGGACGGCGCGGTCCAGGAAGACGGCGCGGCTACCCCGCACGACGGGCTCGGCCCGGTCCCGGGGCGGCCGCCTAATCCCAGTGTGGTCGCGCTGGGCGGCGGGCACGGCCTGCACGCGTCGCTGTCGGCGCTGCGCCGGGTGACCCGCGATCTCACCGCGGTGGTCACGGTCGCCGATGACGGCGGTTCCAGCGGCCGGCTGCGCCGCGAGTTCGGCGTGCTGCCGCCCGGTGACCTGCGGATGGCGCTGGCGGCCCTGTGCGGCGACGACGCGTGGGGGACCACCTGGAGCCGGGTTATCCAGCATCGCTTCACGGGTGATCAGGAGCTCGGGGGGCATTCGGTGGGGAACGTCCTGATCGTCGCGCTCTGGGAACTGCTCGGGGACTCGGTGCAAGGGCTGGACTGGGTGGGCCGGCTGCTGGGCGCGCACGGCCGGGTGCTGCCGATGTCGTCGGTCCCGCTGGATCTGGCGGCCGAGGTAGAAGGCGCAGATCCCCGCAGGCCGGACGAGATCAGCGTCGTTCGCGGCCAGGTGGCCTGCGCGACCACCCCCGGGCGGGTACGGTCAATGTCGTTGATCCCCGCCGACCCGCCCGCCTGCCCGGAGGCCGTGCAGGCGATCGGGGAAGCGGACTGGGTGGTGCTCGGGCCGGGCTCGTGGTTCACCAGCGTGCTGCCGCACCTGCTGGTGCCGGACCTGGCGCGCGCGCTGCTGCGCACCTCGGCGCGGCGGATCGTCGCGCTGAACCTGGTGCCGCAGCCGGGGGAGACGGAGGGATTCTCCCCGCATGCGCACCTGGAGGTACTGGCCAGCCATGCGCCGGAGCTGGTCGTAGACGTGGTGCTCGCCGACGTTAACGCGGTGGAGGGAACTAGGGCAGAGCTCGAGAAGGCGGCTGGGTTGCTCGGCGGCCGTCTCGTGCTGGCAGACCTGGCCATGGGGGACGGGTCGCCCCGCCATGATCCGCGACGGCTGGCTGGCGCATTCGCACGAATATTTGAGGGGGAGTGAGGCCCATGGCGCTGACCAGCCTGGTGAAGGACGAGCTCAGCCGGGTCACCGTGCTCAAGCCGTGCTGCCGGAAGGCAGAGGTATCGACCTTGCTGAGATTCGCCGGCGGCCTGCATCTGGCCGGCGGGCGGATCGTCATCGAGGCGGAGCTCGACACCGGGGTGGCCGCGCGCCGGCTCAGGAGGGACATCGCCGAGGTCTTCGGCCATTCCTCGGAGCTGATCGTGGTCGCTCCGGGAGGACTGCGCAAGGGCAACCGGTATGTCGTCCGGGTGAGCAAGGACGGTGACAGCCTGGCCCGGCAGACCGGCCTGGTCGACGGCAACGGCCGGCCCGTCCGCGGCCTGCCCCGGCAGGTGGTCTCGGGTACCACCTGCGATTGCGAGGCCGCCTGGCGCGGTGCCTTCCTCGCCCACGGCTGCCTCACCGAGCCCGGCCGCTCGATGTCGCTGGAGGTCACCTGCCCGGGGCCGGAGACGGCGCTGGCCATGGTCGGCGCCGCGCGGCGGCTGAAGATTCACGCCAAGGCCCGCGATGTCCGCGGCGTGGACCGCGTCGTCGTCCGCGACGGTGACGCCATCAGCGCGCTGCTGACCCGGCTGGGCGCCCACGACAGCGTGCTGGCCTGGGAAGAGCGGCGGATGCGCCGTGAGGTCCGCGCGACGGCGAACCGGCTGGCCAATTTCGACGACGCCAACCTGCGGCGCAGCGCGCGGGCGGCGGTCGCCGCCGGGGCGCGGGTGGAGCGGGCCCTGGAGATCCTCGGCGCCGACGCCCCGGAGCACCTGATCGTCGCCGGCGAGCTGCGGATCAAGCACCGGCAGGCGAGCCTGGAAGAGCTCGGGCAGCTGGCCGAGCCGATCCTGACCAAGGATGCGATCGCCGGGCGGATCAGGCGGCTGCTGGCGCTGGCCGACCGCCGGGCGACGGAGCTGGGCGTGCCGAACACCGAGGCCACCTTGACCCCCGACATGCTGGTGCCCTGAGCCGTCGCGCCGGCGAGCGCCCCGGCCGGCTCCTTTCGGTGCGACCCGGCGGGCCTGAGTCCGGTAATCTGCTGCCGTCGGGGAGAAGTGGCCACCGCGTCGGCCGAGCGACAAGCTGAGCGACGAAATCTGAAGGAGATCATTGCAGTGACTGTCCGCGTGGGCATTAACGGATTTGGCCGGATCGGCCGTAACTTCTGGCGCGCGGTTCACGCCGGTGCTGGCGCCGCCTCGGACATCCAGATCGTGGCGGCCAATGACCTCGGCGACGTTGCTACCTGCGCTCACCTGCTCAAGTACGACACCCTGCTGGGCACGCTGGACCTTGAGGTGGCGGCCGACGGGGACGTGATCCGGGCCGGCGGGCAGGAGATCAGGATGCTGGCCGTCCGCGAGCCCGCCGAGCTGCCCTGGGGCGACCTGGGCGTGGACGTGGTCATCGAGTCCACCGGGCGCTTCACCAAGGCGGCCGACGCTCGCCAGCACCTGGACGCCGGCGCCCGCAAGGTGATCATCTCGGCGCCCGCCTCGGGCGAGGACATCACCATCGTCATGGGCGTCAACGACGACAAGTACGACACGGCGCGGCACCATATCCTGTCCAACGCCTCCTGCACGACGAACTGCGTCGCCCCGATGGCCAAGGTGCTGGCCGACGCCTTCGGCATCCAGCGCGGCCTGATGACCACCGTGCACGCCTACACCAACGACCAGGTGATCCTGGACTTCCCGCACAAGGACCTGCGCCGGGCCCGGGCCGCGGCGCAGAACATCATCCCGACGACCACCGGCGCCGCCAAGGCGACCGCGCTGGTGCTCCCCGACCTCAAGGGCAAGCTGGACGGCCTGGCGATGCGGGTGCCGGTGATGGACGGGTCGATCACCGACCTCGTGGTGCAGCTCGACCAGGAAGTAACGAAAGACGAGGTCAACGCGGCTTACCGGGCGGCGGCCGATGGCCCGCTCAAGGGTTACCTGCACTACTGCAGCGACCCGATCGTGTCGTCCGACATCGTCGGGACGCCGTACTCGTGCACCTTCGACTCGCTGCTCACCATGGCCGCCGGCGACCAGGTGAAGGTCCTGGGCTGGTACGACAACGAGTGGGGCTACTCCAACCGCCTCGCCGACCTGACCGCGCTGGTCGGCGCGGCCCTGCCGGCGCGCTGACGACGCGATGATGAACAGCATCGACGATCTGGAGGTCAGCGGCGCCACGGTGCTGCTGCGAGCCGACCTGAACGTGCCCCTGGACGGGACCACCATCACCGACGACGGCCGGATCCGGGCCAGCCTGCCGACGATCAGCAAGCTGACCGGCCGCGGCGCCAAGGTCGTGATCTGCGCGCACCTGGGCAGGCCGAAGGGCGCCGATTACGCCGAGCGCGCGGCCGGCGGCCCGTCCCTGGCGCCGGTGGCGGCGCGGCTGGCGGAGATCCTCGGCCAGCCCGTTCCGCTCGCTGCCGACGTGGCCGGGGAGTCGGCGGCCGCCGTGGCGGCCAGCCTGTCCGGCGGCGATGTCGCGCTGCTGGAGAACGTCCGCTTCGAGCCGGCCGAGACGAGCAAGGACGATGCCACCCGGGCCGAGCTGGCCGGCCGGCTCGCGGCCCTGGCGCAGCTGTACGTGGGCGACGGCTTCGGCGCGCTGCATCGCAAGCACGCGAGCGTCTACGACGTGCCCGCGCTGCTCCCGGCCGCGGCCGGGGACCTGGTGCTCGCCGAACTGGCGGTGCTGCGCCAGCTCACGGCCGAGCCCGAGAGGCCGTATGTGGTCGTGCTCGGCGGGTCCAAGCCGTCAGACAAGCTCGGCGTCATCGCCAACCTGCTCGGCAAGGCCGACCGGGTGCTGATCGGCGGCGGCATGTCCTACACGTTCCTGCTGGCCCAGGGACACGAGATGGGCCGGTCGCTGCTGGAGGCCGACAAGGTCGACGAGGTGTCCCGGGTGCTGGCCGACGCGGCCGCCCGGGGCGTGGAGATCGTCCTGCCCGTGGACCTCGTCGGCGCGGCGAAGTTCGCCCCGGACGCGGAGCATCACGTCTTCGACGTCACGGCGTTCCCCGCGGACTACGAGGGTGTCGACATCGGCCCGGCGACCCGTGAGCTGTTCGCGGCCAAGCTGGCCGACGCCAGGACCGTGTTCTGGAACGGGCCGGTCGGGGTCTTCGAGTTCCCGGCCTTCGCCGGCGGCACGCTCGCGGTGGCCCAGGCAATCAGCGCCGTCCGGGGCCTGACGGTGGTCGGCGGCGGCGACTCGGCGGCGGCCGTTCGCCGGCTGGGCATCCCGGAGGACTCCTTCGGCCACATCTCCACGGGCGGCGGCGCCAGCCTGGAATACCTGGAGGGCACCACCCTGCCGGGCCTGGCCGCCCTCGACGCCGCGCAAGCACGGGGGGCCGCGGCGTGACCGCCAAGGCCCGCAAGCCCCTGGTCGCCGGCAACTGGAAGATGCACAACAGCCACTTCGAGGCGCTGGCCCTGACCCAGAAGCTGGCGTTCGCGCTCAACGCCAAGGACTTCGCGGCGGCCGATGTGGCCGTGCTGCCGCCGTTCACGGCGCTGCGCAGCGTGCAGACGCTGATCGACGGCGACAAGCTGCAGCTGTCCTACGGCGCCCAGGACATCTCCTCGCACGACGACGGCGCGTACACCGGCGAGGTCTCCGGCCGGATGCTGGCCAAGCTGGGCTGCCGCTACGTGCTGGCGGGCCACTCCGAGCGGCGGCAGTACCACGGCGAGGACGATGCCCTGGTCAATGCCAAGGTCAAGGCGGCGCTGAAGGCCGAGATCGTGCCCGTGCTGTGCGTTGGCGAGCCGCTGGCGGTGCGCCAGGAGGGGCAGCAGATCCCGCACACGCTCGGCCAGCTCGACGGCGGCCTGAGCGGGCTGACCGGCCCGCAGGTCGCCGGCCTGGTGGTGGCCTACGAGCCGGTCTGGGCGATCGGGACCGGCGAGGTGGCCACCCCGCAGGACGCGCAGGAGGTCTGCGGAGCAATCCGTGCCCGCATTTCCGCCGTTCACGGGGACGAGGTGGCCGGTGGTGCGCGTATTCTGTATGGCGGGTCAGTGAAACCCGACAACATGCCCGCGATCATGGCTCAGCCAGACATCGACGGGGCGCTGGTCGGCGGGGCCAGCCTGGATGCCGGAGATTTCGTCAGGATCTGCCGGTATCGTGAGCTGACCGCGGTTTCCTGAGCGGCGCCACGGCCAGACATGACCGACATGACAGAAGAGACGTGAAGCAGCAGTGACGGTCGCAATCTCCATCGTCTTGATCATTACGAGCCTGCTCATGGTGGTACTGGTCCTGCTGCACAAGGGCAAGGGCGGCGGGCTATCGGATCTCTTCGGCGGCGGTATCTCGTCGTCTCTGGGCTCGTCATCGGTGGTCGAGCGGAACCTGGACAGGATCACGATCTTCACCGGAGTCCTGTGGTTCCTGTGCATCGTGGCGCTCGGCCTGCTGACAAATCACTGACGGTAGGGCATCTGGCCCGCGAGACTGGCGGTCAGTGCGTCTTGAGGCAAGGGGTGAGCAGTGAGTAGTGGCAACGCCATCCGCGGAAGCCGGGTGGGAGCTGGGCCGATGGGCGAGGCGGAGCGCGGCGAGGCGGCACCGCGAGTGCGAGTCTCCTTCTGGTGCAGCAGCGGGCACGAGACCATTCCCAGCTTTGCCAGCGACGCGGCGATCCCCGACACCTGGGACTGCCCGCGCTGCGGCCTGCCGGCCGGCCAGGACGAGACCGCACCGCCGGCCCCGCCGCACGCCGAGCCCTACAAGACGCACCTCGCCTACGTGAAGGAGCGCCGCAACGACACCGATGGCGCCGCCATCCTGGCCGAGGCGCTGGCGCGCCTGCGCAAGGGCGCCTAGAGCTGGCACAGCGCAAGGGCGCCTAGAGCTGGCACAGCGCAAGGGCGCCTAGCGCGCTAGTGCGCGAAGCCGCTGCGCGGCTTTCCGGGCAGGAGCGGGAGCGGCGGCGCGGGCTGCGAGGCCAGCGCGTCGGCCTGCGTCTTCAGGTCAGCGAGCAGCGAATCGGCTAGGTCCATGCTGAGCCCGTTCCGCACCACCAGCCGGAGCACGGCGGTGTCCTGCAGGTTCTCCGGGAAGGTGTAGGCCGGAACGAGCCAGCCGCGCTGCCGGAGTCGCTCGGACAGGTCGAAGACGCTGTAGCCCGCGCCACCCGAAGCGCTATCAGGCGAGCGCAGCCGGAAGGTCACCACCGGGAGGTCGGTGCCGTCCGAGAGCAGCTCGAACGGGCCCATCGCGGCGATCTTGCCCGCCAGGTGCCTGGCGACGTCCTGGCAGGCCTGCTGCACCTTGCGGTAGCCGTCGAAGCCCAGCCGCAGGAAGTTGTAATACTGCGCGACGACGTTGCCGCCGGGCCGGGAGAAGTTCAGTGCGAACGTGGGCATCTCGCCGCCGAGATAGTTCACCTTGAAGACCAGGTCGTCCGGGAGCGCCGCGGCGTCCCGCCAGATCACCCAGCCCACGCCTGGGTAGACCAGCCCGTACTTGTGGCCGGAGGCGTTGATGGAGGCCACCCGCGGGAGCCGGAAGTCCCACTCAAGGTCGGGGTGCAGGAACGGGGCGACGAAACCGCCGGAGGCGCCGTCGACGTGGATCGGGATGTCCGGGCCCCCGCCCGCCTGCAACTGGTCCAGCTCCTGGCTGATCTGCGCCACCGGCTCGTAGCTGCCATCCATGGTGGAACCCAGCACGGCGACGACGCCGATGGTGTTCTCATCGCACCGCGCGGCCGCCTCGGGGCCGGTCAGGTGCAGCCTGCCGGGCTCCATCGGCACCATCCGGGGCTCGACCTGCCAGTACCGGCAGAACTTCTCCCAGCAGACCTGAACGTTCGCGCCCATGACCAGGTTCGGCCGGGCAGCGGATGCCCCGGCGGCGTCGCGGCGGGCGCGCCAGCGCCACAGCAGCGCCATGCCGCCGAGCATGCATGCCTCGCTGGACCCGGTCGTCGAGCAGCCCGTCGAGCCCGGCTCGTCGCCGTCGGGATGCGGCGTCATTGACGGCGCGTGCCAGAGATCAGCCAGGATGCTGACACAGCGGCGTTCCAGCTCGGCCGTCTGCGGATACTCGTCCTTGTCGATCATGTTCTTGCTGAAGCACTCGGCCATGAGCTGCTCGGCCTGCGGTTCCATCCAGGTCGTCACGAAAGTCGCGAGGTTCAGCCGCGCGTTTCCGTCCAGGATCAGCTCGTCCCGGACCACCTGCAGGGCCGTGTCGGGCAGCATGCCCTGCTCGGCCATCCGGTAGCGGGGCACGGCGTGGCTGTCGGCCCGGACATACAGCGGGTTGATGTCAAGGTCCGGGGCGGCCGGCGGCTCGTCACCCCTAGCGTGCAGCGCCATGCTGGGTCATCCCTTTCCGCGCAATGCTGGTGATGCCGCGAGGCGGCGGCCCCGCGGCCCGTTCAGCCGGAACTCCACGCTAGACCGCGCGCACGTAGCGGCAGAACAGGTAGCTGTCATCGGCGAGGACGTGGGCGAGCCGGAGCGGCTCGGGAGTGCCCGGCTGCTGATCGCCGAGCGGGCCGCCGGACAGGATCCGCCGGGCCTGGCCGCCGGCCAGCACCGGGCTGACCGTCAGGCAGAGCTCGTCCAGCAGCCCTTCGGCCGCGATCTGCGCTAGCAGGCTCGGGCCGCCCTCGACCAGGACGCGAGTGTGGCCAAGGGCGGCCAGGGCGCCGATGACCTGGCCGGCCGTCAACTGGTCCGTGTCGGCGACGACGAGGTGCGCGTGCCGGGCGATCGCGGCCCGCCCGTCGGCTGGAGCGGATCGCGTGGTCAGTACGATCGTGCGAGCATCGGCCGGGGCCTGGGCCAGGAGCGGAGCCTGCGGATCGAGATCGAGCCTGGCGCTCACCACGGCGATCGGCGGGGTCGCCGGGCGGCCCTGGCGCAGCGCTCTCAGGCCCGCCCCCGCCGCCCCGGCCACGGGCCGGGCCGGGCCGTACCCCTCGGCCCGCGCCGTGCCCGCGCCGACCAGGATCACGTCGGCCAGTGTCCGCAGGATCTGGAGCAGCCTCCGGTCGGCGGGGCCGCCCAGCGCGCCAGAGCGCCCGTCGATGACGGCGGCGCCGTCCACGCTGGCGATCATGTTGGCGCGAACCCACGGCCGGCCCCGCCCGGCGTGACCGGGGTGACCGGG
>Ga0307373_10012903_pt1 | contig 11785 bp, 15 predicted proteins | sample OX2MG_FD_202534 | JGI IMG/M metagenome (GOLD analysis project Ga0307373, IMG submission 202534) | Soil microbial communities from Risofladan, Vaasa, Finland - OX-2 | ecosystem: Environmental > Terrestrial > Soil > Coastal area > Acid sulfate soil | place: Finland: Risofladan, Vaasa | collected...
GACCCTCGCAGCGAGGAGGGATCGATCCCGTGCTCGGCGGCGAGCTTGCGCACGGCGGGAGAGAGGCGGCCGGACTCGGCACCGCCGTCGAAGGAGGCTGGAGCGGATGGAACGGCAACAGTGGCCGCCGGAGCCGGCGGCGGACCGCCCGGAGGCGCAGCCGCGACAGGTGTCCCCTGGCTCGAGCCTGGCGCAGCCGCGCTCGTGATGGCGGCAGCTGGCGTCGCGGTCTCGATCTGTCCTAAGACCGCGCCCACGAGCACCGTCTCGCCCTCGTTGGCGGAGATCTTGACCAGCTTGCCCTCGAAGGGCGAGGGGATCTCGGCGTTGACCTTGTCGGTCACTACTTCGACCAGCGGCTCATCCCGCTTGACGAAATCGCCCTCGTGCTTGAGCCACTTGTCGACCGTGCCCTCGGTGACGGATTCACCGAGCTGGGGCATTTTGATCTGGGCCAAGCCCATGCCGGCTCCTCCTCGCAATGATGGTCCGCGTGCCTGTGCAACCGAGTTTAGCTGAGGTCAATCCGAATTCGGATCCGACGAGTCGGGACCCGACCTCGGCTCGGACTTCCGACTTTCGGACTCACGGGCGTTAGTTGGGCATGAAAAGACCACTGACGCTCATCGTGGGTACCGCGGCGGGTGCCATCCTGATTGCCGGAATCGGAGTCTCAGCGCACGGCGGCGGGTTCACGCTCTTCCGAACCGTCGGCCTGCAGCAGAGCCAGCTCGGCGACGAGGCGAGCGGCGCCCGGCTGGGGTCGCCCGAGCCCAGCGAGTCCCCGGAGGCCTCGCCCAGGGCCGAACCAACCGAGCAGCCGGAGCCGTCACCGACCGCGGAGCCGACGGAAAAGCCCGAGGCCCCCGACGCGGACACCGAGACCAGGCCGTCTCCGACCGCCGGGTCCGGCGACCACGAGGGCGACAACCGCACCGGCTCGGGAGGCGGGGGCGGGCACGGCGACTAGCGCTCGACCCCACTCACTCTAGGAAAGCAGCAAGGACCGGAAGCGCTCCGGTCCTTCGTTTTTGCGCTCTGGTTTCACCCGCCGGCCAAACCCGGGCGTAAAAATCTGCGTAATAATCGTTAATTCAGACCTGGCCAGTTAACATCGTTCTCGTGGCCATGGATCGACGAATTCGGTCGCGGCGGGACTCGGTCGACAACCTCCGAGCCGCCGGATGGGATCTCGCCGTGGCCGCGATCCTCGTCATCCTGTCGGCGCTAGCCTTGCTGCTGGTGGTCCTGCCGCCGGTGACCGCGCTCGTGCGCCGGTAACGCCCCGGAGTTGGTTGGAGGCAACGCCCAGAATCGAACTGGGGATGGAGCTTTTGCAGATTCGGGCGGGGTTGCCAACCTATGGATCTCGAGTTGCCCAGGGGCGAGGGGCTGCAATCCAGCGCGGAAGCGGTTCACGGAGAGACGGCCGCGCCCAGAGCGCGCCCCATCGCCGCTGCCGCCTCATCGAACGGCTTCTCCTCAACGTAGCCGCATGTTTCGACTGTGGTGGCGACGTTCGAGTGGCCGAGGATGCGGGAGGCGGTATACATGGGGATTCGGTTCTCGAGCGTGGTCTAGCCGGCCGCGTGGCGTAGGTCGTGGAACCTGAATTTTGGCCACTCGTTCCGGGCCAGGAATGCGTGAAAGTCGAGGGAGACGAATCACCGGACACGCCCCTATGCTCCGAGCTGCTAGATCGGGCGGGGAATTGGGTAAGACGTACGCGTGAAGCGTGTGCTACGCATGAGCAAGGCTCTGGCGACCGATCAGCGCGTCCCGCGCGGCGTCAGGCCGGCGATCGCGCTCTCGCTCCTGCCATGGCCCGGCCCGTTCGATGAGATCCTGCTGGTCGCCGCCCTGGTCGCCTTGGCTGTCATGCGGCCGGGAATCATCCAAGAGCTTTGGCGAGAAGCCGCATGAGGCCACGTGGTCGGCTCGGCTGCTGGGGATGCGTCCCGACACTCGGCTGCGGCTGCCTACTACCAGTGCTCAGCGCCGTCGCTGTCGTGCTGCGGCTGGTGCTCTAGGGACCACTACAGCGGCTAGGTGGGCGTTTTGGAACAATTGGAGGCGACGCCCAGAATCGAACTGGGGATGGAGGTTTTGCAGACCTCTGCCTTGCCACTTGGCTACGTCGCCGCCCGCTCAGATCGATTCTACCTTCGAGCGTCGCCCGGGCCGGCCGCGCCCGTTAGGCTGTGGGCACTTGCCAGACCAGGACTTTCGAGACGTCATGGCCCGGGTCCCGGCGGGCGTCGTGGTGGTCAGCTCGCGCCTCGACGGGGGGTATCGCGGCATGACGGTGAGCAGCCTGGTCTCGATCTCCCTCGAGCCGCCCATGGTGCTGGTGGGACTGGAGCGCGAGTCTACGACACGTGCCGCGGTGCTCCAGTCCAGGGCCTTCAACGTCAGCGTGCTGACCCGCTCGCAGGAGTTCATCGCCGATCGCCTCTCGGGTCGAGCGCCGGCCATCGACGTGGCCTGGAGCACGCTGCCTCACCACCTGGGCACCAACGGGATCCCGCTGCTCGACGGCTGCGCCGGTTGGCTCGAGTGCAGGCTTGACGAGGTGCACGCGGCGGGGGACCACGACATCGTCCTGGGTCACGTTGAATCGGTGGCCGCCGGGTCGGGCGATCCCCTGGTCCTCTGGGACCGCGCTTTCTGGACCCTGCGCTAAAAAGGCAGGTCCTCCTCCTCCATGCCGAAGTGGTGGCCCACCTCGTGGAGGATGGTGCGCTGGACCTCCGCCACCAGCTCGTCCAGGGAGTCCACCGCCTGCTCGTGGGCGCGCTTGTAGAGGGTGATGCGCTCGGGCATGCCGAGGTCGAACAGCGCGGTCGCTCCCTCGTACATGCCCATCAGCCCCTCCGGCGAGGCCTCCTCGATGACGAAGATGGTGTTCTCCAGGTAGGTCCGGAACTCGTCGGGGATCGAGTCGACCGCCGCCTGCGCCGCGGCCTCGAATTGCTTCATGCTCACCCTCATGGATGAATTGAAGCGCGTGATGGTCGTGGGCGCGGGGACGATGGGCTCGCAGATAGCCCTCCAGACGGCTCTGAGCGGCCGCTACGAGGTGACCCTGGTCGACGCGGTCGCCGCCCAGCTCGAGAAGGCACGAGCTCAGAACCGCCGCCTGCTCGACCGCTCGGTCGAGAAGGGCCGGCTGACCCGGGAGGCGGCGGACCAGGCGCTCGCCCGCGTGACGGACTCCAACGACCTGGCGTCGGTGGCGCCGTCGGCAGACCTGGTCATCGAGGCCGTGGTCGAGGACTTCGACGCCAAGAAGGGGGTGTTTGAAGCGCTGGGCGCACACGCGAAGAAGGACGCCATCGTGACGAGCAACTCGAGCACGATCGCCATCAGCCGGCTCGCTGATTTCACCGGCCGCCCCGAGCGCTGCTGCAACACCCACTTCTTTCACCCCGTCACCGTGATGCAGCTGTGCGAGGTGGTGCGGGGGCCGAAGACGTCGGACCAGACCATCGAGACGGCGATGGAGTTCGTGCGGAGCATCGACCGCACGCCCGTGCTCCTGCAGAAGGAAATCTGGGGCTTCATCGTCAACCGGATCCTGTTCGCCGCCTCGGAAGAGGCCATGCGGCTGCTCGAAGGCGGATACGCGAGCGCGGAGGACATCGACGTCGCGGTCCAAAAAGGCCTGAACTGGCCGATGGGCCCGTTCCATCTCCTGGACTTCAGCGGCCTCGACATCTTCTATGGGGCGATGAAGGACCGCCACCGCCAGGGCGAAGGCTCGGACGCGCCCGAGGTGCTGCGCAAGCTCGTCGAGGCGGGCCACCTCGGACGAAAGACCGGCCGCGGTTTCTTCGACTACGAGGCCTAGTCGCGCGGGGCAGAATTGATGCTGCCCCCGTAGCCCAATGGCAGAGGCAGCCGGCTTAAACCCGGTCCAGCGCGGGTTCGACCCCCGCCGGGGGTATTGCCACGGCAGTCCGCCTACAATCGTCCAGAGATGACCCTGCGTTTGGAAGACGATCCGGACGAAGAACCTGACGAGCCGTCGCGACCCGAACAGCCGGGCGACGGCGCACGGGCGATGGGCCCGCTGCCGTCGGTGGGCATGCCCGCGCGCGAGCTCGAGTTCTCGACCCAGGTCCTCACGGTGGCCCAGGTTGCTGACGGCGTCACCCTGGTCAAGCTCCTGCAGGAGGCCGGCGCCGACGGCTGGGACCTGGCCGAGGTGATCGACGGGGGGGACAAGCGCGTGCTCCTGATGCGGAGGCCGAAGCGCTCACCTCGTGAGTCGCGACGGGTGGGTTTCGCGCCTCCGATACGGAACTGACCAACCCGCCCACTCGCCGCAAGCGCCGCATCCTGGTAGTCGAAGATGACGCACCGATCAGGGTGCTCGTGGCGGAGGTCTGCAGGCTCCAGGGCCACGACGTGCTCGAGGCGGCCACGGGAAGCCAGGCCCTGGAGCTGGCGACGGGCGCTCAGCCCGACCTCGTGCTGGTGGACTGGGTGCTGCCAGACATCAGCGGCACCGAGGTGATCCGCGAGCTGCGCCGGCAGGGGCTGACCAGCCCGATGGTGATGCTGACCGGCCGCTCCACCAAGATGGACGAGGTGGTCGGGCTCGAGGTCGGTGCCGACGACTACATCACCAAGCCGTTCGACTCTCGCATCCTTGCGGCTCGCATCAATGCCCATCTGAGGCGCTCCGCTCTCGCGGAGTCCGGGGGCGGCAGGGAAGGCGTCCTTACCATCGGCGCGCTTCAGATCGACAACGCGGCAAGGCGGGTGAAGATCGCCGACGAAGAGATCATCTTGACCATGACGGAGTTCAACCTTCTCGCCGTCCTCGCAGCCAACCCCGAGCGCGTCCTGACCCGCGCGCAGCTGCGAGACAAGGTCTGGGGCTATCCGCACGACCTCGACGACCATTCGGTGGACCCGCACGTGCAGAGGCTGAGGCGGAAGCTGGCGGAGCACTCGAACACCGGGGTCAGCCTAGAAGCGGTGCCGGGACTCGGTTATCGCCTGTCGGTCAAGTCTGGTTGACGGACGTGCCGGAAGAGCCTCAAACGCTCTTCGGCCCGGTGACCGCCGATCTCGCGACGGTCGAGGCAAGCCTGCGCGCCGAGATCAGCGGGGATCCCAGCGTCGTCTCCGCTCCCATGACGGATCTCTTCGAGGCCGGAGGCAAGCGCATCCGGCCCGCGCTCGTCCTGCTCGCGGCTCGCTGCGGGCATTACGACCTCGCTGAACTGATACCTGCCGCCATGGCGGTGGAGCTCACTCACGCTGCGACACTCGTGCACGACGACGTGATCGATCGCTCGGCCGTCAGGCGGGGGCGGCCCACCGTCGCAGCTGCGCGCGGCGACGAATCGGCAATTGTGATCGGCGATTTCTACTTCGCCAAGGCCTACGAGGTGGCCGCGCGTACTCGCTCCGCAGAAGTGGTCGGAATCCTGGCGCGCTCGGTGATGGAGATATGCGCGGGAGAGGTCAGGCAGCAAGCGATCCGGTACCAGTACACGACGGGAATCGACGAGTACATGACGAGAATCGAAGCCAAGACCGCCACGCTGCTGTCGGCGTGCTGCGACATCGGCGGGTTGCTCGGCGGCTTGGGCGGTGGCGAGCGCGCCGCGCTGCGTGCATATGGCCGCCAACTCGGCCTCGCGTTCCAGATCGCCGACGACGTGCTCGACTACATCGGCACCGAGGGAGAGCTGGGTAAGCCGACCGGGCAGGACGTCGAAGAAGGATTCGCAACACTTCCGTTGATGCTCGCGATGCAGGATGCATCGGTGGCCGAAGAACTGATGGCGGTGCTCGACATCGATCAGAAGCTGGATGTGAAGGACGCCAGGCGCGTCGTCGACGCAGTCTCGCGCAGCGCCGGTCCAGCCGAGGCATTGATGAGGGCGAGCGAACATGCCGCGGCGGCGAGGGAACAGTTGAAAGCACTCGCACCTGGTGATGCGACCATCGCGCTCGGCGCTCTGGCGGATTACGTGGTTTCCCGAAAGCTCTAATCTGTCGACGTGTCCCGGGTGGGGATGGTGGCATGAGCAGGGTCAGGCTCGTCGGCGTAGGTCCTGGACATCCTGGACTGGCCACCTTGCAAGCAGCCGAAGCGATCAGGTACGCAGACGTCATCCGCCACTGCGATGGTTGTGGTGCCGGACTGCTGCACCTTGCACCCGTCACAGCGGACATCGCGCCGCTCGAATCGCATGAGGAGGTCATCCGACTCGCGCGTGCCGGCCGCAGCGTGACGGTGCTCTTTCCCGGCAATCCATACGCGTTCTCGAACGGGAGCGCTCTCGCAGAGAAGCTGGAGCGGGCCGGTGTGGACTACGAAGCGCTGCCCGGTCTGATCGTGGAGCTGGCGGCGCCGATGATGAGCGGCATCCCGCTGACCATCGAGGGCCTGTCCGCTTCGATCGGACTCGGTCTCGTCAAGGGCGCGGAGACGGTGGTCCTCAGGCTCGCTTCCGGATGGTGGGAGTCGGGCATAAGCGCCTTGCTCGCGGAGGGCCGCTCGGCCGAAACGCCCGCGGCGCTGCTGCTCAACCCCGGGTTGCCGGGCCAGCATCGGGTGAGCGCTCCCCTCGGCGAGCTCTTACGCAAGGCCAGCACGTACGGCGTTCGCGGTGACGCGCTGCTCGTGCTGGGTCCCGGCGTCGAGATGGCCGAGCGGCTCGACACCATGTCCAGACGTCCGCTGCACGGGCGTCGCGTGCTCATCACGCGCGCGCGCCACCAGGTCGATCCGTTCCGGCGCGAGCTGGTCGACCTCGGCGCGGCGGTGATCGAGGTCCCGACTCTCGAGATCCGGCCGATGCCTACCGACGAGCGCGTCCGCAACGCGATCAAGGGCCTGGAGCGCACTGCGCTGGTCATCTTCGCTTCGGCCAACGCGGTCGACATCTTCTTTCAGATGCTGCTCGGCACCGGCGCCGACGCTCGTGCCCTCCACACCTCAAAGCTTTGCGCCATCGGCCAGGAGACGGCCGAATCGCTCGAACGGCACGGCCTACGACCCGAGCTGGTGACGTCCGAGTACACGGCTGAGGGCTTGGCCAAGGCCCTCGAGGGCTGGGAGATGGATGGGATGCACGTGCTGGTGCCGCGTGCGGAGGTCGCGCGCGACGCTTTACCATCCCTGCTGGCCAACCGTGGTGCAGAAGTCGAGATCCTTCCCGTCTACCGCTCGATGTGCCCGCCAGAGGCAGGTCCTGCTCTGCTGCGGCTGTTCAACGCCGAAGGCGTGGACGTGATCACCTTCACCAGCTCCTCCACCGTTTACAACTTCGTCAAAGCCTTTCCCGATGACCGACTGCCGGCGATCCTGGGTGACGCCGAGGTGGCCTGCATGGGCCCCGTCACCGCCGACACGGCGCGCAAGCTGGGACTGAGCGTCGCGATCGTGGCGCGCGAGTACACGACACATGGCCTGGTCCAGGCCATCGCCGAAGCGTCGGCCCGCAAATGAGCAAGGCGCGCGTGAGGCGGCCTGCGCCGAGCGAGGTCTCGGAGCATGACCTGTCGTGGGGCAGCCGCCGTTCGTGGATCCCTTTGCTGGTCATGGCGATCGTGGTCGTCGCAGTGCTCGGCTCGGGACTCCTGGTCGATAAGGCGCTGCAGACGCCGGCGCCCCAAACTTTGGCCGGATGTCAGACTTCGGTCCAGATCGCGCCGCATGAGTTCATCGGCCCGCAGCCCATGTGCATCAACGCAAGCCAGAGCTTCGACGCCACGATCAACACGACCCAGGGGGCGATCGTCGTTCACCTCTACCCGGAAATTGCGCCGGTGACGGTCAACAACTTCATCGTCCTGGCGATTCACGGCTATTACGACGGCCTGACCTTCTGGAAGAGCGAAGACTGGGTCGTGCAGTCGGGCGATCCTCGAAACGACGGTCGCGGTGGGCCGGGCTACAGCCTGCCGGACGAGCCCAACACCGCGCCGGACTGGGGCCTGGGCGCGGTCGGCATGGCGCGGCCGCCGGACGGCTCGGTGAACGGAAGCCAGTTCTTCATCCAGAAGGCCGCCTGGCCCGCCCCAGGCCCGACCGCCGTCTACAATCGCTTCGGCACCGTCACCTCTGGCCTGGACAAGGCCCAGCTGCTGACCGCGACGGATACGATCACCTCGATCTCGATCAAGGTCTCTTGACCCGGTTCTGATCTTCGTTTTACGGATCGGAGCCTATAATCGGTGAAATGTTCGGCATCCACCCGGTGTATTTCGTCGTCCTGCTTGTGATCGTCTTGATAATCTTCGGGCCCGGCCGCCTGCCGGAGCTGGGAGGTGCTGTGGGCAAGGCTATGCGCGAGTTCCGCAAGGCCACCAATGAGCTGACCAACGAGGTCACCACCGCGACCCAGTCCAAGCCCGAGCCGACGGCGACATCGGCCGCGTCCACGCCGGAGAGCGCCGCCACGGTCTCGACGTCCGAGGCTGATCCTTCGAAGAACTGAGGCTGGTCTCGTGGCCCTTCTGAACAGGGTCCTCCAGCGCGGTCCGCGCGCCGCCGCCCCGGCTGTGAACGACCGCATGTCCGTGATCGAGCACCTCGAGGCCCTGCGCCGCGCCCTCATCGTCGCGCTGATCGCCTGGGGAGTGGCGACTTTCGCGGCGTTCTTCATATCCGGGCGAGTGATCACGTTCCTGGTCGACCGCGCTGGGATCGGACACGCGATCTACCTTCAGCCGGCGGGCGGCGTACTGCTCGAGCTGAAGGTGGCCATCTACATCGGCGTGGTTCTCGCCTCGCCGGTGGTGATCCAGCAGGTGTGGTGGTTCGTCAGCCCCGGGCTGCACAAGCACGAACGCAGGTTCATCTTGCCGCTGATCGTCGCGACGATCTTCTTCTTCGCCGTCGGTGTCGGCGTCGCGGTGTTCGCCATGCCGCTCTACATCAGAGTGCTCAACTCGTTCGCCCCGGCGGGCGTCACCTACCTCGCCGATGTGAACGCTTTCGTCAGCTTCGTGCTGCTCATGGTCATCGGTTTCGGCATCGTGTTCGAGCTGCCGGTAGTGCTGTTCGTGCTGGGCATGCTGCGGATCATCAATTCGCGCTGGCTGCGGAAGAACCGGCCGATGTGGTTCCTGGGACTCGGTATCGTGGCGATGTTCCTGACCCCGGGCACCGACCCGGTGACACCCTTGATCATGTTCGTCCCCCTTTACGTGTTTTACGAAGGAGCCTCCCTCTTGCTAAGAATTCTCAAACGATGACGCCGGCTTCTCGTCCCGACGGACGCCAGCCCGACCAGCTCCGCCCCCTCAAGATCGAGCTGGGCGTGAACGTGCATGCGGAGGGATCGTGTCTCATCGAGATGGGGCGCACGCGCGTGTGGATCACGGCCAGCGTGGAGGATCGAGTGCCGCCGCACCGCCGCGGAAGCGGCCAGGGCTGGATCACGGCCGAGTACTCGATGCTGCCTCGCTCGACCCACGACCGCGGCACCCGCGAGGCGATCCAGGGCCGGATCGGCGGCCGCACGCACGAGATCCAGAGGCTGATCGGACGCTCGCTGCGGGCGGCGGTCGACATGGGCAAGATCGGCGAGCGGACCATCACGCTCGACTGCGACGTCCTCCAGGCCGACGGCGGCACGCGGACCGCGTCGATCACGGGCGCCTTCGCCGCGCTTTACATGGCGATCAAGCGGATGAAGGACGCGCGCATGGTCGAACAGGTCCCGGTGCGCCAGTACCTAGCCGCGGTGAGCTGCGGCATCGTCCAGGGCACGCCGATGCTGGACCTCGATTACACGGAGGACTTCCAGGCCGGGACCGATCTCAACTGCGTGATGACCGAGGACGGGCGCCTGGTCGAGCTGCAAGCCACCGCTGAAGGTGCGCCCTATACGAGAGAGGAGCTCGACTCGATGCTGGCGCTCGCGGGCAAGGGGATCAAAGAGCTGATCGTCGCCCAGAAGAGGGCCATCGCCACGCTTGGCTGATCGCCCGCGGCTCGTAATCGCCTCGGGCAACGCGGGCAAGGTTCATGAGTATCGAGACCTCCTGTCGGGTGCCGGCCTCGAGCTGGTCGCCTTCGACAGCGAGGTCGACGAGGTGGGGGATACCTATTCCGAGAACGCGCGCCTGAAGGCCGAAGAGGCGGCCACGCGCTCCGGCCTGCCCTCGCTCGGGGACGACTCGGGCATCGAGGTAGAGGCGCTCGGCGGCTTTCCTGGCGTCCGATCGGCACGGCTGGCAGCGACGCAGCCAGAGAGGACCGCCGAGCTCTGGCGGCGGCTGGACGGCAGGCCCCGGCCGTGGCACGCGCGATTCGTCTGCGTCATCGCGCTGGCGGTGCCAGGCGCCCAGACTCGGTTTTACGAGGGCGAGTGCAGGGGTGAGCTGCTGCCGGAGGCCCGGGGACGCAACGGCTTCGGCTACGACCCGGTGTTCCTGGAGCCTGGAACCGGAAAGACGTTCGGCGAGATGCCGGTGGAGGAGAAGCGCAAGTACAGCCACCGCGCCGCAGCCCTGCGGGCTCTTCTGCAGTCGGGCGTGCTCGCGGGCATCTAGCGAACCAACTGACGACGTTCCAGTTACAGGCTTTGTTTTGGTCGCAGGCGCACCATTTCAGGTGATTGGAGACTCCTGTCATCGAGCGGATTTCCGGCTCTGACGAGCTCGACGCACCGCCGGTGGCGGCCGCTCGGCTCCCGGTCGCACTTCGTCCTGGGTGGCCTGATCTTCCCGCGCTGCTCGGCGCGCTCGTCGCAGCCGCAGACCTCGTAGTCTGGCTGACCCCCGGCCCGCTCCTTGCCAGGATGTTTCCGAGCGGCCCTGCGATGAAGCTCAACGCGGCCATCGCCCTGCTGGCGCTGTCAGCGGCCGCATACGCGGCGCGACGATCGCGTCCGGGCTGGAACCGGCCAAAAATGATCTCCGTCGGTTTCGCCGCGCTGACCGCGGCGATCGCGGGCGGGACCGCGTACGAATACCTCTCGGGCCACTCGCTGGGAATCGACCAGCTGTTGGTCAGCGACCGTTCCGGCGGAATGCTCGCGCCTGGCCGGATGGCCGTCGGCAGCATCATCTTTCTCAGCTCGCTGTGCCTTGCCGTGGTCGCCCTGGACTGGCCCTGGCCGGGTCCACGCCCCTCCGAATGGATCGCCTGGGCGGTGATGACATTTGCGCTGCTCTCTCTCATCGGCGACCTCTTCAGGGTCGGCCAGCTGTCCGGCGTCGTGGGCGCCAGCCAGATGGCGGTCAGCACCGGCATCGCACTCATCCTGATCAGCGTCGCAGTGATCGCGTCGCGGCCGGAGCACGCCATCTTCAAGGCGGTTGCCGGTCCGGACGCCGGCGCCAGGTTCGTGCGCCGGTTCGGGCTGATCGCCGTCGCGATCCCGTTCCTGCTTGGCGTCGTCGTCTTCGAGGCAGGACGCGCGGGGGCGTTCGGGCTCGACTTTGCGCTCAGCCTCGGCACGTTCACTGCGATCGGCGTGGGGATGGCCGGGGTGCTCGTCGCCTCCATTTTCGTCCGCCGCGCCGAGAGCGCCGGAGTCGGCCGGCGCGAGGCAGAGGTCTTCAAGATGATCGTCCAGACCGCCAACGAAGGCGTCTGGACCACGGACGACCTCGGGCGCAACCTGTTCATGAACGACCGAATGCTGGAGATGCTCGGCTACCAGGCCTCCGAGCTCATCGGACGGCGCGCCCTGGACCTGAGCCCTCCCGATATTCGCGAACGTCAACACGCGCGCATGCAGGATCGGCTGTGGGGCCGGGCGGAGGCTTACGAGACCGCTTTCGTGCGCAAGGACGGGTCGATCCT
>Ga0307373_10012904_pt1 | contig 11784 bp, 11 predicted proteins | sample OX2MG_FD_202534 | JGI IMG/M metagenome (GOLD analysis project Ga0307373, IMG submission 202534) | Soil microbial communities from Risofladan, Vaasa, Finland - OX-2 | ecosystem: Environmental > Terrestrial > Soil > Coastal area > Acid sulfate soil | place: Finland: Risofladan, Vaasa | collected...
GCGCGGTTGCTGCGTACCATCGACGAACAACACGCCGAATTGCACCGACTTCGCCTCGTGCGCGACGCCGTGCAGGCGATGCTCGGCGATCGCGATCCGCTTCCGCAAATCAACGCGATCCTTGCGACGCTGCGCGTCCCATCGTTCGACGAAACCGTCAGCGTCCTCGCCGCGACGAGCGCGCGCACGGATTCGTGGCGAACGATCACGACGCTCGGTCCCACGCTCAGTTCGGCCGGCGACGATCTTCGCCGCCGCATTCTCGCGCGCCTGAAGTTCAGCGGACAAGCCTCGGCAACGCTGCGCGACGACTACTACATCACGTACGCATTCGCCGCCCGTCTTGCCGACGGCGAGATCCACGGCGCGATGATCGTCCATCGCCGGAACGATCGACCCCTCTCGGCCGATCAGCTGGCGTCGTTTACCAACGCGGCCTTCGAATTGGCCCCGCTACTGCGCGACATGCGTACGATCGCAGCCACGCAAAGCGCCGCCACCATCGACGGTCTCACCGGCTTGTATAATCGCGCGATGGCGATGGAGCGACTGCAGCTCATGCTCGACGATGTGACGATCGCCGAACACGGCGCCGTGTTGCTCATCGATATCGATCATTTCAAATCCGTCAACGACTATCTGGGGCATGCGGCAGGCGACGAATGCCTGCGCAAGATCGGGGAAATTATTCGTAACGCCGTTCGCGGCGGCGACACCGCGGGCCGGATAGGCGGCGAAGAATTTCTGATCGTCATGCCCGGTGCGACGCGAGACGTCGCGCTCGGCGTCGGCGAACGTCTGCGCCTTGCGGTCGCGCTCGGCGGCATGCGTTACCATAACGGCGAGCCGGTCACCACCAGTATCGGCGTTGCCGCCGCAACGGTCGGGGACACGACCGAAACGTTACTCGCACGCGCCGATCGTGGACTCTACGAAGCCAAGCGCCTCGGCCGCAACCGCATCGTCGAAACTACCGAAACGGCATGATCGACACGCACGCTCACGTGCACGACAAGCGCTTCGACGACGATCGCGCGGCGCTGGTGGCGCGCGCGCGCGAAGCCGGCATCGCGCATATCGTTACGGTCGGTTGCGATTTAGGCGATTCCGCGCGCGCTCTGGACGTCGCCCGCGAGTATCGCCTGTATGCGTCGGTCGGAATTCACCCGCACGAGGCCAAGGACGCCCCGAGCGACATCGCCGCGGTCTTCGAGCCGTTCTTGCACGATCGGCGCGTCGTGGCGATCGGAGAAACGGGTCTGGATTATTTCTACGATCATAGCCCGCGCGACGCACAGGCGCTCGTCATGCGAGAGCAGGTACGGCTGGCGCGCGAAGCCGGATTTCCGGTCATCTTTCACCAGCGCGACGCGTACGACGATTTCATCGCAATCCTACGCGAGGAGTGGGCGCCGGGAATGAAGGGCGTCATTCACTGTTTCACGGGCGATACGGCCGCAGCGCGGAACTACGTCGACGAATTCGGTCTGCTGCTCGGCATCGGAGGCGTCGTCACGTTCAAGACGGCTCAGCCGCTGCGCGACGCCATCGCGGCAGTCGGCCTAGACGCCCTCGTGCTCGAAACGGACTGCCCCTACCTCGCACCGATACCGCATCGGGGCGAGCGCAACGAACCTGCGTATGTCACGATTACGGCATCGAAAATCGCCGAGACCCTCGGTTGCCATGTCGACGAGGTCGCAGCTAAAACCGACGCGAACGCAACCTCGTTGTTTTCTTTGCATTCGTAACGCTTCGAGGTCTTCCATGAGAAAAACGCTCGCGCTCGCCGCCGCATGTTTTTTCATATGCAGCGCTTCCGCAATCGCGCAGACGCAAAACGCCCCGGTAACGCTCGTGCTCGACGCGACGCTGGCCGCGCGAGGCGTAAGCACCGTCCACGAAACGGTGCCGGTGAAGCCCGGCCCGATGACGTTCGTCTATCCTAAATGGATCCCGGGCGAGCACGGTCCGACCGGCCCGCTCGACAACTTGACGTCAATTCGCTTCACCGCAAACGGCAAGGCCCTCGCCTGGCGCCGAGACAAGGTGGACATGTACGGGTTTCATGTCGACGTTCCGAGCGGCGCTCGTACGCTCGATGTCGACTTCACGATTCTCATGAACGGCGCCGACACGATGGCCACGCATACCGTCGCCATTATCAACTGGAACCGTTACGTTCTTTACGCCGAGGGCGTCAACTCGCACGACTACTTCGTCCAGCCCTCGATCGTCCTTCCCCAAGGATGGGACTACGGAACGGCGCTTCGCGACCCCAAGCGCAGCGGCGACCGCGTGGATTTCGCGGTTACGGCACTCAATCAACTGATCGACTCACCGCTCGACATGGGCGCGTACGTGAAGAAGTGGACGCTATGGAGCGGTGACGGATCCTTCGTCGAATTCGACGCGTTTGCCGGGCGCCCGCAGGATCTCGACATTTCAACCAAACTCCTGGATGCCTACAAACGCGTTCCCGCCGAAGCGTTTGCGCTCTACGGATCGCATCATTTCGCCGACTATCACGCGCTGCTCGCGCTCAGCGATCAGATCGGTTTCCAAGGCATCGAGCACCATCAGTCGAGCGACGATCGCGCCCCCGACGATTTTCTCACCAATCCCATGATGTCGCTTTCCGCCGGCGACCTCGTGACGCACGAATTCTCACACTCGTGGAACGGCAAGTACCGTCGGCCCGCCGACCTCACGACGCCCAACTTTCAGGTTCCCGAGAAGACCGATCTGCTCTGGGTGTACGAAGGCATGAATCAGTACCTCGGCGATCTGCTCTCGTTCCGTGCCGGTATTCGCGAACCGAAGCAGTACCCCGAATATCTTGCGTCGATCTACGCGTCGATGGATACCGAGACCGGACGCGCGACGACGCCGATCATCGACCTCACGACGGGAGCTCCGTACTTCTACGAAGCGGGCGGCCCGTATTACGCCATCCGCCGTAGCGCCGGCGACTTTTATACCGAAGGTGAACTGATCTGGCTCGATGCCGACACGATCATTCGCGAGCGGTCGCACGGCGCGCGTTCGCTCGATTCGTTCCTGCACGCGTTCACCGCACCCGCGGTGACCGGACCCATCACCGATACGTACGACCGCGCGCAAGTCGAATCGCTCCTCAACTCGGTTCAACCCTACGATTGGCACGCGTTCTTCAACAAGTACGTCTACTCGATCGCCGCGCACCCGCCGACCGACGAGCTCGCGCGCGCCGGCTGGAAGCTCGTCTACACCGACAAGCCAAACGCGTTCGTTAAAGCGAGCGAAGCGCGGCGCCACTATACCAATGCCTGGTATTCGATCGGCGCGACGATCTCCGCCAAGGGCGTCGTGAGGGACGTGCGTCAAAACTCGCCGGCGTGGCAGGCGGGACTCGCCGCCGGCATGACGATCCAGGCAATCGACGGACAAGCGTACGACTCGAGCGTTCTGGATTACGCGCTCTCGCGCGCCAAGAGCACCGGCACGCCGATGACGTTCACGGTGGAGCAGGACGGTTGGTTCGCGAGCCTGAGTTTAAACTATCGCGGCGGCGCGCTCTATCCGCACCTCGAGCGCATCAAGGGAACTCCCGACATGCTCGAAGCCATTATGTCTCCGCACGCCCCAAAGCCATAGGAACGTCAACCACGAGCGTCGGTGAGGCCATTTCTTGAGAGATCGCGTCGGGTATTACATCGGCTTTCGTGCGCGTCAGATACATGACCAACCCAACGATCGTAATGAGAAATACGACGCTCGTCGGCATCGTGCCAAAACCGAACCCCCCATTTTTGTGTGATTGGGAAAGCAGGTCACCCAAAGAAGCGCCGAGCGGTCTCGTGAGGATATAGGCAATCCAGAATGCGAGCACTCCATCGACTTTGAAACGGTAATACGCGATCGCGGTGATAGCGATCGAACCGGCGAACACGAGTGCGGCGACCGCATACCCTAAATGCGAAGCCTCGGAAAGCAGATCCCCAGCCGACGTGCCCAGCGCGAAGGTGAAAAGAATGGCCGCCCAATAAAACAGCTCGCGTTTCGTCGTCGCAATCGAATGGACGGATAACGTTCTTTCGCTCATCCACCAGGCGAAGAAGACGACGGCAAGACAGCCTGCGAAAAGCGCCGACGAAACCACCAGCGTTACGCCGAGATTGTCGACCAGATTATCGGAGACGAGCGTGCCGACTACGCTGATCAATACGACCACCGTCCAGTAAACGCCGGCCACGTAACGCTTCGTACGCAGCTGGGCGATCAACGCGACGAGAAATAGCGCGCTCATAGCGTACGACGTAATGACGAGACCCAGATGCAGCGTCGACGAAAGATAATCGGCACCGGTCTCACCGACGGTTGTCGCAAGAATTTTGATAATCCAAAAATAGAGCGTTATTTCCGGAACTTTGTTTAATAGCTTCACCCTGGCACGTTAACAGCTCAACATGACACGGGCGTGAACGTGCCGAACTCTCGCGCACCGCTCCAGCGTTCCTCGAAGGCTTGGCCCAGGTGCGCGATCACGTCCGGCGCGCCGGTCCGAGCGCCCCAATCCAATTGATCCGGACGATCGAATGCGATGGTGGCATTGGTCGATCCGAGCCATCCGCGCGAACCGTCGAGCACCGCAAACTTCTCCGCGACGTCGCTCATGCGCACGGCAACGCCATCCGCGCTCAAGCGTGCGAGCGCCCCGCGCTCGCTTGCGTTACCGGCAAGATCGCGCGAGTTAACGAGCAAGCGCACGTGCCCGCCCCTTCGCGCGAGGTCGTCGAGCGCGTTGAAGACGCGGTTTCCCGCGCCGAAGGACTCGCTCTCGACGATCGCGTCGTCGCCGCGGCGCCCCGCATCGAGCAGACGCGCTTCCAAAGCGAGCGACTGCCGCTTCGCAACGGCAAAGAACGGCGACGCGCGATCGCAGCGTCCGGCTAGCGCATCGTCGACCATTGCGGCGTCGCGCTCGGAATCGTCACGTACGATCGTATCCCCACCGTGGTCCAGCCAGTTACGGTCATCGAGGAAGAGTGCACCGTCCACGAGCGCGGCCTTGAGGTGCAACATCGAGCCGGGCGCGTCTTGACCAGTATGAGCGAGTGCCGCGTCGGCACCGGCCGCCCGCAGTTCGGCGATCGCGGCCCGATTGATCGCGCCGATGCCGCCGCCATGTTTATAGACGTCGCCTTCGAGGCGCACGCGCACGCGCGCTCCCGCTCGCGAGGCCTGGATAAGGCCATCCAGCACGCGACCGGGAGGCAACGTGTACGCGACCAGACGCACGTCTCTCGCCCCCCGCATTGCGGCGATCAGGTCGCCGGTCGAACTCATCCGGATCATCGCACCTACCATCGCGACAAACGTAGGCGCCAACTAGGAGCCGCCGTCGCGGACCAGGATAGACGCACGCAGTTCGGAAAGGCCCCCAACCCGATGAGCTCGACCTACCGCCCCCCGGGTGACAAAGGCACGTACGTGCGCGATATGTTCGCGCGCATCGCGCCGCGTTACGACGCGGCTAATCGCGTCCTCACCGCCGGAATGGACGAGCGCTGGCGCAAACGGGCGATTGCGCGGCTCGATCCGCCGCACGGCGGAAACCTCCTCGATCTCTGCTGCGGAACGGGCGACGTGGTGTTTCATCTGCTGCGCACCGATCCAAGTCTCGAAGTCACCGGCATCGACTTTTGCACGCCGATGCTCGACGGTGCGCGCAAGCGCGCGCCGCGCGAAGCGCGAGGCAAAGCCGTTTTCGTTGAGGGCGACGTTATGGAGTTACCGTTCGAAGACGCAGGTTTCGATGGAGCGACGATGGGTTTTAGCCTTCGCAACGTCGTGGAGATCGATCGCGTACTCGGCGAAATTCTGCGCGTGCTGCGTCCGGGCGCGCGGTTCGTGAATCTCGACGTGAGCAAAGCCCCGAACAAGCTGTGGAAGCGCATGTTCGACGTCTATTTTTACGGCGCCGTGCCGTTCATCGGCGGCATCGTCGGCGGTTCGAAACAAGCCTACATGTATCTACCAAACTCGCTGACGAACCATCCCGACGCGGAGGCGCTGCGCGAGCGTTTTTCGGCAGCCGGCTTCGCCGATGCCGGATTCGATCGCCTCATGGGCGGCTCGATCGCCATCCACTACGGGACCAAACGATGATCGACGCGCTGCGCTCCGACGGAACCGATCTCTACGCGCTGGTCGAATCGTTCTTTCGCGAGCGCTTCTCCACCGACAACGCGCTGATCACCGAAGCGGTGCGCCGGATGCTCGCGGCCGGCGGCAAACGCTTGCGCCCACGCGTGACGCTGCTCGCGACGGCGGCGTGCGGCGGCGATCCCGCCCGGCATCTACAACTCGCGGCGTACATGGAATTGATCCACGTCGCAACCTTAATTCACGACGACGTTGTCGACAACGCGCAGACGCGACGCGGCGTCAACGCGACGGCAGTCGACTTCGGAAATCGCGTCAGCGTTCTCGCCGGAGATTATCTCTTCGCGTGGATTTTCAAGAACGTCACGGCCGGATATCCGCACCCGATTCCAAACATTCTCTCGTCAACGCTCGCCGATATTTGCGACGGCGAAGTGCTGCAGTTGCGCGCGCTCGGCGACCTCGATCACGCGCTCGACGCATACGTCGAAGTCGCGCGTAAAAAGACCGCGTCGCTCTTTGCCGCTTCGGCCGCATGCGGAGCGATCGTCGGCGGCGGCGACCAGCGCACCGTCGACGCGTTGCGGAGCTTCGGTGAGTCCTTCGGCATTGCGTTTCAAATGAACGACGATCTTCTGGACATGACGGGCGACGCGCAAGCCCTCGGCAAACCGGTCGGCAACGACTTGACGGAGCGCAAGATGACGATTCCCGTCGTGCTCGCCTTGCGCGAGGGAGACCCGGCGTTCCGCGAACTGCTCGCTCGCTTCTATGCGGGCACGAGCAACGACGCGCTTGCGTCGATCGTCGAGGCTATCGCGACCGCCGGGGGTATGCGCGCTACGCGCGCCGCCGTTGCGACGTTTGTCGAGCGGGCCCAGGAGGCCCTGAAGCCTTTGCCCGAGAGCGCGGCGAAGCACCAACTCAACGCGCTCGCCGGGGCCTTGATTTCCAGCGAGTAGTACCAAGGAGAACCGCGATGTTTCACCCCGTCCTCGCCTTTATCGACGCGCCCATCCTCATCGGCATCGTGGCGCTCGCAGCCCTACTCTTCGGAGCGGACAAGATACCGAAGCTCGCGCGCAGCGCGGGAGCCGCAAAAAAAGAGTTCATGATGGGCCAAATCGAGGCCGATGAAGCCGCCGCAAAAGCGCGTGAAGAAATGAAGGCGCGCGTCGCCGGCTCCGAATCGACGCCGCCCGTGGAGCCGACCGAAGGCAACACGCAACACTAACGCGGTGCTAACGCCGGCGCGCATCGACTCCGAAACGGAGGCAAACGCGAAGAATTCGCCCTCGGGCGAATCCGCGTGGGATCAGAAAGAGATGCCCTTTACGGAGCACCTGCGGGAGCTCCGTACGCGTCTGTTGATTTCCATCGCTACGGTCGGTGGGATCTCCGTCCTTTCGTTCTGGCCGTTTTCGCAGTTCGCGATTCGCTGGATGCTCGATCAATATTTCCACGGAATCAAAGTCAACGCGTTCGGACCGGCCGACGTCATTTTCACGGAATTTCGTTTCTCCGTCATCGTAGGGATCGTCGTCGGACTGCCGATGTTGTTCTATCAGGCGTGGATGTTCATCGTCCCGGCGATCCATCCGCGCACGCGCCGCATGGTCTACAGCTTCATCGTGCCGTCGTTCGCGTTGTCGCTCGCGGGGCTCGCGTTCGCGCATTTCCTGGTGATCCCGCGCGTCATAGCGGCGCTTCTTGCCATCACGACGGCGATTGCGACGCCGACTTTCGGGATCAGCAACACGCTAAATTTCGTGATGATCTTGCTCGCGCTTTTCGCGGTGATCTTTCAGCTGCCGATCGTTCTCGTGGGATTGGCGCGTTTGGGCATCGTTAACACGGCGTGGTTGAAGCGGTACCGGCGCCACGCGATTTTCGCATTTACCGTCGCGAGCGGCATCGCCGCGCCGGACGGCAACCCATTGACGATGGCGATGCTCGCCATACCGATGTACGTTCTCTACGAAGCCTCCATCTGGCTGATCGTTCTTCTTGAGGGTTCATGGTCCAAATAAGATCGCTCTACGACGATTTCACGCAAACGTTCGGCAACATACTCTTCGCGGTCTCGCTCTTCGTCGTCTGGGGCATTCTCACGTTCATCGGGGTCATCGTCGATCAGGGCAAGAGCCCCGACATCTATTTCTCGAGCTACCCCGCACCGATTGCGCGCGCGATCGTGCGTCTGAACTTCGATAACATCTACCACTCTCCGTGGTACATCGGCATCGTCGGACTCATTCTCATCTCTCTGACCGTCTGTACGTTCAAGCGCGTCATTCCGGCACGATTACCGCCGCTACGACCGGTCAAAATCCCGCACATCCCGCTCAACGCGTCGATGACCGTCGCGGGGAACGTCTCGGACGTGCGCGCGCGCGTCGACGCGTTCTTCGCCAAACGCGGGTTTCAAATACGCAAGCGCGAGTTTGACGGGATCGAGTGGAGCTTTGCCGATCGTCACAACTGGGCGCGCCGCGGCGTCCTGGTAGCGCATCTCGGCTTCGTGATCATCGCCGCCGGCACGACGTTGTATTGGGCGCGCGGCTTTTCCGGAGAAACCGCCATCGTCACGGGGCAAACGACGCAGATTCCGCAGACGAAGGCGACGATACGCCTCGATTCGTTCAACTATCACATCACGCCGATTCTCACCAAGAGCGGCATGGTCTATCAACCGACCGACTACGTGTCGCAGGTCACCGTCACCGGAAACGACGGTATCGCGAAGCACATGACGGTTCGCGTCAATCACCCCATCGACATCGACGGCACGCTCTATTACCAGGCGAGTTATGGGTTCGCCATGCGACTGGCGGTAACGCACAACGGCGTCGCAAACGCGCAGCTCTCGCAGCAAGTTCTGGCCGAAGGCGATTCGCTCACGCTCCCGGGGACGCGCGAAACGGTAACCTACGAACGCTTCGTACCGACCGTCGACCGCGCCACTCGCATGCCCTCGGCCGACCCGCGCGTGAACGACCCCGCCGTCGTGCTCAACGTCACACAGGCCGGAAACGACGCCGGCACCCTGCTCGTTCCGTTGCACACCGCAATCGATCTAGGAGCGGGCTGGCGCGTCGCCCCGGCATCGTACCTGCTCTACAGCGGCTTTCAGTACCGCTACGACCCCGGGATCCCGCTCGTCGGAATCGGCGCGCTCGTGTTGCTCGCCGGCTTGATCATCTCGTTTTACTTCCTTCCGGCGCGCTATTACGTGCGCGTCGACGAACGCCCCAACGGCAAATGCGATATCGGCGTCGCCGCAAGCACCGTGAAAGGGTACGATATTTTCGCGACGCAGTTTGACGCGCTTCTCGCCGAATTCACCCCCGCTATGGAGACGACCACATGACCGGACACCCTCAAGCCGACGAACTCCTGATGATCATTGCGATCGCGTGCTACACGATCGGCGCCCTCGCGTTGATCGTATACTTCTTTTCTCGCGACAAATGGTTGGTTAATCTCGGCGCACCGCTTGCGGTCGTCGGTTGCGTAGCGCAGTTTACGCAACTCGTCGTTCGTTACGAACTGACGAACGTGTGGCCGCTGCTCAACCTCTACGGGTCGCTGTCGCTGTTTGCCGCCATGTCGGTAGCGATCTTCATCGTCTTCGCGATTCGCTACAAACTCTGGTTCGCCGGTGGTTTCGTGCTCGCGCTCGCTGCGATTACGCTCGCGTACGGCGTCACGTGGAACGAAGGGACGTTGCCTGCGGTTCCATCGCTGCAATCGTATTGGGCGAAGGTGCACGTTCCCATCGTCGTGTCGTCGTACGCCGCCTTTTTGGTCGCGTTCGTCTTCTCGTGCATCTATCTCGTGAAGTATTATGCGGAACGGCGCGCGGCGGCCGATAGCGCCACCGTCGCTTGGCTCGAGAGTCTCCCCAGTCTCGCGCAGCTCGACGTCATCGTCTACCGTGCGGTCGCGATCGGCTTACCCTTAATTTCGCTCGGCATCATCACGGGAGCCGCGTGGGCGAAAGAGGCTTGGGGAGCATACTGGCAGTGGGATCCCAAAGAGACCGCCGCTCTGTGCACCTGGATCGTGTATCTGGCCTACATGCATCTGCACACGCGTAACGCCTGGCGCGGCGTGCGCACGAACTGGGTGAGCGTGATCGGGTTCGCCGTGGTGATCTTTACCTATCTAGGCGTGAATATCTGGATCAGCGGGCTCCACAGCTACAAAATGTAAAAGGTGAAGTCTCCTATGCGGCAACGGACCTTACCGGGGTGCCTCCGTCGGGTAAGATGTCACGTTCGGCGGGCCGATCCCGTCCGGGTAGTTAGGAGGTTACACTAGCGATGCTTACCTGGTTTGCAAAGAAGCAGCTCGACCGATTCGAACGGGAATGGAATTACGACGTCGGCTACATGCGCTCGATCCTCAATGATGGTGGGATGGACGCGCTGATGCCGATGAGCGCCATGACCAAAATCTCGAAATACCGTCGCGACGTCCCGGCCGACGTCTATTTCACCGCCGGGCTGCTCGCGACGCGTAACGGCGACTGCGGGCCCTGCCTGCAACTCGGCGCGCGCATGGCGCAGCGCGCCGGCGTACCTGCCGAAACCATTCGCGCCGTGCTCTCCGGCGATCGCGACGCCATGAGCGAACCCGTGCGCCTCACCTACGATTTCACGCGGGCCGTGCTCGCGCGCGATGGGTGGGACGCGGGTCCGAGGGAAGAATTGCGCAAGCGCTACGGACCGCGCGCGATCATTTCTCTCGCCTACGCCATCGCGAGCGGCGGATTTTACCCGGCGTTCAAATATGCGCTCGGCGTCGGGCACGCGTGCCAAAAAATACGCGTCGGCGAATTGGAGGTACTACCGCAGCCGTTATGATCGACGATCTCGCTGCCGAGCGCGCGAGGCTCGTGCGCCACGCCTACCACATGCTGGGGTCACACGTCGACGCCGAGGATGTGGTGCAGGACGCGTTCGTGCGCTGGCAGCGCGGCGAGCGATCGAACGTGCGCGACGCGCACAAATATCTGCGCGCCGCGGTGACGAATCTCTCCATCGATCGGCTGCGCGAACGCGCGAGCGCGCGCGAAACCTACGTCGGACCATGGCTTCCCGAACCGATTCTGCTCGACGAATCGGCCGTGCCGGAAAGCGCCGTGACGCTTGCGGAAGACGTATCGTTCGCGTTTCTGCTTGCGCTCGAACGGCTTTCTCCGCTGGAGCGCGCCGCGTTTCTGCTGCACGACGCGCTCGACATCCCGTTCGCCGAAATCGCGACGCTGCTCGAGCGCAGCGAGGAGAGCGTCCGGCAATTGGCCTCGCGCGCGCGTCATGCGATTCGCGAATCGCGCCCCAAGCGCACGGCCGCTCGCGTAGACGCGGTCGCAATGCGCGAACGCTTTGCGAACGCGCTTCTCTCAGGTGACATTGCCGCACTGACGGCGCTGCTGAGCGACGACGTCCGGCTCTTGAGCGACGGGGGCGGCAAAAAGCTCGCAGCGATCAATCCGCTCGCCGGCCCCGACCGCGTGGGCCGCTTTCTGCACGGCGTCATGCGCAAGGGCGGCGGGCGGATCGTCGAGATCCGCCCCGCGTGGATCAACGGCCTCGCCGGCTTCGCCACCTTCTGGGAGGATGGGCTCGATGA